>Ga0209751_10006353_pt1 | contig 10965 bp, 10 predicted proteins | sample RifCSP13_1_FD_184019 | JGI IMG/M metagenome (GOLD analysis project Ga0209751, IMG submission 184019) | Soil microbial communities from Rifle, Colorado - Rifle CSP2_sed 13_1 (SPAdes) (version 2) | ecosystem: Environmental > Terrestrial > Deep subsurface > Rock core/Sediment | place: Rifle...
ATGTAACGATTTCCCCATTTACACATTTGCACATTTGCACATTTGCACATTTGCACATTTGCACATTTGCACATTTGCACATTTGCACATTTGCACATTACCTGATCTTCATCACCCAAAACTCCTGCTCCAGGTTTTCCCGCAGCTGTTTCAGTACAACACCGGCTTCTTCGCGGGTGTTGAACGCTCCCAGGCTTACCATGTAATACTTACCCTGCGGAGGCAGCAGCACGGGGGACAACCCCTTATTTTCAAGCCGGATTTTTTGTTTCCGGGCATTTTCTTCAACCTGGAATGATCCGGCGATGATATGGTACGGACCAACCCCCATGGTCAGCTTTTCCTCTACCGTGGTTTTGGTTTCAGGGACAGTAACTGCCGGGATCTTTACCTCTGGTGCCGGCTTCACGACCTCCGGATTTTCTTTCCCCTCCTCGTACAACAGTGCCTTTTCCCTGGCCGTGCGTTCGTCAATCTGCCGGCTCACCGCATCAAGGGCTGTATCGCTGTCCCCGGTGACACGGTTCCCGAAAACTATCCTGTCCGGTTTCCCTTTCTTTTCGGCAATAATGCTCTCCAATACCTTCCCTCCGGTAAAAGAATCCAGCAGGCTGGTAAATCGCAATACCAGGAACAGGCAGGCCGCGGCAACCAAAACTGCAGCCGGAATCCACCAGCGTTTGGTTTTTTTGGAAGGAGACGACGTTTGGACAACCCTGGGTAAGGGGATATTGATAGTTGGCAATCCAAATGCACCGGTGAGATTGATCAATTCGGCCAGCGGCTTAAAAATCATATCGCCGGCATCATCCCGGGTCAGATTTCCCAGTCCTTCAATAAGGGCTGATCCCGCTGATGTAACCTGACTCTCCGTTGATCGTATAAAATCACCAATTGCTTCCTGTGCTTCATCACGTGTCAGGTTATATTTTTTCATGATCAGTTCAGCCAGGCTGTCGTCCCCGGATTTTACGGCCGGATCGAAAACAATTTCCTTGGATGGCGGGATCAGCAGGTTGGTTTTATTACTGATCTCTGCCGGATGGTGTATTACAGAGAAGATCCCGAATTCCGGAATAACCAGCTTTTCTTTGTGCAGCAACAGTTCCCTTATGACAGGAGATAGGTTCACGGGCGCAAGTATTGAAATGATAACTTAAGAGCCTGTCAAAATTAACAAAATATTCATGGTAAGTATCAAATTACTATCTTAGTACCCGCATACTTTTATTTAATCTCCCTATGAAAAAAATCAATATGGTTGACCTTCACGGGCAATATCAGCGGATAAAAACCGAAGTTGACAGCGCTATTCAGAGAGTCATTGACAGCGCGGCATATGTTAAAGGCCCCGAAGTGAAAACCTTTGAAAGTGAACTGGCGAACTACCTGGGTGTGAATCATGCAATTGCCTGTGCCAACGGTACCGATGCCCTTCAGATAAGTCTGATGGCCCTGGGTCTCAAGCCGGGCGATGAAGTGATAACGCCCAATTTCACATTTATCTCTACGGTGGAAGTGGCTGTGTTGTTGGGACTGAAGCCCGTTATAGCCGATGTGGAACCCGGCACATTCAACATCGATATTGCATCCGTGGAAAAAGCATTATCGCCCAGGAGCCGGGCCATCATTCCTGTTCACCTTTTCGGCCAGTGTGCCAATATGGACGAAATTATGCGGATTGCCAAAGCAAATAATCTCATAGTTATTGAAGACGTAGCACAGGCTCTTTCTGCCGATTATACTGGCAAGTCAGGTGAAACAGTAAAGGCAGGCACCATGGGTCAAATCGGCTGCACCTCTTTCTTTCCCTCTAAAAACCTGGGTTGTTTTGGTGACGGCGGGGCTATGTTCACCAATGACAAGGCGCTTGCTGATGAACTTGCCGCCATTACCCACCATGGCATGCGGAAAAGATACTATTACGATACCACCGGGTTGAATTCCAGGCTCGATACCTTGCAGGCCGCAATCCTGAGTGTAAAACTGAAATACCTTGACGAATATTCCCGGGCACGCAGCAGGGCAGCAGGGTGGTATGACAAAGCCCTGGGCGGGACCAGGGGTATCAGCATCCCCGTGCGGTCACCGTTCAGCACCCATGTTTTTCACCAGTATACAATAAGGCTTGAAGGAATTAACCGTGAAGCGCTTCAAAAACACCTGGAACTGAAAGGTATTCCCGCCATGATATATTATCCGTTTCCGGTACACCTTCAGAAGGCTTTTCAATACCTCGGATACCGTGAAGGTGATTTCCCCGTATCCGAAATGCTCTGCAAATCGGTTCTTTCCTTACCCATGCATACCGAACTCGATGAGGAGCAGGTGAATTATATTGCCGGTAGTATTGTTGAATTTGTTAATTTCTGACCAATGAATACCGATTTTTTCGCTCACGAAACCGCAGTAATTGACGAAGGCTGCAGGATTGGAAAGGGCACCAGGATATGGCATTTTACACATGTTATGAGTGGCTGTGTTATTGGTGAGAACTGCAACCTGGGGCAAAACGTTGTGGTGTCCCCGCAGGTCACCCTGGGAAACAATGTCAAGGTCCAGAATAATGTCTCCCTGTATACCGGGGTTATTTGTGAAGACGATGTCTTTCTTGGCCCTTCCATGGTTTTCACCAATGTTATCAATCCGCGAAGTGCCATTGCCCGAAAGGATCAGTATAAAAAAACCCTGGTGGAAAAAGGTTCCAGCATTGGGGCCAATGCCACAATCATCTGCGGCGTGCGTATCGGCAGCTATTCCTTTATAGGTGCCGGGACCGTGGTCACCAAAGATGTTGCGCCCTATGAACTTGTTGTTGGCAATCCCGCCAGGCATTCAGGCTGGATGAGCGAATTCGGGCACCGGTTGCATTTTAACCAGGAAGGGATAGCTGTTTGTCCGGAAAGCCACGATGAATACAAACTTGAGAACAACCGTGTAACAAAAACCCGGACATCATGAACAAAAAAGTTTTGGTTACCGGTGGCACAGGCTATATTGGTTCGCACACTGCAGTGGAACTTATCCTGAATGGCTATGATGTTATCATTGCCGACAATTTATCCAATTCCCGGATAGAAGTCCTTGACGGAATTGAAAAAATTACCGGCAGGAAACCCTCATTCGAGAATTTTGACCTGTGTGACCTGCAGAAGCTAAGAGATTGTTGCAGGAAGTACCCGGGGATCGAATCGATAATACACTTTGCTGCCCTGAAAGCCGTAGGAGAATCTGTTGAAAAACCGTTGGAATACTATGGTAATAACCTTGTGTCGATGATCAATATCCTGCAGGTTATGCGTGAATCCGGAATCCCAAACCTTGTGTTTTCATCTTCCTGTACGGTTTATGGGCAACCCGACAAGCTGCCGGTGACCGAAATCTCCCCCATAAAACCGGCAAATTCACCCTACGGGAATACCAAGCAGATTGCCGAAGAGATTATCCGGGATACCCTGGCGGCAACACCCGGCCTGAAGGCCATTTCGCTCCGGTATTTCAATCCCATTGGAGCACATACATCGGCACTGATCGGTGAATTGCCGATCGGTACGCCCATGAACCTGGTTCCCTATGTTACACAGGCTGTGATCGGGATCAGGGAGGAATTGCATGTATTTGGAAATGATTATGATACTCCCGATGGTACAGGCATACGCGATTATATTTATGTAGTTGATCTTGCCAGGGCCCATGTTGTTGCTATTGAAAGGCTGGCAGCCGGACAGAACAAGGATGCCTACGAGGTGTTTAACCTGGGCACAGGCACGGGATTGTCAGTGCTGGAGATCATCCGTACTTTTGAAGTGGCTACCGGGCAAAAAGTTAAATACAGGATTTACCCCAGGAGGCCGGGTGATATCGACCGGGTTTATGCCGATACAACACTTGCGAACAATGAACTGGGGTGGAAGGCAGACACACCGCTGGAGGAAATCCTCCTGTCGGCCTGGAACTGGGAAAAACAGATCCGGAAAAAAGAAACCAATTAAAAGGTATTGCATGGACAAAACATTACTTATAACCGGAGGTGCCGGATTCATCGGATCACATGTGGTAAGGCTTTTTGTGAACAAATATCCCGGTTACATGATCATTAATGCCGACAAGCTTACGTATGCAGGCAATCTTGAAAACCTCCGGGATATTGAAAACAAGGCCAACTACAAATTTTTAAAAGTTGATATTACCAGTGTGCAACAGGTTAATACACTTTTTCACGAATACCGTTTTAACGGCCTGATCCACCTGGCAGCCGAATCACATGTTGACCGGTCAATTACAAATCCCCTCGAATTCATCAATACCAACATCCTGGGGACTGTGAACCTGCTCCATGCGGCCAGGGAGCAATGGCGGAATCATTACGAAGGAAAATTATTCTACCACATATCCACCGATGAAGTCTTTGGTTCCCTGGGGCCGGAGGGATACTTCACCGAAAATACGCCCTATGACCCCCGTAGTCCGTATTCCGCTTCCAAAGCCAGTTCCGATCACCTGGTCAGGGCCTATAGCCATACATATGGACTTCCGGTTGTGATCTCGAATTGTTCCAACAATTATGGGCCCAATCAGAATCCTGAGAAACTCATACCGCTGGCTATCAACAACATAAAAAACAATAATCCCATACCGGTTTACGGTTCGGGAGCAAATATAAGGGACTGGCTGTACGTTGGTGACCATGCCAGCGCCATCGACATGATATTTCACCGGGGAAAGACCGGTGAGACCTATGCGATCGGCGGGAACAATGAATGGAGCAACATCGATCTGATCCGTCTGCTGTGCAGGCTTATGGATGAAAAGCTTAGCAGGCAGCCGGGTACATCTGAAAAACTTATAAGTTTTGTGACGGACAGGGCCGGTCACGATCTGCGATACGCCATTGATCCGGCAAAATTGCAGCACGAACTGGGATGGAAACCATCCCTTACCTTTGAAGAAGGGTTATCCGGGACGGCCGACTGGTATCTTGCCAACGATACCTGGCTGCAGCATGTGGTAAGCGGTGAATATGAAAAATATTACGAACAGCAGTATCTTCACCGGTGATCATTCAACAGTCACCGATTTTGCCAGGTTCCGGGGCTGATCCACATTGCACCCGCGCATGACCGCGATATGATAGGATAAAAGCTGCAACGGGATCACAGCCAGCAACGGCGAAAAAACAGCATCTGAAACAGGGATCTCCAGCAAATGGTCGGCCAGTTGGCGGATAGTGGTTTCACCTTCGCTGACCACCGCAATCACAATACCCTTTCTTGCCTTTACTTCCTGGATATTGCTGATGATCTTGTCATAGGAATTGTCCTTGGTGGCAAGCACCACTACGGGCATGTTCTGATCAATGAGTGCAATGGGGCCGTGCTTCATTTCGGCAGCAGGATACCCTTCGGCGTGTATGTAGGAAATTTCCTTGAGCTTCAGCGCTCCTTCCAGTGCTACCGGGAACAGGTATCCGCGGCCCAGGTACAGGAAATTGTTCACATTTTTATACAACCCGGCCAGTTTCCTGAACTCCTCATCGTGTTGCAGGATCCTTTCTATCTTCCCGGGAATTTGTGTAAGTTCGGATATATAATGCGTGTATTGTTCAACAGTAAGAACATTTCTTTTTCTGCCAACGAGGATGGCCATCATGGCCAGCACAGTGACCTGTGCCGTAAAGGCCTTGGTGGATGCCACTCCTATCTCGGGGCCGGCGTGCGTATACACACCGCCATCGGTTTCCCGTGGAATGCTTGCGCCTACCACATTGCATATTCCCAGCACCAGGGCACCTGCTTCCTTGGCCAGCCTGATGGCCGCCAGGGTATCGGCGGTTTCCCCGCTCTGACTGATGGCAATAACCACGTCATCTTTGTTGATAATGGGGTGACGGTAACGGAATTCCGAAGCATATTCAACCTCTACCGAGATCCGCGCCAGGTCTTCGAAAAGGTATTCACCCACAAGTCCGGCATGCCACGAGGTGCCGCACCCGATAATGATGATGCGTTTAGCCTCCACCAGCCTGGGAATAATGTGAAACAATCCGCCCAGGTGGAGTTCGCTTGCATCGGAGGCAACCCTGCCGCGGAAGGTGTCGAGTATAGAGCGTGGCTGTTCGAAGATCTCCTTGAGCATGAAATGTTCATAACCGCCTTTGTCAATTTCATCAATGTCCAGATCGAGCTGTTGTATTTGTGGTGTCAGGGTTATGTTCCTGATCGTCTTGAGTTTCAGCTCACCCTTGGTGATAATGGCCACATTGTTGTCATTCAGGTAAATGACACTCTTGGTGTATTCAACAATCGGAGTAGCATCCGAAGCAAGAAAATATTCATCATTACCTACCCCGATCACAAGCGGGCTGCCTTTGCGGGCTGCAATAAGCTTGTCCGGTTCATCGGCACACATGATCACAACGCCATAGGCACCCTCAACCTTGCTCAGGGCAAGTCTTACAGCCAGCTCAGCTGAAACACTTCCTTTCAGGTAAATATACTCGATGAGGTTAACCAATACTTCGGAGTCGGTTTCACTTTTGAACGCAATTCCACGGTGTTCGAGCCTTTCCTTAAGCTGGGCATAGTTTTCGATGATACCGTTGTGGATCAGGATAAATTTTCCCTGAAACGACTGGTGCGGGTGTGCGTTCACGTCATTCGGTTCTCCATGTGTGGCCCACCGGGTATGTCCCATACCAACGTGACCATCAACCGGATTGCCACTGACATAAAGCTCCAGGTCGCTGACCTTGCCCTTGCACTTGTAAATATGCGTTCCGCTGTTGAGGATCGCGATCCCGGCCGAATCATATCCCCTGTATTCGAGGCGTTTCAAACCATTTACCAGCACCGGGTACACGTCACGATTGCCAATGTAACCTACAATTCCGCACATAGTATTTTAGTTGAGATTTCCAATACGTCACATGGATCCGTTCAGGACCTGATCGTAGAATGCAGAATAAGCGTCCACGTAGGATTCCGGGCCTTGGTATGGAAGCAAAAGCTTGCCGGTCTTCTCTGCATAGTCAATCACCTCAGGATGAATGCGCGGGCTGCCGGATATAATACCATCCGACATATTTATCGCCAGCTTGCAGTAATTGAGGTAACTGGGCTCATCCACAACCTTCAGATCACTTTCTGAAATGCCGTCCATGCTCAGTTTCTTTCTGAATGATTTATTTAACGGTTTGTTGAATTCATTATCATAGAGCGACAAGACCACCCTGGCATTTTTAAAAACAGGATCGTCATCGTACAGCCTCTTGATGTAAAGCGATAACAACGCTGAGAACCATCCGTGGCAATGAATGATATTGGGCGGCCATTGCAGTTTCCTCACCGTTTCAATCACACCCCTGGCAAAAAAAATGGCACGTTCGTCATTGTCATCGAAGAACTCACCGTTGTCATCGGCAAAAAGAAATTTCCGCTGAAAGTAATCCTCGTTATCAATGAAATACACCTGCATTCTGGCAGCCTGAATGGATGCGACTTTTATTATCAGGGGATGATCACTGTCATCGATGATAATGTTCATTCCCGACAACCTGATCACTTCGTGAAGCTGGTTTCTCCGTTCATTGATACATCCGTATTTGGGCATAAATGTCCGGATTTCCCTACCCCTTTCCTGTATGGCCTGTGGCAGATTTCTCCCTATAACCGACATCTCGGATTCGGGAAGATAAGGAGTAATTTCCTGGGAAACGTAAAGAACTTTTATTCCTGTCATTTAGCGCTGAGGCTGATTAATCCTGTACAATTCAATTTTTTCAGAATATAGACCTGCAAAATTACGAAAAAAACTTGACAATGTTTTTATTATCATTTCAGCATAATAATAAATGAAAAACAGTAAGTGGAACAGTGGAAAAGCGTAAAAGTTAAAAAGCGGGATAGCGGGTTTTTACTCACCCGTCACCCGCTACTGTTTACTGTTTACTGGTTACTGGTCACTGCCGCAACCGCCCTCACCGGCGACCCGTCACCTTCCTTTATTTTCAGCGGAAAACAGTAAAAGGTAAATCCCAGCTCCGGCAGGCTGTCTACATTAACCAGGTTTTCGATAAGCACCATTCCCTGTGATAACAGAATTCTGTGCACGGGAAGATCCTGTGAATCTGCAGGATCAAAACTAATGGCGTCGATGCCGGCGCCCATGAGCCCGAATTGGGTGAGGTAACGGGCCGCATCCGGGTCAGGTGTCGGAAAATCCCTGAAATAGTCCCGGGTGCCCCAGTATTTGCTCCAACCGGTGTTAAAAAGAACGAAGTCGGCTTTTTTCAGTTTTTCTTCAAACGGTTGCAGGAAATGATGGCTTATACCGTTGCCCGAAATATCCCGGCAGTCAATTGCCACTCCCCTGCCCATAAACCGGCCAACGGGGGTGTTTTCCGTATTGAGGCCTTCGCCCAGAATATGATACCCGCAATCGAGGTGTGTGCCCGTGTGCGTTGAAAATTGCATAAATATCTCATTATAGCCTTCCTTGCTGATGCGGGCTTCCCTGGCCAGAATGGCTTCAGGGGTTCCCGGATAAACAGGCATGCCCGTTTCCAGGGTATGCGAAAGATCAATTACCCGGTCAGTTTTCATACTATTCATTATTTTGTTAACAAGGTGTGCAATATTGTCAATATATTGATGGCATTCGTCATAAGTTACAATCTTATTTGCAGCAATCACGTACAATCAGATGAAAACAAAACGAACCCATCATGGACAACATTAACATGGAACAAACAACCAGCACCCCTGCTGTAAAATTCAGCACAAACGGAAGGTTGCTGATTGAGGGGCATTCCCTGCCGGAGAACGTGCTCCGGTTTTATGATCCCCTCATTGCGTGGTCCCGGTTGTTGAAAGCCGAATCCGTGAAAATAGATATCAACCTCGAATACCTGAACAGTGCCTCCTCAAAAAAGCTCCTCGAATTGCTGAAGGTTCTCGATGCCAACAGCAGTGTGAAATCGTTTATGGTTGACTGGCATTATGAATCCGATGATGAGGATGCACTGGAGAGCGGCCAGATTTTTGAAGAAATGTTAAGAAAAGCTGAGTTCAGGTACCACGAATACTCCGAATCAGTATAACGCAACCCGCAACAATCACAACCCACAACAATCACAACCCACAACAATCACAACCCACAACAATCACAACCCACAACCGCTTTCCCTCAGTTTATCCGCTGAAAAGCCTTCCACCACATTTCCGGTATATCATGACTGCATGCCTGCTGATATTCCTCCTGTGAACAGGCTACCACCACCTGTCCTCCGGTTTTGAGTTCCGGGATCTCCATCCACCATCTGCCTGTCATCACACTCTTATAAAAAGTAAGTGCATATTCCATGTCCTGGTGATTCACCAAAAAAACCTTGAAATCAGGATTGTTTTGCGACGGTTTTTCACGCTTACGCTGGGAGAAACCTTCCATGAAATACCAGATCGACTGGGCAGCAAGCCGGGCAGTCTGGCCATGCAGATCATACTCCGGATTGATCTCAAAAAGCCCAAAACACGATACCTGGTCACTTAACCCGGCATACCGGGCAAGCTGGCAGGCTTCCTCGGCCGCCAGACCGTTTGGGGAAGGGTACCGGGTGGCAGGCGCTTCTGACTGTTTAACAGCCGCAATGTCAAAGCTAACCAGGTGGGCATCGCGCAGCAATGGCTCAGTGAGTGAGATGTTCGACCGCAGCGCCCCGAGCCTGATATTGTCAAATCCCCTTTCTTCGAGGTATTCCTGGTGTTTCCGGTCTACAAGGTATTGCTGGTTTCCCAGGCAGGTGCACCTGAACAGTTTGGGACTTCTCATCACCGGCTGCATCCATGAAAACGATGAAACCGCACCCTCATCCAGGTCAATTCTCGCATCCACGGTAACCATGTTCACCTTGCCTGCCTGCTGTTCGAAAGCCATATACAGCGCGTGCGTAATATCCTGGGTACCTCCGAGCACAATGGCAGTCACCTGGTTGTTCAAAAGGTCGGTCATAACATCCCTGATGCCGAAATAGGTGTCACTCACGGTGGCTGCCTGCCTCAGGTTTCCCAGGTCGATGATGCGCAGTTTGTCATTCACCCTGAAAAGTTCGTACAGACTCGCACGGATGTGATCTGCTGCCATTGCTGAACCCGTATTTACCGAATTACGGTCCTCGGCAACGCCCATGATGGCCAGCTGGTAATTGCTGATCTCATCAATTGGTGTATTGGGCGTGTTGATACGGATATTGTGCCCTAACATGGCATCGCTGATCCTGAGGGAACCTTCCGGTTTATCAAGAGCAACTGGTTCAAAGTAATCATTCAGATCCATTGGGGGAACCGTGTGTTATTTCTTTTTTTTCTTTTTTTCAGGAGTCTCTTTTATGATTTTCATGCAATCCTCGTATGAAAGCAATTTTGGATCGGAGCCGCGCGGAATTTTGTAGTTTTCCTTCTTATGGCTTATGTAAGGACCCCACCTTCCGTTGAGGACCATCAGGTCTTTGTCCTTTTTAAACACCTGGATTATCTTGTTGTTGTCCTTTTCCCTTTTTTCCCTGATCAGCTCTATGGCCCTGTCGAGTTCAACGGTGTAGGGATCATCAACATCCTTCTTCAGGGAGTAGAATTTTGTGTTGTGAAGCACATAGGGACCGAAGCGTCCTGTTGAAACAGAGACGTGGCTGTCCTCGAACCGGCCAAGGTTTCGCGGGAGCTTAAAAAGCCCGAGGGCTTCCTCCAGGGTAATGGACTCGATATGCTGGCCTTTTCTTAACTGGGCATATCTCGGTTTGTCGGTACCCGAAGTCTCACCTATCTGGGCAACGGCACCAAAACGAGCCATCCGGGAATACACCGGCTTTCCGGTTGCAGGATCATTGCCCAGCAGTCGCTCGGGTTTCGCTGCAACTTCCCTGGTCGACAGGGTATCCTCCACCCGTTTGTGGAACGGGGTATAGAACTTGCT
>Ga0209751_10006354_pt1 | contig 10964 bp, 9 predicted proteins | sample RifCSP13_1_FD_184019 | JGI IMG/M metagenome (GOLD analysis project Ga0209751, IMG submission 184019) | Soil microbial communities from Rifle, Colorado - Rifle CSP2_sed 13_1 (SPAdes) (version 2) | ecosystem: Environmental > Terrestrial > Deep subsurface > Rock core/Sediment | place: Rifle...
AAGATCGTAGCCCGGACTGGTCTCCGCACCCATGATTGGACCTCCAAAATTGAGATGAAAATTCTTTGTGTTTTGGCGACTTGGCCTTTATAGCTCACAACTCCATTGCTATTCAAGGCTACCCTTGTTAAAACGGGTGAACCAATGGAGAGTTGACTCCAAATCGCCGCTACCCGAGCCCTAATGAAAACAATCTTATCTGCGCTATTGCTAACTTGCTGCTTCGCGCTTTCGGCTCATGCCGCGACCGATCGCGTACGCATCACCTACGCGAGCCGCTCGATCTCTTCTATCTTGGCTTTCATCGCTACCGACAAAGGATTCTTCAAAGAAGAGGCGCTGGAGCCCCAGCTCATCTTGACCCGCGGGACCACAGCCATCGCGGCAGCGGTCACCGGCGACGTCGAGGCGATCCACATCATGGGAACGGCTATCCGGGGGATCATCCGAGGACTCCCGCTCAAAGTCCTCGCGGTTAATCAGAAACTACCGCTCTTCTGGCTCGTGACCCGACCGGAGGTAAAAACCTTCAATGACCTCAGAGGTAAAACGATGGCGGTGACGACCATCGGCGGCAGCCAACAGCTGGCCGGATTTCACATGCTCCGCAAAGGGGGTATCGACCCGACCAAGGAGATCACGAGCATCGTCTCCGGCGACGTGCCGGCCCAACTCCAGGCCATGGTGTCCGGCACGGTCCACATCACGGTTCTCTCGCCGCCCACTGTGTTCATCGCCCGTGATCGTTATAAATTCAATCTGCTGGCCTCCACCAGTGACGAATACATCAATTTCATATCGGGGCTCATCGCGCCGGATCGGGCGATGCAAGAAAAGCCTGCCATCATCAGACGGACACTGCGCGCCCTCGCCAAAGCCAACCGTTACTTTCACGCCAACGAAACCGGCGCCGCCGAGATCCTCGCCAAATATCTGAATGTCAACCTTCAAACCACTCTGGAAACTTATCGTTTCAGCCGGCCGGCCTTTACCCGCAACGGTATCCCAACGGACAAAGAAGTGGACGAACACCTGAAGAGCGACGGCCAGTTTTTACAAATCAAGGAGCCGGTGAAAAGTTCGGCGGTGTTTGACTTCTCGCTGCAACGCGAGGTCAATAACGAGCTGGGGATCAAATAGGACTAGGCTGCGGATACTTTGAGTGCAGCGAGGATCTCTACCAAAGATTCACGGCGATCCAGGGATTCAACCTCGCGGATGACGCCGCGTGCGCCTGCATCGCCCAGCAGCGGCGCGGCGGGCGAGAGAAATTTTCCTTCCACTGAAGTGCGACATGATGACAGGCTAGCTTCTCGCTGAGAGTTTCTTCAGCCATCTTTGCTTTCGTGCGTTGAACGAATCAGCTACCCACGTCGATCGCCAGATGACCGAATTCGTTCACCTGCATCTTGTCGCCCGGATAGAGCAAGATCGTCGCGCCTAACTCCTCGATGACCGCCGGTCCGTCCAGTCGGTCACCGGCTTTGAATCCGCTGAGCAAGAAGATCGGGCAAAGGACAGGCTGCTGCCCGTTGTCGAAGATTACCGCCCGCTTGCCGCGTTCGCCTTTATCGCTGTCACGGGACGACGAAGCCAGCGGCAGCCGATTATCGAATCTTCCCACAGCGGAGAGACGAAGATTGACCATCATCACCGGCTCACTGGGCGCCGAGTGGCCGTAGTGCTCCTGGTGAAGCTGATCGAATCGGGAACGAATCGTGCCGAAGTCACTCACGGCGCGGAGATCTTCAGTGATCGGCACCGGCAAGGTGTACTCCTGGCCGCGGTAACGCATGTCCAAGAAGCGCCGCAGGACGATCTGCCGCTGCTCCGTTCCTTCCTCGGTCAACGTCTCCAGCGCCGATTTTTCCAAAGAGACGAAGGCGTCCGCGATTTGCGCTCCCGACGTGTCAGCCAACTCGCGGACAAAGGTTTGCACGTAATCGTGCTTGAGATCGGCAAGCAGCATCCCGAACGCCGAGAAGTGCGCCGGCATGGGCGGGATGATAACCCGCGGCACGGCAAGTTCTCTGGCAATGGCAAGCGCATGCAACGGCCCGCCGCCGCCACTGGGCACAAGCACGCAATCGCGCGGGTCATAGCCCTTTTCGACGGATACAGCACGCACCGCCAACGACATATTGAAGTTGGCAATCGTTAAGATGCCGAGCGCCGCTTCCTCCAGAGAAAGACCGAGCGGTTTACCGATCTTCTCCATGATCGCCTGTGCCGCCTTCTCACGCTGTAAGCGAATCCCGCTGCCGAGGAAATATTCGGGATCGATTCGTCCGACGATAAGATTGGCGTCAGTCACCGTCGGCTCGGTGCCACCTTGGCCATAGCAAGCGGGACCCGGCGCCGCGCCGGCGCTCTGTGGGCCGACTTTCACGCCGCCGGCGGGATCGATCCAGGCGATGCTGCCGCCGCCGTTGCCGACCTCGACGATATCGACGACGGGCAGCATCATCGGATGACCGGACACGTAGCCGCCGACGTAGTAGCTGCTCGTCACTTCCGGATGAAAGTCTTTGATGAGACTCGCTTTGGCCGTGGTCCCGCCCATGTCCAATGAGATGATATGGCGGCAGTCGAGCGTCTCACCGAGATGAGCCGCCGCGATGACGCCCGCCACTGGTCCCGACTCCATCATCGTCACCGGCATCTTCTTCGCCGTCTCCGCCGACATCACGCCGCCGTTGGATTGCATCACGCGGAACGTCCCACGGAAACCGGCAGCGCCGAGCGCCTTTTCCAAGGTTACGAGATAGCGGCTGACGAGCGGCCCGACATAGGAGTTTAGCACCGTTGTCGAGGTCCGTTCGTATTCTCTGAACTCCCGAAGAATCTCGTGCGACAGTGAGACATAGGCTTCAGGAAACTGTTGGCGCAGCAGTTGCCCCAACCGTTCTTCATGAACCGGGTTAGCGTAAGCGTGGAGCAGACAGACGGCGACGCTTTCTACACCCGCCGCTTTGAGCGCCCCAATGGGGGCAGACGCTGACGCCTCATCGAGGGGCTTGAGCACCTCTCCGCTCGCGTAAAGCCGTTCGTCAACTTCCAGACGTAGGTCCCTGGAAACTAAAGGCACAGGCCGCTTGAAGAAAAGATTATATCCCTCCGGCCGGTTGCCGCGGCCGATCTCGTAGACATCGCGAAACCCCTGGGTCGTGATGAGACCCGTGCGCGCCCCTTTGCGTTCGAGCACCGCATTGATCGCGACGGTGGAGCCGTGCACGAAAAAGCTTGCCTGCGAGACGTCGATCTGCGCCGCTTTGAGACAATCCTGAATCCCGCGGGCCAGGTCATCCGGCGTTGTCAACGTTTTGCTGCGGGAGACTTGACCCTGATCGTCAACCGCGACCAAGTCGGTAAATGTTCCACCTATATCGACAGCGATTCTCACTGAACCCTGCTTATCCCAGCAAAGAAACTGGTCCTTTTGCCGTCACCTGAAAACTGTCGCCAAACAAAATCAACTTTCCCTCAGTCTCGAAGGTGACACGGAGAGCAACAGTCATATTTTCGTTAAGTACGGCGGCGCCGACCGACGGTGATCCAACTTGACGCGCTTCATCCTCACTTAAAAAAGGCGGCTCCCACTGACTCAGACCAACGCCATTGCCGAGCCCGTAAATCGACGCGATCGCATAGAATTCTCCGAGTTGCTTGCGTGCCGTTTCGTCGATTGTCGCCACAGGCCTGCCCGGCTTCAGCTGAGTTGCCATCTTCGCGACGATCTCTTGAGCCTTCTGATATGCAGTTTGTAGTTTCGCGTCGCCGGACAAGATGTGCGTGCGGCCCGTCTCTACCCAATAGCGGTCATGCTGAATCGTCAGATAAATAGCCCAATGGGTTCCCACCTTCGCGCTCATTTTGGAACTCGGCGGCTGCAGCCGTTTCTCGCCGGCGAGGATACGAATATCTTCGACACCCTTGTCGCGCGCCAATCTGTCGATGTCGGCGATGATCTCGTATTCTTTCCTTCCCTGCTTGATGAAGTCGCGCGCGCCATCGCAGATTTCGTTGAGCACACGACCGGCGCGCCGAAGAGTAGCCAGCTCGCGCGCGCTTTTCTGCAGCCGCATCTGCTGGATGAGCAAATGACTGTAAATCCATTCAATCTGCGGCAGACTCCCTTTCATCTCCTCAAGCTGCGGCAGCGGAAAACCTTTACCGGAATCCACCAGACCGACCTTGGCTTGAGCCAACCCCTTCTCTTTTAGCAGCTCGGCGCCGTCACGGCCGACCTGCCCGGAGGCACGCACGTCTTCAACCCAAGTGAGACTCTTGGCGAAAGGAACGTCGCGGCTGCCGATATTGAGCAAGAGAGAAATCGGTCCGTTGCACGGAACCACGCCGATACCGCCGCGCACTTTGGGAAAATAATTGGTGAGATAACAGAGATCCGCAAAGGAATAGTTGTCACCATAGATCACGAGGGCGTCCAAGTTTTGCCGCGCCATTTCCCGCCGCACAGCGTCGAGTCGAGCCTGGAACTCCTCTTGTGGCATTGCCTGTTTGTCCCAGGTAGAGCAACCTCTTTTCAGAACGGAATGACGGCCGAAGATCATGGTTCTCTATTCCTTTACAAAAATATCCCAGGACGAGCGCGTCATCGGCTCCGCCTTTGACTGCGTCATCACCACGGTATCGCCCAGCGTCATGTAGCCGGTTTCGGGAATGTACTGGTTGGGATGAATGATGAAGGTCATCCCCTCTTCGAGTTTGGTCTGATTCCCATCTTCCAAGTTGCCTGGAGCCGAGGAGCCACACCCTAAACCGTGACCGCGCACGCGCATGAAAGGCGGCCGGCAATATTTCTCATAGCCGGCGTCGCCGAGCGTGCCATTGATCGCCGCCGCGACATCGCTCGCCGGCGCGCCGGTCTTCGCTGCGCCCATACCTAAGCCCATGGCCTTCTGGAGAATGGCATATTTCTCATGAACCACCGGCGCGGGTTGGCCCAGAACCATGGTGCGGCAAATCTGCACGAACAAGCCGCCGATGCAGGGCGTGATCTCGCCGATGATGATGTCGCCTGACTGCACGACCCGATCCGTCGGCGGATGCAGCGCCTGGTTATGATTAGAGGCCACGACCATGCCGAAGTTGTCTTCTGCGCCCAGAAAACGCATGCGGTATTCGACGATGGCCGCCAGCTCGAACTCCTTGAGGCCCACGTGGGCCTCCTCATGCAGCGCTTGCACGCCGGCGTCGGCAATTATTGCCGCTTGTCTAAGCCGCTCCAGTTCGAAGCCGCTCTTTCGCCGCGCTATGTTTTCGATGATGTCCTTGGCATTGACCGGCGCTTGGTTGAGCGCTTTGACGATTTCATCGTGCAAATCGACATGCATCGCCTCTCTACCGATCAGACCCGCCTTGCCAACACCTTTGCTCAGAAGATTCCAAAAGTTTTCGAACGGCTGAACATTCTTAACCCACGATTCCTCTTGCGCCCGGTCGATGTCCCACGCAGGCGAGAGATAGAGAACGGGGTCGTTGTCCAAAGGCAGCACCAACACAGCCTCCGGCCCGACGCCGATAAAATCGGTCAGGTAAGCAACATAATTCATGCGCAGAAAGTTGTGCCGTCCGGAATCGAAGACGAGGAGAGTTTGCAGCCCCTTGTCGCGCATTGCTTGCCGAACCTTCGCTATGCGGTTCTCGAACTCTTGCTGACCATTCATACTCTCCTCGTGATTCCGCTGACAATCGTTCGTGCTTCGACGTGCTCAGCATGAACGGTATGATGTCAATGTTATCAACTACCCCGTTCGCCCTGAGCTGGTCGAAGGGTGAACGGAGAGTTTTTCCGTAGCCTCTTGAGCCTCTTCGCCGTCGCCTCCACAATGTGACGCGATACCGAACTCGCCGATACCCCAAACGCCTGGCCTGCTTCTACCAATGTCTCACGATACCTTCGGCAGAAAGTGATCTAAGCACTTTGCCTAATAGCTCCTCTGAAAACCCGTTGCTATCCTTAAGCTTCCCATACGTTCTGAGCACCACCTCCCCATCAGGACCCCGAAGCCGGGGATGCTCCACCCCAAGCTTTCGATCCCCCACAAAAATCGACCCCCTCTGGCTCGCCCACTTCTGGATCTGCGAACAGTAGGGATGATAATCCGGCCCTGCCATCTCCTCCCGCTCCATGTACATGATCGCTTCCGCTACCATCCCACCCAACTCCAAACTCAACCCGTCTAGCCCTCGCTTCCCCTGGCAAAGTATTTCTGCCATCCGCCCTGCCAGCCAACCTCTCCCACCAATATCCTTAAACAACCGACTTGCCTTTTTCCTCCTAATAGTGTCTTCTCTCATCTGAGTGGCTCCTTTCTATTTGCTTAACCGTGGATTCTCCCACGGTTGGAGCCACTCATTCAAATTTCAACTAACTCCAGTATAACCTCGCCAGCGATGATGACAAGTTCCGGTTCAATCCCGTGCTTTTTGAATAACCCTTTCTCCTCCGCAGCCCACATGGCGCCATGAATGGCACTCACCGAAGTCAGGCCGATCCTTACCTTATCCAACGCGAGCGCGGTGTGCTGAGGAAGAGCCAAAAACGCCAACATTCCAAATATTCGCTGCACAATTTTTCTTTTCATCCTACAGTCCTCCTTGGTTGCAGACTGAAGTTGTTTCGGAATTCCCGCGCATAATGTGCGCTCGTCGTAAGGGGCGAGCAAGGATTCGTGAACAGAAAAGCTACACCTTTGCTCTCGGATACAGAACGTCCATCATCTTGCGTTTGTGATGCAACGGCGTACCCAAGTACTGGTACAGCGTGTGGGCCATGACGCTGTGGGCCATCAAGGGATGCCCGTAGTCTGTACCGGGCCCGGCGTGGACCATGTGTGAGAAGTTACAAACCTGGTAGTAGGCATCGCTCGCCACCGCCTTAGCCTCATGCACGCTGGCGGCCGCTGGCAGATTTGAATCGAGCTTCCACAGTGTCTCGTAAGTCACCCAGCGCGCTGCGTCAAGGTGGATTGACAACTCCACACAATGGTCTTGTACGCGCTGGAAGCGGCCGATTGGCTGGCCAAACACTACCCGGGATCGCGTGTATTCGGCGGTGAAGTCAAAAATCTCCTGGCACGCCCCAACCTGGTACGCGCAGAGTATGGAGAGCGCCTTTTCCAGGGCACGATCGAGAATGTCCCATCCCGCGCCGGCCTGGCCCAGCATGTTGGAGATCGGTACCCGTACCCGATCAAAACGGACCTCGGCAACCGATACCATGAAGCCCACCTGGGCGGTGATCGATATTCCCGGGCTCGCCCGGTCCACCAGGACAAGCGCTATCTCGCCATTCTCCATCCGTGCCGCGCAGATGAAGCTGGTTGCGGCCTCCGCGTCGTACACGAACCGCTTCGTCCCATCAAGCACGAGGCCGTCAGTTGTCCTGGTGAGCCGCGTTTCAACCGCCTCAGCTCCCCAGTGCACTCCCTTGTCTGTGATCGCGGCGATGACAATGGATTTCCCGCTGCAGATGGCGGGAAGTAAGGACTTTTTCTGCGCCTCTGAAGCGCCTTCCAGAACGAGCAGTGCACTGAGCACGCCGGAGGAAAAGAAGGGGCCGGGAAGCGGCCCGCGGCCCAATTCTTCAAACACGACGGCACAGTCGGTGAAAGAAGTAGAAGCGCCGCCGTACTCCTCAGGGATCACCATGCCCAGCCATCCCAGGCCGGCCGCCTTGCGGTATAGATCAGGCAGGAAAGCCGCTTTGTTACGGAACCACTGGGTGATGAGATGAGAAGGCGCCTCGGCTTTCACAAAGCCGGCAGCTGCCTTTTTGAACATGTTCTGTCTCTCGGTCAGTCTGAGGTCCATAAGCTACTCCCTTGCTGCGGCTAAATGGTGGTGGGTGCTTTCTCCTTTGTCGGACGTCCCAGTCCGACGCGGCGCGCAAAAACCAACCGGTCGGTATCCAGGGTGCCTCCGCCATGCAACATCCCGGGCCCGCTGCGCACGATATACTCAAAGTCCACGACCTCATGGAGGGTGAGATCCGGAACCAGGGCGTCGTAGCCCATGATTTGCTGCAACCGCTCGCCGTTTCTAAGCCGCACCATCCGCTGGTAGTAGCGGAACTGAGCGCCCCCGTAGGGATGCGGCTCCCGAACGAACCGATGCCAGAAGTTGCGCCGCGCAAACAGGCTCACGGTGTGCAGCTCGATCATCATGTCGGCGATGAGGTCTCGTACGTTGGGATCCTCCATGATAGGTTTCTCGCCGACTCGCATCTGCTGGCAATATTCCACCACCCGCTCGACCAGGGGGTCGGTCCCGACCCTCCCTTCGCCGCCGTGTTCAAGCTCGAGGTGGGTGTCGGCTACCCTCCAGCCGTTGTTCTCGCCGCCCACTAAGTAAAATGCCGGCACGCGCACGTTGTCAAAGAAGACCGTGTTCTTTATCCCCATCATGAGGTACATGTGTTGGATGGTTATCCCGGGTAAGTTGCCCGGAATGTGCAGCCAGCCCAGGTTCTCGTGCCGCGGGCCAGACGGGTTAGTGCACACCAGTGTCCAGAGAAAGTCCGGCGGGAGGTGGTGGCCCACCATGGTCTTCTGGCCATTGACCACGTAGTGGTCTCCGTCCCTTACGGCCTTGGTGTGACAGGTCGCCACGTCGCTCCCACCCTGCGGCTCTGTAAGCACCTGCCAGACCGATACTTCTCCGTGCGTCATCGGAGGCAGGAATTCCCGTTTCTGTTCTTCGCTGCCCCACTTCAAGATGACTGGCGCGACGATGCGGGCAATGGTATAGAAAACGTGATTAAGACTGATGCCGTAGCGATCAAGCTCGGTCTCCAGCACCAACTGGTGGTTGATCGTCAGCCCGGCACCCCCATACTCTACAGGGAACATCGGAAACAGCCAGCCTTTTTTTCCTAGCTTGCCAGCCAGATTGCGCCGAAACCGGTACTCCTCCTCATTCTCCCGCGTCGACCAGGTAGCCGACCACCTTAAGTGCTCAGAACCGCGCATGTTCTCCTCAAGCCAAGCTCGGACTTCCTTTCTAAATGCGGCGATCTCCTGGGGGTCCGCTTGTAAACTAAAGTCCATAGGAAACTCCTCTGTTTAGTTTTTTCTCGTTCTTTATATGACTCCACGGGCGCGAAGCCCCTCGATCTCTCCCTTGTCATAGCCTAACCGCGTTAATATTTCATCGGTGTGCTCACCCAGCAGGGGTGCAGGCCGGACAAACTCAGGTGGCGTGTCCGACAGATTCACGGCGCTGCCTATCAAGTAGCTCGGCCCCATTACAGGATGATGAATTCGCCTCGGAATACCTAGATGCTTGATCTGCGGGTCTTGGAAGACCTCGCCGATGTTGTAGATCGGAGCGTTGGCCACGCCATTGGCGTCCAAGGCCTCCAACCAATGTGCGCGAGGCTTCTTGCGAAACTCCTCTTGGAGAATGACCACGATCTCGTGGTGGTGTTCCCAACGGCTTCTTCGGGTCGCGAACCGCGGATCCTCTAACAGCTCCGTGCGTCCCGTCGCTTTGACGAGCCCCACCCATGATTCCTGATGCCCTGAAAGGTGAATAACCAGGGGACGCTGATCGCTGGCGACAAAGCAGTAGATGCGGCCCTTAGGAAAGTTTTCGCGGAAGACGGCCTCTCCGCCGTTTAGGTAGTCGGCGATGTGGGACTCAATAAAGGCCAGGCTCACCTGAAGCAGCGACGCGTCGACGAACTGGCCCCGACCTGTCTTATATCGGGCATGTAGAGCGGCCAGGATACCGTAGGCAGCAAACAGGCCAGTGGCATGGTCGGTGAAAGAAACGCCTGCAACCTTCGGATCATCCAGGTCGGTGATCAGGCTTAGCATTCCGCTCAACGCTTGGCCGATGGTGTCGAAGCCCGGTTTATCCCGATATGGCCCGCTCTGACCGTATCCAGAAATCGAGCAGTGGATCAGCCTTGGATTAAGTTGTCCGAGCTCTTTGTAATCGAGACCGAGACGCTTTCTCGTTTCAGGGCGGAAGTTTTCGACTAAGATGTCCGCCTCCTCTAATAGCCTCAGAAGTATCTGCTTGCCTTCCTGCTCCCGCAGATTCATCGTGATGCTCTTTTTATTCCTGTTTAACGCCCGAAAGCTTGGGCCGTAACCTTGGTACTTTGGATTGCGACCCCGATGGGTATCGCCCTCACCAGGCAGCTCGATCTTAATCACCTCGCACCCAAGGTCGCCAAGGAGGGTACCGGCATACGGGCCGGCCACGTGCCCGCTGACTTCAATGGCGATTGTCCCTTCCAGTGCTCCACCCATAGTTACAAATTCTCTGCTGCAGATGAAGGTGATACTTTTACTTCTCGTAAAGCGCCTTTATGAACCCGCTGGCCTCGAGCTCCGCAACGATGCTGCTGTCGACAAACGACTTCGGATCGGCCGTCTTGGCCTTGGGATTGTCCTTTTCCATAAATTGGAGCAACGTTTCCACCCCTTTCATCGAAGGGTACGGGACGCTTTCGTAATATCCACCTGCCAAAAGATCGTAGGATTTCTCCAGATGCTTCTCGCCCTTCGCGTCCGTTCGAAGCTTTTTCTTCAGGACTTCGATGCTCTCCCTTTTGTTCTTCTTGAAAAAGGCAATGCCTTCAATAAAGCCCTTGAGGAACCTCGTCGCCTGATCCCGGTTGCTCTTCAGAAAGCTTCTGGAGGTATCAATCATCGTATGGAGATAGTAGATGTCCATGTCGGCGAGGTCCGCCAGGACCCGGTAGCCTCTTTCCTCCGCGACGAAGACCGACGGGATAGTAAGCACCGCCGCGTCGATCCCTCCTTTGTCCAGGCTCGCGAGCATCGAAGGCGAAGAGCCGATCTGGAGGACGCTGACGTCTCCCGGACTCATCCCCCATCTACGCATCATCAGTTGCAGGACCAAATGAGACGCGGCGCCATAGCGGGTCACGCCTACCCGTTTGCCCTTGAGATCTTTCGGGCAAACGG
>Ga0209751_10006355_pt1 | contig 10963 bp, 4 predicted proteins | sample RifCSP13_1_FD_184019 | JGI IMG/M metagenome (GOLD analysis project Ga0209751, IMG submission 184019) | Soil microbial communities from Rifle, Colorado - Rifle CSP2_sed 13_1 (SPAdes) (version 2) | ecosystem: Environmental > Terrestrial > Deep subsurface > Rock core/Sediment | place: Rifle...
GGCAACGACGGGCCCGATGCGAACACCGTGAGCGGCGAGGCGCTCCTCAAGAACGGCCTCTCTGTCGCGGCCGGGCAGAACTTCCGGCCCGAGCAGTTCGAGTCCGACAACCCGAACCTCCTCGCGAGCTTCAGCGGCCGCGGCGGGCCGGGGGAGAGCAGCGGGCGGATCAAGCCGGACATCGTCGGCATCGGCACCTCCGTCGTGTCCCTCTTCGCGAAGGGCGAGACCCTTTCCACGGGCTTCACAGCCGGCGCGGACCTCATCAACGACATCGACAAGTACTGCAGCGACACAAAGGAATATTGCTCAGGAGGCGACGGGGTCGCGGACTACCGCTACCTCCAAGGCACGAGCATGGCGGCGCCGCACGTGACGGGAGGGGCCCTCCTCGTTCGCGAGTACCTGAGGGAGGTCGCGGCCGGCAACAACCCTGCTTCCCCGTACTTCAACCCGCCGTCCCAGCTCGTGAAGGCCATGCTGATCAACGGCGCTGTCCGTATGGACTCCAACCTGTACGCGTATCCCGGATACGACCAGGGATGGGGCCGCATGAACCTGGAGCAGTCCCTCTTCCCGCCGGTCCCGCGGGCGAACCAGTTCGCGATCGGGGTGTTCAACACGACCGGCACGTGGAACCCCACGGGCATGAACCTGAACGTCGTCGGAGACGACGTCCCCGTCAAGATCACGCTCGTGTGGATCGACGCTGTGAGCGACGCGCTCGCGCGGAATCTCGACCTCCGCATCCGCTCCCCGAGCGGCGCAGAGTACCACGGGAACCGCTACCTGAACGGGTGGTCAAACCCCGCGGACGCCACGTACGACTTCGTCAACAACGTCGAACAGGTCGAGGTCCAGCAGCCCGAGGTGGGCACGTGGACCGTCGAGGTGCGCGGCGTGACGATCCCGAGCCCCGCCAGGTTCGCCCTCGTGTTCTCCGCGAACATCGGGCCCCGCGCGACGTACAAGGTAGACATCAGCACGACGTACCCCACGGCGGTGAGCCTGGCGCCCGGCGGCTCCGCGACGATTCCAATCACGGCTCTGAACTACGGAACCGGTCCCGACGACGTGCAGCTGTCGCTGTCTGCAGCGACACCCGGCCTGGCCGTGACGTTCTGGCCCTCCGGCCTGATCCCCCTCGCGAGCGCAGAGTCCGCGGATGTCCTCGCAAACTTCTCCGCCAGCGGCGCGCTGGCCCCTGGGATTTATGAGTTCGACCTCCGGGCGGTGAGCGCGAACGATCCGAGTTCGCCGCCTGCGTCCGACTTCATCCCCGTGCGTGTCGAGGTCCTTGCGACTGCCGTTCCGTACCCCATGCAGATCACGAACGGAACGGTGGACGAGCTCGACCCGTCCGTCCTCGTCTTCGAAGACCCGCCGGGCAGCCGCCACATCTTCATCGCGTACCGGAAGACCGCTCAGGTGTCCCCGGACGGCCGCACGGGCGGCGTCAACGTCTGGGTCGCCCACGCGACCTTGGACGCGAGCGGGATGCCCGGAACGTTCACGCAGACGAGGGTCTCCGATCTCAATGATGACCCGAACGATCTGCGCCTCCTCCGGTTCCACGCGGGCAACCTGAGGAACCGCGTCATCGTCACGTGGACGGGCGACAATCCGGACGAGACAAACCCGGACGCGGTCTCCTGGGCGCGCATCGCATACTCGGATTCACCGTACGCCTCGTGGACGCTGCGTACGATCCAGCAGAACGAGGGGAGCTCGAACGCGTGCAACATCGCCCGCGTGAGCTTCCCCTTGTTCCGCGCGGCTCCAGCGCTTGACCCTGACGGACAGCTCATCTACGTCTGGGAGGTCCTCGGGTATGGCGGAGGTTGCGCCGGGAATCCGGTGGCGGTGACGACGAGCGCGAAGACATCCCTGGACGGCGGCAACACGTGGAGCGCGCGCACCCTCGTCTTCCCGCCCCCGGGGAACTCGAACTTCTACTTCTTCCCGAACGGGGCCGTCGACCAGAACGACGTCGCCTGGGTGTACGTCTACTGGCGGACGCCGACGGGGAACGACCGCGACCTGACCGTGCGGCTCCTCGACAACGCGGGATGGAGCGCGTTCCCGCCGACGACGCCCCCCGGGACGTACACGATCCTCGACACGACGGACAACGTCCAGTGGCCCGCGGTCCTGTCCACGAGCGAGGGCGCCGCGGGGAACCGCGTGTACGTGTCGTTCACGCGGGACAACCTGCAGTCCGACCTCAAGATGTACATGCTGTACACGGACAAGGATTACACGAGCGCGGCCCCGCCCGCGGACTACCGGGACCCGGGCGCGACGAGCTGCGGGCCGGGCTGCACGCTGTCCGCGGACTTCTCGCCGCCAACCGGAAGCGGGCTCAAGGGACCGTACGGGACGAGCGTGTCGAACGCGAACTACGACCGGCGGCCGATCCTGAACATCGTCCGCACGGGCGACGGGATCGTGTGGCTCCCACACATGGAGAACGCGAACGCGTACGGCTCGCCGAACTTGTACACCTACTACTCCGGCGACGGCTTCGGCACCCCGCCGGCGCAGACGATTCTGACCGCAGACGCGTTCGCGAAGGGACACCAGATGTCCGACACACTGAGCGCAGGCGGCCGCCACCTTGTGTACGAGGTGTACCACTCCTCCCGCGGCACCGTCACGCAGGTGAACTACGAGGTCTACCTGCTGATCTACTTCTCCGGATGGCCGTCCGCGCCGGACGTCCTCGGTTCGATCGCCACGAGCGTCGGCGGCACGCCGAACCCCGTCCCCAAGGAGAACTCCTTCCGCGTCACGGCGAACGCGAACGACATCACGACCGGGAACTCGCGGATCGCGGGGATGGAGTACAGCATCGACAGCGCGGCGGGGCCGTGGAACCCGATGGCGGCGCTCGACGCGTTCGACAGCCCGACGGAAGCCGCGTTCGTCGACCTCAATGCGACCACCCTGGGCTGGGGGGACCTCGAATGCCACACGATCTACGTGCGGGCATCGGACGATCTGGGCAACGTCGGCCCGGCGGCGTCGTACGACCAGTGCACGACCGGCATCCAGGACCCGCCCCCGTTCGCGCCCGTCGTCGCCGCTGCCGGGCTTGGCGGCGTCTTGTTCGGGGACGTTACGGTGACGTGGAACGCCGCCACGGACGAGGGCCAGCCGAGCGGCACGACGAGGTATCGCGTGTATCGCCAAGTCGGCGTCGGTGGCACGCCCGTTCAGGTCGTTGAGATCCTCGCCACGGGGGCCCCTGCGTATACGTGGACGGACATCGGAGCCGGAGACGGCGACGCGAACACGTACATCTACGAGGTCCGCTCCGTCGACTCCGCGGACAACGAGGCGACCGCGATCACACGCGCCGCGAAGTTCACGCGCTCCGTGTCCGCGGGCTGGAACCTCTTCTCCGTCCCCGTCGTCACGTCCGACCTCTCCGTCGCGAGCGTGCTGCAGACGCTGTCGTGGAACCGCGCGCGCACGTTCGTCGCCTCCGACGCCGCGGACCCGTGGAAGGCGTACATGCCGACGAAAGCGTACAACGACTTCACGGCGGTCGACCATACGCAGGCGGTCTGGGTCAACGTCTTGGCGGCGGACGCGTTCACCGTCGCGGGCCTCGTGCCCTCGGGCGTGACCCTCACGCTGCAGCCGGGGTGGAACTTCGTCGGCTTCCCGAGCTTCCGAGCGACGCTCTACACGCTCGCGGACCTGCAGACAGCGGTCCCGCAGATCACGATGGTCGACACGTTCGACCCCGTCGGCCCGTACTACCTGCGCCGTATGCTCGACACGGACCCGCTGCAGATGGGGCACGGATACTGGGTGTTCGTGGACGGAGCGGCACCCGTGACGTGGGCAGTCCCCTAGGGAACTCTTAAGCGAGTTCCCCGCCATCGGACGGCCGTGGACCGCGTCGTGCTCCTCGACAAGAGGGGGCGGAAGTGGCTCGTGGCGCTCGAGGGGGACACGGTCTCCGTCCGCGGACTCGGTGTGCTGAAGATCGAGAAGCTGCGCACGTCGATCGGCGACGCGATTACGATTGGCGGCGAGTCCCTCCTCGTGCTCCGGCCGTCCGCTCGCGACCTCGCGGAGACCCTGAGCCGCAAGGCCCAGATCATCACCGCCAAGGACGTGGCCCTCCTCCTGTACTACGCGGACGTCAAGCCCGGGGACTTCGTCGTCGAGGCCGGCTCCGGGAGCGGCGCGGTCACCATCGCGCTCGCACGGGCGGTGGGAGAGACGGGGCGCGTCGTGTCCTACGATATCCGCGAGGACTCTCTGGCGGTCGCCCGAGAGAACGTCCGGCGCGCGGGACTCTCGGACCGCGTGGAGTTCCGCCAGGGCGACGTGCGCATCGAGATCGACGCCGGCGCGGACGCCGTGATCCTCGACATGCTCGACCCGTGGAACGCGGTGCACGCGGCGCACAAGGCGCTCAAGCCCTGCGGGCACTTGGCGACGTACTCGCCGAACATGGAGCAGGTCAAGGAGACCGTGCTCATGATGCAGAAACTCCCATTCATCGAGGTCCGGACGGTGGAGCTCCTTGAGAGGGAGTTGGAGGTGCGGGAGCAGGGCGTCCGTCCCGCCTTTGCGTCCCTCGGGCACACCGGATATCTCACGGTTGCACGCAAGGTCCTCAGGCGGGTGTGACTACAGCGCCATCGTCCCGCGATGACTGGGCTGCATCACCTTCGGACCGAACGTCGTGAACCGCTCCGGGTGCTCCGTGTGCACGGGGATCACCGCCTTCGGGTTGATTGTCCGGACGAGGTCCCGCATCTCGGGCTCGCTGCAGTGCCCGCTGGCGTGGAGCTGGACGGGTTCGAGCTTGAACCATGCGAGCCAGTTGTCCTTCACCTGAGCCTCGACATCCTCCTCGTCGAACGGCTCGCTCTTCGAGTGGAGGAACAGGCTCCCCGGGACGGGCTTGAGGTCTACGAGCTCCGGGAGCTGGTAGAAGTCGAGCTGCAGCATGAGGTCGCCCTGGTGGCGGTTCACGTACGTGGCATCGACCGCCCTCGAGGCGACCTTCGCCTTCAGGTCCCTCTCCCATGTGTCCTCGCGCCCCAGCTGACGGAAGTACACAAGGATGTTCGGGTCGCGGAGCACGTCCGGCACCTGGATCCGGGTGTCCTTCTTCATCGAGTACAGAAGGTGCGCGGTCTTCGCGCTCAGCACGAACTGGCGCTTCGTCTCCACCGCCACGGCGTGGAACGTCTTGATGCGGTCCACGTCGCGCGGATAGAAGGTAACGAGGACGAGTTTGTCCTTGGCGGCGCGTACGTGCTCCGGCGCCCGCGCCCGCACCTCGGCCTCCGAGAACTGCTGGCGATTCTCCGACGGTGCGACGCGCGTGCCCTCCGTGATGAGCGCGATCGGTTTCGCCTTCTTGGCGGCAGCCTCGAAGTCGTCCGTCATGTCCGCGTGCGGCCCGTGGCGGCGCAGGTCCCCCGTGTACGCAATCGTGCCCTTCGACGTGTGGATCAGGAAACCGTACGCCGCGGGTGCGGAGTGGTCCACGTGGATCGGCTCGATCTCGAGGCCGTCCACCGCAATCGACCGACCCGTGCGGAACGTCTTCCACGCGTGCGCCCCGAGATTCATGGAGCGCGCGGTCGTCATCCAAGAGTCCAGCATGATCCGCGTCCCCTCCCCGAGGAACACGGGGATCTCGGGGTCCGCGAACTGGAGGTGGTTGATGTGGTCGAAGTGGATGTGCGAGATTGCGATTCCGGAGAACGCCGGCGGCGTCCACGCGAAGTCCGTGGGCGCGAGGGCGTCCTGCGAGTAGAGGCCCGGAATCTTGGGCATCAGGTCGAGGGCGAAGTGGTCCCGGAGCCCGAACCGCGCGCGCGGCTGGAGGTACGGGTCGACGAAGAAGTCCTCGCCGTACGAGAACGGCTGCCCCATGTCAAGCCAGAGGCGGGCGTCCCCGTCCTCGAGGAGGATCTTGTTGCCGCCAATCTGCGCAACGCCGCCATGGAACGTGAGCTTGACCATCTCCCCCACGGAAGGACGAATGGACGATGCCGCCTAAGAGCGTTGGGGTCGGAGAGGCCTGAGAAAGTACACGGACTGATGGGATTCATGTACGCTCCCCGGAAGTCTTATGCGAGGGCATCCCTTCGCTCGCGACCGAGCGGGGATCGCCTAGCCTGGTAGGGCGCAGGGTTGCTAACCCTGTGCGCGAAAGCGCCCGGGGGTTCGAATCCCCCTCCCCGCGCGTTCCGTTCGTGCACGGCGACTATCCAGGTGGAATTCTTGGACGACGGAGAGCATTCTCGCGTTTCCGCGGACCTCCGATAACCACCCGCCAACCTTGAAATAGCCCGACGAAGAGGTTCATGGCTCGCCATGGGCGGCATGAAGGCGAAGGTCGTACTCCTCGGGGACGGCTCCGTCGGCAAGACCTCCCTGATCCGGCGCTTCGTGCTCGACCAGTTCGGGGACGAGTACCTCGCGACGATCGGCACGAAGGTCACGAAGAAGGACATCGTCGTCCCGAACGCGGGGCGGGGCGTGTTGCTCGTCATGACCGTCTGGGACATCCTCGGGCAGAAGGGGTATGCGGGCGTCCAGGAGAGCGCGGCGAAGGGCGCGCAGTCCGTGCTCCTCGTGTGCGACGTGACGCGGGACGAGACGTGGAAATCCCTTGAGGAGTACTGGATCCCGCTCGTCTGGCGGCTCGCCGGCAAGGTGCCCCTCGTGTTCGCGGGGAACAAGGTCGACCTCGCACCGGACCGGGCGTACGCGAAGGACGTCCTCGCCTACCTCGAACAGAGGTACGAAGGGAGGGCGTTCCTCAGCAGCGCGAAGACGGGGGAGAACGTGGAGGCAATCTTCCAGGAATTGGGACAGGCGGTCGTCCGCACGCTCAACGAGCCGATCGAGCGCGTCGCGAACCCCACGCCACCTCCGCAGCCGATCGACCTCTCGCTTCGGGTCGCGGATCGGATCATGACGGACTTCTGCGCGGGCTTCGGCGGCCTCGAGACGGCGATGCACGTCGTCCGCCAGCAGTTCGAGAAAGCGCACGTGGACGTCCTCGCGCCGACGAAGCGCGGCCTGCTCGAGGTCGTGGACCTCTTGGCCGACGTGGAGAAGGCGACGAAGGCCCCGGATGTCGTGTCCCAGAACCGCCTGCGGCGCATCGCTTGGGTTCGGGCGCTTGGGTAATCCGACAGCGAGTCGGGTCAACCGTCAAATATGCCCGGCCTGGTTACGGCGCGGGGTCATGGCTCCCTGGAGACGCTCAGGCCTTGTTCTCGCCCTGACGGCAGCTCTAGTTCTGAGCGGCGTCTGGTTCACGCCTCGGGCCGCCGGCTACATCACCCGAGGACCTATCGTCATTCTTGATGATGCTGGCTTCACGCCCGCTAACGGCGTTGTCGGAGGCAGCGGGACGTCGGGCGACCCGTACGTCATCGCGGGATGGGAAATCGCCGCAGCCTCCACGAACGGTATCCATGTCCGGAACACGAACGCCAATTTCGTGATTCGGGACGTCTCCGTCATCGCGAACACGATTGCCCGCGGATTCTCTGCAATCCGCTTCGATTCCGTGGCAAACGGTGCAGTTGAACGGGCGGTCCTTGCGCGATACGACAGGGGGGTCGATGTGGGGGACAGCAGCAACATCCGAGTTGAAAACTCGTCGATCGCAGATGTTGTGAGTTCGGGAATTCTCGCGGCGAACTCTGCGCGAGTGCAGGTGCGAAACGTCGATGTTGAGAGGAGCGGAGTCGGCATCGAGTTTGCGTCTGTGACTGACTCGGAGATACGCAACGTGCGCCTGACCGACCATCGGCTCGACGGTGCCTATCTGGTCGCTCCCAGGAACGTGACCGTGTCGAATCTCACGGCTTCGAATAACGGGCGGGGAGGGGTTGGACTCAACTTCCCGGATGGCGTCGTCATCCAGGACAGCACGACGACAGACAACAAGTGGGGCATTTGGTCATACGAGGGACGCGGCGTTGGCGCCTTCGGAGGCGTCGCATCGGAGAACTCGGAAATGGGAATCTACATACTTGGCACGTGGAACTCCGCCATCGGGGCATACCGCGTGGAGCGGAACGGCTATATCGGCATCGAGGCGGTGCAGCTCGAGTCGATGAGCGTCTTTCGAAACCAAATTGCCGCGAATGGATGGGGCGGTATCTCTTACAGCTCCGTCGCCGATTCCGCGATCACAGGCAACCTCATCTCGGACCACCCCGTTGGCATTCAGCTCACAGCATACCCGTCACCATTTCGCTCCGGCGACATCCACGTGTACGGCAACGGTTTCCAGAACAACTCGCTCCAAGCCAGGGAATTTTACGCCCAGAGGAACGTTTGGAACGCGACCTACCCTATCGGCGGTAATTATTGGTCGAACTACGCGGGTTTGGACAACTGCGGCGGGCCAACGCAAGACACGTGTCCGGGTGCGGACGGAATCGGGGACACTCCTTTCTCAATCGACTCGAACAGGGACATGTACCCTCTGATGGAGCTCCCGGACTTTCGCGCTGTCCGGAATTCTGGACCCATTGCCGTCGCCCGCGCTTCGGCCGCCGAGGCCTTCCTGTTTGAACCGATCGAGTTCAATGGCAGCCTCTCCACGGACGACGTTGGCGTCGTTCGGCACGCGTGGGACTTCGGGGACGGCGCGAAGAAGGAGGGCGCCGTGGTGACACACGCGTACACCCTCCATGGCGCTCTCAGGGTCGTCCTCACCGTTTGGGACGTGCACGGTCGGAGCGACACAGACTCCCTTCTGGTCGTGATCGGGAATCGTCCACCTACGGCCTTCGCCGGTGTAGACCTTGCCGTGGTTCGTGGAACGCTCGTCACTCTCACGGGCCACGGGCAGGACCCTGACGAAGATCTCCTCGCGTTCTTATGGGAGCAGACGACGGGCCCCCCCGCCGACCTCCAAGGCCGATTCCTATCCTCTGCGACCTTTGTCCCGCGGGAGCTCGGAACGTACGGATTCCGCCTCAGGGTGCAGGATCGTTGGGGCGGCATCGCGGAAGACGATGCCATCGTTGTGGTGGAGAACCGACCACCGTACGCAGACGCGGGCCCTGACCGGGTAGCCCCGAAATGGTCCCTCGTCCTCCTCGACGCGCGGGCCTCCCAAGATCCGGACGGGGACGCACTGACCTTTGCGTGGTCTCAGAGTGGTGGGCCGCCCGCCATCATCGAGCGCGCGGATCAGGCGCAGGCCTCCTTCTTCGCGCAATACGCGGGGGTGTACACTCTTAGCGTGACCGTGCGAGATTCGGCAGGCAGTGTGGCGCAAGACACGGTGACCGTCGAGGCACGGAATGCCCGGCCTAGCGCCGCCATATTCGTCGCAAGTCGGACGATTGCTCTCGGGAAGCTCGTCTCGCTCGACGGAAGACTGTCAAGCGACTCCGACGGAACCGTCGTGCGTTACGAATGGGACTTCGGGGACGGATCGACCGCGACGGGAACCGCCTCGAGTTCCCATATGTTTGGGGCTGCGGGCGCGTACACCGTCCGCCTGACCGTGACGGATGACGACGGGGGCGAGGCAACGGCGGCCATCGTCGTCACCGTGGCGACTTCGCCGTCGAATGCTCCCCCGGAACCGATGCCCTGGATCATCGGCATCGGACCCATCGCAGCCCTATTCCTCGTAGCTTACGTATTGGGTCGACGGCGATCGCGATAGCGCGTCGGCTTCGCCGATGAGAGGAGGGAAGGGCTGTCGACTCGCGGACGAGCCATGGGCGGCGGACGAAAGGGAGATTCCCCTCGTCCAGACACCAGACCCTCCGGTCACGACGCAGGCGTCCCCGTCCCAGCCCCTCAAGGTGAGAGCTGTCCCCTCCTCCCAAGATCTCTGGCAACCCTCGCACTCGGTCTCGTCCTACTGGCGGGTCGACGGATCCGCGACGGTCGGTAGGTCATCTCGGTTCCACCGCGTGAGCTCCGACATCGTTGACGCCGGGGGTCAACTCTCAAATAGGCGCTCGCACGCTGATGGTCCGGGGGTGCGCAACGGCAACTGCAGGCTTCTCCTGGCGGCGGCGATGGACGACTCGCGCGCTAACTTTCGTGTTCCTCGTTACAATCCTCCCCGTCCCCGGGCGCACCTCGGCCTACACCCCGCACGGGCCCATCGAGATCGACGGGGACACCGCATTCACGCCGGCGAACGGCGTGGTCTCCGGGACCGGCACGCAGAGCAATCCCTACGTGATCTCGGGGTGGGAGATCGCCACGTCAGGTCGACATGCGATTGAGATCCGCAACACGCGGTCCCATTTCGTCGTGCGAGATGTCTTCCTCCGATACTCGGGCAGCCCCTGGGACAGTTTTGCGGGTGTTCGCCTGACCAACGCCTGGAATGGTGCGACAGAGCGAGGCGACATCAACGGTTTCGACTATGGGGTATTCTTCGATCAAACGTCGAACGTGGCCCTGCTAAACACGTCGTTCCACGGGAATACGCGCGCACTCGTCGTAGACCGATCCGCGGACGTCCGGTTGGCGGGGAACGTCGTCACGGACCATGAGTACTGGTCGTTTCTGGTCTTTTTCTCCTCGAACGTGACGCTGGACGCGAATCGCTTCGAGAGGAACGGCGCAAGCATCCAGATTCAGCTCTCCCGCGGTGTCCGAGTGACATCGAACAACCTGACCGACACCGGAATCCCCCTCAGCCTGTCCGGTTGCGAGGACGTATGGATCACGGGTAACGAGCTGTGGAATCCCCGGGACGGGATCGAGCTCTGGAATGTCTCCCGAGCAGAGGTCGTGAACAACCGAATCATCTCCCTGCCCGGGGGAAACCGGGGAGGGCTCTTCGTCGTCGACTCTGAAGATGTCCGCGTGAAAGGCAATGAGATTCTGGGGAACCGGAACGTCGGCATCTTCTCCTCCAAGTCCCGCCGGCTCGATGTGTGGGACAACCGGATTGAGCCGGAAAGCTCCCAGGCCATCGCGC
>Ga0209751_10006356_pt1 | contig 10960 bp, 9 predicted proteins | sample RifCSP13_1_FD_184019 | JGI IMG/M metagenome (GOLD analysis project Ga0209751, IMG submission 184019) | Soil microbial communities from Rifle, Colorado - Rifle CSP2_sed 13_1 (SPAdes) (version 2) | ecosystem: Environmental > Terrestrial > Deep subsurface > Rock core/Sediment | place: Rifle...
ACCCGGGCCGCGGCAGCCGGCGCCCTTAGAATTGGCGTGTCCACTCGTGCGGCCAGCGCTCGACCACCACTTTCTTATGGGTGAAGAACTCGACGGCATCGAGGCCCTGGCCGTGGAGGTCGCCGAAGAAGCTCTCTTTCCACCCGCTGAACGGGAAGAACGCCATGGGGGCAGCCACGCCGATGTTGATGCCGATGTTCCCCGCCTGCGCCTCGTAACGGAACTGGCGGGCGGCGTTTCCGCTGCTCGTGAAGAGGCTCGCCTGATTTCCGTACTCGGCGCTGTTGATCAAGGCCAGAGCATCATCGAGGGAGTCCACGTGCATCATCCCCAAGACGGGCCCGAAGATCTCCGTCCGGGCAATCTCTCCCCGGGGGGGCAGATCCACGAGGACGGTCGGCCGGACGAAGAAGCCGTTCTCGTAGCCCTTGATCCGTGTCCCCCGGCCGTCAACGGGGAGGCTGGCTCCTTCGCCTTGCCCGGCGCCGATCAGGGTCTCAACGCGCTCCTTGCTCTGCGCGCGGATCAGCGGCCCCATCTGGACGCCCTCGTCCAGTCCGAATCCGACGACCCGACTGGCGGCGGCGTCGCAGATCGACTCGGTGAACGGGCCGCGGGCCTCGGAGACAGTGATCGCCAGGGAAACGGCCAAACACCGCTGGCCGGCACACCCGAAGGCGCTGTCGGCGATGATCCGGGTCGCCATGTCGAAGTCGGCGTCGGGGAGGATCACGACAGCGTTCTTGGCGCCGCCCTGGCACTGGGCCCGCTTGCCGGCGCCAGTGGCGCGGCTGTAGACGTGCCGGGCGACGGCGGTCGAGCCGACGAAGCTGATCGCTCGGATGGCAGGGTGGTCGAGGATGGCGTCGACCGTCTCATGCGAACCGTTGACCAGGTTCACGACGCCCGGAGGGAACCCCGCCTCCCGGAGGAGGCGGAAGACCCGCTGCATTGTCAGCGGGACCTTCTCGGAGGGCTTGACAATGACCGGGTTGCCGCAAGCCAGCGCGTAGGGCATGAACCAGAATGGGATCATGCCGGGGAAGTTGAAGGGGCAGATGACGGCCGAGACGCCGACCGGCTGGCGGATCATGGTCTCGTCGATGCCCTGGGCGACGTCCTCGGAGTTGTAGCCTTGCATGAGTTGAGGGATGCCGCAGGCATTCTCCACGTTCTCGATCGCCCGGCGCATCTCGGCCTTGGATTCATCGAAGGTCTTGCCGCATTCCACGGTGATCGATCGGGATAGCGCATCCAGCTCATCCTCGAGGAGCTGCTTGAGGCGGAAGAGGTGCTGCACGCGCTCCACCGCCGGAGTCCGCCGCCAGGCGGGGAAGGCCGCGGCCGCCGCCTGCGCGGCCTGGGCCACGTCGCCGGCGGGCGAGAGGGGGACCCGGCCGATGACCTCGGCGGAGGCCGGGTTGAGGACGTCGAGGCTTTCCGCGCCGGAGGAGCGGCGCCACTCGCCGCCGACGAAGTTCAGGATCTCTTCTCCGGCGCTCATCCTTGTCTCTTGACCTCTTTGACGGTCTCGGCCAGCGCTGTCAACGTGTGATCGATGTCTGCTTCCGAGTGGGCTTCGCACACGAACCAGGGTTCTTTCCCGTCGAGCTCGTATTCCACCCCGAGCCGGCGCATCTGCCCGTGGATCCTCTCGTAGAGCGCCATGTCGGCATGCTCGAGGTCCCGATACTCGCGCGGCGGTTGCGAGATCCCCAGGACCGGGGAGAACATGGCCGGAACCCCGGTGAGGGCGTGCTCCAGGCCGGCCTCGGTGAGGACGTCGTCGATCCCCTCCATCAGGCGTTGGCCGCGGGCGGCGACGGTTTTCAAGGCGTCGGTCTTCTCGATCACCTCGAGGGTGGCCAGGCCGGCGGCCACCCCGGCCGCGTTGCTGCAATATGTGCCCCCGTGGGCCATGCGGCCGGGCTCGATGACGCTCATGACCTCCTTCGAGCCTCCAATGGCGGCCAGCGGGTAGCCGTTGGCCAACGACTTGGCGTAGGTCATCAGGTCACCCCGGACCCCGAAGTACTCCGTGGAGCCGCCCCTGGCGATTCGAAAGCCCGTCTTCACCTCGTCGACGATCATGACGATGCCGTGCTCATCGCACAGGCGGCGGATCAGCTCCAGCCAGCCGGGCTGAGGCAGGATGGTGGTCATGTTGGCGGCGATCGGCTCGACGATGATGGCGGCGATCTCGCCCCAGCGGGCGCGGACCGTCTTCTCGAGCGTCTCGAATTCGTTGAACGGGAGGACGATCACCAGGTCCCGCAGGCAAGACGGGATGCCGGATGAATTGGCCACCGGCGTCGGGCTGCGGCGGGACCCGATCGACCCGTAGGCCGTGTAGGCCGTCGACCACAAGGCATAGTCGTGGAAGCCGTGGTAGGCCCCCTCGAACTTGACGATCTTCTCACGATGGGTGTGGGCCCGAGCGATCCGCAGCGCGTGCATCGTGGCTTCCGTCCCGGAATTGGCAAAGCGGACCATTTCGACTCCCGGGCACATCCGGACGATCCTCTCGGCCAGCTCCACCTCCAAGAGATGGGTGTGCGCGAAGAGCGTGCCGTTGTCGATAGCCTCGTGGACACGCCGATTGACCCGTGGATCGGCATGGCCCAGGATGATCGGGCCGAACGCCAGGCGGTAGTCGATGTAGCGGTTGCCGTCGGCGTCCCAAATGTAGGCGCCCTGGCCGCGCGCGATGACCGGCGTATCCTCCCCCCAGTAGCGGAAGTTGGAGCTCACCCCCCAGGGCATGACGGCCTGGGCGCGCCGGAAGGCGGCCCGTGTCTTGCTGAGTTCGAGTTCCTTAGCCATGCGGCTGTTCCTTTCCCTATCCCAGCTCTCGAAGCCCGGACGACCTCGGTCGTTCACCTGACACATCGACATCCAGCGGCCGGCGCAGCCTGGCTCGCCCCGCGCGGCCGGATCAGACCGTCCGGCTCACCTCGACGAGCGTGTCCTCCAGCCGGTTGAGGACGGCGTCGATCTGCTCGAACGTGATCACCAAAGGCGGCTCGATACGCACGGTGTGCGCGTTGGTGAGCGTGCCCGAGACAAGCACGCCGCGCTTGAACAGCCCCGCCGCCACTCGGTAGCCGATCTCCGGCGTGTGAAAGTGCTGGCCGATCAACAAGCCCTTCCCGGTGATCTCGCGGTAGATCTGGGGAAAGCGGGCGGCGAGGTCGCGCAGCTTCGGGATCACATACTCACCCTTACTTGCAGCCTGCTCCCAGAGCCGGTCGCGTAGGGTAACATGAATCGAGGCGATGGCCGCGCTGCAGGCCAGCGCCCCTCCGCCCGTGGTCGTCGTGTGGATGAATGGATTGGGCGCCATCATGCACTGCCAGATCTCAGACGTGGAGCAAAAGGCGCTGACGGGCATCACGCCGCCGCCGAGGGACTTGGCGACCGAGAGAATGTCGGGGACCACTTCCCAGTGGTCGACGCCCCACAGCTTCCCCGTGCGGCCCAGGCCGGTCTGGACTTCGTCGGCGATCAGGAGGGACCCGTAGTGCCTGGTCGCCTGACGGATCCGGGGCCAGAAGTCATCCGGAGGGACGATGGCCCCGGCTTCGCCCTGAATTGGTTCCATCAGAACTGCGGCGACGCCAATGCCCGCGGTCCGGCAGGCGTCAAGCTGGCGCTCGACCGCATCCGCGTCCCCGAATGGAACATGGTAGACCGGTCCGGCGTAGAGCTGGCCAACCGGCTCGCGGAAGTCGGCCTTACCGATCATGCTGAGCGAGCCCATCGTTTTCCCATGGAAGGCCTTGAGCGCCACGATGAAAGCGGGTTGGTGGGTGTACATCTTGGCCAGTTTGATGGCCCCTTCAATGGCTTCCGTGCCGCTGGCTGCAAAGAAGCTGTAGCAGAGGTCTCCCGGCGTGATCTCGGCCATCAATCGGGCGAGCACTCCCCGCAGCGGGTCGATGAGCTCCTGGCTGGGCATGGGCGTGCGCCCGAGCTGGGCAATTGCAGCGGCGACGATCTCCGGGTGCCCCCAGCCGTGGTTCATCATGCCAAAGGCCCCGAGGCAGTCGATGAACTCTCGCCCGAGGACGTCGCGAAAGAGGGCGCCCTGTCCGCTCCACTCGGTGACCGCCCAATCGCCCGCTTCGGTGACCGACTTACGGTAGTCGAGCCAGCCGCGGTTGAAGTGCTCTGCGAAGTTGGCGACCGTCTCCTCGATGATGGCCTTGCCCTCTTCCACCGAGATCTCGGGCTTGCGGATGATCTCCAGCCAGCGCTGTGAGTAGTCGAGAGCGGCGTCAAGTGATTGCGGCATCTTGCTCTCCCGGGGTCTACGGCGAGGGTGCGACTACCAGTCGGAGACTTCCCTGTACCAGGGCTTGCGCGTGCCCACTTGGGCCCGCTTCTTCCAGCGGTTGGATTTCGGCGCCTGCTCGATCGCCCGGAGGATGGCGTCGGCCTTGGTGCCGATGAGGGCGCAGTGCTCCTGGCTGAGGGCCAGCACCCGTTCCGCGCCCGACTTGACTTTCGCCAGGTTCTCGGTTGCAGTGTACCAGAACCCCCAGTCGCCGGACATCACGCGGGCGAGATACTCGAGATTGACTTCGGCGGACTCGTCGGCCCCGAGCCGGCCGGCGACCAGAAGGAGCATGGCGTCTTTGAGATCCTTCTCATTGATGTGGACGATCTGAAGCTTCTGCAGGAGGAGATCCGTGAGAGAGACACAGTGGGGGTGAAACTCGAGCCGCCCCTGGTAGTCGATCGGGTGGTTGTAGTCCAGACGGTCGAAGAAGACGTCCACCATCGGGATGCGTTCGCCGAAGTAGATATGGCGCTCGCCGCCGCTGAGCATCAGAGCCCGTCTTTCGACTTCGTAGCCCTGGGAGGCGAAGAAGTCGATCATCTTGCCGCGGTGCTTGCCGTAGGCGGCGAAATCGATGTCGGTGAAGACGCGGTCTCCCAAACGTTCCATCCGCCGGTAGAGCTCGACATGATCGGGAAAATAGAGATGGAGCGCGATGGGCCCCATCACGCGCAGGATCAGGCCGCGGCTCCGTGCCTCGTCGGTGAGGCGGCGTGCTTCCTCGATGTAGGTCTCTGGGGAAGGATATTCCTCGAGGGGAATATCTCGAGGGAGGCGGAACTTGCCAGGCGTCATCGCTTCTGCACCTCAGCCAGGGCTCAACCGGACGTGAAGATGTAATCCTGCACCTTGCCCTTTTCCAGCACGATCACCACGCCCTTGAGGATCCCCTCCGAGTACTCGCTCCCCGGGTTCACGATAAGCGTCCGGCGCACTTTCTGGGCGCCGCGCGATTCGTGAATGTGGCCGTGCAGGCCGAGCAGCGGCTGGTACTTCTCGATCACCCGGGCCACGGCATGACTGCCCACGTGGACTTTGTTGTCGGCCGCCTGGACGAGGTCCTTCGAGAGCTCCGGCGCCAGGTCGAGGGCGTAGCCGTAGGGCGGGACGTGCAGATTGAAGATCGCGCTTCCGACGTCGCGCACGGTGGCCACGAGCTCCTCGATCATGGGCTCGAGCTCTTCCTCGGGCTTCTCGCGGGGTGTATTCCAGGGAGTGGGATTCGCCCAGGAGAAGGAGATCATCTCGTGGTCGCCCACCATGACGTTCTTGGTATTGCAGTTGATGATGGCGGCCGAGTCGGCGATGACCTGATCCACCTCGAGATGGTCGTCGTTTCCGGGTGCCATATAGACCTTGTAGGAGGTGCCCGCCAGCCGCTCGTCCGCCAGCGCGATCCACTCGCTCAAGCGCTCCATCATCTTCTTCTTGAAGAGCGCATCGACCTTCTGCGGATCGGCCTTATAGGCCTGGAATTCCTCGGGGGTTTGATGCGCCCAATAGTAGCCCATCATCTCGACAGTCTTCTTGAGGTCGGAGAGCTCTGTCTCCGTGGCGGCGACAGTGTGATGGCCCATCAGGCTGGTCTCCCGGCCGCCGCCTGCCTTCTCGACCAGCGGCACGAGCACCTTGCCTGTCAGGTCACCCATCAGGATTCCGACGTCGACGTTGTAGACCTTCAGGGCGTTGAGGTACTTCCGATAGCAGGTGTTCGAGCCGTGAATGTCGGTTACGAAAAAGATGCGCAGGGGCTTGCCCATCCAGGGCCTCCGGAATACCGACGATGGTCTTGCAGCCCCTCCTCCTCGGCGCGCCGCCGAGGAGGAGGGGGCGGGTGCACCCTTCGGCGGCTAGTCGGGCGGGAGCTCGCCGAAGGTCATGCTGATATCGACGCCGACCTTCTTGTTGCGCGCCTTCCAGTAGAAGTACCATGCGATTCCAAGAACCCAGATCCCTGCGTACAAGATCAGCGATCCGGTCGCCAGCCCTTCCAGGTCGGGCATGACGATGAAGAAGTAGAACAGGATCGCCAGGTAGATCAGATTGACGATCCCCCCGAGGGTGACGGCGGGAATCCCCAGGATCTTCCAGCTGCGGTACGGGGAAGACTCCCAGATATGCCGCACCTTCTTGATGTAGGGGAAGAGCATCGCGGCGATGGCGGTCACCCCGAACACCGAGACGATCTCCAGACCGGTGACGGACAGCCCCTCCATCGGGTTGCCGCGTAAGGTATAGAGGGCGATCCCGATCTCCCCCAGGATGAAGCCCAGGATCAGGTTCTTGACCGGCGTGGCCCAGCGGTAGTCAATATCGGCGAACCACTTCGGGCCCATGCGGTCCATGCCCCAGGCAAACAGGATGCGCGGGAAGGCCAGGTGGGAGAGCGTGACCCACCAGAAGCTGAACAGGACGAACGAGAAGGCCATCAGGAAGACCACGATCGGGCTGTGGTTGATGACCGCTGCGAGGCCGACGAAGTGGGGCGACCACGGCAGGGTATACCCGGCCAGGCCTTCCCCCAGGTTGTCGACCCACGCGCTGGCGGAGAGGAACTCGAAGCCGACGGAGTTGTAGAGCGCTGCCGCCAGCCACAGCATGGCGATGCCGGGAACCACGATGGCGAAGAGATTGCCCAGGATGATCGACTTATCCGGGCGCTTGACTTCGCCGGCGATGAAGGTGATGCAGTAGCTGTAGGCAAAGAGCCACGAGCCGGCCACCATGACGCCCAAGGTGTCGAACCAGTTCCAGGTGACCGGCAAGACGTCGCCGGCCTCGGCGATGGCGGTCCGGGCCGCCGTCAGGAAGCCTTGGTAGTCGACGGAGCCGTATTGGGCCGAGAGGCTGTTCCAGGCCTGAACGAACTCCTGGCGGGACGTGAAGGTGAGGACGAGCAGGATCACCAGGCACCCGAGCATCCCGACGCCCATCACCACCTTCTGTGCCCGGGCGAAGACCTTGATGCCGAAGACCAGGAAAAGCATCGCGCCCAGGTTCACCAGGCTGGCCACCAGGAACAGCGCCAGAGGCGTGGTCAGGAACTCGGCCGCCTGGGGCATCCCCAGGAACTGGAACATCATCACCAATCCTGGATCGACCGTCCAAGGCGCCAGGATGTAGATCCACATGATCCACACGAATGCGTTGCCGAAGCTTTCGGCAATGCCGATCAGCGGGCTGATGATGCGCGAGTTGTAGATGTACTCGCCCCCGCTGCGAGGCATGCTGCCTCCCAGAATGCCCCACACGAGCGAGAAGCCGATGCCGCACAACAGTATAGAAAGAAGTGTGGCCAGGATCAGGTTCCCGCCCGTGTAGACCCCCAACCCGAGGCTGATCATCACCCACATGCTGGGGGTCAGGCCCTGGTTCATGAACCCGACACCAAAGGCGTCGATGAGCGAAAGCCCGCGGACCAGGCCGCTGGCCTTGCGTGCAAACGCCATCTCTGACATGGCAAACCCCTCCCTAGACGAACGGTCCGGTTCGATCGACCGGCGACTGCGGCTCAGGCCGGAAGGGGCCAAAACCCTCCGGCCAAGGTTTCCTCTCTCCTCACCTCCTTCCAAGGAGTGCTGTGTCGGCGACAACGATGAGACGAAGAATCCGGTCGGCCCGCCTTTGCGCGTGGGTGTGGGAGTCTCAGGTGTCTTGGATCTCAGCTCATCTCCTTCATTCCGTAGGGGAAGCCGTACTTCGGCATCCGCTCCATGAACGGATCGGGGTCGAAGGCTTCCGGCCCAAAGACCCCGGCCCCCTTCCACACGCCGCTCTCGATGAGCTCCATGGCAATCACCGGGTTGACGGCCGTCTGCCAGACGACGGCCTGCACCCCGTATTTCTTCATGCAGGTTTCGTTGTCGGCGACTTGATAGAGATAGATCTGGCGCGGCTTGCCGTTCTTCCTGCCCTTGACCCAGGTGCCGGCGCAGGTCTTGCCAGACATCTTGTCGCCCAGGTGGGCCGGGTCGGGCAGGCAGGCGGCGACGACGTCGCGCGGGGCCACCTTCACCTCACCGACACGGATCGGGTTCTTGTTGTCCAGGCCCAGCATCTTGATCGTCTTGAGCACGCGGATGAAGTCGTCCCCCAATCCGTACTTGAAAGTGACGCGCCTGCATTTCACCCAGCGCGGAACCAGGAGCACCTCCTCGTGCTCGACGTTGAAGCAGGCACATGGGCCGATTCCTTCGGGGAAGTCGAAGGTCTCGGGTTCGGAGAACGGCTCGGTCGTGAACCAGCCCTTGCCCTTTTCCCAGATCACCGGCGGGTTGAGGCATTCCTCGATCGTAGTCCAGATCGAGAAATTGGGGGCGAACTCGTAGCCTCTCACCTCGAGGTTGGCGCCGTCGCGCACGCCGATCTCGTCGATCTCATCGAAGAGGTGCTTCTCGGCGTACCTGGCGAAGACGTCGGCCAGGCCGGGCTCGACACCCATGCCCAGGAGGGCGAGCAAGCCCTTCTTCTCCCACTTCTCGGCGCGTTCGAACTGATAATCGCCTAGCTTAACACCGCACTCGCGGAAAGGATTCGTGGGGTGCGGCGAGGAGAGGGTCATGGCCATGTCCATGTACGTGGATCCGGACTGAAAGGCCGCGTCGAAGATCTTCTCGTTGAAGAGCGGCTCGACAGCGTTCATGATCAGATCGACCTTGTGCTTGCGGGCCAGGTCGACGATCTCGGCCTTCTTGCTGGCGTCGAGCCGGGCGGTCGGGAACTTGGCCGGGTTGCGCAGCTTGGCCTTCACCTCGCGCAGGCGCTTGGTGTTGATGTCGGTCAGCACCATCTTCTGAATCCAGGGCAGATCCTGAGCGAGGACGGCGATGGATTCGCCGACCCCGCCCGTGCCCACAAGCAAGACCCTCATGCTAAGCCTCCTTGTGTGAGGCTATGCTCGTCCGGTGATTCCCGGGGGGCGGTCTAGGCCCCCTCGGCCCCCGGGCTAACTCCGGCTTCTGGCTACGCGTCCGCCCCTTCGGGATGGAACGGATCGACGTCCGGGACCCCCGGCTTGATGGTCCGGCGGATCGGGAGGTACAACAATGCGCCGACGGCCATGGCGGCCAATGCCAGCCAAGGCGAGTTCAGGCCCTCCTCCTGGATCTGACTGTAGATGGCGAGCAGGATGATCGCCGTTGGACCGAGCGTCACCAACACCAATCCCAGCCATCCCCCAGGCACCTTCTGGCGGGGCAGCTCGGGACGGGTGATGCGCAGCTTCCACACGGCCCCGAACTCCGCCAGGATCACCAGCGTCTGCAGGAACACATCGACGACGACCAGGAAGGCAAACGCCTGCAGGGAGAAGAGAGTGAAAGCGAAGGCGCACACCAGGATGGCTACCCACGGCGTGCCGTAGCGCGGGTGGACCCGCACCAGCCACTTGGGCATCATCCCATCTTCCGCCAACGCGAACGGGATCCGCGAACCTCCCAGGCTGTTGCCGATGAACAGCCCGATCATGGACAACACGGCGGCGATGGTCAGGAACCCTCCCAGCACGCGTGGCAGGGCGCTATCGGGGCCCGTCAGCTTGGCGGCGATGGCATGGCCGATGTCCGGGAACTCCCAGCCGACTGCGCTCGTCGGGTCGATCCCCCACGCCTCGTACTGCTCGGGGGCGACCCCGTACTCTTCGAGGACGACGCCGATGCCTTCTCCGTCGCTGTACTCCTCGATTCCCCACGCCTGGTAGCGTCCATCTTCGCCGCCACCGCCGTACAGGCCGGCTATCGCCGGCAGGGCGTACGTGGCAACCGCGGCAATCAAGACCAGCAGCATGGCGCGCGGGTAGGTCTTGCGCGGATTGATGATCTCATCGCCGGCGGCAGCCGGCAGCTCCCAGCCCATGTAGTTCCACATGACGACGAACAGGCCGACGCTCAGCGCGCACCCCAGCGTCTCCCCCCTCGGGCAGGAACGGCAGGGACGCGGTGGTGCCGCTCTGGATCCAAGCGACGATCCCCAGGATGGTCATGACAACCAGCGGCGCCATCACGAGCACTCCCAGCCAACTGGTCGTCAGCCCGGCCAGGCGTGCGCCGCGGACCTGGAGAGCCGACATGGCCCAGATGATGAGCCCCGCGACCAGGAATGAAATGAAACCGCCACTCAATTCGAAGCTCCCCAGGGTGATGCCGTTCCGGACCTCGGGGATGAAATAGCCGACGTAGTAGGCAGCCAGCACCGGGTAGATCGCCACGTCGACGAACGACATGATCCAGTTCATCCAGCCGGCCATGAAGCCGGGGAAGGCCCCGAAGGCCTGCTTGACCCAATGGTAGTAGCCACCTTCCGCCGGCATCATCGAGTTCAGCTCGCGAACCATGAGCATGTTCGGCAGGCTGAAGATGAGCGGGGTAATGAGGATCAGCAGCAGCGCCAGTCCCGGCCCCGACCAACCGACGAGCGCCTCGATCCCGAACGAACCCCCAGACACCGTGAAGTAGATCAACCCGAACAGGGGAAGCAGGGTCAGTTCCCGCTTGAGCTTGCGTCGCTCTGCGCTAATCTCCACTGCGGCCGTCTGCGGTCCAGTTTGCGTGATCGATCTCCTCCTTCAGGTTCTATGCCCTCGTGCGGAGCGGCTGGGGGAAGGGACTCCCGCGTGAGGTT
>Ga0209751_10006358_pt1 | contig 10960 bp, 12 predicted proteins | sample RifCSP13_1_FD_184019 | JGI IMG/M metagenome (GOLD analysis project Ga0209751, IMG submission 184019) | Soil microbial communities from Rifle, Colorado - Rifle CSP2_sed 13_1 (SPAdes) (version 2) | ecosystem: Environmental > Terrestrial > Deep subsurface > Rock core/Sediment | place: Rifle...
CGCTTCTCCCCCATAATCGAAGCCGCCATGGACTTCGACCTTGCCCGGCAACTCGCGCAGGAGAACGGCACGAAGATCGTGCTGTTCGTGATGGATGGGCTGGGCGGGCTGCCGCACCCCGAGACCGGGCGGACTGAGCTGGAGACGGCTCACGTAACCCGCCTGGACCGCATCGCGAGGGAAAGCGCCTGCGGGCTGACGGTGCCGGTTGCGCTCGGGGTGACGCCGGGCAGCGGGCCCGGGCACCTGGCGTTGTTCGGCTACGACCCGCTGGTCTACAACATAGGGCGCGGGGCGCTGGAGGCGGTGGGCATCGACTTTGATCTCCAGCCCTCGGACGTGGCGGCGCGCGGCAACTTCTGCACGGTGGACGGCGAAGGGCGGATCACAGACCGGCGGGCGGGGCGGATCAGCACCAGTCGCTGCACGGAAATCGTGGACGAGCTTCGGCGCATACCCCTGGACGGGGCGCAGATCTTCGTGGAGCCTGTGCGGGAGCATCGGTTCGTGCTCGTCCTACGGGGTGAGGGGCTGTCAGAGGAGGTGGCGGACACAGACCCGCAGGCGGAGGGCACAAGGCCGTTGCCGGCCGTCGCCACGAAGCCGTCGGGCGAGATGACGGCGGCACTGGTGAACCGCTTCGTGGAGAGATCGAAGGAGGTGCTGCGGGATAAGGAGCCGGCGAACGCTCTGCTGCTGCGCGGGTTCGCGAGGCGACCGGAGTGGCCATCCGTCCGGGACGTGTTCAAGCTGCGGGCGGCGGCAGTGGCGCACTACCCGATGTACCGCGGCCTGGCCCGGCTCGTCGGTATGCAGGCGCTAACGGTGGGGCCGAACCTGGAGGATAGCGTCGCGACGCTGCACGAGAACTGGGAACGATTCGACTTCTTCTTCGTGCACTACAAGCACACGGACTCTGCCGGGGAGGACGGAGACTTCGAGCGGAAGGTGGCGAAGCTTGAGGAGGTGGATGCTCTTGTCGACGATTTGGTAGCCCTTGGTCCGGACGTGCTGATGATTGCCGGTGACCACTCGACCCCGGCGGTGATGGCGGCGCACTCCTGGCATCCAGTGCCGTTCATGCTGCGCGCGAAGAACACCCGCCAGGACGAGTGTGACATGTTCAACGAAGTGGCGCTGCTGAAGGGGTCGCTGGGAACGTTCCCGGCGAAGGAGGCGCTGCCGCTGGCGATGGCGCACGCGGGGCGCTTCAAGAAGTACGGAGCCTAGCGAGTTGATAGTTGAGAGTTAACAGTTGATAGTGGGACGCTCGGATAAAGATCGATGACACGAAGACCCGTAATAGCCGGGAACTGGAAGTGCAACATGCGGCTAAGCAGCGCGTTCGAGCTGGCGCGCGGGTTGCTGGAGCGGATCAACGACGTCGAGGGCGTGGACAAGATCGTCTGTCCGCCGTTCGTGCTTATACCCTCGGTGGAGGTGGCACTGGCGTCCTCTTCGATCATGGTGGGGGCGCAGGACGTGCACTGGGAGGACGACGTGGCGGCGACTGGCGAGGTGGGGCCGCGACAGCTTGAGGAGCTGGTGGACTACGCGATCATCGGGCACTCGGAGCGGCGCCACAGGTTTGGCGAGACGGACGAGATGGTGAACCGAAAGGTGCAGGCAGCGCTGGCGGCGAACCTGCAACCGATCATGTGCTTGGGCGAGACGCTGGAGGAACGGCAGGGCGGGCAGACGGAGGAGGTGCTGGTGCGGCAGACGCGGAACGGGCTGGCCGGGGTGGCGCTGCCGGACGGATTTATTATCGCCTACGAGCCTGTTTGGGCGATCGGGACGGGGACGGCGGCGACAACCCAGGACGCGGTGGGGGCAATCGGGCGGATACGGGACGAAATCGCTACGATTCTGGGGGAGGCTATGTCGGACACGGTGCGCATCCTTTACGGGGGGAGCGTGACGCCGGAGAACATCGGCGAGTTCATGTCGGCCGGCGGCATTGACGGGGCGCTGGTGGGCGGGGCGAGCCTGAAGGTGGACTCGTTCTCGCGCATCGTGGAGGGGGCTGCGAAGACAGTTGACAGTTGACGGATGAGGGCCGGAAGGCGGCGAGCAGGAAGCTAATTGCCGTCGTCGGCGCGACTGCGACCGGGAAGACGGCGCTTGGGATCGAGCTGGCACGGCGGTTCGACGGCGAGATCGTCGGGGCGGACTCGCGGCAGGTGTACCGGCGGATGGAAATCGGCACGGCGAAGCCGACGCGCGAGGAGCAGGCGACGGCCCGGCACCACCTGATCGATATAGCGGACCCGGACGAGCCGTTCAGCCTGGGAACGTGGCTTCAGCTGGCCCGGGACGCACTGGAGGACATCTGGTCCAGGGGGAAGCAACCGCTGGTGGTGGGGGGCACCGGCCAGTACGTCTGGGCGCTGCTGGAGGGATGGCGGGTTCCGCTGGTCCCGCCGCTACACGAGCTGCGGGAGGAACTGGGGTCGCGGCCGGCAGAGGAGTTACTTGCGGAGTTGCGCCGGGTGGACCCGGAGGCGGAGGGTTTCATCGACCCGCGGAACGTGCGGCGGGTGATCCGTGCCCTGGAGGTCCAGGCAGCGACGGGGCGGCCGTTCTCCTACTGGCGGACGAAGGAACCGCCGCCGTTTGAGTCGCTGGTGGTCGGGCTTCACCTGACGCGAGAGGCGTTGTACGCGCGGATAGACGAGCGGGTGGACGCGATGTTTGAGGCGGGATTAGTCGATGAGGTCAGGGGGCTACTGGACGGGGGTTACTCACGGGGACTCCCGGCTATGTCCGGGATCGGCTATCGTGAGGTGTCCGAACACCTGGCGGGCGAGTGCAGTCTGGAGTCGGCGGTCGAGCGGACGAAGACCGGGACGCACCGGCTGGCGCGACACCAGAACGCCTGGTTCAAGCGGAGCGATGCCCGGCTACGCTGGACTGAGCCCGGAGGGGATGTGGCCAAGACCGTGGCCGATTGGCTGACCGTGGCGTGACGCTATAATTGCGACGATGGATGTGAACTCGGACATCGAGACGTACAGTCACTACATTCGCAAGCAAATTGCCGGCATCCAGGACTGCCTGCGTGACATGACCGAGGAGCAGATCAACCGCGCACCCGACGTGGCGGACGCCAACAGCGCGTTCGTTATCGCAACACACGTGCTGGGGAACGCCCGGGCGTGGGTACTGGGAATAGCCTGCGGGCGGAGCGTGGTTCGCGACCGCCCCGCTGAGTTCGCTTCGCGGGGGAGCTCCGCTGACTTCGACAGGGCGGCGACCGCGCTGTGCGCAGAGATAGAGGAGGCACTCACGGGGCTTGATCCATCGATACTGGACCGGCGGTTCAAGCCGGCGCAGGAGCTCTGGGGCGCCGGAGAGCCTTACGAGGTCACGGCACGGATGGCGCTCGCGGATGTACTGGAACACGCCTCTATCCACCTGGGGCACATCCAGATGACCCGCGATCTCGTGGCTGGAGCGCGTTCGTGAAATTCACGAAGATGCACGGGGCAGGGAACGACTTCTTGCTCGTTGAGTCGCCGGGGGAAGAGCGGGACTGGGAGACTCTGTCCCGGGCCATGTGTGAACGCCACTTCGGCATAGGCGCCGACGGTGTCATGCTGGCCATGCCATCGAGCCACGCGGACGTTCGCATGCGCCTGTTCAACTCAGACGGCTCTGAAGCGGAGGTGAGCGGGAACGGTGTGCGCTGCCTGGTGAAGTACGCCATCGAACGCGGTCTCGCCTTGTCCGAAAACGGCGTCCTCAAGGTCGAAGCCATCCACGCCATCCTGGAAGCACAAGTCACCATGGAGGGGCCGACGGTACAGAGCGTGCGGCTATCGATGGGGCAGCCAAGGTTCGCTCCCGCGGAGGTACCGGTGGTGACTGAGCTGCCACCGCCTCTGCTGGACATGCCGGTGGACGCCGGTGGCCAGCGGATCGCAGTGTCGTGCCTCTCGATGGGCAATCCACACGCCGTCACGCTCACGAGCCAGCCGGTGGATTCCTACCCTCTCCTGGAGCTGGGACCGCAAGTTGAACACCACGCCGCTTTTCCCGCCCGCGTGAACTTTGGGGTGGCCCGCGTCGCCGACAGGAGCCACATGGACGTCAGGGTATGGGAGCGCGGAGCAGGCGAGACGCTGGCCTGCGGAAGCGGGTGCTGCGCCGCGATGGTTGCGGCACACCTCAAGGGTTTGGTGGACGACCAAGTCGACATAACACAGCCGGGCGGGCTCCTCACCGTCGAGTGGGACGGTGAAGGTGATGTTTACCTTGGCGGTCCTGCTACCTTCGTGTTTGACGGTGACTGGCCCGAATAGACGCCACTGCTCATCATAGTTCACGGTCCCGGAGCCGCGGCGTTCATCGATTATTCACGTTCGCCCCGCATCGTCTACGTCCCCTCTCGCGTATTTAGTCAGTAGAGAGGTGCGTGATCAGGGATGTGGCCGGTGATGAGGAAGAGGGAGTTCGAGACGGTTACCGTGGCGGCTCACGGCCGAGTGCTCGAGCGAGTGTCGTTTGTCAGCGGCGCCGAGGCTGAGGCGTACAAGCGTGGCGTCCGGAGCTGGGCTCTTGAGAAGGGCGTTCTCATAGGGATCTGGTCTCAGCGGGCCGAGTCCAACGCTTCCCGGGGCGCAGGATTCGCCCGCACCGGCTAACCAAATCAAGCTGCAAATCACTCTAGCACCCCCTGCGAGGCCCACCGATACGGTGGGCCTCTCGTTTGAGGGGCAGCGCCGGGCTATGGGGCGCAGCACGGTTCGCGTATCATATACACGGCACGCGCCAATCCGTCTCTCACACCAGGAGTACACCATGGACGCAAACGGAACCCGCGATAGCATCACGGTCACCGATAACCGAACAGGGCAGAGCTACGAGCTGCGGATAACCGATGGGACCGTGCAGGCGAGGGACTTCCGGCAGATGAAGGGGCATGAGGGCGATTTCGGGCTGATGGTCTATGACCCCGCCTTCGGCAACACCGCATCCTGCAGAAGCTCGATCACCCATATCGACGGAGATATCGGAGTGCTCGAGTACAGAGGATACCCGATCGAGGAGCTGGCGGAGAAGAGCACTTTCCTGGAGACGGCGTACCTCCTTTTATACGGCGAGCTGCCCACGCAGTCTCAGTCGGACGAGTGGGTCAACAACATCACCTACCACACCTACGTCCACGAGAAGGTCAAGAGGTTTATGGAGGGCTTTCACCACGACGCCCACCCAATGGGGATGCTGGTGGGGACGGTTGCCGCGCTCTCGACCTTCTACACCGAAGCCAAGGATGTGATGGACGCACGGTCACGCGAGATCCAGACGCACCGGCTCATCGCCAAGATGCCGACCCTCGCCGCTTTCACCTACCGCCATAACCGCGGCCTGCCCTATGTTTACCCGGACAACGACCTCACTTACACGGAGAACTTCCTCTCGATGCTCTGGAAGATGTCGGAGCCGCAGTATAAGCCGGACCCCGTACTGGTCAGGGCGATAGAGGCCCTGTGGATACTGCACGCTGACCACGAGCAAAACTGCTCGACCAACGCCATGCGTTCCGTAGGAAGTTCGCATGCCGACCCGTACTCCGCCACGGCGGCGGCGGCGGCGGCGCTGTATGGACCCCTGCACGGCGGCGCGAACGAGGCCGTCATCAAGATGCTGAGCCGGGTCGGCGACAAGAGCCGGGTCCCCGCATTCGTGAAGGCCGTCAAGCGCGGCGAGGACCTGCTATGGGGATTCGGCCACCGAGTCTACAAGAGCTATGACCCCCGGGCCAAGATCATCAAGCGCGCCGCGGATGCGGTACTGGAGCGCATGGGCCCGAGCCCTCTCCTGGAGATCGCCGTGGAGCTGGAGCGGATAGCACTGGAGGACGAATACTTCGTGGAGCGCAAGCTTTACCCCAACGTGGACTTCTATTCAGGGATAATTTATCAGGCGCTAGGGTTTCCGGTGGATATGTTCCCGGTGCTGTTCGCGATCCCGCGCACTGCCGGCTGGCTGGCCCAGTGGCGTGAGATGATAGAAGACGAGGAGCAGAAGATCGCCCGGCCGCGGCAGGTCTACGTGGGGGCGCCCCGGCGTGAATACGTGCCCGTGGGGCAGCGTTAAGCCTGCGAGAAATCGCAAGGCCGCGCCCTCAAGTGGCGCGGCCCGGCGAGACTACGTCCCGATAGAGCCTATCCAGCACCGGCGAGTCCGCCGGCGCCGGGGTTGCTCTAACCCGGCAAAGTTGTGATCGCCATAATGGCGATGGCCAGCAAAGCGACCGAACAGGCGAGCCCGAACGCTATGACAAGAAGCTGGCGTTCCATGTCCCTCACTCCTCCTCCACCCAAATCGACCTAGAGGTACGGCCTGCTGCAGAGCGCGAAGTCGCGGAAGGCGCGCTCACGGACCGATTCCAGCCGGTCGGCGACGCGGCGGCTGGCGGCGGCCCTGTCCACTTCGCTAACAGTGATGGCGCGGGGTAGCGACGGCCTGGAGCTCGCGCGCTCGTGGAGGAGAGTCCACGGCGGGTTCATGTGGATGCTGAGTGACCGTGTCATTTCATACCTCCCTTATTCGATGGCATAAACATAACGCGGCCCGGAAGGCACTTTCAGTGATCGGCGTCACAGAGGGGCTGTGATGTTGATCACTGATGGGGGACGCTAGAAGCGGGCTGTCCCTTGCCGGCTCAGTTTTCGCTGAGGCGCGACTCGACGTCCTTGAGGAAGGTCTCGAGTTCCGGGGAGAGAGAGGCGTCGGCTTCTGCGTCCCCGGCTTGCGCATCGTACATGCGCTCCATCTCCTGGACCATCGCCTGCAGCTGTGGGTTCTCGGCGGCGGTCTCGTCCATCGCGCTCCGCTGGCGCTCGGCTTCCTGGCGGATGGCAGCAAGGTCCAGTTGCCAGCCGTAGAACCCGGACAGCAGCTCCAGTAGCGAAAGGAGAGCGCGATAGTCCCGTTCTACCTGAGCGTAGGCGGGAAGCTGGAGGATGATAGTGGCGGCGGGGATGCCCTCCGCCAGCGCCATGGCGGGGAGTGTCGCCAGTATCGTGGTCGGGCCCTCGTAGTTGCTCTCCTTCGCGCCGAGGCGCTGTAGGCGCTCGCGCATCGCTTGACTGCTGGAGCCGCCGCTGACGACGGGCGGCCGGGTGTGAGGCACAGGCGCGTACATGGAGCCGATTAACGTGTAGTCGCGCACGTCCAGGCGCTTGAGGAGCGCCAGCAGGCCGTCGACGTAGTCCTCCCCCCGGTTGTGGGGTTCCAGAGCGTGCAGGAACAACCAGTCGTGGCCGTGTGGGTCGCGAGCGTGGTGCAGATAGGTGTTGGGGACCACCACGTGGCGCTCGCCGTCACGGCGAAACAGCACCGGCCGGTAACGCGAGAAGTCGTAAAAGTTGCCGGAGCGGGTAAGCTTACCGATTTGCGCGGCGGACCATGCCTGCTCGAGAAAGCTGAGCGCCATCGTTCCCGCGGAGCCGATATCGACCCACGGCTGCAGCGCCATCAAGAGACGCGGGTTCTTGATCTCGGGAAGTGGGTCCTCCAGTTCGAAGGGGCCGACCTGTGTGGTCATGCACCTATTTTGTCACGATTCACAGGCGCCGCGATACCGATGTCTTTCTCGGACCGAGGCGCTAGCTTAGCCGCCCAGGGCCTTCAGCCGAGCCTCAGCTTCGCGCACCCCGGCGTAGAATGCTCCGCGCGCCATTAACGAGCGTTCGGACTGCGCGCGGGCTGTGAAGAGGTCACGCCAGAGCGTCCAGGCTTCACGGTTCTCCGGCTCGCCCTTTCGAACGAAGTCCACCAGGTGGCAGGCCATCTGTAGTTCGCCGCGGTCGCGAAGACTGCGAGCGCGGTCGAGGATCGGGCCGGAGCCGGTGGCGGCGAGCAGTTGCGCTGCCACGTCATGTGAGTGGGCGGGCAGGATGTTCGCCGGGTCACCGTCGTACCAGCCGCCGTAGAGCCGCCAGACGTTGCGCGCGATGAACTCCGGGTGGTCGTAGATCGGCTGCAGCCACGGCTTGTCCGTCGGCGGCCACTCGATCTCGCGGATTACGTCCTCCAGCCACTTTCCCTCGTTCATCAGCCTCACCACCTGGTCGTGAATCGAACGCAGCAGATGAGCGGTAGAAAGCAACGCCTCCTCTATCTGCCCTTCGTCGGCCATTGCCGGGCCGTGGCCCGGCAGCAGGTGTAACGGCTTCAGTTCCGCCATCTCCTCCAGGGCGTCCGCCCAGTCCCTTGCGTAGCGCTGCACTTTGTAGGGGTTGCCGGCGTTTGGAGAGCACCAGACGAAGGTGTCACCGGTGCAGAGGACGCGACGGGAGGGGCACCAGACCCAGGTCTCATCGTCGGTCTCGCCTCGGGAGTGGCAGATCGAAGACTCTGTGTCGCCGATCTTGATGGTCATTCCATCGGTGTGCACCGTGTCCGGGTAGATGAAGCTGGCGTCGGAAAAGGGTCGCGCCTCCGGCGGGAGGTTGAACTGGATGCGGTTTATGTTGTCGTTCTGCCGCGCCAGCAGCTTATAGCGATCGAATCGGGCGGGCAGGTCGCGGTGCGCGATGAAGCGCGGCCTGGGGTCGCCGCGCTCGACGGAGTGAGCGATGATCGCCTCGCCACCGGTCGCGTGGTCGATGTGGCCGTGAGTGTAGACAACGGCATCGATGGGCGCCTGCGAATAGCTGTTGCGGAGGCCCTGGAGCACTCCCGGGGTCGCCCTGTACTGGGCCGTGTCGACGAGCAGTGCGCGCCCCCCACAGACAAAAGTGGAGACGTTGCCGAGGGCGGGGATGAAGATTACGTCCTCCGTGACCAGCTTGGACGGTCCGAGGTGAAAGAACGCCGCCTGCTGCTCGGGGAGACCTCGCGCGGCCGCGAAGTCCAGCGTCCGTATGCTGTCGGTCATTGGAGGGGGTCTCCTTTGGGGCAAGATGCGGTCAGTATACCGTACGGGGTTATCGTGGCCGCCTATCGAAATGTGAAATAAATATGGAGTTCAAATTCGTGATTTAAATGTAATAGTTTGGCGTTTGATCTGTTGATATGAGTGGCGGTTCCCCAATCAGGGGGTGGAGCCGGGGCACCGGGGGGTGCGAGGCAATGGGGTGCGGCGATAGACCCGGTCCGGTGACCCTGCTCCACCCGCATTCTCTCGTAGCGCCCTCCTTCGCTACCCATCGGCCCGGCGCGGAGTTAGAATCAGTGCAATGGAGTACGGCGAAGAGATCGCCCGCCCGGTCGTAGCTGTTAGCGCGTCCCAGTGGCGCAGGTCCTTTCCCTACCTTCGAAGTCTCGTCCAGCTGGCTATCGCAGCCGTGCTGCTGGGGGCGCTCTTATGGAGGGTCGACCTGGGCGCGGTCCGCGATGACCTGGCGGACGCGACGCTCTGGTGGCTGCCATTGGCGTTCGTGGCCAACCTCGCTTCCGATTGGTTCCGCGCCATCCGCTGGCAGCAGTTTTTCGTGCCGCTCAAACGCCTGTCGGTCCCGTTCCTGTTCGGCACGGCGGTCCTTGGGGTTGCCTGCAACATAGCGCTGCCCCTGAGGGCGGGTGAGGTGGTTCGGGTACAGGTGCTTCGGCGACGAACAGGCCTCCGAGTATCCGAGATCGTGGCGACCTTGCTCTCAGAGAAGCTAATGGACATTGTGGCGTTCTCCAGCTTCATCGTCCTCGGGCTGGTGATCTACGAGGAGGCCCGGTTTATGTGGCCCCTGGCGATCGCTTACGGCGGAGTGCTTGGCGCAGGCATCTACGGGGCGCGCTGGCTGGCGCGCCGGTCGCGCGAGGAGCCGCCGCTATTCGGGCAGCCGGAAGGGCGCTGGCGAGCCTGGATCGCCACCGAGGTGAGGTCGATCGGCCACGGTCTACAGTCGTTCCGAAGCGCCAGGACGCTGGGCTTAGTGTCCGTGGCGTCGATATGCGCCTGGCTGTGCGAAGCGGTGCTGTACTACGCCTGCGGGCAGGCGCTAGGGCTAGACGTGCCGGTGGTGGTCTACCTGCTGGTTGTCGTCACCGCTACCATAGCAGTGTCGGTGCCGGTTACCCAGGCCGGGCTGGGCGTATTCGAGCTCGCCATCACGGGGCTGCTCGTGGCCTTTGGCGTGGGCGAGTCAGAGGCGGCGACGTTCTCGATTTTCTCCCACGTGATGCTTGCGCTGCCTTACATCTGTAGCGGGCCGATCGCGGCGATCGCCCTCCGCCTGAGTATCTCCGACATCCTCTTTCTGCGCGTCGGAGGAAACGCACAGACAGAGCCCGAAGCCGCTGAAGCGCGGACCGGAACGAGCGGACTACCCGTTCGCAGCGCTGACGATTAGCGCCACCGCAGCTTCGGCGGAGATCCTGTCGGTGTTCACGACAAGGTCGTAGTAGGTCGGTAGCTCGTGCTGCACCCCATAGAAGCGCTGGAGGAAATCCGTGCGCTCGCGGTCCGACTTCTCGATGTCTTTTCTGGCCTTTCCGGAGTCCATCCCGCCCCGGCGGGCAAGACGGGCAGCGCGCACCTCCGGTGAGCCGGTGATCAGCACACGAAAAGTACCGGGACTATCTCTCAGGGCGATGCTGCCGCCGTGCGCATGGATAACAACCTTACCGGCCAGGGCGACCTCGCGGATCACCTCAGTGATTAACGCTTCATAGGTCTCTGAGGCTGCCAGCGCCAGCGGGACGTAAGCCCCATGGCCCACTTCAACGGGCATACTGCCGAGGTGTTTGAGTATACGCTCCACCAACGAGGGGGACTGCTCAACCTTTGCGATCGTGTCCGGCGAAACACCGGCTTTGTGGGCGGCCCGCGCCAGTATCTCGTCATCGACGAAGCGGAACCCGATCTTCTCCGCTACAGACCTCGAAATCTCATCGCCACCCGCTGCCAGGGCGCGAGAGATGCTGATCACGGTGCATTCCATAGCTGACTCCGTCTCGTTGTGACTGGGTAGGGTGTGACGGAAGTATACGGGACGCGAGCGCTTAGTGT
>Ga0209751_10006359_pt1 | contig 10959 bp, 12 predicted proteins | sample RifCSP13_1_FD_184019 | JGI IMG/M metagenome (GOLD analysis project Ga0209751, IMG submission 184019) | Soil microbial communities from Rifle, Colorado - Rifle CSP2_sed 13_1 (SPAdes) (version 2) | ecosystem: Environmental > Terrestrial > Deep subsurface > Rock core/Sediment | place: Rifle...
CAATAGCATGTGGATAAATCCATTGTCGCGGCTCCTTGATGAAACTGCCATCAAGGAAACCGCAGCGCGAACGGTGACGCAAATATTCAAAAACCCTATGCCCCCGTTACAGGGACACTACCCAAAATCGCGCAATGGCAACAGTATGGGCAGATGACCGGCTTCTTCGAGCGCGAGGCGCTCCTGCACCAGCGACACACCATCACGCAATGTTCGGGCATATGTCAGGGCAAGGTAGGCAAGCAGGGTAGTCTTGCCGCTGCCCGGGTCGCCAGTGATGACCAGGCGGCGATCACGCTTCAACGCCGCCGCCACGCTGAGATCATGCCCGGCGCGCAGCGCCTCTTCTGACGGCTCAGAACGCTCACCCTGAGCGAAGCGAAGAGCCTGCCCTGCGCCTCCCGAAGGTGTCTCGCGCGCGCCTGGGCGCTGTTTCATCGTGAGCGAAACGTATACCTTTTCCAGTTCCACGCTCACCGGCTGGTCAGTGCGGATGGCTTGTAGCTGCAAACGGCAATGGGTATTGATGAGGTTGTCGAGGTAATGGCGCAGGGCGGCGGGCAGGGAGAGAGCTTTGGGAGTGGAAGGAGCAGGCTGTCTGCCGATGACAATCTGGCCCCCGTCTTTGGCGACGAGGACAGTCTGCCCCTCAATCTTGTCCTTGCCAACTACATCTCCGCCTACTTCAAGCTGTCCGGCGGCCACGTTCACCCCGCCGCTTTGCTGGACAGGGGGCGCGGATGGAACCGCCTCCGGCGTGAGCCGGAGGCCGCACTCGCTGCAAAACTTCGCGCCAGCGGGGTTGGGGTGTCCCTGAGGGCAGTTCATCGGCGGCGAGTCTATATCAAAAAAGGCCGAGGGGCAAAAGCCCTCGGCCTTCGTGGCGCGCAAAACATGTCGGGTGGATTCACTCACCCGGCGGCAGTCCGATCAAAATCTCCTCCCCCTCCACCTTCACCGGGTAAGCCGGGATGTCCACGATGGCCGGGAAGGAGAGCACCTTGCCGTCCCGCACGTCGAAGTGCGCGCCGTGGCGCGGGCACTCGATCTCGTAACCCTCCAGCTCGCCTTCGGCCACCGGCCCGTCGTCGTGCGAGCACACGTCGGCGATGGCGTAATACTCGCCGGCGACGTTGAAGACGGCGATCGGCCGCCCGTCAATTTCGAGCAGCTTGCGCGCGCCGTTCGGCAGCTCGTCCTTCGTCGCCACGGCGACGTATTCGGCGGTGGCGGGGTCTATTTTGTCGTAGGAAACCATTTTGCCTCAGTCATCACTGATAACTGTTCACTGATCACCGTTCACGCATCCTCGTCCTGATACCGCTCCCCCTCCAACCCATACGCCCCCGCCTTGAGCACTTTGAGCGAGAGCAAAGCGCACTTGATGCGCGTCGGGCCAAGCTGGATGCCGCCGAGCATTTCGAGGATGTCGTCCTTGCCGATTTGCTTTATCTCCTCGAGCGTCTTGCCCATGATTTCTTCGGTGAGCATGGAGGCCGAAGCCTGCGAGATGGCGCAGCCTCTACCGACGAAGGCGACTTCCTTCACGCGCTGGTTCTCGTCCAGCCGGACGTCAATGCGGATCTTGTCGCCGCAGAGGGGATTTTCGTCTTCGTACGAAAAATCGTTCGGGTCGAGCGTCCCCCGGTTGCGCGGGTTTTTGTAGTGATCGAGGATGATTTCGCGGTAGAGATCGTCCATAGTTCCCTCAGTTCCTCTAGTTCCGGGAACTCAGGGAACTGAAGGAACTCAAGAACTCATTATCCAAACATCTTCTTCACTTTATACAACCCCTCGATCAATTGGTCAACTTCCTCGTGCGTGTTGTACAGGTAGAAACTGGCGCGGGAGGTGGCCGGGAGGTTGAGGCGGTCGTGCAGGGGCATAGCGCAGTGGTGCCCGGCGCGGATGGCAATCCCGTAGCGGTCGAGCACCTGGGCCACGTCGTGCGGGTGGGCCCCGTCGAGCGAGAACGCCGCCACGCCGCCTTTCTTCTCCGCGCTCGGGCCGTAGACCTTCACGCCCGGCACTTCTTCCAGCCGCTCCAGCGCGTAGGCGATGATCTCCTGCTCGTGGGCGTGGATCGCCTCCATGCCGACGGCGGCCAGATAATCCACCGCCGCGCCGAAACCGACGGCCTCGGCAATCGCAGGCGTCCCGGCCTCGAACTTATGGGGCAGCTCGTTCGCCTTGAATTCGTGCAGGTAGACGCGCTTGATCATGTCGCCGCCGCCGAGGAAAGGCGGCATGGCCTCGAGCAATTCCTGCCTTGCCCACAAAATCCCGATACCCGTCGGGCCGCACATCTTGTGCGCCGAGAAGGCGAGGAAGTCCACCCCGAGGGCCTGCACGTCCACCGGGAAATGGGGGACCGACTGCGCGCCGTCCACCAGCACCAGCGCCCCCGCCGCGTGGGCCTTCGCCGCAATCTCGGTCACAGGGTTGATCGTCCCCAGCACGTTCGACATGTGCGCCAGGCAGACGATTTTCGGGGATTGCTTCAGGATGGTCTCAAAGGCGGCGAGGTCAAGTTCACCCTCATCGGTGATCGGGATGACTTTCAGCGCCGCGCCCTTCTCGGCGGTCAGCATCTGCCACGGGACGATGTTCGAGTGGTGCTCCATCTCGGTGATGACGACCGCGTCCCCGGCGCGGACGTTGGCGCGGCCCCAACTGTAGGCGACGAGGTTGATCGCCTCGGTCGTGTTGCGCGTGAAGATGATCTCGCGCGTCGAGCGGGCGCGGATGAACTTCGCGACCCGCCCGCGCGCGCCTTCGTACAGCGCGGTCGCCTCTTCGGCCAGCGCGTGGATGCCGCGGTGCACGTTGGCGTTCGAGCGGCGGTAGTAGGTGTCCATCGCCTCGAGGACGGAGAGCGGTTTTTGTGAAGTGGCCGTGGAGTCGAGATAGACGAGCGGGACGCCGGGGCGGACTTCGCGGGCGAGGATGGGAAAATCGGCGCGGATCCGGGCGAGGTCGAGGGTTTTCAGGGTAGTCAGGGTGTTCATCTAGTCAGATTTCTGAGGGCGGCGGATGTTCCGCGACCCGTGCGCGCACCACAAAATCCGGTCGGGGATGCGCCAGCCATTGCTGGAGAAGACGTCGGCGTCGAATTTTACCGCCACCATCCGGTTGTCCACTTCCACCACGCGCCCCGGCAGCCAATCGTTCGCGCGCCGCCCGTCGCGGAGGTGGTCGCAGAGCATTTCAACCGTTTCGCCGACGGCGAATTTGGCGCGCATAGGCGTACAAGCACACAAGGACACAGGCATACAGGTGACATCCGTCTACCTGGGCGCCTGTTGCCTTGTTGACCTCACCCCATCTTCGCTTCAATAGACTTCTTCAGCCGCTGCCGCACGCCCTCGAACGGGATGCGCTGGAGGATCGGGTCGAAGAAGCCGTCCACCACCAGCCTCTCAGCTTCCTTGCGCGGCAGGCCGCGGGCCATCAGGTAGAAGAGGTGCTCTTCTTCCATTTGTCCGACCGTCGCGCCGTGGGTGCAGCGCACGTCGTCGGCGAGGATCTCCAGGCCGGGGATGGAGTCGGCGCGGGCGCTCTTGCTCAGCACCAGGTTGCGGTTCGCCTGATAGCCGTCCGTCTTCTGTGCGCCGGGGGCCACGTAGATCATGCCCTGCCACACCGAGCGGCTGTTTTCCTTCACCGCGCCCTTGAACAGCAGGTCGCTCGTCGTGTGCGGCGCGTTGTGGTTCTGCTGGGTGTCGTGGTCGAGATGCTGATCGCCGTCGGCGAAGTAGAAGCCGGACATCTTGCCGACCGCGCCTTCGCCGTCCAGGTCAATCGTCGAGAAGTTTTTGGTCACCTTCGTCCCGACCGCCGAGAAGATCCAGTCCACCTTGGAGTTCCGGCCCACGCGCACGCGCTCGTGGGTGAAATTCCAGACGTTCTTGCCCAGCGATTGCAGCTCGACGAACGTCAGGTGCGCGTCCTTGCCCACCAGCACCTCGACCGTGGCTGCGTGCAGGGTCTGCTCCGTCGCGCTGGCGGGCGAGGCCGTCTCGTGCACCACCGTCGCCGAGGCGCCGTCGTCCACGACGATCACCACCCGGCTGAAGTGGGCCGGGCCGGTGAGCCAGGCGACCGAATGCAGCGGCAGTTCGAGCGCCACGCCTTTCGGGACGTAGACGAACAACCCGCCGTCCGCGAGGGCTTCCGCCAGCGCGGCGAACTTGCCCTCGGCGATTTTGACCACCTTGCCCAGATACTTCTTGACGAGTTCCGGGCGCTTTTTGGTCGCGGTGATGAAATCGGCGAAGACGACCTTCTTTCGCTTGAGCGCGGCGTCGAGCGCATACTGCTCGACCCGGCCCCCGACCAGCACCAGCTGCCCGCCCTGTTCCTTGCCGACGAGCGGCTTGAGCAATTCGCCCGGCACGCGCTGCCCTGGGAGTTTGCCGTTCAAGTGATGCGGCAGGGTGATCGCGCTCCATTTGAACGGGCGGATGTCGGTGCGCCGCCAGGCCTCGTCGTTGAGCGTCGGCATCGGCGCGACCTCGTAGACTTTCCACGCGGCGAGGCGCCGCCGCGCGTACCAGGCGGCGTCCTTTTTGGCCCTGGAGAGCGCCAGCACCTCGGCTTTAGCCAGCCTGAACTCGGCCGCCTTTGGTTCTTCCTTCCTCCGGCCAGTGGTGATCACCGTCCGCTGGTATTTCGGAGTCTGTTCCGCCGGCTTCGCGGCGGGGGTTTCAATCGTCGTCATCATGGTCCTATTCACGCAAAGGGGCGGGCGTCCTTACCCGCCCCAGCCATTCATGAAATCGTCGTCGCGACTTCAGTCGTTTCCGCTGCGAATTACCCGACGCTGCCTTCCATCTGCAGCTGGACGAGGCGGTTCAGTTCCACGGCATACTCCATCGGCAGTTCCTTCACCAGCGGCTCGATGAACCCGCCCACGACCATGCTCGCCGCCTGCTCCGCGGAGAGGCCGCGGCTCATCAGATAGAAGAGCTGATCCTCGCCCACCTTCGACACCGAGGCCTCGTGGCCGATGTTGACCTCGTCCTCGTCAATCTCGATCACCGGGTAGGTGTCCGAGCGGGACTGGTCGTCAATCAGCAGGGCGTCGCACACGACGTTGGAGCGGGAGTGATGCGCGCCCTTGTAGACTTTGAGCAGGCCGCGATACGACGCGCGCCCGCCGCCCTTGCTGATGGACTTGGAGGTGATCTTGCTGGACGTGTGCGGCGCGCCGTGGACGACCTTGCCGCCCGCGTCCAACTGCTGCCCCTTGCCCGCAAAGGCGATGGAGAGAACCTCGCCATGCGCGCCCGGCTCCAACAGGTACACCGCCGGGTATTTCATCGTCACCTTCGAGCCGAGGTTCCCGTCAATCCATTCCATCGTCGCGTTCTCGTACGCGGCGGCGCGCTTGGTCACCAGGTTGTACACGTTCGTAGACCAGTTCTGGATGGTGGTGTAGCGGCAGCGCGCGCCTTTCTTGACGATGATCTCGACCACGGCTGAGTGAAGCGAGTCGCTCGAGTAAATCGGCGCGGTGCAACCCTCCACGTAGTGCACGTACGCGCCCTCGTCCACGATGATGAGCGTGCGCTCGAACTGCCCCATGTTCTTGGCGTTGATGCGGAAGTACGCCTGCAGCGGCATCTCCACCTGCACGCCCTTCGGGACATAGATGAACGAACCGCCCGACCAGACGGCGCTGTTCAACGCCGCAAACTTGTTGTCCGTCGGCGGGATGATCGTCCCGAAGTATTGCTTGACCAGATCAGGATGCTCGCGCAGGCCGTCGTCCATCGAGAGGAAGATGACGCCTTTCTCTTCCAGGTCCTTGCGGACGGCGTGATACACCATCTCGGACTCGTACTGCGCGCCCATGCCTGCCAGGAACTTCTGCTCGGCCTCGGGGATGCCCAGTTTGTCAAAGGTGTTCTTTACTTCCGGCGAGACGTCGTCCCACGACTTCACGCTCTCTTCGGAGGGCTTGATGTAGTAGTAAATGTTGTCGAAATCAATCCCGCTCAAATCCGCGCCCCAGTTGGGCATCGGCTTCTTCCAGAAGATGTCGAGCGCCTTCAGGCGGAAGTCGATCATCCACTGCGGCTCGCCCTTCATCCGTGACATATCAATCACGACCTCGCGGTTCAGCCCCTTCTTCGCCTTGAAGGTGTAGTTCTCCGCCTCGTGAAAACCGTACTCTTCCTCGTAGCGGTCTTTGGAATCAAGAACAACGTCTTTGTCAGCCATTGGAGACCTCCTCATACTTCTCGCGCACCCAGTCGTAGCCGTGCTCTTCGAGATGCAGCGCGAGCTCCGCGCCGCCCGATTCGACAATCTGCCCGTTGAGCATCACGTGCACAAAGTGCGGCTTGACGTGATTGAGGATGCGCTGATAGTGGGTGATGACGAGCACGCCCAGGTTCGGGCCGGCGAGCGCGTTCACGCCGTTCGCCACAATCCGCAGCGCGTCAATGTCGAGGCCCGAGTCCGTCTCGTCGAGCACGGCGATCTCCGGCTCGAGCGTCGCCAACTGCAAAATCTCGGCGCGCTTCTTCTCGCCGCCGGAGAAGCCGTCGTTCAGATAGCGTCCGGCAAAGTCGTGCGGCATCTGCAGCATATCCATCTTGGTCCTGAGCAGCTTGCGGAACTCGGGGATGGCGATGCCCTTGTCCTCCGGGTTGGCCGCGCGGCGCTTCGCATTGATCGCCGTCCGCAAAAAGTTCGCCACGCTCACGCCGGGGATGGCCACCGGATACTGGAACGCGAGGAACAACCCGAGCCGCGCGCGCGCGTCGGGTTCCAATTCCAAAATGTCCACGCCCTTGAAAATAATCTGCCCGGCCGTCGCGGTGTAGCCGGGATGCCCCATGATGGTGTAAGCCAGCGTGGACTTGCCCGTCCCGTTCGGCCCCATGATGGCGTGAATCTCGCCCTGCTTGACGATGAGATTCACCCCTTTGAGAATGGGCTTGTCTTCAACCGACACATGCAAATTGCGAATTTCGAGCACCGAAGGCATGAAACTTTTCGCTCCTTACTGCTGAATCATTCCATCAGCATCTGACTATGCCCGGATATTCTTCTGCACCCAAACAGTTCTATCCGCGCCCGTGTGGACTGCTGCACCCAAGCGTCCTATCTTTGAGCCACGCACATTATATCATCTCTCACAAATAAATGTCAATATTTTATATAAAAATATACTTTATTGACAATACTGCCAGTTTAGTGCTATACTCGCGTCGGAAGTACGATAAACGCTGCCTTTTGCTGGTTGAAAGATAAAACCGGCGTGGCATCGGTTTGTGCGGCGCTTCACCAGGCCATGAGCATCACACGCGAACGCATCCTTCAGACGATCAGAGCGGGCGGGCAGGCGACTATCGCCGGCCTTGTCGAGGCGATCTCGATTTCGCACATTTCGGTGCGCCACCATCTTGCGGCGCTCCAAGCCGAAGGCCTGGTCACAGCCTCCGAAGTCCGGCACGGCGTCGGCCGGCCTCACCTGGCTTACTCGCTTACTGAGGCTGCCATCGAACGCGCCCCAGCGCCTCAATATGTGCGCCTGAGCGGGCGCTTGCTCGACGAGCTTAAAGCCTCCATGCCGCCGGACGGGATTGAGGCCATGTTCACGCGTATGGCCGAAGGCATCGTGGCCGAGTACGCCGCCAAACTGGAGGGCAAGTCGCTCGAAGAGAAGATGGAACTCCTCGTCGAGATGCTCGGCGCGGAGGGCTTCACGGCCCGCTGGAACCGCACCGGCGAGACCATCTCGCTCAGCGAGTACAACTGCCCCTACCTGCGCCTCGGCCAGAAGCACCCCGAGGTCTGCGCGATAGACCAGACCCTGATCAGCCAGGTGCTGGCTGCCAACGTCGAAAAAACCACGTGCGTGCTCGACGGCGCAGGACACTGCGTCTACGTCATCACGCCCGGCAAGGCGACCTCGATCGCCGTTGATACCATTTCTCTCCCGGAGAGTTAGCATGTCCGAAGCTCCTGCGCCCAACCAACTGGTCTGGCAGGCCGAATCCCAGGACAAAGCCAAGGCCGACGAAGTCCGCGAAGCCCTGCGCGATGTGGTTGACCCTGAAATCGGGCTGAACATCGTCGAGCTTGGCCTCGTCCGTGACCTCGAGCTTGAGCCGGGCCAGACGCTGGTGAAGATGATCCTCACCACCCCCTTCTGCCCCTACGGCCCGGCCCTGCTCGAGCAGACCCGCAAGAAGGTCGAAGTCGTCTCCGGCCAGCCGACCCGCATCGAGATGAGCATGGAAATGTGGGACCCCTCGATGATGGAAGAAGGCGCTGGCGCGGACTGGGGGCTGTTCTAAGATCGCATCCAGACCCGACAGATTTTGAAAACCTGTTGGGTCTGCTTTAACGACAACAGCAGGCGGCTCACATCGCCGCCTGCTTCGTGTTTAATCGCAGGCGCATCACGCATTTTTACAGCCAAAAGGCCAGCACCAAAAACACAACTGCCATAATCGCAAAGAGGACGATCATCACCAGCATCACCGTCGTCGCCGTCGCCATCTGCGCCGTATAGGTCGGGTTGGTGGCTCTCAGGACGTCGCTCGTCGTTTCCGCTTCAAGCGGCTCAGGCTCAGGCGGCGGCTCAGCGCGGACGAACGGCTTCGGCTCAGGGACAGCCGTATTCAGCGCCCGCTTCAGCTCGCCCGTGTCCGGCGGCAGGGTGGGGATCTCTTTCTGCCGCTGGGCCTGCCGCATCGTCGGCAGACCGCACTCCCGGCAGAACTTGTCCGCCGGATCGAGCTGGCGGCCGCAGTTCGCGCAAACCATCTCCACTCCCATTTCAGCCATACTCTCCTTGCCTTTCTCTCGCGCGCGGGGATTGTACTGCGTCTCGGGTTGCGGCTCAAGCCCGCTTGACGCGCCCGCAGAGTATGATACTCTCCCCGCCACCCACCACATTCTTAGGAGTCGACCTGCACATGAAGCAACGGTTTTCCTCCCTCCTCGGCGGATTGTTAGCCGTGGTGATCGCCGGCGTGCTTGCGCTGGGCTTCTGGCCCGCCGCGCCCGATGTCCCCAAGCTCGGCGGGCATGGCAAGGCCGGTGATCCCACCCCGCCTAACAACCCTGACCGGCGCGGCGCGGGGCAGGTGGTCAGTGTGCAAGCCGGAGAGTCTATTCAGGCTGCGGTAGACCGCGCCCAGCCTGGCGACACGATCCGCGTCATGCCCGGCGTCTACAACGAAGAAGTATTGGTCAGCGCGGAGAGCATCACGTTGGAAGGCGTCGTCCAGGGAGATCAGCGGCCAACGCTCGACGGCCAGGGCCAGAAGGCCAACGGGGTCGTCTCCGTCGGCGATTACTTCACGATCACCGGCTTCAAGATCATCCACTACACCTCCAACGGCGTCCAGGCGCAGGGCGTCACCAGCGCCGTCTTCCGCGACGTGGTCACCGACGACACGGGCGAGTACGGCCTCTTCCCCATCCTCTCGACCGACGTGCTGATCGAGCAGTGCCAGACGAGCGGCGTGAACGACACCGGCATCTACGTCGGCCAGTCGCGCCAGATCGTCGTCCGCGACAACGAGGCCTTCGGCAACGTCTCCGGCTTCGAGATCGAGAATTCCGTAGACGCGTTGGTGGAGGACAACTCCAGCCACGACAACACCGCCGGGCTGTTGGTCTTCCTGCTCCCCGGCAAGACCGCCGCCGAAGGTTCAAACACACGCGTCGTGAACAACCGCTTCGAGAACAACAACCTGGCGAACTTCTCGCGCCCGGAGATGACCGTCCACCTTGTCCCGCCGGGCAGCGGGCTGCTGATCATGTCGGCGGACTCGACCGAGGTGACGGGCAACACTTTCAGCGGCAACAAGTCTTTTGCCGTGGCGCTCGTGGCCATGAGCGATTTTCCTGAGTTCTTCGGCGACAAGAAGGAGTGGGACGTCCCGGTCGTCCCTGAAGACAACTGGATTCACGACAACACCTACGTCAACAACGGTTATGACCCCGACCAGGGCGTGATTGACGCCGGCTTCAAGGGCCGCGATTTGTTGTGGTCCACGAGCGGCGACGGCAACCGCTGGGACGACCCCGGCGCGACGCGCTTCCCCTCGCCCCTGCCTTCGTCCGCGTGGCCGGGCTTCGTCAGCCGCGCCTTCGGGCGTGTGCTGAACTTCCTGGCGCATCTCTAACCCGCATGAGATTCATTAACCTGAAGCCGCTCCGGCTCCTCCGCCAGCCGCTGTTCCTGGCCGTCTCGCTCAACCATTTCGCCGTGGACGTGCTCAACGGCCAGACCAGCATCCTGCTGGCCGTGCTCAGCACGCCCCTCGGATTGACCAACGCCGTCATCGGGTTGATCGCGATGATGTATTCGATGGTCGGCTCTTTGTCGCAACCGGTCTTCGGCTGGCTGTCCGACCGCTATAGCGCGCGTTGGGCTGCCGCCGGAGGCGTGCTGTGGATGGCGGGCCTCTTCGCGCTGGCCGCCGTCACGCCCGGTTACGGGTCTATTGCCTGCCTGGTCCTCGGCGCGCTTGGCTCGGGCGCATTCCACCCGCCGGGGACGATGAAAGCCGCGCAGGTCGGCCGGCAGTACATGGCCGGGCAGATGGCGACGGCGGCCTCCATCTTTTTCCTCTTCGGCCAGGGCGGGCTTTCCCTCGGCCCGGCCATTGGCGGCGTGATCATGGATAACCTGGGGCCGGCGGGGATCCTCATCCCGGCGGGCCTGACGGTCCCGGTCGGATTGTTTATGGTCTGGGCGATGCGCCCCTCGGCGCAACCGACGCCCGTGGCGAGCCGCGAGACCGGCGCCGCAACCTCGCCGCCGGATTTGAATCTGTTCGCAGTCGTCATGCTGCTGGCCGGCCTGCGCGTCTGGGCGCAATCCGTCATGACGACCTTCGCGCCCAAATATCTTCACGACCTCGGCCTGGCGCCGACGATCTACGGGGCCGTCGTGGCGCTGTTCATGGGCGGGTCAGCCATCGGCGG
>Ga0209751_10006361_pt1 | contig 10950 bp, 13 predicted proteins | sample RifCSP13_1_FD_184019 | JGI IMG/M metagenome (GOLD analysis project Ga0209751, IMG submission 184019) | Soil microbial communities from Rifle, Colorado - Rifle CSP2_sed 13_1 (SPAdes) (version 2) | ecosystem: Environmental > Terrestrial > Deep subsurface > Rock core/Sediment | place: Rifle...
GAACATCTCGTGGTTACTTCTGAGTCGGTAACATTGAACAAATCATGAGGGGGAGCGGCGCCCCGCCGCCCCTCCTCTCTTTCAACGATACCGACTGAAAACGCGCATTCTCTTCGTGTTTTTTCGTATGATTTCGTGGATCGTGGCGTTCTGAATTTTACTTCCGTTCTGAGCTAGTACTGTTGAAAACTAAGAAGGGGGTGCGAATCTTTGTAGGTCGGATCTGAAGGCATCTATACACTTCCGTGTACAGGATTTCCTTGGTTCAAGACACGAGTGGTTACTGGGGCTTACACTGTTATGAATTAGGTTTTTATTGCTGTGTGCAGGATTGAGCGTCCAATAGCAGGACGGACCAACTTTCACACTTCCTCCAATCCATCTTATCCGTGTTATCCGTGTTATCTGTGGCTACATCTGTTTGACGCCCGCTCTAACCTGCCATTAGGATTCCCGCGTCAAAATCCAAACAAAGTTGAGAGCCAACGACATGTCTTCTTACGAAACTCTACTGCTTGAGCGACGCGAGCAGGTAGCGATCATCACCATCAACCGCCCGGAAAAGAGAAATGCACTTAATATCAAAACCAGAGAAGAAGGCGCCGCTCTACTCGATGAACTGCGTCAGGATGACTCGGTGCGGGTTGTCGTAATCACCGGCGCGGGCGACAAGGCATTCATAGCGGGTGCCGATATCGCAGAATTCGCCGGACGCACCGCCACGATGCAACGCGATGTGATGATGGGCCGGTCGCTGTTTACCGCAATCGACACCTTCCCGAAACCGATCATCGCAATGGTCAACGGTTACTGTCTGGGAGGTGGATGCGAGTTGGCAATGGCCTGCGACATCCGGATAGCGTCTGAGAACGCTTCCTTTGGGCAACCAGAGATAAACCTCGGAATCATACCTGGCGGCGGCGGGACACAGCGACTTACGCGGTTGGTCGGCGAAGGCAAGGCAATGGAGTTGATCCTCACTGGGGAGATTATCGATGCGCGCACCGCCTTCTCGATTGGCTTGGTAAACCACGTCGTGCCGGCAGCGGAATTGGAAGCAAAAACGATGGAGATTGCGACTCGAATTGCAGATAAGGGTCCAATTGCGCTGCGACTGGCAAAGGAAGCGGTAAAGCTTGCCTCGCGTTCAAATCTCGATGAAGGTTTGCGCCGCGAAGTTGACCTATTCGCACTGTGTTTTTCTACCGAAGACAAAGATGAAGGTGTAAAGGCGTTTCTGGAAAAACGAAAACCCACATTCAAAGGCCGCTAGTTTCCAGAGACACCACGTGAATCTTTAGTCACCAATGTTTGTTTTGGTGTGTCAATTTCTAGGTGGCTATCTTCTCCTGGTTTGTACTAGTGAATCTTAGTCATCCATGTTTGTTTTGGTGTGGTTAGTAGCGGAGCACCGGCGCCTTTTCGTGTCATTTCGTCTAATTTCTTTTCGTGTCATTTCGTGTAATTTCGTGGATCGTTTTTTAATATTTCTAAATCTCCGATTGTGGTTCGTTGGTCAGATAAATCAGCGCATTTTTCTGCTAAAGCTTTCCTCGTACTGTTTGATAGCTTTTTATTAACAACCAACATATCAATATCGCTTTTGGGCCGAAGCATTCTCCCGCTCTCCCGGACTCCGGTCTCGTTTTAGGCATATCGAACGGTTGGCTTGACTCAATTATAAACGCTAGTCTACTCTCGCTGAGACACTTAGCGGAGAAGTAATTCCCACCTACGGGGCCGTAGCTCAGCTGGGAGAGCGCATGACTGGCAGTCATGAGGTCAGGGGTTCGATCCCCCTCGGCTCCACCAATTCTTTCAAGCACTTACAGCAACTATCGCCCTAGCCTTCCGATCTCTTGTGGCCAAATTGTGCCCAAGGAGAGCGGCTTCCACCGCCGCACGCTTGTTTAGCTCAGTCGCCGAACGTAACGCAGCGTCGTCCTCACGTCTGAATCTTCAGTCTCGAAGTGGAGGTGGGAGAGACGTCGACTGAGACAAGCAGTCAGGTACGCAACAAAGAGTTACTTGAACTCAGCAGAGTCTCTTCTCTCGGCCCTTGCAAAAAAGCCAAGGCAGACCGTTCATCAGAGCACCACCGAACTCCAGACTTCTGGTAAAAGACTGATCCGACTGCGGAGTTGGAAGGGACCAACAAAGTAGCGAGTAGGGTGACGAGGCGCTTTGCACCTGAATTTTTCAGACACGTCACCCCTACAGGTTTCCGTGAAAAGTATACGCAGCATACAAATTGTCTACATTCGCAGACAACTTGCCTGCAATGTAAAACCCGCTCGGTAAAAGAGATAGAGAGTCTTGTTTACAAATGCAACGATGGTGTCCGCCCAGCAAGCAATTTGTGAGCTTTTCTAGACGCAATAAGGAAGGAGCAGTACCAGTGGATCGCATAAAGATGACGAGAGTGATAAGTTTTCGCGTCACTGAAAACGACTGGTTGGACATCGAAAGAGCAGCGGCGAATAGCGGGGACACAGCAAACGATTGGTGCCGGACAATCGCGCTCGAAAGGGTGCGCATACCCGAAGCATTGACGCCAAACCAGCGTCTTTTGTTCTCGCAAATTTCCCACACGCAGTACCTCGTCTGGGTCGGTTTTCAGCTCCTCGCCGACGACTCCTTTTAGGCTTCGTGACGTGCGCAATCAGCCAAAACAGCTCAAGGCTAATTTCGAAGCATATCTCGACGGCTTCTCCCCCAACGTGCAGGAGATTCTCGAAAAATTTAAATTCCGCAATCAGATTCCTACGCTTGTTGATGCTGACATTCTCTATGCGCTGATCGAGACATTTCTCGACGAGTCAGTTAACCTCGGGCCGCTACCAGTTCTAAATGTCGACGGCACGATCCGATTGTCGGCACTCGACAATCATGCGATGGGTACCATCTTCGAGGAGTTGATTCGCCGCTTCAACGAAGAGAACAACGAAGAGGCTGGCGAACACTTCACTCCTCGCGACGTTGTGGCGCTGATGGCGGATCTCATCTTTCAGCCGATCGCAGACAAGATTGAATCCGGTTCGTATTTAGTCTACGACGCCGCCTGCGGCACCGGTGGCATGCTCACCGTTGCTGAAGCGCGACTGTCGGAGTTAGCGAAGGAACATAACAAGGAAGTTGAGATTCACTTGTACGTCAGGAAGTGAATCCGGAAACCTACGCGATCACCAAAGCCGACTTGCTGCTGAAAGGCGAGGGCGAGGAAGCAGACAATTTTCATCTTGGTTCGACGCTTTCGCAGGATGCTTACCCATCGCGTGAATTCGATTTCATGCTTTCTAATCCGCCCTAATCGCAAGCCCGAACATCGTCGCGGCCACGTGCAACTGATAGATGCTACACCCTCGTTCAAGCCGCTGAGGAAAAATTTAGGAAAGCGGAATTGCGAACTGACTCCCGAAGACCGGAAACGGATTATTGGGACGTTCACCGCTTGTGAAGAAAGCGAACAGTCGAAAATATTCCCGAACAAGGCCTTTGGTTACTGGAAGATTACTGTCGAGCGCCCGTTACGTCTGCACAGCCAGTTCACTCGCAAAGCTGTTGAAGGACTACGTTACGCTGCGGGTGATGAAGGGTTGCGCCGCGAGCTTTACAGCGAGTTTGGCCAAAAGCTCTATGAAGATTTTCAATCGATCAAGAAAGAGATTGAGGAGATTCTCTCGACGGGATCAGACCAGGAATCTGATGACGAAGAGAACGCGCCCAACAAAGCGTCTGTTCTCGAAAAGACGCGAAAGAAGTTGCTCGATCCGGAGACTTGGAAGCGAGACAAGAAATTACACGAAGCTGCGCGGCAACTGGCCGAAGAGCTTGGCGAACGATTATTTGAGGATCATAACGAGTTTCGCCGGGTGTTTGACGAAGCGATTAAGCGTTTAGGGATCAAGCTTTCCGCGTCAGAAAAGAAGCTGATCGTTTCGGCCGTCAGTTGGCGAGTTGAAGAGGCAGCGCCGGTAATCAAGACAGTCCACAAGCCGACCAAGGTCGAGCCTGATCCGTTGCACGGCATCTATGAGGTAATGGTTGACGGCAAGCCCAGCATGGTTGAGTACGAAACGGATTCTGAGCTGCGCGATACGGAGCAGGTGCCACGGTTGGAAGAGGGCGGGATCGAAGCGTTCTTCCGTCGCGAAGTGTTGCCATACGTTCCTGACGCATGGATCGCCGAATCGAAAACGCAGATTGGTTACGAGATCTTCTTTAATCGCTACTTCTACAAGCCAAAGCCGCTGCGCACGCTCGAAGAGATTAGACGTGATATCGAATTGCTTGAAAAGGAAACGGAAGGATTGCTTGAAGAAGTTTTGGTTGAGGTTAAAACGGGATGATGAAGCTTAGATTGGATCAGTATCCTGCATACAAAGATTCTGAGCTGCCCTGGCTTCAGAAAATCCCAGCGCATTGGGATCTTCTTCCAAATCGAGGCCTCATCAGACGCCGGAAGGTACTGTCTCAGCTACCTTGCTGGCAATATCGATAGCAATGTCTGGTTGGGGCGAATGTTCGCGAATCTTTCCGCCCCTGTCGTCAATTTTTCCCATCATCCTCTCCTATCGATTGCGTGACTGTACGCGAAACTAGCGGTAAAGGCCCTCCCGGGCAGCATATTATAAGGTCAGCTAGCCGGCTAAGCACACCCACCACTTCGGGACAGAAACGATTTTGAGGATCACTAACTGCTCGTCTCTCACGATTGGGATTTACATCATGCTTTGGCGGGCCGGTAGATCCGGATTAACTGTCCGACGAGATCGAACTCTTGTTCCAAGGCGTCGGCGATACGTTGGGCCTGACCCGCAAAATCCGGATCAAAGGTACACACGATAATTCCCTGGTGGTTGGGTCGCTGTTGATGAAGCTGAATGAAATGTCTGCGGTTCAGCGTGAGGAACGCTCGCTCTTTGTCGTTCGCAATTGAAAGTACTGCATCGTCTGTCAGGGATTGATTCGCCTTATCATCTTCATACATGGTCAGGACGTCAAAGCCTAAGCGACGTAACTCCTCGACCACCGGCAAGGGAAAGTTCTCAGCGTAAAGCCCTCGCACTATTGCGACTCATCACTTTCGTTCCCGGCAATTTGTTGCTCGATCTCTTCACGATGGCTTTGCACATAATTCCACGCATTAGCCAGATCCTGAGCCCGCAGGGTCGGATAGGCCTTTAGCAGATCAGCTTCGCTTGTACCAAGTCGTCTCGCGTGCTCAAGCAGCCAGACGGGGATGCGCGTACGGACGATGCACGGCTCGCCACCTGAGACTCCAGGACGAGTTTCAATTCCCGGGAACGCCTCGCCCAAATCACTTACCAGCCATTGCAACAACTGAGCCTTCTCAGCCCGCGTCATGTTGGCTAGCATTTCTTTCGACTCATGTATGGTGCTCATCGCGAAGTCTTAACTCCAGCTCTAGTGCGCCTCAGGCAGAAGTGATTATAGCATCCCTTATTGTCTCGAAAAGTTGAGTACAACAATCTGCGTAAACCTTAGGGCGCCTTCATAACCCCCAAGGTCGAGGCTCGCTAAAGGTTATGCTGGGGCCATCAATCTTGTGGCCAAATTGTGGCCGGATGCGACAACAAACTACCGACACGCGTGAGTAAGACAGTGTAACGAAACTGGAAAACCTAATAAATCCGTGCTGGCTGCAACCCATTTAATTGTTTTGGTTTAAGAAAATCGCTTGGTTAGAACTGGCAGTCATGAGGTCAGGGGTTCGATCCCGCTCGGCTCCACCAATCCTATCAAGAACTTACAGCACCAATCGTAACGGCCTTGCGTTCTCTCTAAATATGGCGCGAGTTAATTTCAAAAAAAGTTGACCACGTTATTGGCACCTTCTTGCTCCAACATGTTGGCCAAATTGTCGCCAAGGAAGTCTCTCAGCTTGGTGACGTACTTGCAGAGCTTCTGAGGTCCGCCTTCGATGGAGATAATGCTGCTCATTTCTTCACCTTTTGGTTTTTCACGAAATGTGATCAAATCACGCGGCGAATTCGGCTAATCGGAGCTAGAGCCGTCGGGAAGTGCATTTCACATGAATTCTGAATTAATCGTGATTCCTAAAAATGAGGGCAGATCTGTACGCTCCCTCTGTTGGGAACGTGACGAACTAGTTGACTGGGTTTCAGGGGGAGTACGATACCGGCTCGACAAGACCTCTTCAGACCCTCGCGTTAAACTACGCTTATAGATTCGATAAAGCCGTAGCGTCTTCTGACGACACCTACGCAGTGATTTATGAACAGTTGGGAACCAAAGGACTCATCCTCAAGGAGGGCTGCATTCTCAGAGAGATAAATAGAAGTTTTTATTGGACCCGCGTCTATGAATATCCAGTAACGGTTTTTGTCTTCTCTGTGCGACCTCAGTGTTCTTTGCGACTCTGTGGTTGTGTTTTCGGCGAGTTCCTTCACCACGGAGACACAGAGGACACAGAGGTCGCACAGAGAAAAGGCTTTTTTCGTAATTTTTGTGCAAAGCCATGACCCGCGCCAAGTACTTGATCATTCGTAAGTCGGGTACTTGCAGAAAGGATGTGGCTGAACGGGCGCGCCTGACTAATTCCCACATGAGAGTTCCGACAAGCAGACGTTTCCTGGTGGCCGCACTCTGTCTTCTTTTGATCGCCGTCTCTAACGTGGCTGGTCAATCGGGAAGGAAGACACCTCCACGAACACCAGCGGCGCCGGCCAACGACCGAGCGTTTGTCCCAGATCCGAATCGCGACGAGTACCAACTTATATTCACCAAATTCTCTGAAGCAGAGAAGGTTGAGCACACGCTCGATTCATGGGAGCGACGGGAGTACCACGCGGCCAGCTTTAGCGAGAACCTCACCCGTGTTGGGACGCAGGGTTACCGGCTGGTTTCCCTGGCCTTGTCGCCCAGACTCGCAGTGATGAGACGAGCTGATTACCAATACGAATATTCGGTCCTCCAAATCTCAAGTCGTCAAGGCTTCTTTCCTAATAATCCTAAATTTGGACTTACGTATGAACCATGGGCGCGAAAGGGATTCAGGGTGGCTGATTACTTTGTTATCTACGACGATTGCGAGTTCAGTACTCATGACCTTATGAGTGGGAGTTTCGATTTGCGCCTCGACTGCACTTACTACGGCACGGCGGTGCTCGAGCGACGGATAGTCGCCAAGATCCCACCCGCGTTCGACATCGTTTCCGGGCCCCTCACTCTGAGCAAAAAGAAACTCGAAGGAGAGCTACTGGAAGGGCTCAACAACGGGCCTAAGTCAAATCTCTACCCGACTCACATGCTTACCAAGTTCCAGATCCTGAGGCAGTCACTGTACAGCGTAGACGACTTCCCGGACGCTGACTACGAAATAGAAATCGTTGGTGGGGATGTGATGAAAAGGGTCAACGTGCTGGCCCAGCAAGGGTATCGTCTAATCCTGAAACCAATTTGGTTCCAAGCTGCAATCATGCATCGGAAGAAGGGCGCGATTGACGCGGCTTCCTATATCTGGGTTGACGAGAAGAAACTTGAGCAGGAATTACACAAGCTGCAAGAGCAAGGTGCGATTTATCGGATGAATTATGGGTGTCAGACCGGCTCGAGCACGCTAATGATATTCGAACTACCTTCTGTCAGACACGGCAAGAAGCGAGAATACAAGCTTCTCGCGATTGAATTGAAGGAGCTTGAGAACGGGGCAAATGCAAAAGCGGAGTTTGAGATGTCGTCGGGGTCAAACAGTGCGGTACAGGAGCTCAACCGTCTGTCAAAAGACGGCTTCGAAGTGCGTGACTTTGTTGGTTGTCATATGAGTAACAGGAAAGAAGGACCTTCCAGTGCCAAGATCTTGCTGGAGCGAGTCAATCCTAGTTAATTCGCAAGTCAGGAAAGGGGCGCTGAGATGTTTAGTCTTCAGCTCTCAATCCGATTTAATTCGCAGGTCAGGAAGGGGGCGCGCGCTTTCAATCTCAACGGCACAGCTCAATCTCATTGCGCGCTGCCCCCGCTTGTCAGACCTCCTCTTCCAGTATGAGTACCAGCCGAGTTCTTTCGTCGCTTTAGAAAGCTTCTCGCCATCCTCCGGCCAAGCCCATTCGCGATCCACAGCCAATGGCTCATCGCTCTGAGAATAGAAGGCGCGAAAACTCGTCCATCGATAATCTTTTGCGGACTTTACCAGTTTTGCTTTGAGCGGATTCTTGTGAATGTAATTGATTTTTTGCCAGATCATCCAGCCTGTCCACAAAGGCATTGCCTTGAAACTCTCTTGCCACACCTGATGTCCATCTTCTGTCAGCGGAAAGGTAAAGCGTTTGCTGGACTGCACTATGCGCTTTGCCGCCCGGCTTTTAAGGTCCCTCATAAACTCAATGATCCGCCCGTCACGAGGGTTGGAGATGAAATGGAAGTGGTCCGGCATCAGGACATAAGCAATCAACTTGGCGGGCCATGTCTGGTTTAATGATTTCAACTCGTCAAGGAACGCAGTGCAGCAGGCAGACTCAGTAAAGACCGGAAGCCTGTTGAGGAACTTCCCAGTGCAAAAGTGAAGGGCGCCAGGTAAATTTAGATTGGACCATTTTCGAGCCATGGTGAGGAAGGCCTTCCACTGAGAATGGGATTTCAGTTGGCAATCTTAGGTGAAGCTGAAGATGATTTTCAAGGGTTGCGTTGCTCCTGCTGGAGTTGATGAATGAGCAGAGTGAGAGCGGGGGCAGCGCGCAATCAGATTGAGCGTTAAAGATGAGGTTGAAAGCGCGCGCCCCCTTCCTGACTGTGAATTAGAACAGGTCGAGTTGTTTCATTGGAGGTGAGCAGTGAGGAGAGTTGAGGCGGGGGCAGCGCGCAATCAGATTGAGCGCTAAAGATGAGATTGAAATCGCGCGCCCCCTTCCTGACCTGCGAATTAAATCAAATTGAGAGCTAGAGACTAAACATCTCAGCGCGCTGCCCCCGCTCCAACTCTCATCATTCATCAACCCCAGCAGCCCACTTCACAGTCTTAACAACACCGCCCGAGTCGGCAACCCTGTAGCGCGTGCAATCGCCAAAGCATACAAAGACACCTGCTTCTGATATTCCTCAATCCTGCCCTTCAGTTCAAAGTCAGTTTTGTAATCCACTATCGTCCACGAATCCTCGTCCCGATATGCAAGGTCAACTACGCCTTCAACCATAATTCCATCTTCCAATTGAATCGCCACTGGGACCTCCCTGCGACAAAGGCCGGAAGCCATCCCCACAGCAGCTCTCTGAATCACGGGATGCCCCAGCGCTCGCGTAACTAACTCTTCCGCAGCCACAACCTCCTCGTTCCTGGCGCCCACAATTCGCCCCTGTAGCATCGCCACCTCGCGAACAGCATCAGTATCCGAGTCGAGCGCAACAGTCGATAGGACGGCGTGCACCAACGTTCCAAAGCGCTTGCCATGTGGTCGGGTAAAATCAATCTCAATTGTCTCAACGGAGACGTTATCAACCGAACCTGAGACCTCGATGGCGTGCGTTGTAGCAGTTACTATCCGCCACTCAGGTTTGCCCGCCGAGAGCCGTACACTGGTTCGCTGCTTTTGCCATTCGCCGTGTGCACGAATTCCCTCCTCCGATCGGACCTTACCCTCATCCTGCGTGAGGAACGGCGTCAAACTTGAGGTGGTGCGCACGTCGGTACTTGGTGGAAGCACGTTCGGATCCCACCACACGACCACGTGATTACCGACCTGCGGCTGGTGCAAGCCGGGACTGACCGATCCAGAAGAGCGCGTGGCCTTCGGCGGACGATTACCTACATTGTCATCTCCAAACGGAGGACAAGCGGGAGGGTGCCTGGTTTTTGGATTGAAACTATTTAGCTTTGCGGGGTAAAGAGCCGGGTTAAAGCTTGCCAGCCAGCCATCGTGCGGTTGATCACCGACCGCGCATACAACAAGCAGGTCGCGCGCACGCGTCGCAGCCACATAAAGTACTCTGGCTGCCTCTTCCTTCTCGTTTCGCAACTCCTCCTCTGCGTGCTCCTGAACTTCAATTGGCGTGCAACCGGCGAGGTTCATCGCGTGCAACCCAGCGGCCTGGTCCACCCATTTTGAAGGCTCACGCGTGTCTTTAGTCGTCAGGTCCGCCAGCAACACAACCGGAAATTCAAGGCCTTTTGCTTTATGCACAGTCATGATGCGCACGCCATCCACACCCTCTTCCATGATCGGAGCATCGCTGACGTCTCCGGACTCTGCCTGTTCATCCAGCCAATTAACAAACGCCCGGAAGGATATCAAGCCATTGCGTTCAGCCTTCCGAGCCATATCGGTCAGTCGCATGATGTTGGCCAGAGCCTGCTCACCAGTTGACCAGTTGGCGAATCCAGCGTGCGCCCTCGTCTGAGCAAGAAGCGTTGAAATCGTCTCCGCCACGGGCCGCCGATTTCGCTTTCGATGTAGCTCTCTCAGAATGCCAAGCGCTTGCACAACTTCAACCAGCGATTCAGGCAGATCCTCTGGCGGCTGTTTGAATGGATGCAGAGTTGAGTATCGAGTGCGATAGGCAAGCAACTGCGAATCGGTGAAGGCGAACAACGGGCCTCGCAATGTCGCGAAAACAGCCAGTTCATCGTTGGGCCACTCAATCGCCGTCAGCGCGTTGCGTATCGCTTCTACTTCCTCGCGGGAATGGAAAGAACTGCCTCCCACCAGCAAATGAGGTATCCGATGTGCTTCAAGTGCTTCGACGTACGGCCGCGTCACATCAGTCGAGAAATGACGCTGACGACGGAACAAGAGACAGATGTGACGAGGCGCGATCGGCACTGACTCGTTGGGACGCTCTCGTTCGGTGACGGTCCAACCACTCTCGTTCACCAGCCAGTCTACAAACCCCGCCACGTCTTTGGGGAGCGACTCGTCGATCTTCCAAACAACCGGTTTGCCATAATCGCCATAGGGTTGCGACACTGGTAAGGCG
>Ga0209751_10006362_pt1 | contig 10950 bp, 10 predicted proteins | sample RifCSP13_1_FD_184019 | JGI IMG/M metagenome (GOLD analysis project Ga0209751, IMG submission 184019) | Soil microbial communities from Rifle, Colorado - Rifle CSP2_sed 13_1 (SPAdes) (version 2) | ecosystem: Environmental > Terrestrial > Deep subsurface > Rock core/Sediment | place: Rifle...
TCATGCCGTCGATGTCGTCAGTCGTCTTGAATGGACTGGTCGCCCGAATCTCAATGATATAGTCATACTGCTTGCGAAATTCTTCCTCGGCTTGCTTAACCGCATGCTGCAAGGCGGGCAGGGTGGGTGTGTCGTCTCGCGCCAGTTCGCTGGGTCGGCGTATCACAAAGACATTCTTGTATAGGCTTGCCACGTCTAGTATCTTGTTGTTGTCGCTGGATACGACATACTCGTTGAGTAACCGGCTGCGGAGCGCCGCTTCAATGGTCCACGCCAGGACCGACTTGCCGCCCAGGTTGCGAATATGCTTGTTCGGTACGCCCTTCGATCCACCACGGGCAAGCGTCACGCCAAGAATGTTCACAGAATTTCTTCCATTCGCACGCGCGGGTAGGTTTCCAGTTCCCCGCCGCGGGTGGCGTTGAATACCTTAATGCCCAGGCCGTCGAGGACTTGCTTTGCCCGACGGTGCGCTTGTCCCATTTCTCGGTTGATGCGGTCAACATCCTCTTGGTCTGGCGGGTTGGTCGCGTAAAAGTAGTTCGGGTCGAAGTGGTTCGGGTCGCCATCCGCGTTTTTAGCTGCCTTCCATCCCAGGTCACAGCCGACCAAGTAGAACTCGGTAAAGCCCAAGTAGGCCGCCGTCTGCATGACGCAATACATCGATGTGCCGCCCCGCGCTAGCCACTTGGCCGCGTCCAATGACCACAGCCCCAAGTTTTCTTCCTTCTCGTCATTCGTGAATACCTGCGGCACGTTGACCCAGTAGACGTTATCGCGATCTTCTAACCAACCCCAGCGCTTGAACCCAGAACTCAAGAAACTTATAGCGCTGTCCTCGACCGGGGCGAGAAACAATGGCCGCCGATCTTCATGCCGCGCATTGGAACTGACGCAGAAGTAGAACGTGGGCCGCCAGGTCGTGCGCGGGTAGATCATAGCAATTCCGTTCATGGCGAAAGAATATTCGTCTGTTAAGAGTTCGAGTGGCGTGTCACGCAAGCTGACCCCGTTCCCTATCAGCCAAATACGCCCGCTGTATTTACCCTTGAGCGCCTGAATCTTTGGATTGACCTCGCACCGCTTGAGTATCTCATTCAGCGTGGACACAGGTTCCAAGTGAACACCCCGTCTGCGCCATCCATTATTTCAACCAAATAACCCAAGTCATTCATCTTCTGACCCAGCGCCTCGACCGTCGTCCCTGCCATTTTCTGATTGATTTCCATTAACTCCATCATAATGAGAGGGTGATCGCGCATGATAATTTGCTTTGCCCCATCGATCACACGGCTCTCGTTTCCCTCTACGTCGATCTTCAGCCAATCCACTCTCTTGTCTTGGAACACGCCGTCGAGCCTACAGGCGGCGACTTCCTCGACGTGCTTTCCAGAGTCCCCGTGCATCGTTAGAAGCGTCAGGCTGCTGTCTATCTTTTCTTCCAGTTCGGGTGTCAGCCACTCGGCCTGCTGCCTTTGCTCGATACTGGGGAGCGATAACTCTATGTTGCCTATCGTGCTGTCAGCCGCAAATCGGGCGCACGCGATGTTGTCGAATCCCTGGATATTATGGATGAGGCAGTCGTAGTTGCGCTTACTCGGTTCGATGGACACGACTTCCGCATCCGGGAACGCCAGCGCGAATGAAATGGAGTAGATTCCAATATTCGCCCCAACATCTACGATCCTCTTCGGCGGATGGTCCATGAACCGCTTGGCCCATCTTTGCCATTTCGACGGGTTCAAGATCGTGGACAAGGCAGTCTTGAACGCCCACGCGTTCGGCGCAATCAGGTCATAGTCCCTGCCCAGTGAATCGAATTGGAGACGCGCGCGACTCACTTGTATTCCAATCTGCTTTGCCCAAGCCCTGCGTTCTCCTGGAAACTCTCTGTGGGTGGGATGCTTTCGGTAAAGCACCACGCGCCAGGAAACGGGTCGTAGCACACGCGCCCGCCGCCCGGTATCATGAACCAGCGATAGATCGCCCGGTCTACGTTGCGTACGCCGGTTACAATGGCATTGTCGAACCGCGCGCCCAGCATCTCCGCGCGGCAAAAGTCAGCGCCGGTCAGGTCGGCTTCGAAAAAGGTGGCGTTCTTGAAAATGCCGCCCTTCAGCGTGGTGTGCCACATTCTTGCTTTGGTAAAGTTCGCGACCTTGCAGTACGCGCCGGTTAGGTCGGCGTTCGACAAGTCCGCCCCTTCCAGGTTGCACTTGTGCAGGCACGCGCGCGAGAGGTCGGCGTTAATGAGAATAGCCCCGCGCAGGTCAGACCCCGATAGGTCAGCCCCCCGAAAGTTACTGCTTGTAAAGTTCACCCCGCGAAAGTCTTTTCCGCGTAGGTCTTGGCGCTCGAAGTTACGTCCCACGAAGAAATACAGCCGCGCCTTTTCAACTGTCTGTGACACTCCCGTTTCCCCCTACATCCGGCGGCGAAACGCGGCCGACTACGTCTGGCATTTGCTTAACCATGTCCATCGCCTCGGTGCGGTATAGTTCCTCGCGCGGGGCGTCGGGCCGGTCGAACGCAACGTCGTCCATCTTGGTCGTGTTCTGCGTGGTCGGAAGTTGGTCAGGCCGTTCGACAGCCGGATACTTTTCCGCCCATTCGATCCAGGCGTTCATCTCAAGTATCTTGCCTTCCATGATCCATAGGTTAGCAGAGAGCTGGGCGAGTTCGTCCCGACTGTCCTTGTCCGTTGCGTTGAGTTGTTTTAGAAAGCCTTCCTTGCGCGCTTCGAGGATTCGCTTGCGTTGCTTAAATGCTTCTGGTGTCATTCCGTGTACCCTTAACCTTTCTTCCACAAAGATTCCATGCATCTTGTTCGCCCAGGCGTCGTAGTCGAACAGCTTGTCGCCCGTCTCGCGCCCGAGCCAAACGGTCACCCCGTGCTTGCTTTCTACGTCCGCCTGGAGCCACAGTTTAAAGCCCAGTTTCATAGCCAGCATAAAGAAACGATAGTCCTGGCCGAATAGTCCATAGTCTTTCGTGATGCCGGGGATGGGACCGACCCCGAACGGGCTTGCGCCCTTTGGGATGGCCTTGCGCACTCCTTCGATCACGCGCCGATGAATAAGAACGCTGCCAAAGCCGGTCATGGGTATCTGGTGCAAGCCTTCCCTGGGCGGGTCCCACACCGGCCTAAATGGATAAGTGCCGTCCCCCATCTCGAACATCATCGGTTCGATGGGCCATACTGAACGCCGGTATACCAGCGCGCACACCATGTCCAAGTTCTTTTTTTCCATGCTGGTCCTGAATTTCTCCAGCATGTCGCGCGGGTGAACTTGATCTGCGTCTAGTAGTAAGGTGGCGTCGTATTCCTTGCGCCGGTAGAAATCTTCTTCCAGGGCAATGCGCGATGATAGCCCAGGGCCAAAAACGTCCGGCATGAACATATTGTCGCCGTCACGCTTGATGAGTTCAAAGCATGACTTTAGCGACTTCACGTGCTGCTCACTTGAAGTGGCGACCGCTATGTATACCCTCAATTATTCCTTTCTTGGGGGGCGAACTCGCGCCCGCCCCCGTTTTCGCTACGCTGTTAAGCGCCCGAACGTTTTGGTTCTCGCTCGGACTTGTTTCACAGTCTGACCGGCGGTTGATGTGCAAATGCAAATCTTGGGCACGCTCCCATGAAATGCAATGAACATCTCGCCTTTCGTCAGGCCGGTGGTCGGTCGAGTTGTTCTGACCTTCCACAGAACGCCATAGTTCTTGGTCACAGACCATTGGATAGAACCGGCGTTGTCCTCGACGCCCAACACGTCATTGGTAGTATCCAGGTGCTTGATCGTCGCGCCGTCATAAAGCGGAGGCTGAACGTAACTCTTTTTGTTGAGAGCCATGTCGCCCCCCTTATGCCGTCAAGCGGCCAAACGTCTTGGTTCGCGCTCGGACCTGCTTGACCGTCTGCGCTGCCGTGCTAGTGCAGATGCAGATTTTCGGCACAGACCCGTGAAACGCGATGAACATTTCACCCTTCGTCAACCCCGTGGTCGGGCGCGTGGTGCGCACCCTCCACAGGACACCGTGATTCTTGGTCACAGACCAACGGATGGTAGTGCCATCATTGGCTGCAATTTGAATCGCGCTGGCCGTCGGCGTGGATGCCTGGGTCAACTTCAGACCCACATCGCCCGCCGCGCCTTGTGTGATGGCGACGTTTCCGCCATCCTCGACGACAAAGCGTTCGGTTGTGCCAGCTCGTAAAACCAGAGCGTCATCCGTAGCAGTCGAACCCAGCGAGACGGTGAGAACGTCAGACCCGCCCGCGGCGGTCTGCTGCGTGATGACCGTGCCTTTGTTCGGATACAACGGGACTGCAGAGCCCTCGTAGGTATCCACAGGATTTGCAATAGCCATGTTTCACCTCTCACATGTTCGAGGCCGAGGTCTCGACGCGAATGACATCGGCTTGATTGACGATGCCAAAGCCCCAATACCCCTTCCACGAAAAGTTCGTCCACTGTTTCGCGTTCCCGGTTTCGAACGGCCCGACTAGCTCGCCATACTCTCCCAACTCTTTGGAGAAGATTTTGACCAGCGAGTTCGGTCCGCCAAATACAGCCAAGTGCGCTGAGGCCGAGTCGGTGCAAGCTGCCGCGTTGTCGTGGGCATACATCAGCCCACCCAGCGGCCCGCGTCCCACAATCGCCACTGCCGTTGCGGTCGTGGTGTCAGTCACATAAGCCGCTTCGGTCAAGATCGTCGCATCGGATTCGTTCGCGGTCTGCACCGTTCCGATGGTCAGCCAATCACCCAATCTGTTGCCCCGCACTTGACAAATTCCGTTACTTGTCCTATAATCAACCTTATGACCGATGATATTTCCGAAGGCAAAGTTAGTGTTGTCTGCGAAGTCTGCGGCAAGACCGCTATGGTAAAGCGGTCTAGGGCATTGGAGAGTAGGCACCATTACTGTTCGCGTGAGTGTTACTACCGCAATCCGTTTCGCCGCGATGCGTTCACATGTAAGTATTGCGGCAAGCCGTTTACTAGAGCCAGGGGTATCTCGAACGAGCGTAGACGTAGTGGTTTGCCGCTCCCGAGATTTTGTAGTGTTGCCTGTAAGGACAAGGCGCATTCCTCAAAAGTCGCGCGCTCTTGCCAAACTTGCGGTAAAGAGTTCAACACAATCCCAGCCGAGATTCGCAGGGGCGGCGGTAAGTTCTGCTCTACTGATTGTTTCAAGGTCTATCAACGCACAAGTGGAGAGTTCTTTCGCAAGTTACGCAAGAAGGCCAGTTGCAAACCGAATGGTGCTGAAACAACCCTGTCTTCTATGTTCCCAAGCGACCTCCGCTTTACGGGAGATGGCGACCTGTGGCTTGTAATGCTCAACGGTCGTCACCGCAATCCCGATTTCAAGGTTAATAACCAGAAGAAGGTTATTGAGGTTTTCGGCTCCCCGTTTCACAAGCCGGCGGAAGAAGAACAGTCCATTTCTGAGTACGCCGCTATCGGGTGGAAGTGCCTTGTCGTTTGGGCAAGCTCCCTGCGCTCTGAACGTCGCCGCGCTTTGTTGCGCCCGATTGTTGCCAAGTTCATCAAGTCATAAGGTTGTTAAAGTGCGTGTCCTAGTCATTTCTGCTAGGTTCTACAGGTTCATTTCCCCGTAGTTCGGACTGTTGCATACCCCTTTCGGAGTCCCCTCCGCTCAGTCTCTATCCCCCCGCTTTCGCGGTTAGTAAGCGTTCCCGTCTCAGGGTTCGCAATTTCAGGAGAGGTTTAACGCGGTCTAGTGTGTTAAACCGCCAAATTAGTGATCGTACCCGACAAGTTCACGGTCCGATCGCCCGCCAGCGCCGCCGCACCGAGTGTTACGCTGCTGATGGCGGTTTGCGCGGCTGCCCCTGCACCGTAGCAAATCTTCGCGTACGGCGAGACGACCAGGCGAATGCCGGCCAACATTCCAAGTTCCCATCGCAACACGAACTCGCCCAACCCTTTTTCGGTATAAGCGCCCGCTTGCAGCACCTGGGAACCGGATTGTGTCAACAGATCGGCGTATTGCCAGTCGTCGATGATGCCGGCAACTGTATCGCCCTGAAACCGGTTGATGGTCCAGAACGCCACGAACTGCTTGACCTTTTGAATGTCCACGTCGCGCAGGTGATGCGTCGCGGTCGATAGCGTCAGCCCACTGCGGGACGTTGCCGCACCGCCATAGAAAACAATGGTGCCTTGCGTCGCCGAACGCCGCGCCAGCGCGTCCTGGACTTCCATCATGTTCTGTCCGACTAGGTATGACGTGTTCGCATACGCGTCGGAGAAATTGGTAAGTTGCGCCTTCTGGTGGATCTTGACGCCGTCCGCATAGTAGTCCGCGGTCAGTGTTTGAACCACGTCGGTCCACGTTTGAGGCTCAAAGTCCGATGTTTGCGACCCGATGTCAGCCGTCGGACGCGGCTGCAACTTGTTCTTGGCGAACACTTGGACGGTCGTGCCCTTTGGCTCGAACGTTTCCTCGTGCACGCCGGCGAACTGATCGTAGGTCCTCACATAGTCCGCCCCATCGCGATATTTCTTTTCGTACCGCGTGAGGATGGCATTGGTGGGGGTCCCACTTTGCTGAATTCCCATTTTGCTACCTCGATAGCCGAGCGTAGCAAATCCGAACGCACCCCCTTTCTATCTATTGTCCCTCATCACTAGCGCCCGTTACGACAAGACTTTGTCGAGTTCATCGCGTCTCTTGCGATCCTCTTTGGTCAAGTCGCGTTTTTGGTTTAGTCGTTTGAGTTCAGCAATGGCTTCGTCGATGTCGATTCCAGACACCGGCTTGCCACCTCCCGCCCCGACCTCGATTACAGGTGCGGTCTTGGCGGGCTGCTGCTGCTTTGGCGGATTCACCCGCGCGTCCACTTGCGTGCGCGCCTTCTTGACAACGCGCTTGAACTGCGCTTTCGCGCCTTCCAGATCGCGAACGTCACGCCATTCATCGATAGCTTGCCGGAACTCCGGTTCTTGACCGGTCAGGTCAGACAGTTCCAGGGCATCGCGCTTAAAGCGTTCCCATTCGGCGTTATCTGGCGGCGCGTAGGACTGCGCGGTCGGCTGGGACGGAGGCTGCTTTTCCAGCTGTCGCTGTTCTTCCAACTTACGCCTCTGGAAATCGCCGTCTATTTCAGACAGGCGAATCGCCGCGGCTGTGGGGTCGATCTGCTGTAATTTCAGCAGGTCGCGCACCTCGGCCTGGCGTTCCATTTTTAGTTCATCCAGCCGTTGTGAAATTTGTTCGAAACGTTCTCGCGTTGCTTCTCGTCCAGATGTCTTGATTCGTTCTATCCCGTCATTCAGTTGTTGTGAAAGACGAGATTCTATCGAACGGATTCTTTCATCTAGGAAAGATTCGACGCTCGGTTGCGGGGTTGGCTTGGCCTGGGGTTCCGGTGGCTGCGCCTCTGGCGTTTGCGCTTCTTGCGCCTTTGGCTCGGCCTCTTGCGCCGGGACCTGTTCCTCAGCCGCGCTCGCGGTAGTTTCATCGCTCAACTTACTTCTCCTTGTAAAACAAAAATGCCGCTAACTTCGCGGCGGCCTATCGGATGCCGTGAGATTAGCGGCGGTCTGAAATTCAGAATGCCTTGTATTCGGTTGCTGTTAGCCTATTCTTCCCCTCGATCTTCTTTCCACCACGCCCGAATGTCAGCCGTTGTGGTCTTGATGTACCCGAACGCCTTTAAGATTCGTTCGATGCTGGCTAGCTCCATTAGGATAGCCTTGCGTCGGGCTTGAAGTAAATCAGCCTCCCACGCGCGCGGCGGCGATTCCCCATCTGGCATATTATATCACAAATCGCCTATGGCATCGACGGCACGTAAATCCATTGCCCATTCCTGAAATGCCATTTGTCCATACCGGTGTTCGACGGCGCCTTTGCCGGAGTTGGCGTTCTCGCCGGCTCGCCTTGTTCCGCGCGTTTCTTTTCGCCATATTCCACAAGTAATTTCTTGGCTTCGGGGTACTGGTTGTCCCAAGTTCGTTTCTCGTCCCACAATTCTTTAAGCCACGGAAAGCGGTCGGTGTAGGTCCGCTTGATGGGCTGGTCCCAATAGTCGCCTTCCACCTGCCGCGCGTCCACACCATAGCGCGTAGAGTATTTGTCATAGATGTTGTCCCGCACACTCATGGCCGCCTGAATGTCCGGGCGCTCCCAGTCGGTCGGCGGCTTGGCCTGCGTCATGCCAGGTATTTGCGACACGACATCCGGATTCTCTCGCTTCCAGGCTGTGTTGAAATCGAACCACTCTCGCAGTTCGGGGTGCGCCACCATGAACGCATCGCGCCCTTTGCGGTCTGAATCTGGAATGGCAAAGAACTGTTCTTCTAGTTGGTCGATCCTCTTACCACCCAATGCTTCCTTGCGGGCTTGCCGATCGGCATACGCCATTGACTGAGCTTCAGTAGAATCCTTGAACGCAGTGGCATTGCCTGGCGGGAACGTGCTGGGCGGCGTCTCGCCTAGGGCTGACAGCCATTTCGACAATTGTTCTTTCGATACAACCGGCGGGGTTTCGCCGCTCTTGGTATAAACCCAATTGGAAAATTCCTCGCCCTGTTCATGCGCAAAGCGCCGCTGGTCCAGTCCAGTCAGGTTGAAGAAGTTGTCCTTGATGATCGACCCAATGATCTTCTCGGGGCTGTCGTCCGCCATGGCCTTGACTGACAGTTCGGGGTGCAAGTCGTAGTATGCGCCCAGCGCCTCTTGTGCCGCCTTGACTGCCGCTGGATTGCCGCTTTTCCTAGCCGCGTCGCGCGCGTCGTAGAGTTGCGCAAGTTCCGCGCTGGATGCGCGCATGGCTTGTTCGGCGTCGTCCACAAAGCGCGTCGTCATCGGGATAAATTTTCGAATCATCGAACGAACGTCAGCTGATTGCTGGGCCACGCGCAGGGCGTCTTTATAGCCCGCGCTGTTCGGGTCAGCCAGCGCCAAGGCCGCCTGGTTCTTGGTCCACCTTCCATCTTGCACGCGCTTGGCAATTTCGATGGACGCATAGTATTCCAGTATCTTGCTTGGCGCACCGTTCGTTTCCCATTCTTTCAGAGCCGCTTCTAGGTCAACGGGCTGTCCGCGCAGTCCGGTGGCCGCGCGTAGCGCCGTGGTGAATGGCATGACATCGCCCGGATATGCTTCATCGCCGTAAACACCCATCTTGTATAGGAGCGCCTGCGCGTGCGGCCATGGACGCATTCCGAATGTTTCCATGGCGTCGGTGATCTGACGTAAGCCCTTGACGTACCACGGCGTGTCTTCCTTGAAACCCTTGGTCTTGTTCTCGACAAAGGCGGCGGCTTCCTCGACGCTTGAGAATGACTTGTATACGTCCCCGTTCGGATACAGCACGTCTTTGCCGCGCACGCGGTAATAGGGTTCGCGCCGCTCGGTTGTGTTGATGCCGAACGCCACAGCCAGTAGGTTCTTTGGATTGACGCGATAGTCTACGCCGGTCGGTGTCTGCCCAACGATCTGTCCCATCGTCGCGTTCCACACAGACGCTAACGCATCGCTGATCGGGCGCGGGACTGGCATCGATCCTTTATAGCGCGGCGGAAGTCCTTGCTGCTGCACGTCCGTCGCGCTGGCCTTTTCGTATTTGACCGCCGCGGCAGGTAGAGCCGGGCGCTCTATCGCCGTTCGCGCAGCCCAGGGAACGATACCCGTCTGGTATTTGTAGAACGGGACCATCGCGCCCATGATCTTGTCGATGCCGCCGCGCGTGGAATAGTCAAATAGGAGTTTGTCCACTTCGAACCCGGCGCTGTCAACGGCCTTGCGAGTATCATCAGCGATCATCTGCGCCCAGGCACGCGCGGTATCTTCCGATAAACCCATCCCGCCGGCGACGGTTTGCCTTTGCGCCAGTTTCGCAAGGGCTTGCTGTTCCCAGTCGGCCAGGGTCTGGTCCACGCTAGCAACCATCTCATCTGACCATTTGGCATAAGCCTCTGCCATGGGGCGCGTGTTATCTGGTCGCTGCGCAAGTTCTGGTTTTGGCGCTGGGCTCCTCGGCGCGGCCTTCGGAGCAACCTCCGCTTTGGCCGCCGCCCCCTTGGCAGAAGGCACTGCTGCCTCCTTGCCCCACTTGCGGGTGTCCAGGAAGGCTTGCCCATCCGTCAGACGCCAGATCTCCTTGTCGGCATCCAATAGAGACTGCGACATCTCGACCCGGCGCGCGCCAGTATATTTTCCAGCGTTCAGGTTGCGCCATACGGCGTCAGCCGACGACTGGATGCGCCCGACTTCGACTGACACTTTTTCGACAGCCACCCGCTGGGGCAGTGGCACGCCGGCCTCTTTCGCTAGTCCGGCCAGTTCCTCGTAATGCAGGCGTAGTTGTTCGGGCGTGAGATCGCTTAGGGCTTGGTAACGCGGCGCACCCCTGACCTTCGCGGCACGCAAGGCTTCTTGTGTTCGGCGGACATAGGGTTCGCCGATTCCATAGCCCTTGCGGAGTTCCTGTAACTTTTCTTCAAGGCGAGGAAGTAAGTCCGCGTCCTTGCCGGCGCTGGCCGCCACCGCACGCGCGGTCACTTGTTCGGCTTGCTTTTGCGCCATCGTCGATACGGCTTCTTGCTGCGCCACGACAAGTTTCTTCGCCTGCACGCGCGCATCCGCAAAGGCGCGCTGGACGCCTTCGGGCTTGGCGTTCTTGCCCATTCCTTTTAGCGTGTCCGCGAGGTTTCGCAGAAAAGCGTGACCTTCCTCTGGAATCTGCTTCGGCGCGCGATAAATCCATATCTGCGCGCGCGGCGGTTCTTTGCCCAATGTGCGGGTCAGGCCCATGATGTCTTGGGGGGTTTTGACCTGAAAACCACGCACCATGCCAGCAACCTGTTCGCGTACTTCAGACGCGCTGCGGGGGTCGTTCAATATCGTCGCCGCCCACTTTTCGCGCATCGGCGGAACGGCTTTTCTAAACTCGTTCATAAACATGGTCAGGCGCG
>Ga0209751_10006364_pt1 | contig 10949 bp, 9 predicted proteins | sample RifCSP13_1_FD_184019 | JGI IMG/M metagenome (GOLD analysis project Ga0209751, IMG submission 184019) | Soil microbial communities from Rifle, Colorado - Rifle CSP2_sed 13_1 (SPAdes) (version 2) | ecosystem: Environmental > Terrestrial > Deep subsurface > Rock core/Sediment | place: Rifle...
TGCTGTGATCCCCCTTGAAACCGTGCGTGCATCGGTTGGCGAGATCCGGATGTGGCTGAATGTCCCGCCGCTCACACCCGGTCAAGAGCGTTTGCTGCGAGCTTATGCGGCGCAGGGTACCCTGGCCCTAGAACGGATGGCATTGGCTCATACCGAAACCCGCGCTCAAGTATTGGAGGAAAGCGACCGGCTGAAATCCGCTCTGCTTTCGTCGGTTACCCATGAGCTCCGCACCCCCTTAGCCACAATCAAAGCCTCCACCACCAGCCTCATCAGCGATGAGATCCCATGGAAGGCGCCGGCGCGCCACGATTTGCTTTCGGTTATTGATGAAGAAACCGACTATTTGAACTACCTGGTTGGCAATCTGCTCGATATGTCACGCATTGAGGCCGGTGCGCTCAAACCCAAACGGCATTGGAATATTCTCTCGGAAATCATAGATGGCGTACTGGTGCGCCTTCACCGCATGTTGAGCGGTTTTACCGTGGATATGCACATTCCCGATGACCTGCCGGTTGTGCCGGTCGACTATTCCCAAATGGAGCAGGTTTTCGTAAATTTATTGACCAACGCAGCCAAATATGCCCCGCAGGGTTCTACTATCCAGATCGAAGCCAATCTTCGAGATGAAAATACAGCCCTGGTCAGCGTGAAAAATGAAGGGCCACAGGTGAAGCCAGACCATCTGGATCGCATCTTCGATAAATTCTACCGGATCACCGAACCGGAGAAGGTCAGTGGCACTGGTTTGGGCCTATCGATTTGTAAAGGCATCGTCGAAGCACACGGCGGGCGCATCTGGGCTGAAAATGTGCCCAGTGGGTTGGCTTTTCGCTTCACCATCCCGCTTCGTTTGGATGGGAACCCACCTCCGCAGATTGAAGCAGAAGACTTATGAAAACAATGGCCCATGTTCTGGTTATTGATGACGAGCCACAAATGCAGCGCGCCCTGCGCACCATTCTGGGCGCACACAACTACCGGGTTTCCACTGCGCCTAGCGGAGAGGAAGGCTTGGCTCTGGCAGCGGCTGAGAAACCCGATGTAATCATCCTGGATCTCAGCCTGCCGGACATGGATGGCATCGAAGTCTGTACACAACTCCGGCAGTGGACGCAAATCCCCATCATCATCCTTTCCGTGCGCAGCGATGAGGGGGACAAGATTAAAGCACTGGACCAAGGCGCTGACGATTACCTGGTCAAGCCATTTGGGACAGGGGAGCTATTAGCGCGCCTGCGGGTCGCGCAGCGCCACCTGGCCAAAAGCCAGGGCGAGCCGGACACCGTAATTGTCTCCGGCGACCTCACCATCGATCTTACCCGGCACATCGTAACCCGGGCTGGAATTGAAGTCAAGCTGACGGCGACAGAGTATCGGTTGCTGGCTTATCTGGCTGGCCATGCCAACCGGGTCTTGACCCATCCTCACATTCTGGAGCACGTCTGGGGACCTGAGTACCGCGATGACGTGGAATATTTGCGAGTCTTCATGAGCCAGCTGCGTAAAAAGCTGGAGGCTCAACCCAAAAAACCGGTGCATATTTTAAGCGAGCCGGGCATCGGTTACCGGTTTATCACCGACGCATAAAATTGCTTTACCCTGTGATTATTTCACCAGGCCGCCTAAAAGGCGGCCTTTATTTTTTCCATATATCTCTCTAGGCCTTTATTACGATCTCTTTATTTCCATTTGATAAAGTAAATATGGGTCAAGAATCAACCCTAGTAACAGCCCCTCCTGGATTTTGGATGGCTTCAATTTAATGGAATCAGAGAGATACTGATGAAAACGATTACCCTAGCCGCACGGGAAGGGTTCACAGGCCAACCGGCAGCAATACCAGCCGAAATCCGGGCGGTTCTGCCGGGTAGCTCCCGACTGCCGCAAACTGCCCTGGCAGCAGACAATCTGCTCATACCAAACCAGCTCCCATTAGTTCCCACCCGGCGGCTGGTAGTGCTCGTCCCAGCCGGCGAGATTGATGAGCACGCCCTGGCGCGCCGTATCTGGCAGCTAGCCAGTTGCTCCGGGCTGGACGTTCTATACATGACCCTGTCACCAGATGCGGATCAATGGTCGTACCAGCGCCGACGCCTGGTCAGCCTGGCCGCGCTGACTACCTATCCGGGTGTTCGAGCAGATATAGGCGTACACGCTGCAAAAAATTGGTCCCGGGCGCTGAGGCAGATCCTCAAACCCGGTGACCTTCTCGTTTGCCTGGCAGAAGACTACACCCCCGGCATCTTTCGGCGTAGAGCAGTGGGCGAACGGTTGGCTGCAGGTCTGGGTGTACCGGTGTATGAGTTTGGCGGCATACAAGTGAAACCCTCGCGACCTTCCCTTTACTGGGTAAAAAATGTTTTGGGCTGGGGCGCGTCGATGACCTTGATGGCGGCCTTTTTTTGGCTGCAGGTCGGGATTGATCACTCATCACCCGAACCACAATCCACCATCCTGCTCTACTTGTCGGTCGTGGTAGAGATTTACTTGCTTTGGAAAATCAATGAATGGATTGGTTAAGTTCATATGAATACCAAGTCTGATAAAGCATCAAATTCACATTCGTTCACACCAACTGGCGCTCCTGGGGAAAGCACAGCCAGATACCTGGTCGAGGAATATGAGCGCTGGCAACACCTGTTCGAGGCGCAGCCGTTGCTTAACCAACGCTTCCTAGAGGTGCAGGGGCGTAGCCTGGCCGAAGCCTTGATCCAGCCGGCTTCGCAGGCACGATTTTCCCTACCCACCAAAGTAGTTGTGAATGTAATCGAAAAGAATGAGAGCCCTGTGCCTGAAGTTCAGCGCGAGCAAATGGTCGGCGGTCTAATGGATCAACTAACACGCACCGGGATTAATGCTGCCTTGCGGCGACGCCTGGATGAATTGGAAGCCTCTGCACACGCAGCCGTAGCCGCATCTGCCGGGTTGGTCCGTTATACAACCGCGATGGCCCTGGTGCATGCCCTGCTGCCATCGGGTCGCTCGGTGAGCTATCTGGCACCAGAGGGTGAGGAAATTCCTACTATTCCAACCGGCGAAGACGAGATGGTCGAATCGGCTATCACAGCCGCGACAGATGTCATTACCGAAGAATACACGGGTGAACGAGATGAAGAAGGTCGGGGTGAGTTGATCGTTCCATATGTGCCAGCCGCGCGCCGCTTTTACTTGCCGCAATGGGTAGCGTTCGACGATCAGGACAGACTGCTCGTCAATACAACAGCAGAAGCAGAAGCGCATGTCGCCTCTATGCAGGGTTATGTGCGCATCCTGCATGCAGCCAGTGCCCTGGCTCCCTATATGATCGCCGACGAAACCTACCAGCGGAAGCGCTACGGCATGCTGGGCCAGTTGATCAACCAGGGGCGAGCCCTGGCGCGGTTTGAGACGCGCCAGATCATAGCCACCATCCAGCGCCGGGCCGCGGCCAACGATCTCAACCGGGGCTTGAGCCTCAGCCTGCCCTACTTCGATGATCAAGACCTGGAAATGAAAACCCGGGATTTTGACGTCATTCCGGCTGGCCGTATCATGTTCGTTCCGGCTTTCGTGGTTCTGGCCACTAATAAAGAACTGGCAAAGGTCGAGCAAGACACGCGCCTGAACCGTTCTACACGCAAACACCTCATAGAAGAACTACACATGCTGGATGCGGCTTTCCAGCCTTCCGGCCTGTAAACCTTAACAGGTATTCGAATGTTATTCTCCATCCTGCTCTTACTTGTCATCTTATACATTGCGTATCGCGCTGCGCCGCGTGAGCGCGAAGAAGAGGCTCATGTCCACGGCGTTGGACAGATCGGCCTACTGGCTGCCCTGGCCCTATTTGGCGTGGACTACTTCACCTCGTACTATTACGCCACCGGTGAAGTGATGAGCGCCCTGCATCCTTACGGTCTTCAAGATAATGCTTATATCGCCGTTGCCATCATCGCCTTTGCCAATTTTGTGTTCGGCTCTCTGTATATGTTTTCTTTGGGCCCATTCAATGAAGGCGGGGGATCGTACACCGCTTCCATGCGCTACCTCTGGCCAACCCTTAGCCTGATTGTGGCTGTCGCCCTCATTCAGGATTACGTGCTCACGATTGCTGTTTCGGCGCTTTCGGGTGGAGACCAGCTGCTTTCTATTCTGGGCATGTATGGCCAGAACTGGCTCTATCACTTTGGACTTGGTGCTCTGCTTGCTGCGGTGACCTGGTATATCACCATCCGGGGTCGCGGTGAATCGGCGCAAGTCGTGTTCACCCTGATCGGCACGTTCGCTCTACTCACCATTATGATGGGGATCGGCCTGTTCATCGCCCATTTTCGAGGCGTGCCGCCTGTACCCCCAACGGAAATTCCCGAACCGGTCTCACTCGGTCAGGCGCTGCTACATATGCTAACCGCTTCGATGAAAGGCATGGTTGCCCTGACCGGGTTGGAGGCTGTATCCAACGGCATCCAGTTTATGAAAGATGAAGATGCAGGCATCGTGAAATGGGGTAAACGCCGGCTGCCTCGTTTGAATGGACTGTGGCGTTTCTACAGCGGCAAGTCAGGCATCGGGCGGTTCGTGCAGACTTCGTTTCTGTTCTACGGCGGGCTGACGACCCTCTTTCTGACCTTCTTCGCCATCCGCTTCGATGTGTTTGACGGAACGTTTGGCCGCACACTCGTCGGAAATTTGGCTTACTTTGGTTTCAACGAATTCCCAGGAGGCATCATTTTATTTTGGGCATACCAGATCCTGGCCGTGCTCATGCTGGCCGCGGCTTCGATGACAGCCTTTCAGGATGCTCAAGCGACAGAGTGGCGCGACGTTGCGATTGGCGAGATCCCGGAAGTCATCGTCTACCGTGATCCGCGCGGCACGTTTACACGCTCGGTCACGATCACCTTCGCTATGGCAGTTTTGATTATGTTCCTGGTGCGTGGCCGGACCTCGGTTGCCATTCCTTTCTATGGAGTAGGGGTCTTTATGCCCATCACGGCGATGGGGCTGGCAGTACGTAGTCATGTCAAAACCCATTTTACGGGGCGCGCCCGCCAGTGGGGAGTGGCGGCGGCTACCTTCGCGACCGGTCTGGCAGGGACGGTGTTTCTCGGACAGTTGATCGGCAAATGGCACGAAGGCGGCTGGATTGCGCTGGTCGGCTTCAGCGTGTTGGCTATTGCGGCGCACTTGATGCTGCTTTCGCCGCTGGGCTACCGCGAGCCGATGCAAATACACCGGATAGTACGGGAGAAGGCGCGCGTGCAGGGCGCGATGGCCTCTATCGTCGAATGGCAATCATTGAAGATGCAAGAATATCGTCATTCCTTGTTGATTCTGATCACGATTTATAATTCTCGCTTCTTCGAATTGTTCGGCGTTCGTCGGCCTCTGCGCTACGAGCCAGCCCCGGTCGAGGCAGGGGATTACGACCATGCTGTGCACGTAGACCATCCAGAGGCGCCCTCGCTGCTTGCCAAATATTTAGAGCAGGACTCTGAACCACGCCTGGGTGGAAAGCCGAAGGAAACCGAACCTCCAGAAGAAGTATGACTTCGATCAAATGATTTCTCAGCCAATTCACCGATTGCGCCCGACCGAAGTGTACATGGCGCTCGCTACCTCACCCGATGGACTGTCATTGGATGAAGTGGCCGCGCGCCAGGATCTGTACGGCCTCAATATACTGGCCGAAGAAGCTGATACACCGGTCTGGCGGAAACTGCTAGCACACATGGCTCATCCGCTGTCTGGACTGCTATGGCTGGCAGGGTTGATCGCTTTTCTCGTTCGAGAACCGGTGCTTGGAATTGTGATTTGGGTCCTGGTGTTGGTCAACACCGGATTTTCGTACTGGCGCGAACACCGCACCGAGCAGGCCATGCAAGCCTTACGCCGCCTGCTGCCGGTTTATGCCCGGCTAGTCCGCGATGGAAGCGAGCAGAGCGTACCAGCCAGTGAACTTGTGCCTGGAGATGTGCTCATCCTGGCTGAAGGAGATAACATTCCGGCCGATGCCCGCATTGTAGAATCCTACGGGCTACGTTCCAACAACGCCATCCTGACCGGAGAAGCCGTCCCAGCGGTGAAAACGGCTGATGCTTCCGTACGGGATAGCCTCAGCGAGATCGAGCGGCCGAACCTGATCTTTGCCGGCACGTCCATTGTATCGGGCACTGGTAGGGCGGTAGTTTATGCCACGGGGATGCTCACCCAATTTGGCCGGATCGCTCGCATGACCAAGACAGTGCGTGAAGAGCCCAGCCCTCTCCAGGTGGAGCTGGTACGCCTGACGCGTTGGATTTCGTTCATCGCCTTAGGTATTGGGGCGGTCGTATTTGTGGTGGGCGCATTCGATCTTCGCCTAGGCCTGTTCACTGCCTTTCTGCTTGCCCTGGGGATTATCGTTGCTTCGGTTCCTGAAGGCCTACCGGCAATGGTGACCCTGACTCTGGCGATGGCCGGGCAGCGGCTGGCCCAGCGCAACGTGCTGGTGAAGAAGCTAGCTGTCATTGAAACCTTGGGTACGGTCTCCACGATCTGCGCCGATAAGAGCGGCACCCTGACTCAAAACCAGATGACCGTGCGTGAGATCTGGAGCGGCGGCGGGCGCTGGCGAGTAACGGGTAGCGGTTACGAGCCAAAAGGGGAGATCTTACCAGTTAATGGATCAAAACCCAACCGAGACGCGCTGAAATTTACCCTCTCCGCGGCAATGTTATGTAATAATTCCCGCCTTAGCCCGCCAGGCATTAACAATCCGCGCTGGTCCGCGCTTGGCGACCAGACAGAGGCGGCTATGCGGGTTGCAGCCCTCAAAGGCGGTCTTTCTGAAGCAGATTTAAACCTGAAGCTGCCACGCATCCATGAACTGCCCTTTGAAGCGCGCCGCAAACGCATGAGCAGCATCCACCGCTTGCGCAGTGGCTTATCACCGGACGGCTTTCCGGCCTGGCTGCTTTCGACCGCAAACCCTCAGGCAGATTCTAACGAAGTGATGGGTGAGATCGCTATCGTCAAAGGAGCGCCGCGGGAAGTGCTGGAGTTGTGCGACCAGGCTGTTATGGGTGATGAAACCTGCGCAATGGATGATGAGCTGCGCGCTCAAATCCTGGCTCAAATCGATTCCTATGCCCGGCGAGGCTTGCGCGTTCTGGGCCTGGCCTTCCGACGCTTGCCGTCTCGCTCAGGTAGCTATATCTCCACCCAGGTGGAGCGAGAGCTGATCTTCCTGGGGTTGATGGCCATGCTCGATCCAGCCCGTCCGGAGGTCGCCGAGGCGATGCGGATTTGCAGGCAAGCAGGCATCCGTATGGTGATGATCACCGGTGATTACGGGTTAACAGCCCTGTCACTGGCCAGGCGGATCGGAATGCTCTCAAATGACGAGGCCGATATCCTGACCGGTGCAGAGCTTGACGAGCTGGACGACGATCAGGTTAAAGCGCTTTTAGAGCGGGAAATTGTCTTCGCCCGCATGGCGCCCGAGCATAAGCTGCGGCTCGTCACGGCATTTCAGGCGCGAGGTGAGGTGGTGGTTGTCACCGGAGATGGAGTAAACGATGCTCCCGCCTTACGGAAAGCAGATGTTGGGGTCGTGATGGGGCTGACCGGCACGGATGTAGCTAAGGAGGCAGCCGATGTCATCCTGGTCAATGACAACTTTGCAACCATAGTGGATGCCATTGAAGAGGGACGCGCGATCTTCGACAACCTGCGTAAGTTCATGACCTACATTTTTTCGAGCAATGTTCCCGAGATCTTGCCCTTCATTCTCACCGCCATGTTCAATATACCGCTGGCGCTCACCGTGCGGCAGATCCTGGCGATCGACCTCGGCACGGATATGCTGCCCGGTTTGGCCCTGGGCACCGAAAAACCCGAGCCGGATATCATGCAGCGCAAGCCACGCCGGCGCGATCAGCCTTTATTGGATCGAAAGCTTCTGCAGCGGGCATTCTTGTGGCTGGGGCCAATTGAAACGGCCCTGGCTTTCAGCGGATTTTTCCTGGTTTATGCCCTTGCCGGCGACTTTGCCCTGCTCCAAAGCTTTGCCCCACAAACCACGTTCCAAGGGTTAATCAGTGTCTATCCCATCCAAGTGCTGGCAGTCACGGTTTACCATGCGGGTGTGGTGCTTGCTCAGGTTGGGAATGCCTTTGCCTGCCGGTCGGAAGTCAACCGCGGCCGCAGCCTGGGCTGGACCAGCAACCGTTTTTTGATCCTGGGGGTTGCAGTCGAACTCGGCCTTATAATGATCCTGATCTATTTCAAACCCCTGGCCATCGTTTTCCAGCACGTGTCTGTGCCGCCAGCCTTCTGGCTTTGGCTCGGGCTTTACCCGTTTGTGCTATACGGCCTGGAGTGGCTTCGGAAGAACTTGGCGCGAGAGCAGCGGGAGATGCAGAAATCACCGGAGGTGTTATGAACGTAATTATTATGGGATGCGGCCGGGTTGGCGAGCAGCTCAGCCTGCTGCTGATGAACGAAGGCCACCAGGTTACAGTGATCGATGTGAATCCCCAAGCCCTGGCTCGCTTGGGTCCAGATTTCAAAGGCCGCAAGGTGATTGGAGTTGGTTTTGACCAGGATGTTTTAATCAACGCCGGCATTGAAACAGCGGGCGCATTTGCAGCAACGAGCTCGTCGGACAATGTAAATATCATCGCCGCTCGCATTGCTCGCAACTACTTTCATGTGCCGCGAGTTGTGGCTCGCCTCTATGACCCACGCCGGGCGGAGATCTACCAGCGTCTGGGCTTGTTGACAATTTCTTCGACGACCTGGGGCGCGGAACGGATCCGTGAGCTCCTGACTCAATCAGACCTGGACCCGATCTTAACGTATGGGAGCGGCGAAGTCTGCTTGCTGACGTTCGAAACACCTTATCATTTGGTCGGGAAAATGGTCAAACACCTGACCGTAGCGGGGGAGATCCAGGTCATCGCCATTACTCGCAAGGGACATGCTTTCATCCCTCAAGCAGGCACCGTTCTCCAGGGCGGTGACCTTTTGCACCTGGGTGTGTTGGCCTCAGCGATGAATCGCGTGCGAATTTTTCTAGGTGTGGGTGAAGGGAGTACTTTATGAATGTATTGATTGTTGGTGGTGGGAAAACAGGCGCTCAGCTTACCCGCCGATTATTGGATGAAGGCCATCAGGTAAAATTGATCGAGAGTCGGCCCGAGACGGCCGAGCGCCTGAAGGAAGAGTTGCCTGCCGAAGCGATTGTGATCGGGGATGGCAGCTCTCCCTCGATCATGGAGGCGACCGGGATTGCCTCAGCTCATGTACTGGCAGCTGTGACGGGGGAAGATGAGGCCAATCTGGTTGTCACCACCTTGGCCCGCTTCGAGTTTAACATTCCCCGCACGATTGCTCGTGTCAACAACCCCAAGAACGCATGGCTCTTTACGCCGGAAATGGGGGTGGATGTGGCTCTTAACCAGACCGATATCCTTGCCGGGTTAATCGTCGAGGAAATGTCGATGGGTGATATGATGACCCTGCTCAAGCTCAGACGGGGCCTCTATTCCCTGGTGGAAGAAAAGTTGCCGCCCGAATCGAAAGTGCTCGACATCCCATTGAAGGATCTTTCCCTTCCCGACACCTGCGTGATTGCAGCTGTGATTCGAAAAGGCCAGGTGGTCACGCCGCGTGGCAACATGGTATTTGAGGTCGGCGATGAAGTCCTGGCGGTCGTCAACAACGAGTCAAAGGAGACCCTGCGAGACTTGTTTGCATCTAAGTCAAGCAACAATTGAACTGCGCAACACCTTCATGTAATGAAAGCCTTAGAAGAAGTAAGGAGACAATCAAGAGGAGGCTAAAGATGAATCGGTTGAGCAACTTTAAGTGTTTTCTCATCCTGAGTGCAACGGGCCACGCAACTCGGAGTTGCGTGGCCCGTTCTCATAATATCTGGCGCCTGAATATCTCCAATGGTCACCAGGTCATCTAAAATTGAAGTCTCACCTCCCCCTACCAGATTATCTGGATAACGAACGAATACGAACTTTCTCCTTATCGATCACAACGAATGCATCTGGAATTTGGTCAGGGTGATTGTGCAGCAAGCTGAGTACTCTGAGTACTTTCGAGGTGCGTTCTGCCACATCAAACCGGAGTAAAATCACCCCTAGGGCTGGCTTCTTCAAACGAACAACGAGTTCACCAAAATCCTTGTCTTCCGTTAACAGGATACGCCCCTCGTCGAAGGCTCGCTTCAGCACGTTATCGTCTGTTGCGCCCTGTAGTGATTCGAGCGCGTACAAAACGTCGTAACCACTCGACCGCAGGGCAGACACGAGTTCTGTATCGCAGCACTCATCCGCCAACAATTTCATAGTTGTTGCCCGCTGGCGAAGATGATCTCCTCCTGGGCGAGATGGTCAGCTGCAAAGGCTGCTGCCGCGTATATATCCTCCGCGCTCAAGTGCGGATGGTCAGTAATGATTTGCTCGACTGTCATACCCCCGGCTAATTTGCGCAGGATTAACTCTACGGTGATCCGGGTGCCGCGGATGACAGGCTTCCCGAACATGATCTGCGGATTGATTTCGATACGAGCGTGTACCATTGTCTTTCTCCTGACAAGCAATCTTTAGCGGGGATTATACCGCACCACCGGCTGAGTCTGTTGTACCGCAATGCGACCAGAGCGGGTAGAGAGCATAATTCGTTGAATGTACCATTTTTGATAACCACCTGCCCACCCTGAGCCCAACGTGCCACGCAACTCCGTATTGGGTGGCACGTCAGCATACTACTGGCGCCCCCGGCGTACTCTACCCCTCATCCAACCACCTTTTTGAACACCTCCCCCATGCGCTCCAGGGCGAGGTCGATGTTCTCCGGCGACGTGGCGTAGCACAGGCGCAGGTAGCCCTCGCCGCGCGCGCCGAAGTCCGTGCCCGGCAGCGTCGCCACCCCGCCTTCATCCAGCAGCCGGCGCGCCAGATCGGCGG
>Ga0209751_10006365_pt1 | contig 10943 bp, 8 predicted proteins | sample RifCSP13_1_FD_184019 | JGI IMG/M metagenome (GOLD analysis project Ga0209751, IMG submission 184019) | Soil microbial communities from Rifle, Colorado - Rifle CSP2_sed 13_1 (SPAdes) (version 2) | ecosystem: Environmental > Terrestrial > Deep subsurface > Rock core/Sediment | place: Rifle...
AAAATCACTTTCAAAATGGATTATTTACGTAGCCAGCATTCTAATAGCCCTTCAGACCCTTAGGATTCCCGCGATATCAGAGCCAATTCAATCGTTCCTATTATTCCTCCCCACACTTATCGAGGCTTTTTTGATCCTGATATTTGGATTCATGTTGTCTGATTGGGTCGCGGAACTAATAAAGAAAGGTGCTGCACAAGAACAACGCCAGACATTTTACCTTGATGTGATAGGAGATTTGACCAAGGTTGCCTTGTACTTCATCACCATCACACTAACCCTCTCCCAATTAAGAATTGATGTGACAATACTACACATCTTTGCACAGGCCTTTGCGTGGTCGGTAGCTATATTCGTAGGAGTCGCTGCAGGAATTGTCGTAGGATGGTTGTTGAAAGACAAGATCAAGGATCTTGTTCCCCCGTAGCGCCTTCGAATCAACATATAGAGCCACATCCATTATGCCACATGGCTGCTGATATACGCAATTAAGTGGCCCTTTGGTTTTGCTCATGCTAAAGACCAAGAACATCCCTTATTCCCTTTATTGGTATTATTGTCCAGTCAGGACGATTCTTCATTTCATAGCCCAATTCATCTATAGCCTTCTCAAGAAGAAACGCATTTAGCAGTATCTTGAACTCCTCCTTGTCCCTAGGGACAATACCGATGTCTCCCACAGTGCTCAGATAGAAGTGCAAGAAGATTGATGCGATAGCCCTGTACCAGTAATTTATCCATTTTTCAAGCTTCAGAGTTTCTTGAGGGTCTAGAGAGCTCTTAGCAAATAGGCCAGCGTATGCGGCGTAGTGGAATGAACGTATCATGCCTGCAACATCGCGGATAGGTGAACGTTTGAGCCTCCTTTGATTCAAGGTATGCGCAGGTTCGCCCTCGAAGTCTATAATAACCAAGTCTCCACCCGTCCAAAGAACCTGTCGCAAGTGATAGTCTCCGTGTATACGGGTTCTCAGGGTTTCCATATTAGTTTGCTGAAAGGTCTTGAACTTTGCCATTATTTGATCTTGTACCCTAATTATGTCGTCTAGTTCATTTTTTACTTCCCCGGTTATTTTCTTTGCACGACTAGCTAATTGTAGAATTCTCTTAGCATAACTTATCATTGATTGTGACAAGGAAACCCGATACAGGTAGCTAAAGGGCTCTGGTACAAAATCGGGATCCCTTTTTTCAGCGATTAGGGTAAGATGAAATTCGGCTGTCCGCTTGCCCAATAGGCTCACCATTTCTAGAAATGTTGGATCAATAAGTTCCTTGATATTGGAGGGTATACCTCCTTCTACCATTTTTAAGAGGTTAGGAATTGCAGGTTCTTCAACCAGCTTATTTGCGTTGGATCTAACCCTATCGCAGAATTTCGCCACCTCATCAATAGCCAGCATCCAAGCATCTCCTATATTTTGGACGAACCTTTCAACCGTTGCTATGAGTGCCGCTTCAGATCCTCGTTCTATGTACTGTAAATCGCCCACCAGCGCTGGGATGTTTGGAAATTGCATTCTGGTTAGCATGTCTCCTATTTCCAGCTCAGGGTTGATACCCTCTTCAATGCGCCTGTACAGCTTAAGAATTAGCCGATCCTGAAAAACTATTGAGGTATTGCTCTGTTCGGTTTTCAATATGTGCGATTCTATGCTGCCTAATTCAGAACCTATCAGGCTAAATAACCCTTCGCGCGGTGCCCCTATCAGCTCACCCCTAATGCCCTTTATCCGCCTTCGTTTCGCAATCATATTCAGGAGATCTCTTTGCAACTTCACATCGTAAATTGCATCATACAGAATTCCTTCCTCGGTACCGAGTGTCACTTTAGCAATCACCGCCTGTGGATGTTGATCTAGGATAGTCTTGATAGATTCTCTTGGGGCATAAGCGATTGGTAGCAGATAAGTCTCCGGCAAACCTTCATTGTATACTACGTCAATGATTAAAATCCTCATGATGGAAAGAGAGCCCACATCTATAGGTAATATTTCCTTGATTTTCATGCGATTAATCTCTCTAGCCTTCCCGGCGAACCATCGAGAGGTAGCTATGTAGGTCGGAAGAATTTCAGATTCGAATCTTCCCATATACTTGCCCTTAAAGAGATCCTGTAGGTTTTTTTCCAAATGTATATCAGGCCTCGCCCCGCCTGCACTTACCGCTTCTTCCTTAACAAGCCGAAAAATGTAGTAGCCGTACGGGTCAAATGTTAGAGTGTAGCCCTCCTTTTTGATTTTTGGAAAATTGCTTCCACCAAATACCTCATGTGGAACCAGACCTTCATACTTTGAAAGGATAAACTCCGCGACCTGCGCATGTTGCGATAAGTTGACAGCTACGATTATCTGCTCGTCCTCATAACTTCTAATGTAGGCGAGGATCTTATTGTTTTCAGGTAGCAAGAATTCTAATTTTCCCTTTCCGAATGCTTTGTACCGCTTCTGCATCGCTATCAGAGACTTCATCCACGACAGCAGAGACGTAGGATTCTTCTGCTGGTTCTCTACGTTGACAGCTTCATAGTGGTATTCGGGATCTATTATGACCGGCAAGTAGATTCTCTGCGGATTGGCTTTAGAAAAGCCCGCATTGGTGTCACCGCTCCACTGCATGGGCGTTCTGACACCGTTTCTATCTCCAAGATAGTAGTTGTCGCCCATGCCTATCTCATCCCCATAGTAAATAACCGGGGTACCTGGGAGAGTAAACAGCAGAATATTCATCAGCTCGATTTTCCTACGGTAGTTTCCTAGAAGTGGTGCCAACCTTCTGCGAATGCCTAAGTTAACCCTAGCCTGCTTGTCTTTTGCAAAGACGGTGTACATGATGTCTCTTTCTTCATCTGTAACCATCTCTAGAGTGAGTTCGTCATGGTTCCTAAGGAACGTTGCCCATTGGCAAATATCTGGTATAGGCGGTGTCTGTTCGAAGATGTCTATCACAGGGAAACGATCTTCCGTCTGGATGGCCAGAAACATTCGCGGCATCAAGGGAAAGTGGAAGGCCATATGGCTCTCGTCACCCTTTCCGAAATACGCGACTACGTCAGTTGGCCATTGGTTCGCTTCCGCGAGTAGCATTTTACCCTTAAAGTTTTTGTCCACGTATACCCGAAGTTTTCTGAGAAATTCGTGAGTCTCAGAGAGGTTCTCACAACTGGTCCCTTCGCGCTCGAAGAGGTAAGGAACAGCGTCAAGACGCAAACCATCCACGCCCATTCTCAGCCAAAAGTCTACGACTTCCGTCATTGCCTTCTGAACCTTTGGGTTATCGTAATTTAGGTCAGGCTGGTGCGAGTAGAAGCGATGCCAATAGTACGCCTTCCTAATAGGGTCGTATGTCCAATTGGAAGGTTCGAAATCCTTGAAGATTATTCTTGCTTCCTTGTATTTGTCGGGAGTTTCACTCCACACGTAGAAGTCTTTGAACTTGGAGTCAGGTTCGTTTCTTTTCGACTCCTGAAACCACGGATGATGGTCTGATGTATGATTTAGTACTAGTTCTGTAATTACCCGGATTCCTCTTTTATGCGCTTCAGTTAGAAGGTGCTTAAAGTCCTTGATTGTCCCGTACTCTGGGAGTATGCTGGTATAATTTGCGATATCATAGCCATCATCCTTGAGAGGAGATGGATAGAAGGGAAGAAGCCAGATCGCAGTGATTCCCAAGTCTCTAAGATAATCTAATTTCTCTGTAAGACCCCTGAAGTCTCCAAGACCATCGCCATCAGTATCGTGGAACGCTTTCACAGGAACCTCATAAATTATGACATCTTTGTACCAAAGAGGCGAGTCTTCAAGATCTTTGGGCAAAAATTCACCTACTTATGATAATCGGAATCATTCTCTTTGCGTAGCCTTTTGTTTACTAGGAATATGTGAGTTGGTTTTGTTTGCGGGTTCAGCTCAACGTAATTCCATTCTCCCTGCCAGACGTATTTTTCATTATTCAGCAGATCATCTACAAGGTAAGGTTGTCCCTGTTCAATCCCTATTTCACTTATCGGAATCTTCACCCATTGCCCGTCTTTCTTCGTCATTTGTCGATTCTCTGAGCCTTAAGTTTCCATTGTTAAATATTTGGGCCGATTACACAAAACGATGCCATATTTTATCACCTTAGGTAATTGGACAGATCAAGGAATAAGAAATGTCAAGGATGTTCCAAAGAGGGTTGCCGCAGCCAAAAAAGCAGTCCAAAGGGCCGGCGGAAAATGGCACGGGATATATTTTACTTTTGGAAAATATGATTTTATTGTCCTAGCCGAGTTCCCAGATGATCAAGCGGCGTACTCCTTCCTCGTATCCACCGGGAGCCTTGGTAATGTTCGTACTACCACGCTGAAGGCTTTCCCTGAGGCCGAAGGCTTCAAGATAATAGGCAAACTATGATAAATGACTGAGGTTCATTGGCAAATCAAAGGTTGATATCCTCTTTTACTTAGTAATGTTATAAAAGCGTCAGTCCTAGAGGAGGCAGGAATCCCCAGTCCTGCTTCACTCTAGTTGGAAGCCTAGTTACTTCCTCGATTTCTTTCCTTGACTTTTCTTAGCCATGGTCTGATGCTTCCGTAAATGGTTTATTAGCTTGATGAATCCAAGATCGTTATCTGAAATTCTTGCATCGATTTGAGCCAAATTAGGAAACATTATTCGTGCAACAAGTCAGGGCGGACTTTATTACAGCCAATTTGTAATCAGATGGTATGCCAATTGTACCTAATCTCTTTGAACGCTTTGCCCTGCTAAAATTCAATCAAGGTCCGGGTCTTCTCCTAGACATTTTAGGAGCAGGAGCATTCAAAGCAGTAGTTTTAGCCATTAAACTAGAGGTCTTTGAAGTCTTGGCAGACAGTCCTCTAACATCAAGCGAGCTGGCACATAAAATAAAATCAAACGAGCAAGGCACTGCAATTCTGATCGAATTCCTCGAATCTTTTGGCTATGTGAAACAATCTAATGGGGAATACTCCAATACTGCGATGACTTCCAGGTGGCTGCTCCGCAAATCGCCATCAAATCTGGCTGACATGGTCAGAATATGGGACAGCGACATATTCGAGTTCTGGGACAAGTATCTGGAAGGCGCTGTCGTAAAGGGAAAGGTGCCCATGACCATTTACGAGTGGTTCAACAAGCAGCCTGATGGTTGGAGAGCTTTCAACTCCTTCCAAATGGCCGTTGCAAGATGGCTTGGAAATAGAATAGCAGCAAACGTCAAACTAGACACTGCACAGAAGATTTTGGACGTAGGCGGCGGTCATGGGATGTACAGCATAATGCTCTGCAAGCGATATCCTTCACTGTCTGCAACAGTATTCGACAAACCCGAACCATTGGAAACTGCCAAAGAAAATGTTGCTGCGGAGAAGATGAATGACAGAATTACGCTCCACTCGGGAGATTTCTGGGTTGACGATTTAGGTTCAGGCTATGACGGGGCATTATTGTTCAACCTTATTCACAACTACCTGCCAGACAAAAACATTGAATTACTGAACAAAGTTTCGAAAGCGCTTAATCCGGGAGCAACCATAGCATTTTTTGATCAGCTGAACGATATGGCAACGAGCCCTGCTCTAAAAGCAATTGTAAGGTTCTTCGCATTAACATATTGGGTGACTGTTGGAGGACATACTTATTCATCAAATGACATTGCCGACTGGCTTGCAAAGACCGGCTTTACAAAACCGAAACGTGTTAGATTTGTACCGGGTCTAATCATCGCTACAAAGCGGAGATAACGGCAAACGGGCACGGATTACCTAATATACTGCTAAATGGCGGGCAACTTCGTGTCTCGGGCGATATACGACAAGGAATTTGCAGAGTATCGTGACGTCATAGACAGAAAGATCGAAGAATTATTTCCCGAGAATGATGTAATTCATGCACTCGCCCGAAAGGCTATCTCCAAAGGGAAACGAATACGGGCAATGCTCAGCCTCCTATCCTGCGAGGCGTGTTGTGGTGATTATAGCGCCGCTATCCCTCTTGCAGTGAGCTACGAAATAGGGCATGCAGCCGCACTCGTCCAAGACGACATCATAGACCGCGCTGACAGAAGGAGAGGCCTCCCTACCGTCCATGCGGAGAGCGGAGAAGTAATCGCGATGCTGGTCTGCGATCTTTTGATATCCGAAACCTATACAATACTTTCGCATTACAAGAACTTCAATCTCCCTGATGGAACCGTTTATGATATCCTCAAAATTGCCGGGGCTGCCTCGAAGGCCACCGTAATTGGCGAATACTTGGACATGGAGCTTGCAAGGAAGGATACAGCAACGATTGAAGAGTACATAGAGATGGTAAGAAACAAGACCGGAGCGCTTTTGGCAGGGCCTGCGGCCTGCGGAGCAGTCATTGGAAGGGGTACAAAGGAAGAGATCCGATTATTCTACAGCATCGGAGAGAACCTTGGGATAGCCTACCAGATATACGACGACATGCTAGATGTTATGGGCAATCCGTACGAGATAGGGAAACCCATATTCAACAACATAATCAACGGGAAGAAGAACATTCTGGTCTTGCATTTGATCAACAACGGTTCGAAGCGGCATTTACAGAGCATACTCGGGCTCATGGGAAAGGCCGAACCTACCAATGACAAAATCAATCAGGCTAGGGGAGTATTTAGACGAGCTGGCTCTATCGAATATGCTAACAAGCTTGCAAGAGAGTATGCAGAGAGGGGCAGAGAAGGAATGCTGCAGATACCGAGCGAAGTCAGAAACAAGCTCTTGAAGCTCTCAGATCACCTTGTTAGCAGATTCGAGTATTGACAACATATCCGATCTAACCGGGCCCAGCTTGACAATTTTGTTAAAGGAAATCGAATCACCGCCAGATAAACCATTGGCATAACTTGTAGCAAGTGCAAAACACACTTCAGTCAGTCAGGGATTCTCAGGAGCGTTTAGATTCGAAGCTCAGACGATTGTATCCTGACCAGATAGTCAATAAGAAATTATACGAGCTCCGTGAGGTGAGCAGACTTCCCCGCTTCATAGCCGAGTCTGCGATCAAGCGTTTCTGCGGTGATAATGTTAAACCCAAAGACCTTGCCGAGCTGGCCGAGTTTGTCAAGCGTTATTACCCCGAGGCCAAAATGAAGGATAGGGTTCTACACGAGCTTTTTGGTAAAGGGAATTATACCCTTCTAGACGAATTCAAAGTACGCGTCGATATCAGGAATGGAATTCATAAAGCCGAGGTGCCATGCTTGGGCATTTACAATGCGAGAATTAGGGCATCCCTCCTTGAGAAACATAAGGATCTTCTTGAAGCAGGCGTTTGGGGAGTTTCCACTCTAAATTATTCTCCAGAATTCAATTATGGGGACCAGCAGGAATTAAATTCTCCAATCATCATGACCGAGTTTGAACCTCTCCAATATTCTACCGTGGATATCGAACAGTTCAAGGAGAAGAGGAAACATTTCTCAACGGAAGAATGGATATGTGCAATCATTAATACTATAGGGCTCAAGCCAGACGTTTATTCGAAGAGGCAAAGGCTGCTTCTACTATCAAGGTTAATTCCACTTATTGAGCAAAACGTGAATATCTTGGAATTGGGTCCCAGAGCCACAGGCAAATCATTTTTGTTCAAGAATATCTCATACTACGCGAGGCTCTTCTCAGGTGGCAGGGTCAGTCCTGCAGTATTGTTCTACCACGGCAACCTGAAGACTCTTGGAGAAATAGGCGTCAGGGAATGTGTGATCTTCGATGAAATCAGCAAGGTTGAGTTCTATAATCCTGATGAGATGATGGGTAAATTAAAAGATTACATGGAGAGTGGCGAATTTGAGAGAGGCTTGCTTAGACGAGTCAGAAGCACATGCTCACTTGTTCTCATGGGTAACATCGAGGTGCAAAGAAACTTGCCTGCAGAAGAATTTTCAGACGTTCTCCCTGAGTGTATGAGAGATTCGGCTTTTGCCGATAGAATTCACGGATTCATACCTGGCTGGGAATTACCAAAGATCATGCAAAGTGATTTGCACCTTTCAAACGGTTATGGTTTTGTTTCCCAGTTTTTCTGCGAGATTATGAACGAACTGAGGAAGGAGGACTTTCAGCATTATATTGCTGATAGAGTCGAACTTTCATCAGAGGGAGGCGGGCTAGGGATTCGGGACGAAAAGAGCATCAGGAAACTTGCAAGTGGGATTCTCAAGATCCTCTGTCCCCACGGAGAGGTTAGTGATGAAGAATTGAAGATTTCCATGGATATAGCAGTGGAACTCAGGCAAAGGGTACATGATTGGCTTTGTAGACTCTCGCCCGGAGAGTTCGAAACTAAACGACTCTGTTACTCGATAAGGATTTAGTCTTCTAAATTCATAGTTCTGCCGATTCTCGCACTTCGCACATCTTTACCTTACAGCGATCTAATACCCAGTCAATGATGGCTTTCTGATTGGGCCTCCTTTGTGGCTTGCCCTGAATTCTTGTATGCAGACTTCAGCAGAATTGGGGACAATATTGTGGTTAGTATTACAGTTCCTACGACGGCAGCATAAATTTCCTGTCCTATTGCACCTGAGGTAAGACCGAGACCCACTATCACTAACCCCACTTCTCCACGGGAAGTCATTCCCAAACCTATCTTCCAGCCAGATTTCCGACTCTTAGTCAAGGCAGCTGCCGGCAATCCACAGCCCCCCATTTTACTTAGAATTGCGACCACGAGTAGTGCTACGAGCAGAATCAAGACGGGTGGAGTAATACTAGCAAGATTGAGGGAAGCACCGATGACCGCAAAGAAGATTGGAGCAAATATCAGGTTGATCTTTTCAATGTATTTTCTTATGGTGGTCAATGCATTAGAACCTGCAAGTGCCATTCCAGCGGCGTATGCACCGACAATTGGCGACAAACCAAGCACGACTGCTAGGGATGCTGAGCCGAAGCAGGTAACAGTGGCAGCAGCTTCTTCTGTGCCTTCGACACGCCACTTGGGCAATAATTTCAAGAATCGAGGTACGGTGAAGACTACACCAACAAGGAGGGCGAACCACAGTACAAGTATCGTCCCAAGTTTCAGTGCAACGTCGGACAGAGCAGGTATTGTTCCATTTTCTATTACGGAAACTACGACGGAGAGGACCGCGAGACCAAGAACGTCATCAACTACCGCAGCGTTCACCATAATCTTTGCATCAGGATCATTTAGCTTTCCTAATTCCTCTAACACTTTCACTGTGATAGCAATGCTAGTAGCTGTTAGGGCTGCACCAACAATTAGTGCCGCTTCAAATGGATATCCAAATGAAAGAGTAAGATAATACCCAGAAAAGAAAGGAACAACAACTCCCAGACCTCCAACAATAAATGACTTTAGGCCTGCAGCCCTAAATTCGGCAAAAGTCATTTCAAGACCTGCAGTAAATAGAATCAACACTGCACCAATTTGAGAGAAGACAAGAACAACCTCACTAATTTCTATCAATTTATGTCCTGATATTACGATCAATGAACCTAATGCATAGGGTCCGAAGACTATGCCAGCAAAGAGCTCTCCTAGAACTGCGGGAATCCCGATCCGCGAAAAGACTCCTGCAAGAATTTTAGCAAAGAAGACCAGAAGACTAACGCTAAGTATTCCGCTAAGTACTAACTCTTCCGAAATCATTTCAAACCCTTTTTGCGGTTCCCAATATATACATCACGCTGCATTAAACCAGCCTTCTAATCGAGAAGATAACGCTTATACGTGGAACCATAGCGAAAGTCTTGTGGTTTCACCGTCTGGGATTCAAACCTCCGTATCTGTCAGAAGAATACCTTTTCTTCTTAGTGTAGCGTCAATTGCAGGGGTAGTTGAACTAACAGGCGGAGCTTGGGACATTAATTGGCACATTGTCCAGAGACCCGAAACTTTCCTTACTCCACCCCATATAGTCCTTTATTCGGGAGCGCTGCTTTTGCTTTTGACAACTCTTGCAATGGTAATTTTTACCCGCAGTGGTTTGCGGGGCAAGGTAGCAAGAACATTTGGCCTTATAGCTGTTGGTGTCTTAATACAGCTCGGAGCAGGAGGTTTTGATAACTGGTGGCATGGTACTTTTGGAGTCGATAATTCCTTCAGCCCGCCTCATATACTCTTGATCTCGGGGATGGTTGTGGCCACATTTGGAATCGTTCTCTCTTTCAGGACTCTTCGAACCACCTTCGAACCCAATACTGAGCCAAGCTTACTATGGATTCCTCACGCGATCAGCTTTGTGGCTTTGAACTTCTCGGTTTGGGGTCTCTTCTGGGTGCTCTCTTACCCGGGGTTCACAAAGGATGCCTTACTTTCAGGGATATGGCAGAGGGTCATAGTTTCCGGAGCATATACATTTCTCGTTCCATTTATCGCTATAATGAGTGCAATTGTTGTAGGAAGACGAGGCTCAGCTACGATAACCTTTTTGGTCGGGGGAATTTCCATACAGGCCGTTAACCTCTTTATGGATCGATTTTCTCTAGAGGCTTTAATTTTCTTTCCAATTTTTGTCTTGCCCGGAATTCTCACAGACATCTTGCATCCTAGATCACTTGCCCGATCATTACTTGCTGGATTAATTCTATCAGCGTATGGATTCTTTCCAGGGGATATCGTGGCGAGTATGACCGGTGATCCTTTTGTGCAATGGCTACTCTTCTTGCCCGTTTTCGGGGTGAGCGGCCTAGTAGCTGGCCTCCTTGGTTACCTAACATCACTAAAGGTCAATACTTGGGCAGGTAATATGAGTCCGCCTTCGCACAACTACACCAAAGATCGTATGATCGTAGGTTAAGGCAACAGAAAGCGCGCGCCAAGGCTAGTCCATAGCATTTCTTCATTCATTGCAGTATTCGCTAACCTATTGGTCGCGAGCTCTTCAAGATCCTATCGCAGATTTTATCGGGAATTGTGTCCGCATCCCCATAGAATCGTTGC
>Ga0209751_10006366_pt1 | contig 10943 bp, 10 predicted proteins | sample RifCSP13_1_FD_184019 | JGI IMG/M metagenome (GOLD analysis project Ga0209751, IMG submission 184019) | Soil microbial communities from Rifle, Colorado - Rifle CSP2_sed 13_1 (SPAdes) (version 2) | ecosystem: Environmental > Terrestrial > Deep subsurface > Rock core/Sediment | place: Rifle...
TTGACGTATTTCTTGAAATTGGGGTAATAGGCCATGTCGTCCATCGGCGGCCATAAATGTGTTTCGCTATCAATTAGAAACATGTGTTTCCTCACCTCTCAGATGGTGCAACAAAACCTACGATAGTACGCATCCCGACTCCTTACAAGAGTGCGGGCCTGGACGCGAACAAGAAATCTCTAACAGGACGGCTAATCGCCTACCGGCTATTCAGCCTTTACCCCGGCCAACTTGATCAGATTCGCGCTTTGCACGACCTCGGCGCGAATGAGCGCGGCAAATTGCTCCGGCGTGTTGGTATGCGCCTCGAGGCCTTGCTTACTAAACGCTTGCTTCATGTCCGCAGTGTTCACCACCGTCGCAATCGCCGCGTTAAGTTGAGCGATGATTGCTTTCGGGACCGCGGCCGGGCCCAGTACGCCGTACCATCCTGACCGATCATAGCCAGGAAATCCCGATTCATCGAGCGAGGGTATCGACGGCATGACGGATGTGCGCTTCGCGCTGGTAACCGCGAGTGCCCTCAGCTTGCCAGTCTCCAGCAAGGGCAACGCCGCCGGGACGCTGGGAAAGCCCATGAAGACATCGCCATTCACGACCGCGAGGGTAACCTCCGTAATAATCTTGAATGGTACGTGAAGGAGATTCACTTTAGCCATCGACTTGAAAAGCTCGCCCGCGAGATGCGCCTGGCTGCCGATACCGGAAGACGCATAATTGAGTTGCCCCGGCTTCGACCGCGCCAGCGCACTCAGCGCCTGGACGTTGCGCGCCGGCACCGACGGATGAATCACGAGCACGTACGCCGGTCCTGTCACCACCAATGAAACCGGTGCCAAATCGCGCTCCAGGTCGTACGCGAGCTTTCGCAAAGCGGGCTGGGCACTGTCGGCGGCTGCCATCATCAACAGGGTGTAGCCGTCCGCAGGCGAAGTGGCGACCCTCTCCGCAGCAATCGTCGCGGCGGCACCGGTGCGGTTCTCTACCACGACCGGTTGCCCGAGGGGATCCGATAATTTTTGCGCGACCATGCGCGCCGTCACGTCGGTGCCCCCGCCGGGCGCGTATCCCACAAGCATGCGAACGGGCTTCATCGGATAAGCCTGCGCCAGCAACTCCAGCGGTGAATTACCGCAAACAAATCCTGTGCAAAGCAAACAAGCGATCCATCCTGGTTTCTGCACGGCTTCTCCTCCTGTTCCTGGACTGGTCCCGGCTCGCGCTATCCTGCAAGAGCTAAAGCGGAAGGCGCAGAGAGTTGGTTCGTAATGGCATGAATGCTGTCGAGCCGATCGCATTGAAACACCAGGTCGATCACGCTACCGATATTCTCAAGCGGCAACACCCTGCTCGCACAGGCTCGGAATTTTGCCTTGAGCAGCGGCAGCGGCAGCGGCTGGCCCGGTTCATGACCGACCGGACGGTCGATGCGGATGCGGTGCTCTGCGCCATCACGCATGGTTACGGCGATCTCGGCGAAGAAGTCATTATCTTCTGATTTATCCGAGTCCGGGTGCGCCCGCACCTGAATGCGCTTCATGAGATCGCATACTGAAGGCTCGCGATGTGCGTCCCCCTTGAAATCCTCGAGCGCAATCTGCTTATCGATAAGCGCCCGGGCCAGACAATACTGAAGCGAGAGCATTGCATCAATTCCGCTGTCGGGCGCGGGCCGGTCGGTATGCTCGAGGCGTCGTCGATGCGTCGCCGCGTCAACCCGCGCGACTTCCGACGCGTTCAGATCGTGATCCCTGGCGAGGGCAATCATGGCATCCACCGCCGATTGCACCGACAAACAGCAGGGATGCTGCTTGACCTGGATCCCCGGCATCACGATGTCCAGCGGCTGCGCCCACTGCTCGAGTACGCGCGCGGTACTGAAATTGCCTGCACCATTGTAAACGCGCAAAAAGCCCTGCTTATGCTCGAATGCGTCCACTGCGGCCGTAAATCCCTGCCGCGCGAGCAGTGCGGCCATCATGCCACTGCGCGCGCAATTGCCGATATGCAAAGACTTGGTCGCCGTGCCGAAATTGGCTTTGATGCCGGAGGCATGGGATGCCGCGATGGCCAGCGCAATGGCCGTTTCCTCCCGCGTAAGTCCGAGCAAGTGCGTGCAAGCGGCGGCCACACCGAACACGCCGAGTGTCGAAGTCGGATGCCAGCCATGTTCGTAATGGTAGTCGTTAACGCCACGACCAATCTTCGCTGCGGTTTCGACGCCGGCAATATACGCAGCAAGGACCTGGCGGCCGGATGCGCCGACCTGCTCGGCCAACGCAACGACCGCCCCCAGGATCGGCGCGGAAGGGTGGCCACCCAGGCTCGCGTTACAGTCGTCAAAATCCAGCACATTTGCCGCCATGCCGTTGATGAATGCGGCGGCGAGCGGCGATGCGCGTCTCGTCGTTCCGAATATCAGGCTGGGGCCGTGCTTCGCCTCCGCGAGCAGCAGTGAAGCGGCGGTTCGGGTGGCGTCTTCGTTCTGTCCGACCAGAGCAACGCCAAGGGTATCGAGCAGCCCTGCTTTCGCCGCGGCAACGGCCTCGACCGGAAGTTCGTCGAATCGCAGCGATACGATACGCTGAGCGAGTTCTTCAGCGAGCGTCATGTTGCGCGTTCGCGTGCATAGATCAATCGGTCCTTTCAAGGACAGCCTCTGCATGAAAGGCGCTATTCCAGGCGGCGCTGCGAAGAGCGTATTGGATTATAATTTGCATCCAATATAAAATGCAAGAAAGCGCACGGCAGTGCGCATACACCGGAATTCTGACGTCATGACCCGTACCAGCGATGAGTTGGCCGCATTCGCCAGCACCGTGGCGAACCGGGATATACCGGCTCAAGCGCGCAAGTTCGCGGCAGACGCGATCACCGATTGCGTGGCCTGCAGCATTGCGGGTTCCTGCACGGAGCTGGCTGCCTCTCTTCTGCGGGTCATCGCAAGCACAGCCGGCGAGCCTGAAACCGGCGCATCGTTATGGGGCACGCATCGCCGCGCGTCGATGTACGACGCCGCGCTTTATAACGGAGCCATTGCGCATGCGCTCGACTATGACGACATCAGCCATCCGGCTTACTCTCATCCGTCAGCAGTACTGGTTCCAGCCATCTTCGCCGTGGCCGAAGCGCATCGAGCCTCGGGCGCGGAAATCGTCGCTGCATTCGTCGTCGGGCTGGAGATTTTCGGCCGGCTGGGCCGCGCGCTGAACCTTCAGCACTATAAGAACGGCTGGCACCCCACGTCGACTTTCGGTTCGCTCGCCGCAGCCGTGGCGGCTGCGCGAATGCTGCGCCTGCCGGAGCGACAGATGCGCATGGCGATCGGAATCGCCGCCTCCGCTGCTTCGGGTCTGCGGGCCAACTTCGGCACGATGACGAAGCCGCTCCACGCAGGCTACGCTGCCCGCAATGGCGTTTTCGCAGCTTTGCTTGCGCGCGAGGGCGCAACCGCGGCGGAAGACGTGCTCCTTCACAAATTTGGTTTCGCCAATGCTTTCAACCATCACCAAGGCATCGACGCCGATGCGCTCGGGCCACGCGACACTGCGCTGGAGATTCTGACCGACTATGGAATCGCACTGAAGGCGTTTCCGTCGTGCGCAGCGACCCATACCGCCATCGAAGCGGCGCTCAAGCTGCGTGAGAAACTGCTGGACCGCCTCGCGGATATCACGACCGTGCGGGTCGGCGTATCCGAATTTGCACTGGAACCGCTGATCTACGTGAAACCCGCCACGCCTCTCGAAGGCAAATTCAGCATGCATTACTGCGTTGCCGCCGCACTGGCGCACGGCACGGTAGATTTGGGCACCTTCACTGAGACACGCATCAAGGATCGCACCGTGAACGCGCTCATTCCGAGAATCGAAATGGAAGTCGATGACCGGATACGCGATGACCGGGAGTTTGCTTCCATCGTGACGATCGGCACGGCCAATGGCGAACGCTTCGAGGAAACCGTGCGGGTAGCGCTCGGTAAGCCCGCACGCTGGCTTAACACGCAGCAGCTGCAGGACAAGTTCTCGGACTGCTGCCAGTACTCGGGATGCCGGATAGATTCGCGCCGCGCTTTTGCGGCGCTTCAGAGCATCGACAGCGCACCTTCGCTGGACGGCATGCTGACGCTGCTGCGACCAAATGCTCAGGCCAAGCCTCTGCAAGGGCTGCGCTGAACATGTCCATACACCGCGCGCGCCGAGGGGCGGGACTATCCGGCTCGATTGCAACGGTGGCCGGCGTAAGACAGGCGCCCGCCGCGGCGGCGAAGAGCGCCGGCGCCACATCGCCTTCCCGCGCCACGCTTGACGACACCGTATACGGCCGGATCAAGCAGATGATACTGGCCAATCAATTCAGGCCTGGCCATAAGCTTGCGCACCAGCACATCGCGGATTTGCTGCACGTGTCCCGTACGCCGGTCAGGCAGGCGCTGGAAAGACTTTATCAGGAAGGGTACGTCATCCGCATCCCGGCCAGAGGTTTTTTTGTCGCGGAAATCGATTCCCACGAAGCGCGCGACCTGTATGACGTGCGCATGGCGCTCGAGACGGTCGCACTGCGTCTTGCCATGTCACGCGAGGGCATCGCCGACAAGCAGTTCAAGCATCTGCTGGAACTGCAACGGATTTATGCCAAACACGTTACGGAAAATGCGCTTCTCGAGCGGATCTTGAGCGACCGGGATTTTCACGTGTACCTGGCGTCGTTGTCTGGAAATCGCTATCTCGAAGACATGTTGAGCGCTGTTTTTGAGCGCCTCATCCTCAAGCGGCGCGTGGACGGGTATTGGCCGGGACGCGGCAAGCGCGGTAGCGCCGGGCTGAAGGAGCACGAAGGCTTGTTGCGCGCAATACGCGCCGGCCGCACGTCCGAGGCGGTACGCATAATCGAATCGCACCTGCGCGAGGCGTGGGTGCAGTACGAGGCGCACCTGCTCCAACTCGCCGCACCCTGACCCAGAGGCAGTCCGGGCCTGCTATTCGATGGGCTTGATCCCCGCCTCTTTGACCACTTTCGCCCAGCGCGCGATTTCGATCTTCAGGAATTCGCCGAGTGCCTCCATCGTACCGCCCACCGGCACCATGCCGATTCTCAGAAAATGCTCGCGCGCATCCGGTTGCTGCAGAATGCGGTTGATCTCGGCGTTGAGCTGACGGGTGATGTCGGGCGGTGTGCCCGCCGGCGCGAACATCGCATACCAGACGATCGACTCGAAACCCGGCACACCGGACTCGGCGATGGTCGGCAGCTCGGGCGCGATTTCAACGCGCTGGCCGCTGCTCACCGCGAGCGCCCGGACTTTGCCGGCCCGCGCTTGCGGCAGAATCGCGCTGGGCGGATTGAAAATCGCGTGCACCTCGCCGCCGAGCAGAGCGGCAACAGCGGGCCCGCCGCCTTTGTACGGCACGTGCAGCAAGTCGATTTTCGCAGCCGACTTGAACATTTCCATGGTCAGATGCGTCGACGTTCCCGCCCCCGACGACGCGTAGATGACTTGTCCGGGCTTCTCCCGCGCCAGGTTGATGAGCTCGTGCACCGACTTCGCCGGCAGCGACGGGTGCACACCCAGCACGTTGGGCGTCTGCACCACGAGTGCGATCGGGGCCAGGTCCTTCACGGCGTCGAACGACAGATTCCGATACAGCGACACGTTGACGGCAATCGTGCCGGTCGTGGTGAGCAGTGTGTAGCCGTCGGGGGCGGCGCGCGCCACCATCCCAGTGCCGATCGTGGTGCCGCCGCCGGGCCGGTTATCGACGATCACTGGCTGTCCCCACGCTTCGTTGAGCTTCTGCGCCATGGCGCGCGCGACGATATCGACGGAGCCACCCGGCGTGAACGGATTGACGATCCGGATCGGCTTGGTTGGATAGCGCATCGCCTGCGCCGGCGCCGCCACTTCCGGCCACGCGACGACGGCGGCAATCGTTGCTGCGACCCAGGCGCTGTACGCCGATGTTTTCACTGCGGCCTCCTTCCTGTGACCACCGCCAATACGTCGCCGCGCTCGGTCGCGCTGCGCGAAGCGGCCTTGATGATGCCGGCGGACTCCAGCCGTTTGATGTCGTCGCTACTGTAGCCGAGGTCTGCAAGAACGGTGTGCGTATCGGCTCCGATGCCGGGTTTTCCGGGCCAGCGAACGCGCCCCGGGCTGCGGCGAAATCGCGGCACCACGTTTTGCAGGCGCACGCTGCCCAAAGCCGGATCCTCCACTTCAACCAGCGTCCCGCGATGTTTGACGTGGGGATCGGCAGATATTTGCGCAACGTCGTAAATCGGCCCCGCGACCACATCGAAATCACGGAAGCGCTGGAGCGTCTCCTCCAGCGTGTGCCGGGCAATCCACTTCGCAATCACGCTATCGCATTCTTCGAGCCGCTTCACGCGTTGCGGATTGGTCGCGAGACCCGGGTCATCCGCCATGTCGTCGCGCCCGATCGCGCGAAACAACCGCTGCGCGATGGAATTCGCCGCGCAGGAAACAACCACCCAGCGGTCGTCCTGCGTGCGGTAGGCGTTCCTCGGAACAGTCCACGTCGAGCGGTTACCTTTGCGCTTCATGTTGACGCCCAACTGGTCGTAATCGATCACCATCGCGCCCATGAGGGAGAGCAGCGGCTCGTATAGGCTCAGGTCGATTTCGTCTCCGTAGCCGCCGTTCCGCTCGCGCGCATACAGCGCGGCGAGCACCGCATAGGTGCCGCTCATCGCGGCGACGCCGTCGGCAAACGGAAACGGCGGCAGTGTCGGCGGGCCATCGGCCTCGCCGGTGACGTGCGCAAACCCGCTGAACGCTTCAGCGAGCGTGCCCATTCCCGGCCGATCGCTGTACGGCCCCTCCTGTCCATAGCCGCTGATGTGCAGCATGACCAGACCGGGATTCCCGGCAGCGAGCGTGTCGTAGTCGAGTCCCCACTCCTTCATGCGCCCGGGGCGGAAATTCTCAATAAGTACATCGGCGGTGCGCGCAAGGCGCTTCGCGATCTCCGCGCCGGCAGGCTTGCTGATGTCAACCGTAGCGAGCGTCTTGTTCCGGGCGACGACACGCCACCACAAGCCTTCGCCGTTCTTGAAGCGTCCTATCTTCCTGACTTCCTCGCCCTTCGGAGGTTCGATCTTGATCACGTCCGCCCCGAGATCGGCGAGATTGGCTGCGACGAGCGGGCCCGCAAACAACATCCCCAGATCGATGACCTTGAGCCCCACCAGCGGGCCGGCCGCCTGCTTGTCCGGCATCAGCGGTATCCGGGTCACTTTTTTTGACCGTGCTGGGCCATGAACTTGCTGCGGCACTCCAGCGTGTCGAAGTAATACCACTTGCCGTCGTGAAACTGCCTCGTGCCCTTGGCTGGATCCACTTCCGCGGCGCCGAATGCCGTCTGACCGGTCGTCGCACGCGCCGCCGCTTCATCGATGCTCTTGCCACACACTGGACATTGGGCCATCGTGTTCTCCTCCTCTGCTCACGCTTCCGGAACGACGGGCACCGGCCTTCCCAGAACCACGCGCCCCGGGAAGTCCAGCAGAGCGCGCGCGATCCGGGCACGATGCTCGTAGGTGGTCCCCAACCGCATGGTCCATGCGGAAACGCGCCGGAACCACAGGTGCAGATCGAGCTCCATCATGAAGCCGATGCCGCCGTGGATGATCTGCGAAAAGCGCACCACCGCTTCGCACTTTTCGTTGCAAAACGCCTTCGCCTGGGACACTTCGACGCTGGCCGGCAGGTCCTGATCCATTTTCCACAGCGCTTCGTACGTGAGCAGGCTGCCGCCATCGATCCAGATGATCATGTCGGCGCAGATGTGCTGAATCGACTGGAAAGCACCAATGGGTTGTCCGAAAGCCTCGCGGTACTTCGCGTATTCGATGGCCATCTCCGCGTCTTTTCTCGTCGCGCCCAGCATTTGGGCGCACAGGAGCGCGGTCGCGCGGTCGAGCATGCGTTCGACGATCGGCGCTGCCTGGTTGAGCTCGCCGATGAGATTGGACCCGGGTATGCGAACATCGCGAAACACCACCTCGCTTTGCTTGTCTTTCGCGAGCGTGACGAGAGGGGTATGGGAAATGCCCGGGCTCTTGGCGTCCACCAGGAAGAGCGAAAGACCGGCGTTATCGGAGGACGCAGGCGCAGTCCGGCACACGACCAGGCAACGATCGGCCGCGACGAAATTGTCGACGAAGAGCTTGGTGCCGTTGATGACGAAGTCCTTGCCATCGGCAATTGCCTGCGTGTGGATGGTCTCCGGGAGGAGGCGCGGGTCCTGTTCCGTGAACGCCCACGTGAGTATCGTTTGTCCCTTCACCACGTCCGGCAGTATCGCTGCGCGCTGCGCCTCGCTGCCGTCCCTGGCTATCGTCAGCGCGGCCACCACCGTGCTATGAAGCGGTAGCGGTGCAACGGCGCGTCCCACCTCGTCCAGGATGAGGCCCAACTGCACCAGAGGCAGATCCAGACCGCCATACTTCTCGGGCAACGCCATGCCTTGCCACCCCAGCTCGGCGATCTTCCGCCACAGGCTGTCGGGATATCCCTTGGCGTCCTGCTCCATCTTGCGCACCAGGCTGGGCGGACACTCAGCGTCCAGGAATTCCCTGGTGGTACTCCGGAGCATCGCTTCGTCTTCGTTCAGCAGCACGTCCATATTCTTCCCTTTTGCGCAGACTGCGCCGAGGCTCAACCTTTTTTCCCGCGCGGCAGACCGAGACCGCGGCGGGCGACCTGGTCCCGCATGACTTGCGTGCTGCCGTGGTTGATCCCGGACTGAAAGGATCCCATCAGGTTGTGCGCAAAGATGCCTTTTTCGACGGCACGCGGCGAGCCGTTCAACAACTGCGCGTACGGACCGAGCATCTGGGTGATCGCCTCGGATGTCTTCACACCGTGCTCGGGCGCCCACACCTTCTCGGCCGAGCCCTCGTAGCTAAAATGGCCGCCGCGTTCAACGATCGACATGCTGCGCATCGTCATGAGCCGGCATACCTGCGCCTCGATCCAGAGTTCCGCAATCTTGTCCCTGATCGCCGGATTGTCCGCAGGCGAGTAGCCGCCCAACCGGTTCTCCTTGACCCAGTTGATGATGTCTTCGTCGCGCAGCACCGAGATGAGGTAGCGCGCGGCGCCGACCCGGTCGAGGTTCAGTCCCAGTGTTCCCACGGTCCACCCCTCGTTCTCTTTGCCGAGCAACGCCGTCTTCGGCACTCGCACATCGTCGAAGAACGTCTCATTGGTCCGGCTCTGGCCGTAAGTGGTGCGCGTGGGCGCCTTGGGATCGTTCTGGATGGTCCACAGCGGACGAACGGTAATGCCGGGCGTGTCCATCGGAAACACGAACACCGAAATGCCTTTGTGCTTGGGCGCATCGGGATCGGTGCGCGCCATGAGGTAGATGTGCGTGCAATAGTGCGCCCCAGAGGTGTACATCTTCTGCCCGTTGATCACGTACTCGTCGCCGTCGCGGACCGCACGGCATTGCAGCGACGCGAGATCGGCGCCGCCGCGAGGCTCGGTGAACCCCTGCGCGAAGCGGAACTCCCCACTGATCAGGCGTGGCACGTAATGCCGCTTTTGTTCCTCCGTGCCCGCCGCCAGAATCGCCGGCGCGCCGGTTCCGGTGAGGCCTATAGCGACGTTGGCCCGCGCGAACTCTTCCTCCACGATGTACTGGCTCAAGCGGTCGCTACCCTGTCCTCCGTACTCTTTGGGGTAGCTGATCCCCGTCCAGCCTCGCTCGTAGATTTTCCTGAACAGCTCGCGCACCGCAGGCCCGCGGCTCGTGCCCAGCGTGACCCCTAGCAGGCCCTCGTTATGTCCGTCCATTTCCGCCATGACTTCGGGCGTGATGTGCTCGGCGATAAAGGCGCGAACCTCCCGCCGCAGAGCTTCCTGCCCGGGCGTGTATCCGAAATCCATGCTCTATTCCCTCCCGCTCACGCCGCAGCCGCTGCTCTCTCGCGGTACTTGCGCAAGCTCCCGCCGCTCTTCACCGATCCCGGGAGCGGATGACCCACCACGTCTTCCGCAAGCCTCGACGCTTCGATCAGGAGATCGAGATCGATTCCGGTCTTGATTCCCATCTCCTCGCACATGAACACGAGATCCTCGGTACAGACGTTGCCGGCCGCTCCTTTATGCGCTGCAAACGGGCAACCGCCCAGTCCCGCCACGCTCGCATCGAAGATGTCCACGCCCATCTCCAGACCGGCATAGGCGTTGGCGATCCCCATGCCGCGGGTGTCGTGCAGGTGCAGCCCGAGCCGCAGCTGGGGAAACTTCTCGCGCACCGCGCCGACGACTTTGCGTATCGAATTCGGCGTCGCCCACGCCATGGTGTCGGCAAAATTGAAACCCTTGATCGTCACGCCGTGCGCGGCGGCAATATCGAGGGCCTGTTGCACCAGATCCAGCACGCGGGCGACCGGAATATCGCCCTCGAAGTTGCACCCGAATGCCGCCATCATGGAGGCGCGTTCGACCGGCACGTTGTTCTGCTTGAACATCTCCACGATGCTGTGCTGGGCCGCGACATTTTCCTGCATCGTGCGGTTCTGGTTGCGCTTGAGGAAAGCTTCGGACGCCGTCAAAGAAATGGTGCCTCGCACGTCGAGCCGTCCGATGGCGAGCGCACGCTGCAGGCCTTTCTCGTTGAGCCACAGACCGATATAACGAACGCCCGGATGCTTGGTGAAGCCCCGGGCGACTTCATCGGCGTCGGCCATGCCCGGGACGTTCTTCGGCGGCACGAAGGAGCACACCTGGATCTGTTTGAGCCCGGTTTTTGACAGCGCATCGATCAGCTCGATCTTGCGCGCGGTCGGAATCGGGCCTTTTTCAAACTGGAATCCTTCGCGCGGCCCTTCTTCGTTGATGGTCACTTCCCTGGGAAAATCTGCCATGGACTCCTCCTATTGAACATTGCGAAACCGGGCGACAGTTCGGT
>Ga0209751_10006367_pt1 | contig 10941 bp, 9 predicted proteins | sample RifCSP13_1_FD_184019 | JGI IMG/M metagenome (GOLD analysis project Ga0209751, IMG submission 184019) | Soil microbial communities from Rifle, Colorado - Rifle CSP2_sed 13_1 (SPAdes) (version 2) | ecosystem: Environmental > Terrestrial > Deep subsurface > Rock core/Sediment | place: Rifle...
TATCGCTATGTGGTGATCGACAACGAAGCCGGCATGGAACATCTCAGCCGCCGTACGACGCGCGACGTGCAGCACATGCTGATCGTCAGCGACCCGACACAGCGCGGCCTGGTAGCCGCCGAGCGCATCGCCTCCTTTCGCAACGAACTGGATATCGATATCGAGAACGCCTATTTGATCCTCAACCGCCTCTCCGGTCCGATCCCACCCGAACTTGAGAAATTTATAGAGAAGTTGGACATCCCCCTGCTGGGAGTAGTGCCCGCCGATGAAGAATTAAGCAGCTTCGAGTTCAGCGGCCGTCCGCTGGTTGAGATGAGAAACGATTCGCCGGTTTACCGGAAGGTAGCGGAGATGATGGGTGAGATGCTCAAATGACACGTTGAGCAGACCAGTAATTTGAGACCCTCATCGAATCAAATGGACCAGACGCCATTCCGCCCACCGCCAGCTCGCATCATTAAAACCTTATATGCCATCGGCCTCGGCCCGCTTGTCGGTCGCCTGATCCTGCTGCTTACAACCACCGGTCGTAAAACCGGGCTGTCGAGGACAACGCCCCTCCAATATGAAGAAGTCGATGGGGTTTACTATGTCGCCTCGGCCAGGGGCGTGAAGGCGGATTGGTTCTGCAACCTGCTCGCCCATCCGGAAGTCGAAGTGCAGGTCAAGTCGCAGCGCTTTCGTGGGAACGCCGAACCGGTGACCGATCCCATGCGGATAGCTGACTTCCTGGAGCTGCGCCTCCGCCGGCATCCAATGATGGTAGGTAAGATTCTCGAGTCAGATGGTTTACCAGCCAGGCCGGATCGCTCCCAACTGGAAGCATACGCCAGCAAGCTGGCTATGGTTATCATCCGCCCAGTCTAACTTCCCGAACGCTCTAAGCATTCGGGAAGTTGCGTTATCATCACCAGTAATGATGAACTTGCTCACGAATTAAGCGCGCATAAACCTCACCGACTTTCGCCATTGTCCCCGGCGATAGGGGCAGCAGATCGGCAGCGGCGAGGTTATCCTCTACCTGCGCTGGTCGCTTGGCGCCGGGGATGGCGCAGGTCACTGCTGGGAACTCCAAAATCCAACGCAGGGCAAACTGCGCCATGCTTGCACCCGCCGGTACGAACGGGCGCAGCTCTTCCACCGCCTGCAACCCAGTCTCGTAATCCACTCCCGAGAATGTTTCCCCGCGGTCAAAGGATTCGCCATAACGATTGTATTTCCGGTGATCGTCCTCCGAAAAAGTCGTAACGCGGTTCATTTTCCCGGTGAGCAGCCCACTGGCCAACGGGACGCGCGCCAGGATGCCGACCTGGCGACGTTGCGCCTCACCAAAGAACAGGTCAGCCGGGCGTTGGCGGAAGACATTGAAAATGATCTGCACAGACTGCACCTGGGGAAATTCGATGGCTTTCAGCGCCTCTTCAACCTTTTCGACGCTCACCCCATAATAACGGAGTTTCCCCTGCCCCACCAGATCGTCCAGAACCGCAAACACCTCCGGCATATAATACACTTCAGTGGGTGGACAATGCAATTGCAGCAGATCTAGCGCTTCGGTATCGAGATTCTGCAAGCTTCGCTCGACAAAGGCGGTCAGATTTAGACAATTGTAGCCGCCGGCTGTATGTGGGTCAAGGCGGCGGCCGGCCTTGGTGGCGACGATGATCGGCTCGCGGCGTTCCCGGCGCAGTTGCGCCAGCAAGCGCTCGCTGCGTCCATCGCCGTAAACATCGGCCGTGTCAAAAAAATTTACTCCCAAGTCGACAGAGCGGTGCAAGGCAGCCAGGGATTCCGTGTCGTCCACCGTTCCCCAGGCACTGCCGATCGCCCAGGCGCCGAAGCTGATCGCCGAAACCTGCCAGCCTGTGCGTCCTAAAGCTCGATATTCCATGGGCTTAACCCTCCTTTTTATCGACCACCAACTGCAACTTCCCGAATGCTGGGAGCATTCGGGAAGTTGATATCTGCTGTCCCAACGGGATAAACTAGAACAACCCTAATACACGACCGGTCTTCAGGTCCAGGTCGACATCGTAGAACACCGGGCGGGTGGGAAGGCCGGGCATGGTGCGCATTTCGCCTAACAGCGGGTAGAGGAAACCCGCCCCGACCGAGGCGCGGATGTCGCGGATGGGGACGCGGTAGCCCTTCGGCACACCCTTCAGGGCAGGATCATGGCTCAAGCTGAGGTGCGTTTTGGCCATATTCATCGGCAGCTTATCGAAGCCCAGCTTGGTGTACAGCTCGATCTTGGCCTCCGCCTCAGGCAGATAGTCCACGCCATCGGCGCCATAGATCTCTTTGCAGATGATCTCGATCTTCTGCTTGATCGACCAGTCAAGCGGGTAGAGGAACTTGAAGTTGGTAGGTTTTTCAGCCGCCTTGACCACCGCTTCGGCCAGCTTGATGGCGCCCTCGCCGCCTTCCATCCAATGGCGAGCCACCACGGCGTCCTCAGCGCCGGCCTCAGCCGCTGCCTGGCGCACCAGCTCTACCTCAGCCGGGGTGTCATCTTTAAAGGAATTGACTGCCACCACCACATTGACGCCGAAACGCAGGGCGTTTTTGATATGGTGCTGCATGTTGCCCAAACCGGCGCGCAACAGGTCCAGGTTTTCCTGGACGTAGGCATAATCGAGCGGCTTGCCGGCCACAACCTTGGGACCGCCGCCGTGCATCTTCAGGGCGCGCACTGTGGCTACCAGCACCACCACCTGCGGGATCAAGCCTGAGGTGCGGCATTTGACGTCGAAGAACTTTTCCATGCCGATGTCGGCGCCAAAGCCGGATTCGGTCACCACATAATCGGCCAGCTTTAGAGCGATCTTATCAGCGATGATCGAGCTGTTGCCGTGGGCGATGTTGGCGAAGGGGCCAGCATGGCAAAACACCGGTGTGCCTTCCAGGGTCTGCATCAAATTCGGCATGATGGCATCCTTCATGAGGACAGTCATCGCTCCGGCGACGCCCAGGTCTTCAGCTGTGATCGCTTCCCCAGCTTTATTTGTCCCAATCACGATGCGACCAAAACGCGCGCGCATGTCGGCTAAGTCAGAGGTCAAGGCCAAGATGGCCATGATCTCGCTAGCAACGGAAATATCGTAGCCAGTCTTGCGGATCATGCCCTTCTCCTCCGGACCATGGCCGATGGTGATCTCGCGCAGGAAGCGGTCGTTGGTGTCTACCACGCGCCGCCAGGTGATCGCATCCGGGTCGATATCTAGGCGGGCAAAGCGGCTGCGCTCCTCGGGGGTCAGGTCGTCAGGGTTAGTCTTGGTGATGCCCAGCTTCTTCAGACGGATCAACATGGAGTTGGTGAACTTGCGTTTGCCCTCCTTGTCAGCCGGGCAAAGGGCGTTGAAGAGCTTATCATCAGTCTGGGTGGATTCATGGAAGATGCGGGCGTCGATCGCCGCCGCAAGCAGGTTGTTCGCGGCGGTAATAGCATGGATATCGCCGGTCAGGTGCAGGTTGAAGTCCTCCATCGGCACCACCTGGCTGTAACCGCCGCCAGCTGCGCCGCCTTTGATCCCGAAGGTGGGACCCTGGCTGGGCTGGCGGATGCAGGTGAAGACCCGTTTGCCGAGGTGAGCACCAAGCGCCTGGCTCAACCCCACCATGGTGGTGCTTTTGCCCTCTCCGAGTGGAGTGGGCGTGATCGCCGTTACGTCGATATACTTACCGTCCGGCACGTCTTTCAATCGCTCGAGCACTTCCAGGCGCACTTTTGCTTTGTAATCTCCGTGGAGTTCGAGCTCCTCCGGCAGCAAGCCGATCTCCTCAGCGAGCATTTTGATCGGCTTGAGTTCAGCCTCTTGGGCGATTTCAATATCGGAGGGAACAGGAAATCGCCGCTTGAGGGGCGTTGGCTTGAAAGGTCGTAAGCCAGGGAATTCTCGTACAGCAGACATGGAAATCTCCTTATGCTTCAAAGTTGTGCCAAAGAGGAATATCGATACCTGTATATTGTGGCATGTTTCACGAAGTTACGCAAATGACGCTTATCCTATTCCCCCCTGTAAGGTGTCACATTTTCTGGAAAAAACACCGCTAAACCATCTCCTCTCTATCAATAAGGGAACAGGAAAACAGCCAATCAGGTAACTAGTTACCTTTATCATGTGACTTATTACACATAGCGTAGTTGCTTTTCGCGCTTATATTTCGTACAATACTGAGGAGTATAACACGACAAAAGGCGATGGACGAACGACGAAAGACAGACGATAGAGCGCGTCCTTCGGCTATCGTCCTTCGTCGTCCGTCTTTCACGTTGGTCCACAATGAGGAGGTCAAAATGCCTGAACGCAAGAGAGTAACCTTACCCAGCCTGTTCAAAAAGGTCGCCGATAATCAGCCGATTACCATGTTGACGTGCTACGATTACCCCACGGCTCATTTCCAGGAACAGGCCGGCATCGATATGATCCTGGTCGGTGATAGCCTGGGAATGACCATGCTCGGCTATGAATCCACCCTGCCGGTGACTATGGAGGATATGATCCGCCATTCACAGGCGGTGCGGCGTGGCTCGCCTAACGCCTGGCTGATCGGCGATATGCCTTATATGAGCTACCAGCCCAGCGTTGAGACTGCCATCCGCAATGCCGGGCGCTTCATGGCCGAGGCCAGCTGTGATGCCATCAAACTCGAAGGCGGCGCAGAAATGGCTGACCGCATGGCAGGCATCGTCAGAGCCGGCATCCCCGCCATGGGTCACCTCGGGCTGACTCCGCAGAGCGTCAGCGCGCTGGGCGGCTTCCGCGTGCAGGGCAAGGGCGCTCAACAGGCCAGGAAAATCGTCGAGGACGCCAGGAGCCTGGAGGAGGCCGGGGCCTTCGCCATCCTTTTGGAGATGGTGCCTGACCGGGTATGTCGGTTGATCACCGAACGGGCTAAGACATGCTTCATCATCAGCCTCGGTTCCGGGCTGCACGCCCACGGCCAGCTGTTGATCTACCATGACGCCTTTGGCCTGTACCCGCGCTTTAAACCGCGCATGGCTAAGGTCTTCGCCAACGCCGGCCAGCTCATCCAGGACGGGCTGGTGGAATATGTCAAAGAGGTGACCGGACGGACATTCCCCCAGCCGGAAAATTGGTTCGGTATGCCGGACGAAGAGTATGAGGAATTGCTAAAACTATTGGATTAGTTCTCTGACATGAGGATTACATCCTGATTTCGACCAGGACAAGAGAACTATCGTAAGGAGATGATCCATGGACAAGAACCTTCACCAATTGCTAAAAATTCCCTCCGAAAGGCTGGACGACATCAATGCCGTCTTACTTAACCCGGATACACGGGTGGTCAGCGATTTCCTGGCTGTCGTGGCGAAGCATGGTACGCCCGAGGAGATCAACCGCAAGGCAGCTCAGGCCGGCGAACTCCCTGTCCTGCTCAAGCGCGTCGAAGCGACTCAGCCCAAATACCTGCAAGACCTGGAATGGCTGGAGCAGCGACGCGAGCAAGGCGAGTTCATCTCCCTCGCTGGCTACCGCCGCAAAATCCTCGGACCAAAAGCAGATGGGAGGCAGTTCAAGGATGACTTCGCCGTGACCCTGGAGGTCAGCGCCGCCCAATACTTTCCCTGGATCGTCCTGGCAGCCCGGCGCGCCATCGAACAAGGCACACTGATGCCTGGGCGTTTCATTAAAGTACGCAAGATGAAGGAGCAGGAAGCCGACGGCGACCTGCCAGCCATCGCCGCGGCGATGCAGATCATCGGTGCCAGCTATGTCGAGACCCTGGATACCAAGGGCACGGACGGCGCCAACGTTCATTTGGGAGGACCGGCGACCATCACCGGCTATTTCGGCGGGGTCGGCCAACCCAATCAATACGCCCTCAATTGGCTCGACGAGTACCTCTATTACTATACCAACTATGGCGTGCGGCAGGTATTGAACCTCAACCCGGGCACGGTCTTCCTCGGCTATCTGCTCCACCGCCTGGGCGTGGATATCGAGTTCAAGATCTCGGTGTTCATGGGCAATGACAATCCTTACGCTGCTTTCTGGACTCTGTTGGGCGCTAAACTGTTCGCCCGCGAAGACGGCAGCTCCCCTTTGATCGGCTTCAACTGGAGCAACTCGATCAATAACGAGACCATGGAGATCACTGCCCAGTTCCGCAAAGATCTCGGCTTCGAAGACGTGGTGCGCTTCGAGCATCACATCACCGAGGCCTATAAGAGCATTGTGCGCCAGCCGTACAATCGCCGCGACGAGCTGCTCGAAGCCGCGCACCATATCGCCAATATCTCCGCCAAACACGAAGGAGGCGACCCGGACGTAGATCAAAACCGCCCCCACCCCTCTGACATCCTGGATTACTTCCGTGACAAAGAGGAGATCATCGCCTCCGGCGACTGGGATCATTTGACGTTGAACTTCCTCGATAAAGTCGACGCGGTGAACGAGACGGCCCGGGCTTTGACGGAGCGGGGGTTGTCCTTCATCGCGGCTCAGAGATTGCATTGTTAGTACTTAGTGCTCAGTATACAGTACTCAGTATTCAGTTAGGAGGCTTAGTCACCTTCATGAGTCGATTGCCTTACGCAGCCAGTTTTCAGGACCTGATTGTCTACCAAAAGGCAAGACAATTGGCCTTTGAGATATTTCAAATCACAAAGGTATTCCCAAAGAGCGAAACATATTCGCTAACCGATCAAGTTCGCAGGTCATCTAGATCGATCGGAGCACAAATTGCAGAGGCATGGGCAAAAAGAGATTATGAGAAACACTTCCAGAGCAAGTTAACCGATGCAGATGGTGAACAACAGGAAACCCAACATTGGATTGATTCAGCTCTCGATTGTGGATATATAACCAGAGAACAAGCATCGGGGCTCAGCGGAAAATGCGAGGAGATCGGTCGCTTGCTCGGAAGTATGATCGCAAAATCGGAACAGTTTTGTAATCCCGAATTAAGAAGAGTCCGCGAAGAAACCGCTGAGTATTTTGTCAAGTCAGTGGACTTTAACCAATAACCAGAATATTGCAATGGATATTTTGGAACTGAGTACTGGATACTGGGTACTGAATACTGAATGTTGGGACTTTAGAGCAAGAGGACAACCATGATTCCAAAGCACATGGACTCATTCCTCAAAGATCGGCTTCCAGAGCAGACCATCGAAAACCGCCTGGTCAGTGAGGATGGGCGATGTTTTCTGGAGTTCGGCCCGCTGGATGTCGACCGGCTGGCGCGGCTTGGCATCCAGGTTGACAGCCTCGGCCCGCGCCTGGTGGTCTGCATGTGGGACGCGGCCTCCCCGCTCGAAATCGGCGGCTACCTGGTGGTAGATAACCTGGCAATGGGGCGACCCTCCATGGGCGGCATCCGCATGCTGCCGGACGTCACTCCAACCGCCATCCACAACCTGGCGCGCGGCATGACCTTGAAGAACGCCGCCGCCGACCTGCCCTATGGCGGCGGCAAATCCGGCATTGTCGCCGCTGGCGACCTATCGGCGGAAGAGCACACCGCCACCGTGCGCGGTTTCGCTCACCTGCTCTACCGTTACCACGACATCTACCTGCCCGGGCCGGACGTGGGTACCAACGACGCCGATATGATGACCATCGCCATCGAGAACGGGCTGGATAATGCCGTCTCCAAGCCTATCGAGATGGGAGGCAACCGCATCGACCAGCTGGGGGCTGCCGCTGGCGGCGCGATCATCGCCCTGGACGAACTGGTCAAAGTCATGCACCGCTTGCAGGGGGTTCCGCCATTTGATGGTCTGCAAGTCCCGCCCCCCGAGCAGCTTACCATCCTGATTCAAGGGTTTGGGGCGGTGGGCGCCCACGCCGCCCGCTTCTTGTGCCAATGGTTGCCTGGTGCGCGGGTGATCGGAGTCAGCGATGAACTGGGTTACCTGTACGATGAGCAGGGACTGCCGGTCGATCAGCTGTTCAACCTGTGGCAAACGCAAGGGCCAGTGACACGTTCTTATTTCCAGGAGCAGCTAGCCCAGGCTGGGCGCGGCCAGGTAAAGGTTAAGTTTTCCAATGCGCCCAATGACCTGTTGCGCGAATCGGCCTTCTGCCTGATCCCAGCCGCCCCAATTGCCAACTACCTGGGCACCGATCCAGATACCCACCCAAGCATGACGGTTGACCGCATGGGGCGCTGGTCGTTGATCGTCGAAGGCGCTAACACCTACTCCCCCGATCCAGAACGTAAGGTGGCGCGCGCCCGCATGGAGCGCGCCGTCTATCGCCAGCGAGGGGTGCTGATCGCCACTGATTACCTGGTGAATTCTGGGGGGGTCATCTTCGCTGCTCAAGAGCGCCTGATTAAAACCCCCACCCACCTGCGCTTCCCGAACGAGATGCGTGGGGATCGCGCCACCGTCGAGCACTGGCTAAAAACCCACGCCGCCGAACTCGAGGCACTGGCCGAGCAGAGGCGCCTGGCTGCAGAAGCCCACCGCGCCGAGGTCATCCGCCGCAACATCCGCGAAATGGTCGACCTGCTGGCTTCGGACGCCGATCTGCTGCCTTGCGAAGCGGCCGAACGCGTCAGTGTGCGGCGCATCGCGGCCAGCGAAAGCGATCGCACCGCTGCCGATATCATGGAACCAGTGCCCACCATTCTTGTCGACAGCACCGTCCAACAGGCAGCCGCCATCCTGGTCGATGCCGGTTGCCCGATCTTGGCTGTCGTCTCCCCCGATGGAGAACTGCTCGGAGTGGTGACCGAGTGGGACATCACGCGGGCTACCGCGCGCGGCTCACCCGACGACCAGCCTTTGGACAGAATCATGACTCGCCAGGTGATCACTGCCGGTCCCCAGGACGGGATCCTAGAGGTGATCCGCAAGCTGGAATATCATGAAATCTCCTCCATGCCGGTCGTCTCCGGGAAATCCGTGCTAGGCATGGTCAATTCCGATCTATTGGCGCGCAAGTCCCTGCTCCGCCTGCTGCAATCACAAGTTTATTAATCGGATTCACGCCGCGCATGTGCTAACCTTCCTGTCATTATCGGGACATTTGCCACTTCAAGGAATTGCGGGATTATTTCATAATAGTAGCTAGCAATCGTTCCGATCATCACAAGGAGTGCTGACCATGATCACCAAACAGGAACTCGTTTACCGGCAGTTAGTCACCTTGCCCGACGGCGGCCGGGTTCTGCTGCGACCATTGACCCCGGAAGATCGCCAGGTATTAATTGAACTGTTTACTCCCACTTCAGCCGAGGACCGGAGGTACATGCGCCACAACGTCACCGATCCGGAAGTCGTCGGGAGATGGATCGACGAATTGGATTACGACAAAGTGTTGCCCCTGGTTGCCGTCGTTGGAGATCGCATCGTTGGCAATGCCACCCTCCACTTTTCTGAGGGTCCGGCGCGGCACCGCGCCGAAGTGCGTATCTTCCTTGCCAAGGAGATCCGTCGCCGGGGCGTCGGGTCGCGCATGTTGCAGGCGTTAATCGAGCTGGCGAAACGGCGCAGCATCTACATGATCGAGGCCCAGATCATCAGTGACCAGACAAGCGTGATTAAATCTTTCCAGAAGCTGGGTTTCGAGTTGAAGTGCGTTCTGGATGATTACTTCATATTACCGGATGGCGAATTGAAGGACGTCGCTCATCTCATCTTGAGGCTGCGGGATTTCGGAGGAGACTTTTAACCTCGATGCGGATCGCTGGGACGCCCGTTACGCCGCGCAGCTCGACTCCTGGCTGAAACGTAGCCCGCGGCAGCTGCTGCTGGATTACGCCCACCTGCTCCCCTCCAGTGGCCTGGCCTTGGACGCCGCGGCCGGGGTGGGCACCAGCAGCCTTTTTTTAGCTGAGAAAGGTTTACATGTCATCGCCCTGGATATCTCCCTGGTGGCGCTGCGCTTGGCGAAACAGCGCGCCGGCTCCGGATCCTTACCCCTGGAAGCAGTCGTCTACAACCTGTCAAACCCCTGGTTGCCGCCGGAAACCTTCGACGTTATCCTAAACTTTCACTTCCTGGAACGCGCCACCTTCCCGGTCTTCCGCCAGGCGTTAAAGCCGGGGGGACTGCTGTTCTTCGAGACATTCCAAAAGGCAGAAGATGATCTGCTCGTCCCGGAGTATTACCTGGAGCCGGGAGAACTGCTGGCTGCCTTCGTGGATTTTGATATCATCTATTGGGCAGAAAGCGTATTGCCCGCCACGGAATCACATCCGCAACGGGCGATGGCGCAGTTGGTGGCTCGCAAACCAGCCTAAAATTTGTGGTTATTTTATAATCGCCGGCAGGTAAACCAAACGCGTCACGTCCAATACGGGGCCGCCATCGTACTTTGTCCAGTTAATGCCATCTAGGGAGGTGGCATCGCCGATCCTTTCATCTCCAGCGCACCAGCCCCCACCGTGGTACCACAGATGATACAGGCTGCCATCGAAAATTACCCAAGGTGCGGTGACACCTTGATAATCCCATTCTCCCAGGCTGACGTCCAACACCGGATTGTCATCTGACCTGGTCCAGGTCACACCATCTGGCGAACTGGCCAATCCAATCCGCATAAATGCATCTGGATCGCAAGCAGCACCTGTCCAGCCAGAATACCACATCCGATAAGAACCACTATTAGAAATAATAAATGGGTCAAAGACCCACGTACCATCCCAATCAGAGGCAGGATCGATGTCCAGCACGGGATTAGCTAGATGCCTGGTCCAATTAATCCCATCCGGTGATGTGGCCAAGCTGATGCGGCCTGTCCCTGAGCTGTCCTGACCGGTGTACCACATCTTATACATTCCTGCTTCCCGAATGATACCGGCGAGACTGACCCAATTTTCATCCCAACTGCCGGGCGACCCAAGATCAAAAACCGGATTATTAGCGTATCTGGTCCAATTGATCCCATCCGGGGAGGTTGCGTAACCAAAGCGGAAATGACCATTTCCGTTGTACCACATATGGTAGATCCCCCCAGATTT
>Ga0209751_10006368_pt1 | contig 10940 bp, 12 predicted proteins | sample RifCSP13_1_FD_184019 | JGI IMG/M metagenome (GOLD analysis project Ga0209751, IMG submission 184019) | Soil microbial communities from Rifle, Colorado - Rifle CSP2_sed 13_1 (SPAdes) (version 2) | ecosystem: Environmental > Terrestrial > Deep subsurface > Rock core/Sediment | place: Rifle...
GCCAATTATACATGAGCAGGACGTTCGCAGAATTAATTCTTTTGCCCGCTAATCCACGTCAATCTTCACGAATTGAAAAGATTAATGCAAATTCGCGGAGAGGGGCGGATTGTTTTTGGGTTTTTTTGAGTAAGTACGAGGGAGCTAAAACGTGATGGTGTTTTCCAGATTTTTGATGATCTCGAAATCTTCAGGCAGATCCAGGTCAAGGCCGAGGGAGGGCAGATCCACGATTTCGAGTCGTGCCCCCGCTTTATTCACTAGGTCGCAATGCCTCTGGAAGGAATTTTCGCCGAAATCATATTCGATCAGACCGGCAGGAGAGATCAAAAGGGCATTCGTCCCGCGATGATGCCTGTCTGGCGCGATCACAACAACGGGAGGTTTCACTGCCCGGTCAAGCAATGCAAGGATGTCTTCACGGGTGACGAGTGGCAGGTCGGCAGGGAGGACCAGTACTCCGCGAGTGGCATACACTTGGGCTACGATCGTGGCGCGTTTTAGTGCTGTGTTCAAATGCGGCTGACCGTCTTCCTGGACGGTGCGCGCACCGTGGTTGCGGGCTATGGTCAGTGCATTGGGATCGCGGCTAACCACCAAAACCTCGTCCACTTCCTTTAACCCGGATAGGGTTTCGAGGGTATGTTGGAGCAGGGCTCGGTTGAGTTCTGTTCGCTCGTCCTCATTTAGTGTCCCAGCCAGCCGGGATTTTCCGCTTCGTAAAGGTTTCACAGGTACGATGGCCCAAAGTGTCATAAATCACATCCGATAAAATGTAACACGGCACGAGCGAGTTGGCGTCTATCTTCATGACTTCTCATCAACGTATTGGTTACAAGCGTGTGCATATTCAAACCCCTAATGCTTTCATTAAGTTGCGCATCAACCTCATCGAGTACGAAATTTGCAGCCAGACCTTTGTAATGCCTTGCCACGGCCAACGCAGAAGGTTCAATGCCGAGTTCGCGATACATCTTTGCGGCAGGACCCTTGACCGATTCTCCGCCGATGATCGGCGAAATGGCAACCATCGGTTTGTTAATGTTTGGATAAATCTTCAAAATGGGATCGATGCTCACCCAGGGATTTGACGGACAAATGACGACTGCATCCGCGGCCTGGATCGCCTCACGCGCCCCGGAAACTGGTTCGGCCATATCAACCCCGTCAAACCGGAAGCCTCTGACCCGCGGTCCACAACGCCTGTGAACAAAATACTCCTGAAAAGCCAGATTGCCCTCATCGGTTTCGACGATTGTCCTGACGGGTTGATCGGACATCGGCAGGACCGTATGCCGGACTCCCCAGGTTATACAAAAGTGGCGGGTGATCTTGCTCAGCGAGTCGCCCAGCTCCAGGCGCCGGGTCCTTTCAAGGTGAGTTCCAAGATCGTGGTCACCGAGTCGGAACCAGTCAGGCCCACCAAGTTTTGACACATTATCCAAAACGTTCCACGATTCATTGCCCCGTCCCCAGCCTGTTTCCTGATTGGCCAGACCTGCAAGGGTATAGCAGACTGTATCCAGATCGGGGCAAATATACAAACCATAGTGTTCAAAGTCATCGCCTGTATTGACGATGATGGTGAGTTCTTCAGGTTTAAGAATTTGAGCGAGTCCGTGCGCCAGTTTCGCGCCACCGACCCCGCCCGCGAGTGCGACGATTTTCATTTGTAAATCGTTATATCGTGGGTTGATTTTCTTTCGCGTGAAATTGGAATGTCCGCTGGGTAACCGAGAATAATCATGGCTTGCGGTTCCCATGTCTTCGGCAGAGCCAAATTCAATTGAATGGTCTCCTGCACAAATAACGGACTGCACACCCAAACCCCGCCCAGACCTTCGGCGTGCGAGGCGAGAAGCATTTGCATCCCTGCGTTTGCCACCGATTGCACGGCCATCAGGTATTCAGCCTTGCCCCGTTTTTTATCGGGGTAAACGTCCATCTCGCTCATATCGAGGCAGAGAATAATAACGACCGGGCCCCCAATTATCCTTTTTTGTGAACGCGAAGTTAGTTTTTGAATTTCATCAGGTGGAAGGTTGTCTATTTCGAGATCGCGCTCGAATTCCGCGGCCATTGCGTTTGCTAATTTTTCTTTGACAGATTCATCCGTCACAACGGCGAATCTCCACGGCTGGCGGTTGTGTGCAGAAGGGGCATAGGCGGCAGTGGTGAGAATGTCCTGTATAACGGAATCAGGCACCGGGTCCGGTTTGAAGCGGCGAATGGACCGGCGGTTCCGCAGAAATTTGTGGTGGTTATTTATGGAGGTCAAAGTGAGTCGGTTTGATCTTGAAGATGATTCGCTTTTGAGCTGCGCGCTCGGTCCAGGGTTCGTTGTCGTAACGGATCGAAAGCATATTGATGTGTTCATCTGCGCCTTCTGTGGTGTAGCTGACAACTTCGCCGCGAATGCCGAAATAACGATAGGTCTTGTTCGGGTCTTGAATGGTCATCGCCACTTTTGGACGTACTTTCATGTTCCTGTCTTTCACACGCCCTTCGTTGGTGTTGATGAGAATGTGCTCGCCATCGGTGCTGAACCAAACGGGCGTGACCTGCGGGGAGCCATCGGGCATAAGGGTTGCGAGATAGAGTAATGCTTTTGAGTCATCGCTAACCAGATCCTGATACTCTTCAGGAAAACTCATGGATTGACCTCCGGGTTTGGGATGTAAAGGTTGTATATTTCCCCGTGAAATTTTTGGATGAGTTGGAGATCGTCGTTCGTGCAACCAAGCAGGATTTTGATTTCCATATCGCGTTTAAGTGTATCAAGTGTGCATAAGATTCCTGTTAGTGTTTTTGTTCCCAATGAACCAAGCCACACGTCAATCCCGCCGCCATCACCGGCGGTGGTGTTTTCAAGATAACCATAATCAAGCGGATAGACGGCTTCCGGGTAGCGCGGGTGTACGCTGCCTCTCGGTCTATCTATGACGATTGGATTGATCCTTGCCAATTGAGCGATTTCGATCCAGAAGGAAGAGTCGGGTGTCATCACGGCGCCCTGAAATGACAGTTACCTTTTGAATTTTGAAAACCAAAATCGGCAATCATCGTCTCGAAGGTTTGTGTAAATCAACTGTGTTTTGCAGGAAAACCTTTGGGACGATTACCGAACTTGAATCTAAAAACTCAATAGGGTGATCGTCGCTTTATGCTATCGAAATAGATCCTGTTCTTTTGGGCGGATCAATTCTTTGATTTTGCTCTCGCGCAGCGGATATGGAAACCCACGTACATGGATCACGGGTGTGCCTTCTGCGGCTTGACCCATCATCAGGGAGGCGGCCGCGGCGAGTTCATCTGCCACGCCAACCTGTGTGACTTGTAATGTATACCCAAAGAGGTCGGGCTTGCCGCGCAGGTCTTCGAGCCCGGGCACGCCAGCGAGGCCAATGGCGGTTCCAATCGTGCCGTTGCGCCATGCCCGTCCATGCGAATCGATGATCAGAATGCCGACCTTCTTTTCCGTTTTGGATTTGATCTCAGCCCGAATCTTTTCAGCAGACCGGTCCGGCTCCGCTGGAAGGAGCAGTACCCACTCCTCGACAGAATCGCCCATCCCCGCGACATTGGAGTGGTCGATCCCGGCGTTCGCGCAGACAAAGCCAAGTTTGTGTTCGACGATGATCGCGCCGACGCGGGTGCGCAACACTTCTTTGCTTTCCTGCAGGATCAATTCCACAACCCGCGGGTCTTTTTCCGTTTGTTTGGCAAGGTCGAACGCGCTCCGCGAAGGTGTGATTGTCGTCAGGTTAACAGCCCGACCTTCCGCTTTGGAAATTACCTTCTGGGCAAAGACCAGAATATCGTTGTCTTCGAGGAGCAGATCCTTCGCTCGAAGCGCATTAAGAACAATATCCGCCAAGTTGTCATCTCGGCGGATAAGAGGGATATGTTGTAGAGGGGTTAGCGTGAGAGAAGACACTTTATTTTTTAATTGCGCCTGTGATTTTGATGCCCGCATGGGTCGAACCGTATTGTTTGTTGATATTAATAAGCACGCTGGTGAGCCCTTCAAGGACAACCGAATTTTCGATCGGTCCTGCGTCCCAGCCTGTCAACCCGGCGGCTTCGACGAGTTTTATCGTCTCTGCGCGCGCCTCCTTACTGGTGCCCGTAACAAGAACATCACAATCCACATCCTCTTCGCTGAGGAGATGCTCATGAGAAATATTTTGGAAGGCGGAGCACACTTCCACCCCCTCGCCCACGATCTCCTTGGCTTCCTGGGCGGCTGATCCAGCGGAAGGCATTTGGACTTTGGTCACCTTTGGAGGGACCAATGGCACGGTCACGTCGATCAGCAGTTTTCCCTTCAGAACATCCTTCACGCTTTCGAGGGTTTCGCGGTGCGCGGCATAAGGCACCGTGATCACAACAATCTCCGCCAATTGCGCGGCTTCACGGTTATTCGTTCCCACGAGGGAGGATGAGCCTTCCAATAATTCCATGATCTCCGATGCGGCAGTCACAGCCCGTTCTGAAGATCGTGAACCGATCAACACTTTATAACCCGCTCTTGCCCAGCGAAATGCCAGACCTTTCCCTTCTTTTCCTGTTCCACCGAGAACGCCTATGGTCAGGAGAAGGGGTTCTTTCGTCATGTCATTTTGCATGTTATAGGACCTTTGATACTTCCTTTTGGTATCGTTCCCAGACTTTCGGGGCGATCTCACGGGCTTTGATTGAGATTTCCTTTTCGTCCAATGTGAGCAATTCGCGATTTTTCATCAATATTTTGCCTGCCACGATGGTTGTTGTGACCATGCCAGGTTGAAATCCAAAAATGATGTGCCAGGGAAGGTTGCCTGCCGTCATGAGGGTATTTGGGTGATAGTCCACAAATATCATATCAGCAAATGCCCCGTTTACCAATTGCCCGATCGGAGCCGACGGGAAGAAAATTTGTGCCAGCGCGGCATTGTTGTAAGCCGCCATCTGAGCCACATCGTAGGCGCCCATTCGGCGGGGGTCGCGGTGGTGTACCTTGTGCAGAAGATACGCCGTCTTCCATTCCTCCCACATGGCGTTGGAAAAGCCGTCGTTGCCAAGGCAAACCTTGATTCCCAAGCCCATCATCGATTCGATCTGCGCCACACCCACACCATTGTTCATGTTGGAGCGAGGCTGGTGGGAGAGCCAGGTATTTGTTTCCAAAAGGACCTGCATTTCACGAACATCGAAGTGGACTCCGTGTGCGGTGATGGTTCTTGGACCGAGGATCCCATATTTCTGCAGACGGTCGATCACGCGCATACCTGTTTTATTCAGGCTGTCATATTCGTCAGACTCATGTTCGGCGGTATGGATGTGGAAGCCGATATCTTCGGGAACGGCCTGACGGCACAACGCGAGGGACGAGTCTGAAAGCGTCAGGCTGGCGTGCAGGCCGAAGGTCCCGGCAAGAAGCGGGCTTTTTTCTTTTTTCAGGAAACGGAGGTTCTCATTGATCCCCGCCTTCATTTTTCCTTCGCCATCGCGATCTGTGACTTCGTAACAAAGGACAGCGCGCAACCCTGCCTCCTCAACCGCTTCGCTGATGATATCCAGAGACCCATCGATGGCGTTGGGTGAGGCGTGATGGTCGATGAGGGTTGTTGTGCCATGTCGGATGGCATCCACAAGACATGGCAGGACCGAGTACTGAATGCTCTCCGCATCCAACGAACGATCGAGCGGCCACCACAATCTCTGCAGGATTTCCGGGAAATCTTTTGGCGCCGGACCCGGAATCGCCATGCCGCGCGCAAAGGCGCCGTAAAAGTGGGTGTGCGCGCAGATATTTCCCGGCATGACGTATTGACCCTGCGCGTCGAGGCGCTCTTCGTTTGGATATTTTTCCACCAGAGACTTGCTTACGCCCGTATCCTTGATGCGGTCACCTTCGATAAGGATTGCGTGATCCTCAAGGATCCGATTTTCTTTTTCCCAGGTAATGAGTTTTGCGTTTATGATTAACATATCAGCCTAACCCGAATTGGTTGGGATGAGGGAGATTCATTCCATTTGCGCCGATTTCCTGAATCGCGAGGAAGGATGCTTCGCGCACCTCCGGGTCTTCGCCGTACATGCCATTGTAAAAAGCGCTGACGATGCCTTCATTGGAAATGGGCTTGAGATACGGGATTGCGGCCAGCCTCTCCTCGGTACTGCCGTATTTAAAGGCGGAGAGCAATGCGTCTGTCGCTGGACCACCGCGTGGAATGCCCATACCCTGCTTCCCTGCGAACTCGATCAACCAGGGAGTTTCGGAAGGTGGTCGCAGTCGATGAGGAACGCGCGGGTCCGTTGTAGCCAATTGCTCCAAATATTGTGTGGCGAGATTTCGAACTGCCCATTGATCGTCTTCCACTTGCATGCGTTGCAGGGTTTCGTTTGCCCAGGGTTGTTCAATTCTTGCCAGCCCGTGCACGACAGCCCGGCGGAGCATGATATCGGCTAGTGTTGCGCCTTCCTTAAGCATGGCATGTCCCTCGATTGGGTCATTCGCCAAAGCCTCTGCCGCCGCCCGCCTGAGTTCTTCATCCCCTTGAAGGAGGGCGCGCGCCACCGCTTCGAGGGATTTTTCAGTGGAAATGGCAACAAGCGCAAGGCAGGCAGCGCGTCGTACCGAACCTACGGGAGCCTGGAGAACCTCCTCGAGGGCATCGATTGCCTTGGTATCCCGCATGGCGCCACTGCCCAGCGCCGCGAGAGGAATTAATTCAAACGAACGTGAGCTTAATAATTGACGGAAGAGTGTTGCCGCGCCCGGGTCGCCGCTGGCAACAAATGCGGCCATCGCCTGACCACGCAACCCGATCGGCTGACCCTCCGCCTGCAGGATTGCCAACAGGCTGGCAAACACTTTTCCGCGCCAGGTCGCTTCGCGTGGGGCATCACGCAGCCAGCGCGCAACAGCAAAAACATGTTTGTATAACGGGAGTTCAGACTCTTTCAACAGGATATCCGCCACCGCGGAGGCATCTCCACGCGCGGCCAGATAATGCAGGGATAAAGTTTTTCCGTTCCAATCCGGTTGGGCGAGCAGGGTGGAACCAGCATCGTTGTCGCCAATCGCCTGCCCTGCGAGATACCCATTCAGCACCGAATGCAGGAACCGCATTTTGTTTCCGGGATGTGAAACTAGGAGCCCGCTATCCACCATTTTGCTGAGCAGGCCATACGTGGGCACGTCCCCGGCTTTGGATTTCTTAATTCGGATCTTTTGCGATTCGGTGACGGGCGCTTTTTCCCCTTCCTCTGTTTGAGTGACGGTTTCTGCGCTTTCGATGGGCTTGTCTTCCACAATGTCATATTGCTTGACCCAGGTTCGGGCTGTACGTGCATCAAAAACAGCTTGTGTTGTTAAGACGGCCTGCATGGCAAGCAATTCCAACGCGGCAACAGGCGTTCCGCTTGGCGCCACGCGGCGCAAATGGGTGGCTATCGAATCGAGAACGCGCGGGCCGAGGCTGTCTCCGGCGTATGCCCCCCAAACTTTCAGGGTCAATTCAAATGGAGTCAGGCCATGATTATCCGTTGTGATCCATGTGTTTAGCAGGATCGGGTCCACTTGTTCTGGCCCGGTCTGCGACCATGCCTCCAATGCGACTGTTCGTGACCACAACTCCCCCCATTGTTGCATGAATTGAGACATTGTGCGTAAATCCCAACCGATCACAGCAAGCGGATTGAAACCGAGACCGATCAACCCGTTCAGTTGATCCGCACATCCGGTTGTGACGATCCTCGCTTTTGGATAAGCCTGAATTAAGGCCTTGAACCATGCGACCACATCCTTTTGGCCTTGCGGATCCAGTTCGTCAAAACCATCGATCAATAACAAAGCCTGTCCATTTTTAAAGGATTGCTGGATGAATCCGGGAAGCCTTCCCAGATCGAACACGGGCGCGTTTTCTGCCACTGCATTGGCAACGATATAGATCGGGTCCTTCGTGGAATCAAAAGGAAGGGCAAGATCGGCGACATGATACAGGTAGGGGACGGCTTCCGCTTCGGATTTCGCATCCAACCGGATCCTGAGATTCGCCGCCATCGAGGCGAGGTGTGCAAGGGCGACAGTTTTTCCTGCTCCCGCCGCCCCGACGATCACCACATTGGCCCCACCGGAAACCGATTCGGCAAGGCTCAACGTTGGAGCCAGGCGGGCATGTAGGGGAGGGTCTGTGAGATGATATCTTCCTGAAGCCCGATCACCCCGGGTTCGACTCGCGCAGGCGGCGCCATAAGTCGCGGTTCTTGAAGGATTTCATCAAGCGAAAACAGGGAGGCAGCCAGGTGCATGCCCTGGGCGTGGCGAAGTGTGATCCGGCGATGATTGTCCTCCAACCCACTGCTCCGCCGGACTTTTGCGGCTTCGCGCTGCTCCTTTGCAGATTCCCGAACCTGGGTTAAAAGCGGCTGTATACGCCGGGCAATCAGGAGGAAGAGGATGCCGGTGATAAAACCAACAAGGAATGAGAACGGGTAGAGGGTAAAATCAATTCGCATACAAGATCCGCCCGCAAGTGGGACAGTAGAATAACTGGCTTGTTGATCGTGCGCTTTGTTGTTGCGAGGGGGTTAGCGTGGTACCGCAGGCCGCACAGGACGAGTCGTTTATAGTGACGACTGCAATGCCGCGGCGTTGCAACCGTAATTGATTGTAAAGCTTGACGGACTGACCATCCAAATTATTCATAACGGCTTTGCGTTCCGACTCGAGGGTTTCGATATCTTTTTGGAGCGAATCGCTTTCTTTCATAAGATCCTGATGTTGAACCAGTAATCTCGATTGGATTTGTTCCAGTACGGTCTTTGAGACCTGCCATTCTTTTTCAGCGGTTTCCACAGCCATCATCGCTTCCAACTCCCGGGATTCCAGGGTCGCGTGGTGTTTTCTGAGGGAAACAACATCCTTTTGCAGATCCTGCAGTTCCTTTGGGTTGTGCACCTGACCGCCATAAAGACTGGCCTCGGCCTGCTCGATCTTTAGGCGTTGTTTTTCGAATTCCGCCTCGGTCTGTTTTAGAACGCGGGCAGCTTCCTTGTTTTTACTTTCAGCCGCCGCGAAATGATCGCTGGCGGTGCGCAGTTCGAGATCGTTTTGAAGCGTTTCCTGAATTGATTTGAGGCGCGAACGAATCTGATCGATCTGGCTATCCACCTGTTGAAGACGAAACAAACCCAGCGCGGCGCTCATGAATTAATTATATACGAACTCGGTCATTGGGTGGGCACATTATAAAAATTGTAAACCGCCTGTGCGAGTTGGGCGAAAAGGCCGGAAACCGGTTCCCAGATCGTTTGCACCGGGTGAAAGGCATAAATCACAAGGACGTAATTGCCACCGGGTGTATACACGATCGCTGCATCGCTGATGTTTTTGATGACGCCGGAACTTGGTTCGGTGATCCAGCCGTGTTTGTGAGCGACCTGTGTCCCTTCCGGAACACCCGCTTCGATAAGTACGCCGATTTTGTTTGCCGCAAGATATCCAATCATCGCCTGGCATACCTGGCTGTTGATCTTATCCGGAAATGCGGCAACTAGTGCACCACCGCCAGACGATGCGCATTGATAAATATCCGTGAGCAACATGCCGGTTTCAGAGGCGGTGGTTTGGTTGAACGGATCGGGGTCCGTAAAAACATCTGTCCGTTGATTGGCCGGTGTGATTATTTTCTCCAGCAGGGGGCATGGGAATTCTGCACTGCAAAAGAATCCGGCCAGGAAGGTGTTTTCGAGACCGATCTTACGTATGTCCTCGGTGACAACGAGCGGGCCTCGGAACTGGTCGATGCTTTCCATTAACCGGTCTGCAGGTGGATTCTCGGACTTGCGGATCATATCCAGTAACAATGTTGAGGATTGTTCCTCCAAAGCGGCGTTACCATACTTGCTGAAATAGGAAATCATGATGGGGATTTTTACGGTGCTTGACGCTGTGAACGGCACATCCGGGGTTACAGAGATCAATTTACCCTGATCCATGGCAAAGTGGATCTCCTGACCTGTTTGCAGGTCGAAGAGATAGATGCCTATCACGCCGTCGAATTTTGCGACGGTGATGTTTTGTTGAAGAAGGATCTTGAGATTATCGAAGGTGGGTCGTGCCGCAGAACTGCGTTGAAACGATAAAACAACCGTCCGGTTCGAGGGGGAACGAAGCGTTTCTTCAATCAATCGGACGGCGCGCGTAATATCCAATACCGACCCGGATGTGCCCGGAGTAAATATCGTACTTCCCGGGACGGGTTGTGCGGGCGTGGGTGGTTCATCATAACGCGCCGAAATCTCATTTTGCAAAAAGGCGATCAGGCGGTCTTCCGCGATTGTGGCACTTAGTGGGACCTCGACGGGGTCAGGATCACGGTTCCAAAGGTAGTTCCAAAATCCACCCCAGAAGGATCCGCCGGTCCGTTCCAGATCTGCAGCGGCGATCATGCTGTCCAGGTCCAATTCGAAACCCACCGCAGATGGCTCGACATGAATGACCGCTTCGCCGTACTGTATTTCAATGGGGGAGGCATAGACCTGCAGGACGCGTTGTGAAGCGACCTGTGGGTCGACACCGCCGACAGGCACGCCCCCGATCTTCATCCCGCCGGGGTAATTGTTGCGTTGACGGCTGTACCCGATCAGTGCAATCACGGCGATAACCAGGGCAATGGAAAGCAGCGTAATGGATACACCCCGCAGGACAGGAATGGAACTTCGACTTCTCACACGACCTCCAAAAAGTTGTTTAAAAAGTATAACACACTCATTTTTTACGATTGTGCTAGAATAAATCAGCATCCTGCGAAGTTTGGAAAGGTGTGAATGAGGGTTGAACCTTCATGTTTTGCCTTTCAACCCAGCCTTGCAGGGAAAACTCATTTGCAGGATGGAACGATGCTCCGCTCTTTATTGATCTATCTTTCGAAGGCTGCGTGGGCGCAGAA
>Ga0209751_10006371_pt1 | contig 10934 bp, 10 predicted proteins | sample RifCSP13_1_FD_184019 | JGI IMG/M metagenome (GOLD analysis project Ga0209751, IMG submission 184019) | Soil microbial communities from Rifle, Colorado - Rifle CSP2_sed 13_1 (SPAdes) (version 2) | ecosystem: Environmental > Terrestrial > Deep subsurface > Rock core/Sediment | place: Rifle...
TTTCACGCCGATCTGGCCGTTGTGGTGGATCGAAGAGCGCCGGATAGCGGACCCTGGCCCCAGGTTGACCCCGCCGTGGCGATTGTGATGGATCTCGGTGTCCTCAATGATCCAACCCCCCGGAGCGAGGACCGCCCCCATTTGAATTTGGGTCGGGTAGCCGGTGATTTCCAAGCCCCGCAGAACGACGTTGCGGGCGCCGTGAGTGTTGCCGTTGAATGCGTAGACCGGGAAGGAGCCGTTCCCTCCGTCCAAGACCACCCCCGGCCCTGCGGCTATGAATTGCTGGCGGGATCGTGGTTCGACTTCCACTCGGTACATGCCGGGTTGAAGCAGGAACACGGTTCCTTCTGGACTGTTTGTGGCCAGAGCCCAGAGGTCATCGCCCGGCTTGACCGTGACACTTCCGGCCAACACGACCGTGGTCGTGGCCGGAACGGTTGTAGGTGCGGCCGTCGTGGGTGGGGCGGTGGTCAGCGGCATCGTCGTAACCACCGTCGTCTCCACAATGGTCGTCGAGGGGGCGACTGATGATGTCACCACAACGGTGGATGCTGTGGACGTCGGAACAACGACGGACGTCCCCCGATCGACCCGAGCGCCGTTTCCTCGGCCCCGGCCGTTGCCCTCTCCGGGTTCCCGATCGTTACGCGCCAGGCTGCCTTCGAATCCAGGTGTGGCGCGGTCCACGTAACCGGACCCTGCCTGATCACCGAGCCGGAGCTGCAACGGCGTCAGCGCCAAAACCAGCAGAACGACGAGAGCAATGCCAGCGGAAATCCTTGCTGTCATGGGCGACCCCCTTCGTGGTCGGAGTTGGGCCTCCCGGCCCGTCCAGTGCGGATCGACACTCCTTGAGGACCGCTTGAGGATTTCTTGCCTGGCCCAATCTGCCCGCGTCGGGGCGGCGAGCTGATCAACTTCCGATAAGGAGCGGCCTTGTGACCCGCGCATGGGCGGCTAGGATCCGCTGCAAATGGCGCCGACGAGGTATGGGCGGTGAAACGCGCGCTCATTACCGGTGTGACAGGACAGGACGGTTCGTACCTAGCCGAGTTTTTGCTATCGAAGGGCTACGAGGTACACGGAATCGTTCGTCGCTCCTCGTTGTTCGGGACCAGCCGTATCGACCACCTGTACGTTGATCCACATACGCCATCGGCGCATCTCCTACTTCACTACGGGGATTTGCTCGACCCCAGCGCCCTTAGCCGCTTAGTGCTTCAGATTCGACCGGACGAGATCTACAACCTCGCTGCGCAATCGCACGTCGCGGTATCGTTCGTGAACCCCCTCTACACAGCCGACGTGGACGCCCTGGGGACGCTGCGGTTGCTAGAGGCGATCCGGGTGCTCGATTACCCCGTCCGGTTCTATCAGGCCTCGTCCTCGGAGATGTTCGGTGAGGCAACCGAGGTGCCTCAGCGAGAAACCACTCCTTTCCACCCGAGAAGCCCCTATGGGGTAGCGAAAGTGTACGCCTACTGGCAGACCGTGAATTACCGCGAGGCCTACGGGACGTTCGCCGTCAACGGAATCCTCTTCAACCACGAGAGCCCTCGCCGCGGCGAGACCTTTGTGACGAGAAAGATCACGCGAGCGGCAACACGCATCAAGGTCGGTCTACAGGACGTCGTGTATCTGGGCAACCTCGACGCCGAACGGGATTGGGGCTTCGCAGGTGACTACGTCGAGGCGATGTGGTTGATGCTCCAGCAGGACACACCCGACGACTTTGTGATCGCAACGGGGGAGCGCCACTCGGTGCGCGAGTTCGCCCAGACTGTCTTTGCCATGCTCGACCTCGACTGGGAAGGTCATGTGCGCACCGACCCGCGCTACCTACGCCCCGCCGACGTTGCGGTGCTCCAGGGCGACTACTCCAAGGCTCGCGTTAGCTTGGGTTGGGAGCCTCGTATCAGCTTCAAGGAGCTTGTTACGCTCATGGTCGAAGCTGATTTCGAGCTGGCTAAGCAGGAACGCGTGCTGGTCGATTCCGGCCTCCGCACCAAATCCTCGCGCCCGGACCACATGCAGTGAGCCTCGATCTGAGGGCAGCCCGGATACTGTTGACGGGCGGAGCCGGCTTTCTTGGGCGACGTGTCCAGGCCAATCTGGAGCAACGCGGTGCAACCATGGTGGTGGCACCGCGAAAGGCCGAATACGACTTGACCGAACAGAGCGAGGCACGCCGCCTGCTCGCCGACCACAAGCCAGACTTGGTCATCCACCTGGCCGCCGAGGTTGGAGGCATCGGTGCCAACCGCAACAACCCCGGTCGCTTCTTCTACGCCAACATGGCGATGGGACTGCATCTGATCGAAGCCAGCAGGCAGTCCGGTGTCGCCAAGTTCGTTCAGGTGGGAACCGTCTGTTCTTATCCGCGATTGACCCCGGTCCCCTTTGAGGAGGAGCGATTCTGGGACGGCTACCCGGAGGAGACCAACGCTCCGTACGGGATTGCCAAGAAAGCCCTCTTGACCATGCTCCAGGGGTACCGCGGCCAGTATGCCCTGAATGGCATTTACCTAATCCCCGTCAACCTGTACGGGCCAGGTGACAATTTCGACCTCGACACCAGCCACGTAATCCCCGCGTTGATTCGCAAGTTCTGTTCGGGTCGCCGGGAAGGCTGGCCCGAGGTCGAAGTATGGGGCAGCGGCTCAGCGAGTAGAGAGTTCCTTCATGTGGACGACGCCGCTCGCGCCATAGTTATGGCAGCCGAAAAGTATGACCAGCCCGAGCCCGTCAACATCGGCTCGGGCGTGGAGATCACCATCAAGAAGCTGGTAGCGGAGATCTCCCGTCTCACGGGCTTTCCAGGTCAGGTGCGATGGGACCCCACCAAGCCTGACGGTCAACCTCGCCGCCAGCTCGATACCTCACGAGCTCGGCGTCTCCTCGGCTTCGAAGCCACTGTTGGTCTCGAACCAGGCCTGAAAGAAACAATCGCCTGGTGGGAGCGTCACGGTCCACTCAGTCAGGTGTCGTGAGCCTGTGACCGCCCGAATCTTCTATCCGGGCAATAGACGCCCTTCCCCATATGGAGCCCGTCCTGAGCACCGTCGACCAAGAACCGCTTATCTCAGTGGTCATACCGGCTTATAACGCCGGGAAATTCCTCAACGAGTCGCTTGAGTCGATGCGTAATCAGACGCTTTCGGCCATCGAGATCATCGTCGTCGATGACGGATCCAACGACGATACGGCTGACGTGGCTCGCCGCCACGCGGCGGCGGATTTGCGAGTGCGGGTGGTGAGCCAGCAGCATCGCGGCGTAGTGGCGGCACGCAACCGCGGACTGGCCTTGGCTAGGGCGCCCTGGGTTGCTCTTTTGGACGCCGACGACGTTTCTCTACCGACCCGACTCGAACGGCAACTGGCGTATTTGCGAGAACACCCCGACGTGGCCGCTCTGGGGACCTATGGATACCGCATCGGCGAACACGGGCGGCAGTTGGGAGTTTTCGACATCGGCGACGCTGACCTCGACCAGTACCGGCGGGCTCGCGCCGAAAACGAGGTGATTCATCTGCTGGCGTCGTCGGTAGTCATGTCCAGACATCTTGTCCAGGCGGTCGGGGGATTCCGGGATTATGCCGGAATGGTCGAAGATGTCGATCTTTGGACGCGGCTCGCAGACGACAACCCGGTGCTTGCCCTCCCCGAAAGATTGGTTCTCTATCGGGTGCACGGTCAAAGCGCATCGACCCAACGCTTCTACCAGCAGATGGCGGACACACTGCTCGTCGCAGAGAACGCGACGCGCCGGAGATCGGGTCGGCCGGAGCTCGACCCACCCGCGTTCCACGGAATGCTGGAATCGCGTCCGCTCCTCGAGCGGCTACAACGAAAGGCCGAATGGCGAAGCCGCTATTACTACCGGGTAGCCGGCGGACTTCTCGCTGATCGAAAGCTGCGCGGGGTTTGGTGGCTTGCGCTCTCGTTCCTATTTTGGCCGAAAGTCCCCCTCGCGCGGCTCCGAAGCCAGATCCTTCCCTGGCTCCGAACGCGCAGACTGTCCCGGTGACCATCACCGTCCGCCGCCGTCCCTCCGGTTCGCAGGGGGACCACACGGAGCCTGACTGCCCAGTTTCGCCGCCCGAACCGACACCACAAGTGTCGCCCGCCTGCTGGTTCGAACCGGCATGGGTCTCGAAAGGGCCTGAAAGCCGCTTGCCGTAGCGTGAGGCTGTCACCTCGTGGCTCCAGAAGCCCCATGAGCCGCCCGAATCTCGGCAGCGAGCCGGTAGACACCCTCCAGATTTGCGAGTCCGCTAACCGAGTCGAATCGCTGCTCGAATTCAAGGCGAGCCGCACCCGAAGCCCGAGCGATGTCGGCCCCGTTTTCGAGTCGGACGAAGGCATCCGCCCAAGCGGCAGCAGTGGCCTGCTGCACCAGCCATCCTGAGCCGATCCTCCCCACCAACTCAGCTACACCACCGAGGTCCGACCCAAGGACTGGAAGGCCAGCCGCCATCGCCTCAGTGACAGCCATCGGCTGGCCCTCGTACCACTCGGAGGGGAAGAGCAGAGCTCGGCTGGCCAGCATGTGTTCCCAGACCTGGCGGCGGGTAAGGCGTCCAGTGAAGGTGACTCCCCAGGGCGGCTGACGCCGGAGACCGGCGAGCGGTCCGTCACCGATGACCTTTAGTCGGAAGCTATCTGAGTGGGCCAAGCGCCAAGCCTCCAGAAGAGTCAGGATTCCCTTTTCCTCGCTGAGGCGACCAACGAAGAGAAGCACGGAGGACTCTTCTGCCGGCAAAGTGCGGGGTCCGGGGTCCTCGACGAAGTTGGGCTTCACAACAATCCGGTCGGACGGCAGCCCGGCCGCGACCATTATGCGTTTGGCGAACTCCGTCAAGACTACAAACACATCCACGTGGCGCGACCATGTGCGCCACCGACGGTGCAGATCCACAGTGAGCGCCGCCGCCGCCGAAGCCAGGGTGCCGCGGTAACAACGATACCGGAGCCCATTCCAGGCCGACCCTTCGACGCACAGACGGCACGGGACCCCGTCCCGCAGAAGCTGCGCATTGGCGCAGGTGAGCCGGTAGTTGTGCAGTGTGAGGACCGTGGGAAAGCCGAGCCGCGACGCGGCCACCACTACCGACGGGGAGAGCGCGAACCAGGTGTTATGGAAATGGACAACATCGGGCCGCACCGATTCGAGGCGGCGTCGGAAGTCGGCGGCGGCAAGAGGATTCCAGGCAGAGAGAGCCAGATACCCAGCGGCGGCCGGTCCAGGGGGGTTGTCGGCGGCGAAGGCCTCCAGCCGGTGGCCGTTTCGTCTGAGTAGCTCGGCCTCGGTAGCCACGACTGCATCCTCGCCCCCGGCCAGCCGATATCTTGTGTGAACCTGGAGGATGTGCACTGACTCGAACTCACCTGGGAGCACGCTTGGGCAACAGCTGTTCCCGCCCCTGGTCTCCAAGCACATCCTTCATTGAGCCTTCAGATGACTGCATCTCGGGTCGTAGGGGGGCCAAGTTATAGATATAGCCCAGTGACTGAGCGCCAACGAACTGGATCCGCCGCGCTAGGTGCTCAGTCCTCTGCACCGGCGAGCCATGCCGAACCACTACGATAACTGCACCAGCCAGCCGGGCCAATGAACCGGCGTACGCCACCTGCATAAAAGGAGGGCCGTCGAAGATCACCAGGTCGAACGATGAGACGAGCTTGGCCATCAACCCCTGGAATGCCTTCCCCGAGAAGAAGTCGGGAGCCGAAACCAACCCTCTCCCTCGACCGATTAGCGACAGTGATCCGCCGCGTCCGCCCTCGATCGAATGGACGGCCTCGCTGAGGGAGGAAGTGCCCGAAACCACCTCCGTAAGGCCGGGGCCGAGCGATACCTCCCCCAGAAGGGTGGTCGACACCTTCTGATTACCGAAATCAGCGTCAATCACCAGCACCTTCGAGCCTGAGCGGGCCGCGGCAAGAGCGGTGTTGGCACAGATGGTGCTCTTGCCGTCCCCTGTGGTCGCCGAAACGATCATCACTGAGCGGGTGGACAACGACTCCATTCGGATCGCCAGATTCGAGGCAGCAAACCGGAACGCCTCGGCTGCAGGAGTACGAGGCTCCTCTCGGACTGGGAGAGTGCTTCGGGTGTCGAACCGAGGGATGTCGGCCAGGGCCGGCACACCCAGCACAGCCTCCGGCTCAAGAAGGTCCTGAAAGACCCGACGCCGAGTCGTTATCACAAAGGAGGCACCCAGGCTTACGAGGAAGCCGAGGAAACCCGCGCCGGCGATTGTGAACGGCCGGCTCGCGCCTTGCCGATCGCGCGTAATAGCAGGTGGAGAGAAGAAGGCCACATCACTTGCTTGGTTCTCGGCGTCGATCTCGAGCTCGGTTCGGCGAGAGGCGATCTCGGCCAACTGGTCGAGCACCTCGTCGCGCGACAGGTTCAGAGCAGTGATCTCCGGAGTGGTGGTCTCTTCCAGCGCCGCCAACTGCAGCACTTCAAGTTCGACCTGCTTGGCCGTCATTCGGTCGAGCAGCGCATCGCGCGCTGACGCCGTGCCCACCTCAGCAACCTGCGCTCCCAACGCCACGATCTGGACGATCACCGCGTTGATCTGTTGTCGGACCAAGCTCTCTGCTCTGAGAGCCTCGATCTCTCCGGTGAGCTCATCGAGCTGGTCGTTGAGGGCGGCCTCGGCAGTATCGAGTCGCGCTGCGACCGCGCTGGTTTGCGCTCGGAACTGGCTGCGGCGAACCTCCTGATAGGCATCAACAACTGCACCGGCTATCACCAGCGCTCGGTCAGGATCCTCCGCTAATACTCGAATACTGACTACGTCGGTGCCTCGGATGTTGGAGACCGTAGTGGCCTCGTCAAGGTCCCCTACGCTCACCTGCACCCCATGCTCGGCAGCGAGTTCTGTGGCCCGGTCGGACACCACCCGAAACTGGAAGACCTCCAAAGCGTTGGACACCAGGCGGTCGGACGAACTGTTCGCCTGTGAGCCGAGTAATAGCCCCCTGGCCGGATCCTGCAGTACTACCGCGGCCGTCGCCTCGTATGCCGCCGGCCGGAGGCCGGGTAGGGCATAGCCCGCTACCCCGAACAGAACCACGATCGGGACAGTCAGCCACCTGTATCGCCAGGCGGAGGAAAGAATGCCTGGTGCCTGCCCTGAGGCGGCGTCCGTGATAGTCATCCGAGCCTTCCTCGATAACTGGGGTGGGCCTCGATCGGCCAGATGGGCATTGACCAAATGTCCAGGCAAGCGGGTTGGACCCACCTGAGACTGATGCTAATCCAACTAGTGATCTCGACAATCGCGCTGGTCAACCGGGTTGGGGTCCTGTTGAACACCTTCTCCTCCGCGCATGAATGGACGCCGTGACGTTACCGCCAACAGGAACGCCGGATTGTTGCGAAGGTACCGATACCAGAGCCGGCGGGGCTCCCGGATGAGGCGGTACAGCCACTCGAGCCCCATACGTTGCATCAACGCAGGAGCAGACCTCCTCAGGCCGGCGTTGATATCGAAGGCTGCACCCACCCCAAGCATCACTTTTGCGTTCAGCGAGCCGAGGTGCGCCGCCATCCACCTTTCCTGCTTTGGGGTAGAAACGCCCACCCATAATAAATCCGGGCTGGCAGCATTGATTATTGCGACTTCAGCTGCATCCTCATCCTCGCTGAGAGGCTGAAAAGGCGGGGCGTGCGTCCCAACGATTCGAAGGTTGGGATATCGGGAAAGAAACCGTTGCGCCAGAGTGGCGGCCACGCCTGGCGCCCCTCCATAGAAGTAATTCGTCCAGGCTTCGTGTTCGGCCTTTTCGAGGAGCTGTCGCATGAGCTGCGGGCCGTAAACACGCTCCATGTTCTTGGCTCCGGCCCACCGGCCAGCCCAGACCATTGGCATCCCGTCGGGGGTCGTCAGCCCTGATCGGTTGTGGATGTCGAGAAGGGTTGGATCGCGCTGAGATTCCATGACGCCGTGTACCCCGGTGACACACACGTAGGTCCGTCGATCCTCCTGTATCCACCTGCTCACCGCCTCGACTGCGGTCTTGAGATTGACGGCACTGATACCGACTCCGAGCACGTCCACCCTGGGAATCTCGGCTCCTGGAGCGATCATCTACCCGCCCCGGACGTGTTTTTCGATCCAGCGGTAGGTCGGAGCCAGGCCGTCCTCCAACGACGTGTTCGGCTCCCAGCCGAGCACCTCGCGGGTGAGGGTATTGTCGGAATTCCTTCCTCTGACGCCCTGAGGACCGGGCACGTGGCGAAGGCCAACATTTCGCTTTCCTGAGATGTCGATGAGGATCGTCGCCAGCTCGTTAATAGTCACCATTCGGTCGGTTCCTAGGTTGATGGGCTGATCGAAGTCCGATTCCATTAGCCTGTGAATGCCCTCGATACAATCATTGATGTAGCAGAACGAGCGGGTCTGTCCGCCGTCACCCCAGATCTCAATGACTCCGCCCTCCTCGGCCAGCGCGACCTTCCTGCACAGCGCAGCGGGCGCCTTTTCGCGGCCGCCGTCATAGGTGCCGTAGGGGCCGTAGACGTTGTGGAAACGAACGATTCGCGTTTCCATGTCGAATTCCTCGCCGTAGTACAAGGCAAGCCGCTCCGAAACTAATTTCTCCCACCCGTAGGCGTCTTGGGGATTGGCCGGGTAGGCGTCGTCTTCTTTCAGCGGTTCGGCATCGGCCCGACCCTGTAGATGCTCTGGATATATGCAGGCAGAAGACGTATACAGGTAACGGCTGGCGCCGTTGGTTCGAGCCGCTTCCATCGTATGGAGATTGATTAGAGCGTTGTTGTGCAGGATGCGAGCGTGATTCGCGGAGATGAAACCCATTCCCCCCATGTCCGCGGCTAATGCGTAGATGTCGTCGATCCCCCTGGTCGCCTGCAAGCAGTTGTCCCAGCGCCTGAGGTCGAGGATCTCGAACTCATCTGCATCTACATCGGTGTACTCGGGAACCTTGAGATCGACTCCCCTGACCCAGTGGCCTTGACTCTTCAGAAATGTCACCAAATGGTGCCCGATGAATCCGCCCGCGCCAGTGACCAGGACTTTCATGACTCCCACTACCCCTTCCTAACGTTGAAATGCTACCAGCATCACTTCTGGTGTCGACCTTTTCGGCGTGGGTAGCCGATCCCATCGGCGGCTTCTTGCCGAGCCTCGGCCCACGGCCTTGTACGAACCCGTCTAAACCGAACGTCGACACGTTCCGGTTAGGGGAGGAGCCGCAGCCGACACCTTCTCGAACCAGGTCAGCACGGCCGTGGAACCCCATGATTGCCGCGGCACCCGCCGAATCGATGGGCTTCGAAGCGCCGGAGCCCACGCCGTCAGACGCTCTCGACTGCCCGACCAGTGTCGACGTCGCTGCCACAGTTGGGGCACTTGGCAATCGCGATGTCGCCAACGATGAAGCTGAACTCACACTCCGGGCACACCTGGCGCTGAGAGGGGGGATCAGGCGGGCGGGGGGGGGGTGGCACACTGGCATTTGCCGGAGCCGGCGGTTCAGCCCCGGCCGGACCTCTCACGACATTCAAGGAACCACAGGAAGGACAGGCGAAACGGCCCGGCCCGCCAACGTTGAACTGTGTGCGGCACGCGCCGCAACGGACCATCACGGCTCGTCACCTCCGACTGTCTCACCGATCGCGCCGATGGACGCCAGATACTCCGCTTCGAGCACCAAGACGGCTCGCACGTCTTTCGGGTCATAGGACACGCCGTGCACAGTAGCGACCCGTTCACATATGAATTCGACCGACCGCTCGGTCCCGCCGGCAACCGTCGACCAAGGGGCGAGCCGATCTTTCTCCGTCAGACCCTGGAGGTAAAACACCTCCCATTCAAGGATTCGCCGTACCCCGTCGATCCCGAGCCTGGCCAGCACTGCTGGGTCGAGGTGACCCACCGCAAAACTCACCGCGTCTTCGACGGCGTAGATGCGCTCCGGCGGTCCGGAGCGGCGCGCCTCCTGCCAGACGAGCACGGCAGTGATCACCAGCAGCACACCGAACAGGGCGCTGCCGAACAGCAGGACCGTTCCGGGAGACACGACCCGAGACTAAACGATGGCTGACCAGGTTCGGGCGGGCGCGGTTACCCTGGCGAGATGCCCACCCGGGTCTTGCTCATCCTCTCGGCGGCAGTGGCGATGGCCATCCTCTCGGCCGCCGTGGTCTGGTTTGTGGTCGTCCTCAACTGACGGCAGCAACGCCGCTGGTTCAGAGGCCGAGCAACCGGGCCAGCGCCCGGCGGTGGTAGGCGGGATCCCCAAAGATCAGTTCCGAGCTCTTGGCGCGTTTGAAGTAGAGGTGGGCGTCGTGGTCCCACGTGAAACCGATTCCGCCATGGATCTGGATGTTCTCGGATGCGCACAAGAAATAGGCTTCCGAACAGTACGACTTGGCGATGTGGCTCACCTCGGCCAGCTCCTCGTTGTCCTCGGATGCCGCCCAACCGGCGTAGTAGGCCGCCGACTTGGCGCCTTCCACCTGCACGAGCATGTCCGCGCATTTGTGCTTGATCGCCTGAAAGGACCCGATTGGCCTCCCGAACTGGACCCTGACCTTGGCGTATTCGACCGCCATTTCGAGACAACGTTGGGCGCCTCCGACCTGCTCGGCGGCCAAACCCGCCACCGCCTTCTGAAGAACTCGCTCCACAACGTGGCCTCCCCCTCCCTCACTTCCCAACAAGGCCTCCCGACCCACTCGCACCTCCGTCAGAACGACCTCGGCGAGCTTGCGAGTCATGTCCATGGTCTCGAGTCGACGGCTGGCCACCCCCGAATGCGTCTGCGGTACGAGGAAGAGACTGATGCCTTCGTCTCCGGCCGACCCCGGACGCCGAGCTGCCACGATCAAGACATCGGCCGTATGGCCATCGACGACGAAGGACTTGGTTCCGTTCAGAACGAAGCTGCCA
>Ga0209751_10006372_pt1 | contig 10933 bp, 12 predicted proteins | sample RifCSP13_1_FD_184019 | JGI IMG/M metagenome (GOLD analysis project Ga0209751, IMG submission 184019) | Soil microbial communities from Rifle, Colorado - Rifle CSP2_sed 13_1 (SPAdes) (version 2) | ecosystem: Environmental > Terrestrial > Deep subsurface > Rock core/Sediment | place: Rifle...
ACCGAGGCGCAGATGTGGGCGCTGACCGACTATCTGTGGACATTCCAATTCGGAGAGACTTCATGACCAGACCACACAAACGCCGTCCGAAGAAGACGTCCCCCAGCTTCCTTCTGGTGGCGGCCATCGTCGGCGGCCTGCTGCTTTTCCTGGCGGCGCTATCCGTGCTCGGCGGTTCCGGCGGCCGGAAGGCGGCGATCGAGGTCACAGGACAGCCGCGGCTCAAGGTCGACCAGGAGGTCGTCGATCTCGGGGAGATCCAGCTTGGTCGGACGGTCGAGGCGGCGTTTGTCCTGACGAACGTCGGGGATCAGCCGCTGCGCGTGACTGACCCACCCTACGCCGAAGTCGTGGAGGGGTGTTGACCGCCCATCCCGACCGTCGGTGCGACGGTCCTCCAGCCGGGCGAGAGCACGCGTCTGGAAATGCAGTTCAATATGCACGGCGACATGGGCGGCCGGCACAACTTCCGGGTGCACGTTTTCACCGATGACCCGACTCAGCCCGAGCGTATGGTGACGGTCCTGTCGAACTGGGTCGAGTAAGCGCCCGCCAGGTTGCCTCCCGCGGCCGCAGGACGTCCTCCACGGCTAAACCGCTTGTCCCGGGACAGGCCGATACCCCCGTTGTCGTCAGTCGGAGTCCTCCTACCATGGACCGGGAAGAATGACCCCATTGTCCTCGGCGCAGACCGAAGCGGCCATGGAACGAAGGCGACCGGCAGGCGGCGCGGAGCCTCGGCTTACGCCGCACCGACTCGAGGCTCGGCAACGGTTGCGCTGCATTGCCGGCCACCTGCGGGGCGTCGGAGGCATGGTCGAGGCCGGTACCGGCTGGAAGGAAACCGTCACTCAGATTCGGGCTGTGCGCGGCGCCCTGAACGACGTCGTCCTGATCCTTCTCGCGGAGCACCTGGCGGCGATCGTCGCCGGGGCGCAATCGGACGACGCCGCGATCGACCTGACCTTGCTGGAGACGAAATCTGCACTCCTTGGTGGTCTCGTGATGGACGGCGCGGAGGAGCGAAGCTTCGGTGGTCCCGACCGGTAGGCGGCCAGGGATGCCTGCACGCCTGAGAGTCCCGCGCTTCCGCGTCGGTCTGGGTCTGCTTGCATTCCTGCTTGTGGGAGGCGGGCCGAATCACGCGGCGTTGACCGCCGTTGAAGATACGCCCGGCGGCGATCCTGCAGTGGAGACAGTGGCCTCCCTGCCCACCTTTTCGCCGCAGAAAGATTTCACGACGATCCGCCGCGCCAGCCTGCTGCACACCGAGGCGCCGGAGCGGGGCCGCACGGGTGTTCTCACCTACCTCGTACAGCCCGGCGACACGGCCTCGTCTATCGCCCAGCGCTTCGGCCTGACGCCGGAAACGATCCTGTGGGGCAACGAAGGGCTGAGCAGCGACGCCGGCAACCTCCAGGTCGGCCTCGAGCTGAACATCCTGCCGGTCGACGGCGTCCTGCACATCGTCCGGGAAGGCGACACGCTGGCGACTCTGCAAGCCAGGTACGGAATCGCCGCCGAGGTCATCCTGGAATTCCCCGGCAACGGACTCGCGGCTCAAGAGAATCCGATGCTCACCGTGGGGCAGAAGCTCGTAGTGCCGGGAGCGACCAGAGAGGTCGCCTGGGTCGAGCCGGGGCCGCGCGTCCTGGCCGGCCTGGGTCGCCGCTCACCTGGGTTCTATTCCGGGCCGTTGGTGTTCAGCGGGACGGGAGTCTTCCTATGGCCCGTCTCGCCGATCCGGATCACGCAGGGGTACTGGTCGGGGCATCCGGCTCTCGACCTGGATACCTACTCCGGCCAGCCGGTCTTCGCCTCCGACTCCGGCACCGTGATCTTCGCCGACTGGGACAACACCGGCTACGGCAACCTGATCATCGTCGACCACGGGAACGGGCTGTGGACCTACTATGCCCACAACGATGCGAACCTCGTCCGAGCCGGAGACGGCGTCCTTCAGGGCGGGCAGATCGCCGAGTCGGGCAGCACGGGCAACTCGACCGGAGATCACCTCGACTTCCGCATCCGCCTGGCGGAGGGCGGGTTCCTCAATCCCCTGGACTTCCTCCCCTAACCCGAAGCCGGCGGCTGCAATTCGTGAGCTGAGAACTCCATCAGCTACCACCGACGCCCTTCTCGACTCTCGTCGGCGCGGCCGGTTAGCCCAGCATTAGCTTGCTGGGCTAACCGGCAATCGCCCGAGGCAGTGGCCGCACGAACGGCCGAGGCGTTCTACGGCAACGACCGCAAGAACTCCACCAGGTCGGCGAGGTCTTCGTCCCCCAGATCCCAGCGCGGCATATTCCGGCTGAGGTCGGTTCCATCCGGGTGTTGCCCCTCGACGACGGCCATGCGGAAGGCCGCCAGGTCATATCCGGCCATCGCCTCGCCATGCTCGCCCGGCGGGAGGGACTGCCCGTCGGGGCCTTCACCCATCTCTGCGGCCAGCGTCGACCAGCGGATGTCCGGGGCATCCATGGGCAGCATATGCATGACGTGGACGCCGCCGCGCCCATCGGCCCCGTGGCAGGAAACGCAGGCGAGGCCCCAGCTTCCCATCATCATCCCTCTGCCCGGCGGACCGCCCCGGTAGTCGATCCGGCCGGTGCGCTCACTCACGGCGGTGAAGTAGATTCGCTCGCCGTTGCTCGCCGAGATGCCCTCGGTGGCCACCGGAACCGAAGGTCCTGCGAGCCAGGGAAGAAGGCTGCACGCCCCGACCAACACGGCGGCCTGGGACACGACGAACGTCGGAACCCGAGGTCGGCGGCTCATCGCGAGGTTGGCCGGTGACTGTGACGCGGTGCTCGGGTTCCGTCGGCGCGCGCCGCCCGCCGCAGGTCCTCCACGCGGAAGGTGTAGGTCGGGCGCTCCCGCACGGTCCCGCAACCGTAGGCCAGGCCAATCGCCTTGTCGATGTCGACGTCCCCCTGCTCGTCGAGAAGGCCCTCTTCGACATGCACGGCCCGCACCAGGCCGATGAAGAGGCTGTGGGAGTCGAGGTCGATCTCGCGTTCGACCGTGCACTCGATGTTGACGGGGCAGTCGGCGAGCAGGGGCGTCCTGACCTGCGCTGCCGGGGCCAGGCGAAGACCGGCGATGGCGATCTTGTCTTCGTCGCGGCCGCTGACCACGCCAAGGTAATCGGACAAAGTAGCCTGCGCGGGCGTGGGGAAGTTCACCACGAACTCCCCTGAGCGCTGGATCAGGCCGTGAGAATGGCGCGCCGGTCGTACAGAAATCGCCAGGCGCGGGGGCTCGGCGGAGCACGAAGCCACCCGATTGCAGGTCATGACGTTGGGCAAGTCGGCGCCGCTGGTGATCAGGACGACCGGAACCGGATAGAGAGTGGTGTTGGGCTGTAGGGTCCGCTTGGACACGGATGCTCCTTCTTGATCCAGGAAGGCGGCGACCAGGACGACTCGATGGAGGCTCGTCGAGATCACCGCTGTCCGATCCGGTCGGCGCTCGGCTGGCGGCAGGCCGATGAGGGGTTTCCTGCGGATTATCGCGTGGACGTCCGCCTCGTGGGCCCGAAGCTCAGGGCCAGCGATAACAGTGCCATCCCGGTGTTACCCGCAGCAGAACCCTGCGATCGGCCTTATTGCGCGGGTTCGACGTAGAACGTGAATCGGACCGCGGCCTCGGAGCTGCCTTTGCCCATCACGAACCGAAGCCACCATGTTCCCACTTGCGGGAACTGCGCCTGGCCCATGATCATCCCGCTGCCGTCTTCCATCGCCTGCGCCTGGGAAACGCCGACCGGCTGACCGCTCGCCTCCGTGCCGTATTCGAACCGGGCCCAGTCGACCTCCACCGGGCGGCGTCGGCTGTCGATCAGGGTGAAAGTGAGCCCCACGGTACCTGAGGGCAAGGGCGGATTGGGATCCGTCGAAAAGCGAATCGTCACCAGGCCGTAGGGTTCGAGGTCGGCCACGGCCTCGCGGCTCGGGGCGTTTGCCAGTGTTTCCCGCATGGCCGACACAACCAGAGCCAGCAGGAGGCCGCCGAAAACGAGATAGACGAGCCACCAAGGCGTTCGCTTGGAGCGGAGGTTCGTGGAAGGGGGCGTCGAATCTACTGACAATGTCGCCGACCTTAATCGGACCCGTTGAGTCGCTATTGACCCAGCATAACCTTTCGGGTTGGCGGGTCGAGAGGGCGATTTGGCGCGTTCGTCCTGGCGGACCGGTGCCGCCTCGTCTCGGGCTGAAATCAGGCCGGGTGACAGCGGTCGCAACGGCGGCGCAGATCGTCTGCCTACCCGGCGCCCCTTCGACCGCGAAGCGGATCTTTCGTTAGGCGAGGTTCGCCGTGTCTCCTTCCCCGGGGATGAGCGCGCTCCAGCCGAGCCGGCCGTGGATCTGACGGCCAAGTTCCTGCGCCGCGGAAGGTTCCCCGTGGACGAGAAAGGTTTGTTGCGGTGGCCGTGCAAAGCCACCCAGCCAGCGTATCAACTCATCCTGATCGGCGTGCCCGGAGAGGGCGTCAATCCGGGCGAGGCGGGCGCGCACCGGAACCTTCTGGCCGTGGATGCGGAGGCTCCTGGCCCCGTCCAAGAGCGCCCGCCCCCTCGTCCCCTTCGCCTGGTAGCCGACGAAAAGCACCGCGTTGCGGGCGTCAGGTAGGCGCCACTTGAGATGGTGCAGGATTCGGCCGCCGCTGAGCATCCCGCTGGCGGACAGGATCACGGCCGGTCCCGGCATCTGGTTCAAGGCTTTCGAGTCGGCTACGTCTCGAACGAAGTGGGTTTCGCGGCAGCGCAGCGGGCAGGCGTCCGCGTCCATCAGCAGGTTGACGTCCAGGTTGTGGTCATCACCGAAGCGGCAGTAGATCTCGCTGGCGTCGACAGCCATCGGGCTGTCGACATAAACAGGAAGATCGGGTACCCGCCGCGCTTCCTGCAGCTTGCGGATGTGGTAGAGGACCTGCTGCGTGCGGCCAACGGCGAAGGCCGGGATGAGCAGGACCCCTCCGGTGTCGGCAACGTGGTTCAGGATGCCGGTCAGGCCGGCGGCGATCGAATCGTCGGAGTGGCTCCGGTCGCCATAGGTTGATTCCACCAGAAGGACATCGGCTCTGTCGACCGTCGTCGGTGCCTTCATCACTTCACTGTTGTAGCGACCAAGGTCGCCGGACACGACCAGGCGCTTTCCGCCGGCGTCGAGGTCGACCTCGAGGATGGCCGACCCGAGCAGGTGACCCGCTGGCCGCCAGGTTGCCGATAGTCCGTCCGCCTCAATCGACTGATCGAAGGGGACCGGATGCAGAAGGCTCAAGGCCTGCTCGGCATCGGCCGAGGTGTAGAGCGGGAGGGCTGGCCTGTGCCGGCTGAAGCCGCTCTTGTTGGCATACGCCGCGTCCTGCTCTTGAAGACGCGCCGAATCCGGCAGCACCAGATTCAGCAAGGCGCAGGTCGCCTCGGTCGCGAACACCGGGCGTCGATAACCCGACGACACCAAGCGTGGCAGATACCCGACGTGGTCGATGTGGGCGTGAGTCAGCAGGATGCCATCGAGTTCATCCAGGGGGGCGGCGAAGGGCAACCAGTTCAAGGCCTCCATCTCCCGCCCACCCTGAAACAACCCGCAATCGATGAGGGTTGACCGCCCGCCGCTGGACAGGAGGAAGCGGGAACCGGTCACTGTTCCGGCGGCGCCCAAGAAGGTCAGCTGCATCGGCATGTTTTCTCCATTGGCCTGCCACCGCTGCTACCGCAGGATCGGGGTCGCATAGCAGACATCGATGCTGTGGCCCCGCCCCCCATCACCATGCGCGGCAGTGGCCGGGGGACAGGCTCAAGCTCCGTCGACCATGAAAACTCCCTGGGATCGAAGGCGCTCCAGTAGGTTCTCATCAGCCAGTCCAGGATGGCCGGGCGCCGGATCACCTCCCCCACGACTTTGATGCCGCCCAGCGGTAGCGCTGGAAGGACCCGCTGGGCCGCCAGCAGGCCGCAATGGGGCAGAAGGTGGAGGCCCGCCAGGAGCTGGTAGCGTGCGCGGGCCTCGGCCTCGTCCCATTCTTGCAAGAGAATGCCCTGCACCAACCGGCCGAGCTTGGCCCCGAAGTACAGCGCCGGCCGGATGCCCTCCCCGGTGAGGGGGAGACAGTGGCCGGCCGCATCGCCGACGCGGAAGACGTCGTCGCTCACGGCTGGAAGTCGTCGATAGGGGAAGTATCCGCCGTGCCGACCGTTCGGCGCGCTGCTGAAGCGGGCCTCAAGAAGGCGGCTTAGCGGCCGGCTCAACTGCGAGCGGCCGAGGTAGCTGCCGACTCCGATGCGCGACGTCGCGCCCGCTGGGAACATCCACCCTACTGCGCGCGAGCCCGTGAGGGAAGGTTCGTAATAGAAGTGAAGGCCATCAGCCCGCATCGGGAGGCTGGTCTCGACCCCAAAGCTTCTGCCGGCCGGTTGCTGCGCCCGGCGCTGCGAGTTGGTGGCGAGAGCGGCGCGCCATCCCGTGGCATCGACCAAGACGCGCGCCTCGAACTCGCCTTGCGTCGTTGTGACGACGTGGCCATCGTGGCGGAGGACGGAGGCGCGCACGACTTCGGCGTCAGCCTGGGCCAGCAGGAGTTGGCAGAACCTGCGGTAGTCGAAGGTGCAGAAGGCGTAGGGCAGTGGGTACTCGATCGTCGCGTCCCCGAGGTGCAAGACCAAGGAGTTGTGGATTTGGAGCAGGCTGTCGACTGTTCCTGTGGCCTGGAGCACGGCCAGCGGCGTGCCGCAGGCTGAGGTTTGGACGGCGCCGATCTCACGCGGCTCGACCAGGAGCACCCGCCGCCCCCGTAGTTGAACTGCGGCAGCCAGCCCGGCGAAGCTTCCCCCGGCGATGAGCACATCGTAGACCATCGCGCACCTCCACGATCAGACTAGTCAACCGCCTCGCGCGCGAAAAGAGTGCTTTGGCGGATTCGGGCCAGCGCTGTATGGCTCGCTCGACGGCGAGTTTCCGAACGGCGCGTCGACACCATCGCGATCAGACGATACGGGAGGAAGGGGCAGGCGGGCGATAGTTGGCGGGGCGGTCTCGTTGACTCAGGAGTACCGGAGGCGGTGCCCCGCGGCCGTAGCCAAGGACGGCGCGGCAGCGACGCTGCCGCGCCGTCGTGCCCAGACCCAAGCCGGTGTCGCTAGACGTGATGCTGGGCCGCCGGCTTCATCTCCGGCGTCATCTGGACTTGACTTTCCTCGCGAGCGGCAAAGTAGTTCCAGATCGGGACGAGGAGCACGGCCGTCAGGAACCCGCCTGCGAAGGCTTCGACCAGACCGATGAAGAAGCCGCCCCACGTGCCGAAGGTGAAATCGGGCAGCAGGAGCTCCCACGCCGTCTGCATCACCCACCAGTTCGGGAAGAGGGCGCCGGCCAAGTTGTCCACAGTGAAGACGACGGCGGCGAAGATGGCGAGAGTCCAGGCAATGGGGAGGAAGGGCAAGCGATTCATGATGTTTCTCTCCTTTTCCATGCTGCCGGGCATGGCGGCGCGGCAGGCAATCGGTCGTTCTCGGATGGCTGGCCTCAGCGTAGTCCACTCCAGGGCGCGGGCTCAAGCGCCATGGGGCGCGTGCGGGCATACGTGAACTGGCTTATGGGGACACTCCGCGAGCGGTCCCCCGAGAACCGCCGGGGAACCGGGAGGCACAGGTGTGGAATCGACAATCGCCCGAGGGTTTCCTGAGAATCATCGCGTGGAAGTCCGCCTCATGAGCCCGGAGGTCAGGCCGAGGCTCAGCAAGGTCATCCCGACCCAGAAGAGGGACAAAAAGGGACTCGGGTGGTGGCGGTAGGTTTCGCGGTAGGCCGACCGGTCGCCGAGGACGACGTAGGCCTCCGAAGCGAGCTCCCACGTCGCCTCGTGCGCCACGAGCGCGGCCAGGATCCACCCATCCAGCCCGCGACGGATCGCTCCTGACGCCAGCCGGCCCGGAGTTAAGTTTCATGCTCGGGCGGCGGGATCGGTCCGGCGCCTGGAGCAAGGAGCCTGCGCCCGCGAGGGATGAAGGCGGGCGTTTGCGCCGCGTATGTCGAGTACGCCGTGCCGAACTGTGCCTGCGCCTCCCGCTCTTCCTGCCGCGCCAGCCGGAAGTATCGGAGGGTCAGCAGGGGGAACAGAATCAAGGTCGGCAAGGTGGGCCATTCCAGCAGGAATCCGACCATGATCAGCACGAAGGCGACGTATTGCGGATGTCTTACGTGGGCATACGGTCCGGTCGTCGCCAAGTTCCCCTGCTGCCGGGCTTGAAAGAGCTTCTTCCAGCTTGCGCCGAGCAGGATCAGGCCGCCAACCATCAGGCCGTCGCCCAGCCAGTGCAGCGCGCTCAGGTGGGGATCGCCGCTCCAACCGGCGAGGGTCTGCCAGAGATGGCCGCTGCTGTGAGCGAAGACGTTGATCTGCGGGAAGCGGGCGACCAGCCATCCCGAGACGAGGTAGATGGTCAACGGGAAACCGTACATCTCGGTGAACAGCGCGACGACGAAGGCGGCGAACGCCCCCAGCGATTGCCAGTCGCGCCGGCTCCGCGGGCGGGTGTAGGTAAAGGCGAAGCCGACGAAGATCAAGACGTTGACCGCCACGAGCGGCCACAGCCCGTAGGCCGAAGGTTCCGAAGTCGCCGGATTCATGTGCCTGCTCCCTTCGCCGCTTTCGGTGTTCGCCGCTCCCGTCGCGGCGGGCGGCGCCTCACTCGACGATCAGCTTGCCTCGCAACATCCCCATCTGGCATTGGAACTCGAACTCGCCCGTCCGATCCGGCATCAACTCGATCGGGACCGTATCGCCCTCGGGCAGCTTGGCGCTCTTGTTGAAGTCCGGGAAGAGGACCATTTCCGAACAGGAGGCCGACTCGGCCCGCACGAAGTTGAGGCGCACGGGTTTGCCGCGCTGGACGACGATCACATCCGGCGTGTAGCCTCCTTTGACGAGCACCATCGCCTCCTGATAGCCGCTGCTCGAGAGGCCGGCCTTCACACCCGGGCGCTTCACCATCCAGAAAAACCATACGATCAAGGCGATGGCGGCCAGACCGCCAAGGGTCACAAAGATCTTGTCGGCGCTCATTTTCTACACTCCATGCCGCGTCTTGAACCACGCTCGGCGCCTATGCCGAGACTGACGGCTTGAACCGCTTCAGTCGATTGGCGTTGCTGATCACGGTGACGCTGCTGAACGACATCGCCAACGCCGCCAGCAGGGGCGAGAGCAGAATCCCCAGGAACGGATAAAGGATGCCCAGGGCGATCGGCAGGCCGGCGGTGTTGTAGATGAAGGCCCCGACCAGATTCTGATAGACGTTCCGCATCGTGGCCCGGCTGATCTGCATGGCCGTCACGACGCCGGTCAGACTGCCTTTGATCAGGGTGATGTCGGAGGCCTCGATGGCCACGTCGGTGCCCGTGCCGATGGCCAGGCCGATGTCGGCCTGGGCCAGGGCCGGCGCGTCGTTGATACCGTCGCCGACCATGGCGACCTTCTTGCCTTCGAGCTGAAGCTTCTGCACGTTGAAGGCTTTGTCCTGTGGCAATACCTCCGCCATCACCCTGTCGATTCCGACTTTGCGGGCGATGGCCCTGGCGGTGCGCTCGTTGTCACCCGTCATCATCACCACTTCAAGGCCCATCTTCTTCATCCTGGCAATGGCCGCCCGCGAGTCGTCTTTGACCGTGTCCGCCACGGCGAGGATGCCGGCCGCCCGGCCGTCGATCGCCGCCAGCATGGGCGTCTTGCCGTCGTCGGCCAAAGCCTGCGATCGGGCTTCCAGATCACCCAGGGCGACGCCCTCGCGGTTCATCAGACGGGCGTTGCCGATGAGGAGCCGGCGGCCCTCCACTTTCGCCGCCACGCCGTGACCGGGGATGGCCTCAAACTCGTCCACCTCCGCCAGGTGCAGGCGGCGCGCCAGGGCGCCCTCCACGATCGCGGAGGCCAAGGGGTGTTCCGAAGACCGCTCGACCGAGGCCGCCAGCCGCAAGAGCTCGGCTTCATCCTGCCCGGGCACGAGGACCACGTCGGTGAGAGCCGGCTTGCCGTGGGTGATCGTTCCGGTCTTGTCGAGGATGACGGCGTTGAGTCGCTCGGCCGCCTGTAGCGCGTCGCCAGAACGGATCAGGATCCCGTTCTGGGCGCCGAGCCCGATCCCGGTCGTCAGGCTCATGGGCGTGGCCATCCCCAACGCGCATGGGCAGGCGATGATCAGCGTAGTGACGGCCACGATCAGGGCAAAGCTGAGGGCCGGCTCGGGACCGAAGTCGTACCAGATGACGAAGCCCAGGATTGCCAGGATCATCACCGTGGGGGTGAAGTAAGCCGAAACCCGATCGACGATGCGCTGGATGGGGACCTTGCTGCCCTGGGCGTCCTGCACCAAGCGGATGATGTTGGCCAGCGCCGTGTCCTTACCTACTTTGGTGGCGCGGAACTTGAAAGCGCCGGTCTTGTTGATCGTAGCGCCGATGACTTCGTCCCCGATCTTCTTGGACACCGGGAGCGACTCGCCGGTGATCATCGATTCGTCCACCGCCGACTGGCCCTCGATCACCTGTCCGTCGACGGGGACCTTCTCGCCGGGACGGACGACGACGATGTCGTTCACCAGGACTTCTTCGACGGGGAGGTCGACCTCCCGGCCTTCCCGGATCACCCTGGCGCTCTTGGCCTGCAGGCCGATGAGCTTCTTGATCGCTTCCGACGTCCGCCCCTTGGCCTTGATTTCCATCGCCAGCCCGAGCACCACCAGCGCCGTCACGACCACCGTCACGTCGTAATACACGTCGGTGAACTCCTCCGACGGGAAGAGCTGCGGCAGGACCAGGGCCACCGTCGAGTACAGCCAGGCGACGCCGGTGCCCATGGCGATCAGCGTATGCATGTTGGCCGAGCGGCGCTTGAGCCCCTGCCACATGCCGGCGAAGAACTGGCTGCCCGAATA
>Ga0209751_10006374_pt1 | contig 10931 bp, 9 predicted proteins | sample RifCSP13_1_FD_184019 | JGI IMG/M metagenome (GOLD analysis project Ga0209751, IMG submission 184019) | Soil microbial communities from Rifle, Colorado - Rifle CSP2_sed 13_1 (SPAdes) (version 2) | ecosystem: Environmental > Terrestrial > Deep subsurface > Rock core/Sediment | place: Rifle...
TCCCCGCGACGATCGCCTGGGCCGCCAGGAGACCGTTGTGGTGGCGCGCGAGAGCGAGGACGAGCTGCATGGACTCGCACCAGGTGGCCGGACTGAGGTCCGTCCCCAGGGCGACGGGGACGCCCGCCTGGACGAGGCGCCGGCCGTCCGCGAAGGGCATCCGGGACGCGAGGGAGGTCGCCGGCAGGAGGGTCGCGAGGACCCCGGCCCGCGCCATCCCCTCGACGCCGGCGTCCGAGACGTGGATGAGGTGGTCGGCGGACACCGCGCCGACATCCGCGGCGAGGGCCGCCCCTCCCGTGTCGGACAGCTCGTCCGCATGGACCTTCGCCCCGAGTCCCCGGACGATCGCAGCCTCGAGGATTCTGCGCGCCTGCTCCGTCGAGAAATACCCCCGCTCGACGAAGACGTCGCAGAAGGACGCCGCCCGGGCCGAGGCCACGGCGTCCAAGCCCTCGGACACGATCGCGTCGACGTAGGCGTCGGGCCGCCCCGCGTACTCGGGGGGGACCGCGTGGGCCCCGAGGAACGTCCGGACGACGCGGACCCCCGCGAGCTCTCCCGCGCGTTCCGCGGCCCGCAGGATCTTGAGCTCGTCCGCGGTCGTCAGCCCATACCCGCTCTTCACCTCCGCCGTCGTCGTCCCATGGGCGGCCATCGCGCGCAGACGACCCGCGGCGTCCCGCACGAGCTCATCCTCGGACGCCGCCCGTGTGGCCCCGACCGTGTGAAGGATGCCCCCTCCGCGGTCCGCGATCTCCGCGTATCCCAGGCCCTCCGCCTTCCAGTCGACCTCCCCCTCCCGCGAACCGGCGAACACGGCGTGGGTGTGGGCGTCGACGAAGCCGGGGAGGACGGTCCTCCCCGACGCGTCGATCGTCCGCGCGGCGCGCGGGTGGTCGCGGAGGACCTCCGCCGTGACGCCCACCTTCACGATGCGTCCGTCGACCACGTACACGGCGCCGTCCTCGAGGATCCCCAGCTCGGAGGCCGCTCCCCGGGTCCGGGCACCCGGGGGCCCGCGGAGGGTGAGGAGCTCCGCCGCGTGCACGACGAGCAAGGACCGTCCTGCGGGTGGCGCGGCCCCCTTCGGCTCGCGGACCTTGACGGACCTTGTGCGCCCGCCTCGGCGTCATGGGAGCCTCCGCACTCCTTCCGGCTCCGTGGCCACCGCGAAGGCCCGCCCGCCGGCGGCCCCGATCGCCCTCCGCGTCTCCTCGGGGCGGTCCGTGAGCGCGACCATGCTGCCACCCCCGCCCGCCCCCGTGAGCTTCGCCCCGTAGCTCGTCCTCCGGGCGGCCTCCACGAGCCGGTCGAGCCTGGGATGGCCCACCCCGAGCGTGTTGAGGAGCCCATGGTTCCGGTCCATGAGCTCCCCCGCGGCCACGAGGTCCTTACGGAGCAGGGCCCCGAGCCCGTCGAGGGTAATCCCGCCGATCTCCCGGACGACCTCGCCCATCCGCGGGTCCCGGTCCACACGTTCCTTGACCCCAGCGACGAGGGGGCCCGTCGCCGCACCGATGCCCGTGTCGCCGACGACGAACGTCAAGGGTGGGAGATCGCACCGATGGAGGGACCACGTCCGGGTGTCGCGGCGGAGGGTCCAGAGGAGCCCCTCCCCCACGTCCCGGCGCACGAGGACGCCTCCCCCCGCGGTGGCCGTGCTCGTGTCGATCGGGCTGGCCCTCCCCTGGACCTCGTGCTCGACCTCGAAGGCGTCGCGGGCGATCGCGACGGGGTCGAACGTCCCACCCAGGGACCCGAGGGCCGCGAGGGTCGCGACGGTCACCGCGGCGGACGAGCCGAGCCCGGACCCCACGGGGATCATGGAGCGGATCTCGAACCAGAGGGGCTCGCCGGACCATCCGCGGCGGGCCGCCGCCTTCACGTACCGGTACCGCGGCTCGTCCAGACTCATCCCGTCCGCGAGCCACTGCGCATGGGGCCGGACATAGACCTCCGCCCTCAGGTCGATCGCCGTGCTGAGGGCTGGCTCCCCGAAGACGACCGCGTGTTCGCCGAAGAGGATGAGCTTGCCCGGCGCGGAGCCCCCGGCCATCGCGGGCGATTCCCTCCCGTGCGTCTTAATCCTTCTGGATGGGCTCGAGGGATGCGGCGGGACGCCCCGATCCGCAGGGCCGCGTGGACAAAAAGCCTTTGTAGGCTGCACCCGTTCGTGGCCCTCCGAGATCGGCGGTCCGTCCGCGACGGGCGGGCCGGTGGCATCGCAAGGGATGGGATCGACGCTGAGCCCGGCCGCCAGTTGGTACGCTCTTCCGGCGAACGAGGTCCTCCGGGCCCATGGTTCGAGCCCCGACGGGCTCGCGTCGTCGGACGCCCGGAAGCGCCTCGGCGAGCACGGTCCCAACGAACTCCCTGACGCCCGGCGCCGGACCCCGGTCGGGATCCTCCTCGGCCAGCTGCGGAGCCCCTTCCTGTTCGTCCTCGAGGCCGCGATGCTCGTGACCGTCGTCATCGAGCACTATTTCGACACCGCGGTCATCGCGACCGCGATCTCCGTCAACGTGATCATCGGCTTCATGCAGGAGTACCATGCGGAGAGGTCCCTCGAGTCCCTCAAGCGGATGAACGCGCCGCGCTGTGTCGTCGTGCGGGACGGGCTCCACACGACGGTCCCTACGCGGGAGGTCGTCCCGGGCGACATCGTCGTCCTCGAGGCGGGCGTCACAATCCCCGCGGACGGGCGGGTCGTCGAGGCCCACGTCCTCCAGGTCGAGGAGGCCATGCTCACGGGCGAGTCCCTCCCCGTGATGAAGCACGCGGAGCCCATTGCGGACGCCCGCGCGGGGATCGCGGAGCGGACCTCCTGCGCCTTCATGGGGACCCACATCGTCGGGGGCCGCGGCCTCCTCCTGGTCACGGGCACGGGGCCCGAGACGGAGATCGGCCGGATCGCGGCCTCCCTCGACGTCCTCGAGTCGGAGCCGTCCCCCCTCGCGAAGAACGTGCGCGCCTTCTCCCGGAACATCGGGATCTGCGCGGCCCTCGCGATCGCCGCCGTCCTTGCCGTGGGCCTGGCCCGGGGCTTCCCGTTCACGGAACTGCTCCTCTTCGCCCTGGGCCGTCCTTGCCGTGGGCCTGGTCCGGGGCTTCCCGTTCACGGAACTGCTCCTCTTCGCCCTGGGCGAGATGGTGTCCATCATCCCCGAGGGCCTTCCGGCGGCCGTGTCCATCGTCCTCGCCGTCGGGATCCGGCGGATGGCGAAGCGGGAGGCCGTCGTGCGCAAGATGTCCGCCGTCGAGACGGTCGGCGCGGCCACGGTCATATGCACGGACAAGACGGGCACGATCACGGAGAACCGGATGCGGGTCGTCGCCGCGTACCTCCCCGGGCATCCCTCCGAGATGGACGTCGGCCACGCGCGCCTCGCGGACGGCGGGGTCGCGGAGGCGTCCCTCGCCGCCGTCTGCCGGATCTCCGCGGTCTGCAACGACCTCCGGGAGGAGGAAGAGGAGGGCGAGGTCGTCATCAACGGGGACCCGACGGAGGTGGCCCTGTACCTCTTCGCCTCCGAGCTCGGGATCGCGGCGACCCTCGGGACCTCGCGGCGCGTCGCAGAGATCCCCTTCTCCCACGAGCGCCGGTTCATGGCCGTGGCCGTCGCGGAGGACGGCGGCGGGATGCGCCTCTACCTCAAGGGCGCGCCGGAGTCCGTCCTCGACCGCTGCCGCTACGCCCTCGAGGGGGACCACCGGGTCGAGGCAGACGAGGCCCGGAAGGACGGGTACGCGGCGCGGGCCGAGGCGATGTCCCGGGCGGGGCTCCGCGTCCTCGGCTTCGCGTACCGGGACGTGGACCTCGCCGCCGGCGACCTCTCGGATGCCGACGCAATGGATCTCGTCTTCGTCGGGCTCCTGGGCCTCATCGACCCGCCCCGGGCCGGGGTTGCGGACTCCATCCGGCGGTGCCGGGAGGCGGGGATCCGCGTGATCATGCTCACGGGCGACCACGCGCTCACGGCGCAGGCCATCGCGCGGAGCGTGGGCCTCGTCCGGGAGGGCCGGGAGGCCGTCGTCCAGGGGGACCGGCTCGAGTCGGCCGACGACGCGGCGTTCGCCCGCGAGCTCGCCCGCGCCGACGTCTTCGCCCGCGTGTCCCCGCACGCCAAGCTCCGAGTCGTCGAGGCGCTCAAGGCTCAGGGCGAGGTCGTCGTCGTCACGGGGGACGGGGTGAACGACGCCCCCGCCCTCAAGCGGGCCGACGTCGGCGTGGCGATGGGGAAGACGGGGACGGACGTGGCCCGGGAGGCGTCGGACATCGTCCTCACGTCGGACGATTTCAACAGCATCGTCGACGCAGTCGAGGAGGGCCGCCTGGCCTTCAAGAACGTGAAGAGGGTCGTCGCGTTCCTCTTCACGACGAACCTCAGCGAGGCCGTCGTCCTCATCGCGTGCATGGGGATGGGGTTCCCGCTCCCCCTCGTCGCGGCCCAGATCCTCTGGCTCAACATGGTGACGGCGGCCCCCGCCGTGTTCTCCCTCAGCCTCGAGCCGAAGCACCGGGGGCTCATGCGGGAGCGGCCCCGCACCCGGACGGAGGGCTTCATCACGACGGAGGTCCGCCACCTCATGGCGGTGACCGTCGCCGTCATGATGTCGGGGATCCTCGGGCTGTACTCCTGGAAGCTCGGCTCCGGCGGGCTCGAGTCTGCCCGGACCGTCGTCTTCACGGGCTTCGTGCTCTTCGAGATCTTCAACGCCTTCAACTGCCGGAGCCTCGGGGAGCCCCTCTCCCGGGTGGGGCTCTGGACGAACCGATACTTCCTCGTGGGCCTCGTCGCGGCCGTGTCCCTCCAGGCCCTCGCGGTCTACCACCCGGCCCTCCAGACGATGCTGCGGACCGTGCCCCTCTCCGGGTTCGACTGGCTCGCGATCCTCCTCGTGACCCCGTGGATCGTCCTCGCGGGGGAGATCCAGAAGCGGGTCATCTCCCTCTTCCGCGGAGGGCCCGCGGCGCCCGCCGCCGCCCTCGCGCCGTGACTCGTCGGGCTACCCGACTTCCAGGTCGGGCCGCCCGCCCGCGCCCAGGGTCTGGTAGCGGGCCACGTCTGTGACCTGCGGGTGGATCCTCTTGAGAGCGGCCTCGAAGTGCGCCTTCCTGATGTGGACCTTCTTCAAGGCGGCCTCGTCGAGAGACCCGACCTGGGTCGCGTGGTCGCGGATCGCGAGCATCGCCGCCTCGTTGCACACGGCCGCGAGCTCCGCGCCCGTGTACTTGTCCGTCCGCTTTGCGATCTCGTCGAGGTTCACGTCCCCCGCGAGGGGCTTCTTCTGCGTGTGGATCGCGAGGATCGCCTTCCGGGTCTCGAGGTCCGGCGGCGCGATGTAAATGTGGCGGTCGAACCGGCCCGGACGGAGGAGGGCGGGGTCCACGAGGTCCGCGCGGTTCGTCGCCGCGATGACCGTCACGTTGTGGAGTTCCTCGAGGCCGTCCATCTCCGTGAGGATCTGGGAGATCACGCGCTCCGTGACCTGGCTGTCCGCGGATATCCCTCGGACGGGCGTGATCGCGTCGATCTCGTCGAAGAAGATCACGGTCGGGGCCGCCGTCTTCGCCTTCCGGAACGTCTCCCGGACCATCCGCTCGCTCTCCCCGACCCACTTGCTCAGGAACTCGGGGCCCCGGACGGAGATGAAGTTCGCCTCGCTCTCCGCGGCGACGGCCTTTGCGAGGAGGGTCTTCCCCGTGCCCGGCGGTCCGTAGAGGAGGATCCCGCGTGGCGGGCGGGCGTCGACGTGGGCGAAGAGGGCGTTCATCTTGAGGGGCCACTCGATGGACTCCCGGAGCTCCTGCTTCGCCTCTTCGAGCCCGCCGATGTCGTCCCAGTGGACGTCCGGTCGCTCGATGAGCACTTCCCGCATCGTCGCGGGCTCCATCTCCCGGTACGCCTGGAGGAAGTCCTCCCGCACGACCTGAATCTTCCCGAGGATCTCGGGCGGGATGAGGTCGACCTGGAGGTCGATGTCCGGGAGGATCCGCCGCAGGGATCCCATCGCGGCCTCCTTGCAGAGGGCGGACATGTCCGCTCCCGCGTACCCGTGGGTGAGGTTCGCGAGCTCGTCGAGCTCGACGTCCGGAGCGAGGGGCATCCCGCGGGTGTGGATTTGCAGGATCTCGAGACGTCCCGCGCGGTCCGGGATCCCGATCTCGATCTCCCGGTCGAACCTTCCGGGGCGGCGGAGCGCGGGGTCGAGGGCGTTGGGCCGGTTCGTCGCGCCGATCACGACGACCTTCCCGCGGGCCTGGAGACCATCCATGAGGGCGAGGAGCTGGGCGACGACGCGCCGCTCGACCTCGCCCGTGACCTCGTCGCGCTTCGGAGCGATGGAGTCGAGCTCGTCGATGAAGATGATGCTCGGGGCGTTCTCCTCCGCCTGCTTGAACACCGTGCGGAGGTTCTCCTCGCTCTGCCCGTAGAACTTGGACATGATCTCGGGGCCGCCGATCGCGTAGAAGTTCGCGTTCGTCTCGCTCGCCACGGCCTTCGCGAGGAGGGTCTTGCCGGTCCCGGGCGGACCGTGGAGGAGGACGCCCTTGGGCGCCTCGACCCCGAGTCGCTCGAAGAGCTCCGGATGGCGGAGGGGGAGCTCGATCATCTCCCGGACCTTCCGGACCTCGTCCCCGAGGCCGCCGATGTCCTCGTACGTGACCCGCGGGATCTTCGTCTCCTCCTCCTTCGCAGGCTTCTCCGCGATCTTGAGCTCCGTCCGCGCGTCGACGAGGACCGCGTCCGCGCTCGGGCTGAAGGACGTGACCACGAAGTCGAACTTCCGGCCCATGATGCTCACGGTGACGATGTCCCCCCGGGTCAGGACGCGCCCACGGAGGGTCTGGGCCATGAAGTCCTCCCCGCCCATGATCCGGACAGGCTCCGTGGGGGCCAGGCTCACCTTCTCCGCGGGCCGCGCGACGGCCTTCCGGAGACCGACCTTCTCGTCGATCCCGACGTCCGCGTTCCGCCGCTGGGCCCCGTCGAGCCGGATGATCCCCCGGTTCACGTCTTCCGGAAGCCCCGTGCGTACCCGAGCGGCCGTGAGCTTGCCGCCCTCGACGAGGACGACGTCGTCCTCCCGCAGCTCCAGGATCTTCATGACCTCGGGGTCCACGCGGACGATCCCGCGTCCCGCATCCGCGGGGCGGGCCTCCGCGACCCGGAGGAATCGCTCATGGGGTTTCATGGGGTGGCCTCAAGTCGGGGACGCGCCGAGGACCCGGTCTCGGGGGTCTCATCTCGAGGGTCCTCATAAACGTCGCCCCCGGCCCCCGGGCCGTGCCCGGGGCGCAGGGGCGAGGGAAGAAGGGGGATGGGGCCCCGATCATTCGACCCGGACCTTGACGGGTTCCCGTTTGGGGATCGGCTCCTTCTTCGGGACCCGGACCTCGAGGACGCCGTCCTTCAGCTTCGCCTCCGTCCGGTCCGCGACGACCTCCTCGGGGAGGGGGATCGTCCGGTGGAAGGCGCGGTACGCCCTCTCGCGGGAGTAGTAGTCCTGCTCCGTCTCCTCCTTCTCGCGCCGGGTCTCCGCTCGCAGCTCGACGCCGTCCGGGGACACGCGGATGTCCAGGTCCTCCTTGCTCACGCCAGGGAGCTCGGCCCGCAGCACGAACTCGCGGCCCTCGTCCACGAGGTCCACGAGGGGTGCCCGCGCGCCGGTCCTCCGGTCCGTCGGGACGAGCCAGGGGGGGCCCCAGAACCGGCCCTCGAGCGAGCGCCGGACGTCGTCGAGCCAGCGGTCCATCTCGTCGAACCATTCGAACGGGCTCCGGAGATCGAGGGCCCGCACAGGGGTGCGGTCGGAGGTCCTCGTCGCGAGGTCCGTTCCCTTTGTCTTGCGAATCATGTCGTGTTCCCTCCGTTGGGTTGGGGCCAATATGAGTGAGCAGTTCTATATAAACAATTCGTATCCCGTCGAGGCGGACGGAACCTCCCGCGGGGGCCTCTCGCCCCGACGGATAAAGGGCTCATCCGCGTCCCCGCCCTCCCTCGATCCCATGGAGCCGTCCCGGCCCGATGTCGCCCCCGGCCCCCTGTCCCGTGTGCGAGCGGGCTCCCATCCTCGTGGCCTCCCTGCCCCTCGACATCCCCTTCTTCGGGAGGCTCTCCAAACGACCGTCCGGCGCCCCGGCTGCGGCGACCGGCACGCGGACCTCCTCGTCACCCGGACGGGACCCCCGCGCCGCACGACCCTCCACGCCGTCCGGGCCGAGCACCTCTCCGCCCGCGTCGTCCGCTCCCCGAGCGGGACCGTCCGGGTCCCGGAGCTCGAGGCCGCGATGGAGCCGGGCCCGAGGGCGGAGGGGTTCGTGAACAACGTCGAGGGGGTCGTTCGGCGTTTCCTCGACGTCCTCGAGGGGCAGATCGCGACGGCCGACGCGGAGGACCAGGAGCGGATGGTCGTCGCCCGGGATTGGCTCTCCGAGATGATCGAGGGGCGGGGAGCTCTTCACGATCCGGATCGAGGACCGCGAGGGGGGGCCCTCACGCCAACTCCCGCTTCACGGTGATCGGGATCGCGCCGCTATTGAACTCGAGCCAGGCGATCTCGATGGGGTCGACGACCCCCGAGGGGACGTCCAGGAGGATCGGCGATCCCATGCTTATCTGGAGCGCGCGGGCTCCGATGATGCGGGCTTTCTCGAATCTCGTGTGGCGCATGGGGGTCCCTCGCCCCGGGGCCTTGGCGGAGAGGGGCGTTTCGCGGACGGCGGTCCGGGCGGCCGTAGCGGCCCGAAACGGATGCCCCTACTTCAACCTTGCCCAGCCGCGAAACGCCGATCGTCCCGCGGGACGGCGGACGGGCGTGCCCGAGCCGCGGGCCGAGCCGACCCCTCGTCCCCGCCGTGCGCGGGCTGTCCGTTCTTGACTTAGATAATCGCAGGTGAGAATCGCGCACGCGGCTTGATACCCCCACCCATCTACGACCGGTAGAGCAGGCCGTCGCCGGGTCTATTCTATTGTCAGTAGAGGCACTCCATGGACCAGCGGGAATTCCAACACACCGTGCTCCTCCTCTCCGGGGAGCGGGCCATGGCGATCCTCCGCGTGATCCGAGACGGGGAGTGGCACATGGCGAGCGGGGTCGCGCGGTCCCTCGACATCCACGTGACCACGGCGTCCAAGTTCCTCCAGGGCCTCGCAGAGGTCGGCCTCCTCGAGCGCCGCGCCCATGACGGCCGGACGTTCGAGTATCGCCTCCGGTCCCCCCGCCTCGAGTTCAGCGTGGACCTCCTTGAGGAGTCGGGGCCCCTGCGCCAAGCCGTCGACTTCTACGTGACGTACTTCCAGAGCCTCTTCGAGCGGATCCGCCGGCTCGGGTGGCCGAGGGTCGAGACGGAGATGCAGCACCGCCTCACGACGGACCACCAGGAGCTGCGGTCCGCGATTTTCCAGGAGATGATCGCGGGGACGGGCGGGGGGATCGACCACCTCCGCGAGCTCGTCGCGGTCCTCCATCGGGACCTCTGGGGCGTCTGCTCCCAGACCCTGGGCCACGCCGCCGCGGAGCGCGTCTTCAAGACGGCCCTCCGGGACGCCGTCGACTCCCACCCCGACATCGCCATCCGCTGCGGACTCACGCGGCCCCTGGAGGCCTGACGATGGGGGACCGCGTGGCCACGGGCATCATCGGGTTCGATCGCCTCGTCGCCGGGGGGTTCCCCCGCGGCACGGTGAACCTCGTCGCGGGCCCCGCGGGGAGCGGGAAGTCCCTATTCGGCCTCCACTTCGTCCACAACGGCGCGGCTCTGTACGGGGAGCCGGGGATGTACCTCGTCCTCGAGGAGAGCCGGGGGAGCCTCGAGCGGGCCCTTGCGGCGTACGGGATGGAGACGGCGTCCCTCGAGGCTGCGGGCCGGCTGCTCGTCGTCGACATGGGGGAGGTCCGGGGGGACGATGACGGCAAGGCCGTCGTAGGCTTCGACGACCTCCGGGACTTCCTCGCCGCCGCCCTCCCGCGGTCGGGGGCCAAGCGGCTCGTCGTCGACTCCCTCTCCGCGGTCGGCCTCTACTACTCGAATCCGGAGAGCCTACGGGAGCGCCTCTTCTCCTTCACCCGGTTCCTGCGGTCGAAGGACCTGACGACGGTCCTCCTCTCCGAGTCCCTCGAGGGCGGTCCCCTGACCCGGTTCGGGATCGAGCAGTTCGTCGCGGACTCCTTCGTCTGCCTGGGCCTCGAGGAGATCAAGGGAGACCTCCGCCGGACGATCACCGTCCGCAAGATGCGCTTCACCCGCCACGACGCCTCGAAGCATCCCTTCCACATCACCTCGAACGGGCTCGTCGTCCTGGACCAGGAGAAGGTGGTGTGAGGTGCGGGTTTCCACGGGCCTCTCCGGCCTCGATGAGATGGTCCAGGGCGGGTTGCCCCTGGGCTCCGCCGTCGTCCTGCAGGGCCCCCCGGGCCAGGAGAAGATGCGCCTCGCCCTCACGTTCCTCGCCGACGGCCTGAAGGCCGGGGCCAGCGGCCTCGTCGTCATCGCCTCCCAGTCCCCCGACTCCGTCCTCACGGAGCTCCGGAACCTCGGGGTCGACCTCGACGCGGTCGTGAAGGAGAACCGCCTCCGGATCGTGGACTGGTACTCCCAGCGAGAGGAGCCCGTCCAGGACGTCGAGGATCGCGGGGTCGTCCTGCGGTCGTCGATCGACCTCACGAACGTCGGCGTGGCCTTGAGCCGCGCGATCGCGGCCCTCGGCGGCGACAAGCCGAAGCGCGCGGTCGTCGAGCTCCTCTCCCCCGCGGCGAGCGTGTACGAAGTGAGCCAGGTCTACGCGTTCGCCCAGAGTTCGAAGGGGAAGTTCGCGCGGTTCAACTACACGGCCCTCGTCCTCCTCGAGAAGGAGATGCACGCGGGCTCCGAGCTCTCGACCCTCCATCAGCCCTTCGACGGCGTGATCGAGCTCGAGCGTGTC
>Ga0209751_10006379_pt1 | contig 10926 bp, 14 predicted proteins | sample RifCSP13_1_FD_184019 | JGI IMG/M metagenome (GOLD analysis project Ga0209751, IMG submission 184019) | Soil microbial communities from Rifle, Colorado - Rifle CSP2_sed 13_1 (SPAdes) (version 2) | ecosystem: Environmental > Terrestrial > Deep subsurface > Rock core/Sediment | place: Rifle...
AGCCTTCCTGCGAGCGCTGAAACCATCCAACACGCCGCCTGGAGCCTGAGATCGCCACGCGCTCCTTCCACGAGCGCATTGTAAAATATTGTTTGATTTTCGTGAACAGGCGGGCACAGGTCGTCATCAAGGTGCGGAAGGAGCGCCCTGAGCCAGGAGATCGACGACTTGCCGCACTCAGCCATCGTCGTCAGGTTTGCCTTGAGCGGAAGACCGGCTTCGTGATACCGTGTGGGCAGCCTTACCGTAGCCGCCGGAGGATGACATTGGAGTTCGATTCTGTCAGCGCCCCGGGCATTTTTATTGCGGCGAGAGCCTACCATCGGCTGAAGCTCCTCTTGAGGCTTTGTCCCGCCGAGATAGCCGGGCTGGGCTATGTCACAGATCATCCGAAAGGTTTCCTCATCCAGGACGTCTTTGTCCTCCCACAGCGCGTCACCGACTCCGACGCTGAACTGGACCCCGACGCCCTCTTCGGCTTCCTTGCCCGGTTCGTAGCCGACGGAGGCGACCCATCGTCCATACAATTCTGGTGGCACAGCCATGGCGATGGGGAGGTCTATTGGAGCGAGACCGACCTCGACACGATCGAGCGCTTTCCGGGCACACAAGTGATTTCTGTCGTGGGAAATCGTCAGGGCGAGTTGCTTTGCAGGCTTGACCTCTTCGCTCCACGACGCGAGCGGATCGAGAGCCTCCCCCTCGTTGAGGAGGCCTGCAGAGAGGCGGCGCTGGAACTCGAGTCCCTCCACCAGGAGGTCCTGGCCGAGATCAGGACAAACGTCAAACTGCGCCTTCCGATGGAGCCCCTCATCGACCATGAGGGAGTGGTCGGCTTTATCTCGTACGAGGGCTATGAGGTCCCGGTGGAGCCCAACGAGGAAGGAGTGTGATGGCCAAGCTGATTTCAGGAGACTATCTCGGGTGGCTGAGCAAAATAAGCCGGCTCCAGGTCCGCAGCTCCCCGGCAGACGATTACTTCTTCCTTTCGGCATTTTCCGCCCGTCCTTGACCCGGCCCGCAGCGGGGCTTCAGTCCCTGCTCGAACGGCGGTTCACAGCACTTCGCGGCTTACCATCAGAGGGGGTATCGTCGGACGCTACCCCTTCCCCACCCTTCGAGCCTAGAGTCAGATAACAGCGTTGGTCGCGAGGAGTCTAGCGCGGTGGTCGGCGGTCCAGGGTTCGGTATTGGATCGCCTCGGCGAGGTGGTCGGTGCGGATGGCCTCGTGGCCTTCGAGGTCGGCGATGGTGCGGGCCACCTTGAGGATCCGGTCATGCGCCCGGGCCGACAGCCCCAGACGCTCGATCGCGGTCTCGAGGAGTCGCTGCCCATCCGGGCCGATCGAGCAGGCTCGCCGGAGCTGCTTCGCGCCCATCTGGGCGTTGCAGAAGGTCCGAGTCCGCCTGAACCGGTCATGCTGGAGAGCCCGAGCTCGCTTCACCCGCTCCCGCACCTTCTCAGAGCTCTCCCCCTGCGTTTCCGCCGCAAGCTCCCTATAGCGTAACGACGGGACATCGACGTGCAGGTCGATCCGGTCGAGGAGGGGCCCCGAGATCCGGGACCGGTATCGCTCAATTTGTGGAGGGGAACAGGTGCACTCGCGCTGCGGGTCAGTGAAGAAGCCGCACGGACAGGGGTTCATGGCGGCGGCCAGCATAAACCTTGCCGGGAAGGTCACAGAGGTCACCGCGCGGGAGATGGTCACGACCCCGTCCTCAAGCGGCTGACGCAACACCTCCAGGACGCTCCGCTTGAATTCCGGGAACTCATCCAGGAAGAGCACGCCGTGGTGGGCCAGACTCACCTCGCCCGGCCGTGGAATACCCCCACCGCCTATCAAGCCCGCGTCCGAGATGGTGTGGTGGGGGGACCGGAAGGGTCGCGTGGCGATCAGGGAGGCGCGGCCAGGCAGCAAGCCACAGATGGAGTGGAGCTTCGTCACCTCGATGGCCTCCTCCAGGATCAGGTCCGGCAGGATAGTGGGCAAGCGCTTGGCCAGCATCGTCTTGCCGGAGCCGGGCGGCCCGATCAAGAGAATGTTGTGGCCTCCGGCGGCCGCCACCTCCAGCGCACGCTTCGCGTGGGCCTGCCCTTTCACATCAGTTAAATCGACCGAGTACTCAGCGTGCTGAGCGAAAACCTCCTGGAGGTCAATTCGCGTGGGAGGCACCTCCTGGGCGCCGTTCAGGAATTCGACAACTTGCGGGAGTGTCTCCACACCGAAGATCTGAATCCCCTCCACGACAGCCGCCTCCGGGGCGTTCTCCGCCGGCAGGATCATCCCCACAAGCCCGGCCTGAGCGGCCGAGACCGCCATCGGCAGCGCGCCTCTGATCGAGCGGATGCCGCCATCCAGCGACAGTTCACCCAGGATCACATGATCCTTCAGGCGCCCTGGCCGGATGAGACCGATCGCCGCCAGGATGCCGCAGGCCGTGGGGAGATCGAAGCACGCCCCCTCTTTCTTGATGTCGGCCGGGGCCAGATTGACGGTGATCCTCCGCGACGGAAACTCGAAACCGGAGTTCTTGATGGCCGCCTTCACCCGATCCCGGCTTTCCTTGACGGACGTATCCGGCAGGCCGACAGTGTTGAATGAGGGTAGGCCCATGCCGATATCCACCTCGACCTCGACCAGGTAGGCATCCACCCCCAGGACAGCGCTCGACAACACTTTGGCCAGCATCGTGATCCTTCGGGCCTTACGCGCCTGTGTGCGGTACGAGGTCCGGGATCGGGGGCACTTGGCGCCTCGCACCTCGCACCTCGCACGCTTTATCGTGGATGTTCACTGAGGTCCCGCTTGCGCTGTTGATGCGGCATTCTTGTTGCGCCTACAGGCCAGACCTCCAGACGGGCGTCATCTTCGAGGAGCGCCCCCTCCCCAAAAATGAATGGAAGATCTTCATCCTGAAGAGCGACAACAACTTCACGTTGCGCCAGGACCCGTCGGTAGCCTGGCGGAATCGAAAAGTTGAGGGCCTCAGGAACCGAAGAACGCCCAGAGGACTCCCAGTATCGCAAGGGCCCCCAGCAAGATCATTGACCAGTGGCCTCGCAGATGGTCGATCGGGGCCATCGCTCTTCTCCTCCGTGAGAAGCTCGGACATGAACCATCATTCCCCTCTTCTGGCCGCCATCTGCTGGGTTAAAAGATGGCGGTCCCACCAGTGCCAAATGCGTCCCGGATCAGGAGGACCTGGGGTCGTTCGGCTCTCTCCCCCTCAAACGTCACCGCCACCACATCAAAGCGGCAGGCCGCCTCGGCAAGTCCCTCTCGCTGCAGATACAGCCCTGCGGCCTTGACGATCTGTCGCTGCTTGGTCAGCGTGACCGAGGACTGAGGCGGCCCGAACTCGCGAGACGCGCGGGCCTTCACCTCCACGAAGACCACCACATCCCCCTCCAGGGCGATGAGGTCGATCTCGCCGAGCGGGGTGGAATAGTTCTCGCGCAGGATCCGATAGCCATTGGCCAGCAGGAAGGCCTTCGCCGCCCGCTCCCCTTCAGCCCCCAGACGGAGCCTTGCACTTCCCATTCGCCGGCCTCCGCTACCGCTGCTCTCGGACACCCCGGAAGCTCTTCCTGTGGAGCGGAGTGGCCCCGTACTGGGCAATGGCCAACAGGTGGTCCCTGGTGCCGTATCCTTTGTGCCGTCCGAACCCGTATTGCGGGAGGGCGCGGTCATAGGCCTGCATGATTCGATCCCGGGCAACCTTGGCCAAAATGGACGCAGCAGAGATGGAGAAGCAGAGATGATCGCCTGAAGGGATGACACGATGAGGGGTGGAGCAGCCGGGGGATCGGTTGCCGTCGATCAGGACGAAATCCGCCGGAGGGTTGAGGGCCTCGATGGCATGCCGCATGGCCAGAAACGTCGCCTGCAAAATATTGATGGCATCGATGATCTCCTCCTGGATCACGCCGAACCCGACGGTCAAGGCCGCTGCCCTGATAGCCAAGTCGAGAGTTTCTCGCCGGCGTGCGCTGAGCCTCTTGGAATCATCGATCCCGGCGATGACACAGGTGGCCGGAAGGACGACGGCGGCGGCAACAACCGGGCCGGCGAGACACCCGCGCCCGGCTTCATCGACACCGGCGATGTAGCGGTACCCCGCGGCACGAAGACGCGCTTCCTCTCCGGGGGCCACCGCCGCGTTCCCCTCTACGTCAGCCTCCGCTCCGTGATGCGGGCCGCCTTTCCCTTCAGCTTTCGCAGATAATAGAGTTTCGCTCGCCGAACGCGGCCCCGTCTCGTGCGCTCGATTCTCTCGAGCGCGGGAGAATGAAGGGGAAAGGTTCGTTCCACCCCGACCCCATAGGTGACCTTGCGGACCGTGAAGGTGGCGCGGAGTCCATCCCCTCGCCTGCGGATGACCACCCCTTCGAAAGCCTGAATCCTCTCCTTGTCCCCCTCTTGGACCTTCAATTGGACCTTCACCGTGTCCCCAGGAAAGAATTCCGGGAGCTGCGCCTTCAGCAGCGGCGCTTCAACGCGTTTAATGACATCCATGATTCGACCTCCAAGACGCGGAGTAAAGAGTGCCGGGTGCGGTGGGCGAGGTGCGGGGTACATCGCGCCACGCACTTCGGACCTCGCACCACTTAGCGGGATCTCTGTTCTTCCTCCTCGATCTCCCCCAGCAACAAACGATCCTCCACGCTTAATTCAGCCCGACGAAGCAGGTCCGGCCGGCGCTCCAGTGTGCGGCGAAGCGCCTCTTTTCGACGCCACCGCCTGATCCGCTCGTGGTCACCGGACAGGAGCACGGCCGGAACTGCGAGCCCCCCGACAATCTGCGGACGCGTATAGTGGGGGAAGTCGAGCAAGGCCTCCACGAAGGAGTCATACCGGGCCGAGTCCTCATCACCCAGAACGCCAGGAATGAGACGGATGGTAGCATCCAGCAGGACGAGCGCCGGCAGTTCTCCCCCGGTCAGGACGTAGTCCCCGATCGATATCTCATAGGGGCAAAGGCGCTCCCTGATCCGTTCGTCGAACCCCTCGTATCGGCCGCAGATGACCAGCAGATGTTGATGCTCGACGAGTTCCCTGGCGATTGACTGCTGGAATGGGCGACCTTGGGGGGTCAGGAGGATCAGGCGGGTCCCCGTCTCTCGGCTGAGGCTATCGACCGCCTCAAAGATCGGCTCCGACTTGAGCACCATCCCAGCCCCGCCGCCGTACGGCCGATCATCCACGGTGGCATGGCGATCGCGTGCGTAGGCACGAAGATCATGGACCGCGATCTCGACGATCCCCCGCTCCTGGGCCCGCTTGAGAATGCTCTCGGAGAGAGGGCCCTGAAAGAAGCCCGGAAAGAGGGTGAGGACGTCATACTGCCTCAGCGTCGATCATCCCTTCCAGGGGACGGACCAGCATGATCTCCTCTGCGAGATCGACCCTCCTCACGACCTCCCGTGTCGCGGGAAGGAGCCATTCCCCCTGCCGCCCGTGTACCACGTATACATCGTTGGCGCCCGTTTCCCAGATCTCCACGAGCCGTCCCAATTCTCGTCCCTCTTCACTGACGACTCGAAGGCCGACCAGATCGGCATGGTAATATGTCCCTTCCGGAAGCGGGGGAGCGTCCGATCGAGCCAGGAGCAACTCACGACCAACCAAGCGGGCCGCCTGTTCCGGAGTCTCCACGCCACGAAGCTTCATCACCCAGCCGGAGCCAGCGCGCCGCACCCGTTCAACTGCATACCACGCGAGGTTTCCTCCGTCCGGCCCGACATACACGCCGACCAATTCAGCCGTAATGGCGATGGAGTCAGCGTACGGCTCCACCTTGATCTCCCCCGCAAGCCCCCAGGCCTTCACGCCCCTGCCGAGCAGAAGATACGGCGATGGCATCCCCTATTCCAGAATTTCCAGGACGGCCCGGCGCTTCGACCTGGCAGCGATGGCGTGCAGCACCGTGCGCATCGCTTTGGCCGTCCGGCCCTGCTTTCCGATCACCCTGCCGACATCGGAGGAGGCGACTCGAAGTCGGAGGATCAACGCCTTGTCCTCCTCCACAGCCTCGACAGTCACCTGGCCTGGACTGTCCACCAACGCCCGAGCCATCCGCTCCACCAGCTCCTTCAGCGCCCCTGCCTCCTCCACGGGAACCCGATTCGGAACCGACGGACCGTCTTCCATCTTCCCTCCCTCCGGGTGCTCCCGCCTCGATTGAGGGGCTATCGATCCTTCCTCGGGGCTTTCAGCTCGGCGAATTGCCGCATCACGCCCGCCCGACGCAGAAGCTGCCGGACGCTGTCGGTCGGCTGTGCGCCCCGCTGCAGCCAATGCAGCGCACGCTCCGCCCGCACCTGAAGCACAGGTTGTTCCCCGTGGGGATCATAGGTGCCCAAGCTCTCGAGCACCCTGCCGCCCCCCGCAACTTCTGAATCTCCCACGACCAGCCGATAGAAGGGGTGCTGCTTCGCCCCCATCCTCCGCAGTTTGATCCTGACCGCCATTTCCACACTCCCTTATCTGTCCGCCGTCACACCCCCATGAAAGGCCGAAGACGCTTTGCCATTTTCCGCCCAGCAGCACCCCCCACGGGGATGACCTGTCTCATCAGTTTCTGGGCCTGGAAGAACTGTTTAAGGAGACGATTCACATCCGCCACTGATGTGCCGCTTCCGGCGGCGATCCGCCGGCGTCGGCTTCCATTGATGAGATCAGGGGCTTCCCGCTCCTTCCGGGTCATAGAGTTGATGATCGCCTCAGCCTGCCTGAACTGCTGCTCCGCTGCACCAGGATCAGCCAGACCCTTCTGGTGGGACAACCCCGGGATCATCTCCATCACCTGCTCAAGTGGCCCGAGCTCTTTCAGTTGCCTGAGCTGCAGGCGAAAATCCTCCAGCGTGAACCCATCGCACCGGATTTTTTCTGCGAGCTCTTCAGCTCGCTTTCGATCGATGGTCGCCTGTGCCTTCTCCACCAGGGTCAGGATATCGCCCATCCCCAGGATCCGCGACGCCAGCCGGTCGGGGTGGAAAGGTTCAAGAGCATCCGGCTTCTCCCCCACCCCGATGAACTTGATCGGCTTCCCCGTCACCGACCGGATTGAGAGGGCCGCTCCCCCTCGAGCATCCCCATCCAGCTTGGTCAGGATAAACCCCGTGAGGCCAAGATCCGTGTCGAACCGAACGGCGGAATTTACCGCATCCTGGCCAGTCATGGCGTCGGCCACCATTAACACCTCGGCAGGCTGCGTGGCCCCTCTAATCGCGACAAGCTCCAGCATCAGCGCCTCATCAATGTGCAGCCGCCCGGAGGTATCGAGGATCAGGGGGTTATGCCCAAGTTCTTTGGCGCGGGTTCTCGCGTTCTCGCAGACCTGCAGCGCGGAACCCGCTCCGGCAAACACCGGCACCCCGATGGAGCGCCCGAGGACCTGGAGCTGCTCCACGGCGGCCGGCCTGGTCGTATCCGCCGCCACCAGAAGCGGCGACCGACCCTCCGACACGAGCCATCGCGCCAGCTTTGCCGCTGTGGTGGTCTTGCCCGATCCGTGAAGGCCAACCAGCATGAAGGCTGTCGGGGGGTCGGGTGCATAGGTGAGCGGGACGCGCTTGCTCCCCAATACCTCCACCAGCTCTTCGTAAACTACCTTTACCATCTGCTGGCCCGGGGTTAGACTCTCCAACACCTCGCGGCCGACCGCCCGCTCACGGACCCGCTCGATAAACCCCTTCACGACCTTAACATTCACATCCGCTTCCAATAGCGCGAGTCGGACCTCGCGGAGCGCCTCAGCGATATTCTCCTCGGTGAGCCGCCCATGGCCACGAAGCCTCTTGAAAATTACACTGAATCGTTCGGCAAGCCCTTCAAACATCTCTCAATCCCTTGGCGTAAAACACCAAAATAGCCCCTTGGTCCTCAACTTGTCAAGGTTAAACTGCACTTCCTGATGGCCTTCCAGATGCCCGACTGGCGCATCATCTCGAGCGAAGGGAACAAGCTGAACGTCCATTGCCTGGCGCCAATTAAGTGGAAATCGGCCGGGCTTTCCGGCCTTCGAAGAAGGTGGGACGAATCGCCGGCATCGAGGGATGGGCCAAAAGGGAACCTGATAGGGTCGGGCACCCCGTCCCTTCCGACCTGCGCGAAGGCATGGTCGCCGCGGGTTCTGCCGTTTCTGAGAGAATCACGCCAAGCAGGTCGTCTTGCATCGGTCACCAGGATGTGAGCTGGCCGGTGACCGGGCGCGACCGAGATAACCGGTGAGCCTTCCTCACGGCCCACCTGCTCGGTCGGCGTCAGCCAAGCGGAAAGGTTTGCAGCGCGGTGTACCGCGCCCCACCAGGACCCAATTCGCTCTTCATCAAGTCGATCCGGTGGAGCATCATCTCCCTCAGCGGCTCGGCGGGGATCGAGGTAAGTGCAACAGCCAGTTGCTCCCGGCGCGCCGGACCGCGCACTCGACCCAGCGTCAGATGCGCGGCAAAAGGCCGCTCCTCCCGGGCAAACCCAAGGGCCTCCAGGCCCGCTTCTACCCTCGCCTGCAACGTGACCAGCGCCTCCGCACCCTGCTGGACGCCGATCCAGACGACTCGGGCGGCGCGTGGCTGAGGGAAGGCGCCGACACCACCGAGCACGAGACGAAACGACCCATAGCCGGTGGCAGCCGCAGCGATCGCCTCTGCAACGGCGCCGAGGCGACTCTCCTCGACCTGTCCCAGGAATTTGAGCGTGAGGTGAAGGCTCTCCGGCCTCACCCACCCGACATCGGCGCGGGTCGCCTTGAGGCGCTCCTGTACCTTGGCGAGGGCGTCTTTCAGGTCCTGATCCAGATTGACGGCGACAAAGGCGCGAACTGTTGGCCCAACTGAGCGATCAGGTCGGTGTGACATCTTGACCTGACAGCAGGTGTCGGCGGAGCATGTCGAGGGCCCCCTGCGAGGCGAGCAGCTTATTGGTCTCGCGATCCCCGAGGAACCGGAACTCCCGGCAGGTCACCTTCTCTCGGGAGGCGAGAGCGATGTAGGTCAGGCCCACTGGCTTCTCGGCGGTGGCTCCGCCCGGACCCGCTATTCCGGTGATTCCGAGTGCCAGATCTGTTCCGGCGGCCTCCCGAATGCCCGAAGCCAACGCGTGGGCAACGGGCTGGCTGACCGCTCCATGCTGCGCGATCAACTCGCGGGGCACGCCCGCCAGGCTCTCCTTGGCCTCGTTGCTGTACACCACCTCGCCACAGATGAAGTAGGCGGAGCTCCCGGGGACATTGGTCAGACGGTGGCAGACCAGCCCTCCCGTGCACGACTCGGCGACGGCAATGGTCTGCTTCGCATTCAGGAGGAGCCGTCCCACCACCTCTTCGAGTCGCTCCTCGTTTCGTCCGAAGACCAGCGCGCCAAGCCGCTCACGAAGTCTGGCCTCCAGATCATCGAGAAGCCGCTCGCCCTCTCCCTCCGAGTCGCGTTTCACCGTCAGGCGGATGTGGATCTCCCCCGCATGCGCGAGCAGCGCGATGGTCGGGTTTCGGGCGGAGCGAGCCAGATCGCCGATGAGCTCGTCGAGCTTCGATTCGGTGATCCCGGACGTCTTAAGGATGCGCGAACGAATCCGGGCCTTGACGCCGAACCACTCTCGAAGACGAGGGATGACCTCATCCCTGAGCATCGGCTGCATCTCCGAGGGCACTCCCGGCATCGCCACCAGCACCCTCCCACCCTCGAGGCGGACAAAGAAGCCAGGCGCCGTCCCCCTGGGGTTGCGCAAGACGGTGGCCCCATCCGGGATCAGGGCTTGTCGCTCGTTGTTCTTGGACATGGCCAGTCCGCGCTCGGCGAATCGGCGACGGATGGACTCCAAGACCGTCAGATCGAGAATCAGTGGCCGGGCGAGAACCGCCGCAATCACCCGGCAGGTCAGATCGTCCTCTGTGGGGCCCAGGCCTCCAGTGGAGATCACGATCTCCGACCGCGCCAGAGCCAGGCGAAGGGCCTCTCCGATGCGGCCCTCGTTGTCCCCGACGGTCGTTTTCCAATACACGTCGATTCCCGCTTCAGCAAGCTCTTCGCCGATGTAGGCCGAATTGGTATCGATACTCTGGCCGAGTAACAGCTCCGTCCCGATGGTGAGGATCTCAACCCCCATGGCCCTCTCCGCCGCGTCCCTTAGCCGGTGGCTCCCGGCAGCCCCCACAGCAGAAGCCGAACTGAGACATTCGCGTAGATCCCCGCCACGAGATCATCCAGCATGATGCCCCATCCGCCAGGCAGATTCTCTACCCGATCGACGGGAAAGGGCTTCCAGATGTCGAACACACGGAAGAGAGCAAGCGCACAGAGGAGCGGCACCTGGCGGGGCGCAATTGTCAGGAGCGCCACCCAACAGCCGACGATTTCGTCAATGATCACCACCGAGGGGTCTTTGGCCTCAAGGGCGACCTTCGCGCGGTCGGCCGCGTAAGTGCCCACGGCGAACAGAAGGACGATAAACGAGAGGTGGAACGTCCACGGCAGATGTCGGAAAGGAAGGAAGACCAGGAACGCGGCCAGGCTCCCGGCTGTGCCCGGCGCGTATGGAATCCGGCCAAGATAGAACCCGGTGGCAAGCAGCATCAGAACCCGCGGAAACAGCGGATAACCCCGAGATCCCCGAGGGTTCACCATCCGCGGCAGATCCGACCCTTCAGGCGGGGGAGGTTTGATTGCCACCCTCCGCCTTGGAGCGATAGAGCGCCTGATCCGCCGCTCGGACCAGGTCCTCGACTTGGCGCATGTCGGGACCGAGGCAGGCGACGCCAAGGCTCACGGTGACAGTCTCGCCCCCCGTCAGCCCTTGCACACCTGGAGGGGGACGCGTCATTGCACAACGGATTCGTTCCGCCTGGACCAAGGCCTGATTGAGATCCGTCTCCGGGAGGATGATGCCAAACTCGTCCCCGCCATATCGGGTGACGATATCGACGCCC
>Ga0209751_10006383_pt1 | contig 10923 bp, 9 predicted proteins | sample RifCSP13_1_FD_184019 | JGI IMG/M metagenome (GOLD analysis project Ga0209751, IMG submission 184019) | Soil microbial communities from Rifle, Colorado - Rifle CSP2_sed 13_1 (SPAdes) (version 2) | ecosystem: Environmental > Terrestrial > Deep subsurface > Rock core/Sediment | place: Rifle...
GGTGGTCGCCATGGGGACCACCGCCATGCGCACGAAGCGGCCGTGGTTCTGCTTCTACGTGGGGCGCAAGCCTGGCCGCATGTATCGCCTCAGCCACGAGGAGATCCTCGCCCGGTTCGGCGAGTTCCTCGTCCACCACGAGCGCATCGACGACGTGTTTGCCACGGCCATCGGGAGCTACGGCTACATCCTTCGCCACAAGACCGAGGAATCGCTCCACGAAGCGGCCCGCGAGATGCAGGAGGTCGTGTCCTGACCCCGCTGCCGGACGAGGGCGATGGCCGGTCCAGCCCGTGAAGGTCGAGGACCGTACCTGGGCGAGTCCCGCCCTGGGGCACGACATGACCCTGCGCGTCTACGGCCACGACGGCCGGGCCGTGGTGGCATTCCCTTCGCAAGCCGGCCGCTTCTGGGACTTCGAGGGCTTTGGCATGGTCGAGTCGGTCGCCGGGTTCATCAACGCGGGCCGCATGCGCCTGATCGCCGTCGACGGGGTCGACTGGCAGTCGTGGACCAACTGGGACGCCCACCCTGCGGACCGTGCCCGGCGGCACGACGACTACGACCGCTACGTCGCGGGCGAGGTCGTCCCCTTTCTGCACGACCTGACCGGCCGAGAGACCGCCTGGGCGACGGGGTGCTCGATGGGCGCCTATCACGCCGCGAACGCCCTGTTCCGCCACCCGGACGCCTTCGACGGGCTGATCGCCATCTCGGGCCTCTACCAGCTGCGCGACTTCGTGGGCGACTACATGAACGAGGGCGTGTACCTCAACTCGCCGCTCGACTACATGCCCAACCTGGAGGACCCGTGGTACCTGGAACGCCTCCGCCAGGCGAAGATCGTCTTCGTCGTCGGGCAGGGCGCGTGGGAGGAGCCGATGGTCGAGGACGCGCGAGCGATGGAGCGCGCCCTGGCGAGCCGCCAGATCCCCGCCATCGTCGACTTCTGGGGCCACGACGTGAACCACGACTGGCCGTGGTGGCGGAAGATGCTGCCCTACTACCTCGAGCGCCTGGACGTCTGACCGGCCGGGTGTCTATGTCAGCGAGCGATGACGACCGTGGCGTCGGCGTGGGTGGCGACGTGCTCGGACACGCTCCCCTGGAGGAACCGGGAGACTGGACCGAGCCCGCGTGAGCCGATGACGACCGTGTCAAAACCGCCGGATACGGCGATTCGCTCGATCGTCTTCGCAGGATCGCCCGACGGCTCGACGAACTCAGCCTCGATCCCATGCTCGGTCAGGATCTGCCTGGCCTCGCGGAGCTCCTGAGCGTGAACCGTGGCGTCATCCCACGGGTCGACGGGCGACCGACCGGGATGGACTGGCACGACACTGACGACGGTGATCAGCGCGTCGAACCGCTTGCCGAGCTCGATCGCCATGTCGAGCGCCCGTCGTGCCGGCGCTCCGCCGTCATATGCCACGAGGATGCGCTTCATCTCGTTGCTCCTTCCCGCGTCGGCAGCCCGCGCTCCGGGCGATGCGACGCCGATCCGAGCATCGACCCGCCCGGCTGCCCCTCGCCATGGCGCAAGGTCACCTCCCAGGGGGCCGGTCCGCCCATCCCGATCGAGAAACCTTCCCCCGCCACGCGTCGAGGTCGTATAGTGCGAGGCGCGCTGACCCGTGGGGCCCGCCCGTCACCGTTCCATGGCGGTCGCCCCAGCGGCCAGGGAGGGAGGTCCGGCGCCACATCCAGCCCTGCTCTTGACGCCTGGGTTCGCCCCCCTCTTGCCGCTCGATGCTCGCCATGGACCGACGCAGCAGTGAGGTACCGATGACACAGATGTCGTCCCGCGACGAGGTTATCCGGCAGGACACACGGGACCTGCACGGCCTCGGCTACGCCCAGGAGCTGCTTCGCTCGATGGGCGGATTCAGCAACTTCGCCATCAGCTTCTCGATCATCTCGATCCTGACTGGCGCGGTCATCCTCTTCAACTACGGACTGACCCTGGGCGGACCCGCGTCCGTGGGGATCGGATGGCCTCTCGTCACCCTCTTCACGCTGATGATCGCGGCCACGATGGCTGAGATCGCGTCTGCCTATCCGACCGCCGGCGGCCTGTACTACTGGGCCAGCAAGCTGCGCAACAAGGACTGGGGCTGGCTGACGGCCTGGCTCAACCTGGGCGGCCAGATCTCGATCGTGGCCGGCATCAACTACTCGGCCGCCTTCTATCTTTCGGCCACCCTCCTCAACCCCTTGTTCGGGATCAATCCCACCGCGGACAGCTTCGGTGTCCAGAACGCCATCTGGATCACGGGGATGCTGATCGCCGTAGAGGTCGTGTTCAACGTGGCCGGCACCCGGCTCGTCGCCTTCATGAACGATCTGTCGGTGTGGTGGCACATCTTCTTTGTGGCCGCGATCGTCATCGCGCTGTTCGCGCTGGGCACGCAGGCGACGCACGACATCGGTTTCCTGTTCACCATTGATCCGGGGACGAATGCCGCCGGCGTGCCCTGGGAGAACGTCATCCCGTTCGCGGTCCTGGGAGCCTTCGCGCTGAGCCTGCTCCAGTCCCAGTGGACGTACACCGGCTATGACGCGTCGGCGCACGTGGCCGAGGAGACGGTGCGTGCCCGGCGCGCGTCAGCGTGGGGTGTCTTCCTGTCGGTGGCCGTGTCGGCCGTTGCGGGCTACGTGGTGCTCGTCGCGTTGACCCTGAAGATGTCGGACCCGGCCGACGTCCTGGCCAACAGCGGCGGATATGCGGTGGCCTACATCCTTGGCCAGAACCTCGGGTCTGGCCTCGACCAGCTCGGAGGCCTGCTGGCGGTGGGCGTCGCCATTGCGATGACCTTCTGCGGCTTCTCGTCCATCGCATCGGCCGGACGGATGCTCTTCGCCTTCAGCCGCGATGACGGGGTGCCCGGCAGCCGCTGGCTGAAGAAGGTCAGCCACCGCTGGCGAACGCCGGCCAACTCGGTGTTCGCGATCAGCCTCTTCAGCTGGTTGTTGATCCTGCTGGTCTATGTGCTGTTCAGGGCACTTGGCGGCGACCCTCTGTTCCTGATCGCGGGAATCGTCACGGTGAGTACCTTGCTCCTGTACTGGGCCTACGGGCTATGCATCGCCCTGGGCATGTGGGGCGACCAGGCATGGCGGAACAAGCAGACCTGGAGCCTGGGCCGCTGGAGCAGACCACTGGCCTGGCTTTCGGTGATCTGGATCATCGTGCTGACCCCGGTGTTTCTCTTCCCGTTCGAACTGAACGTCGCGTCATTGGCCACGGTCGGTGGCTTCCTCGTGTTCCTCCTCGTCTACTACCTGGCCTGGGCCAGGAAACGCTTCCAGGGCCCGGTCCCGCAGGGCACCGAGGAGGAGCTCTCCGCGATCGAGCGCGAGTTCGAGGAGGCGGCCGAGCGACTGACCGCACCTGCCTGAGACCTGCGCGACCGAAGCACCAATCCCGGCCGGCCGGCCACTCCGGCCGGCCGGCCACCGCGAGGGCAACGATGAGCAACGAGCACGCACAGCACAGGCCGCCCTCACACCCCAAGCAGGAGTCGCTGCGCCGCATGATCGGTGATGGTGCGATCGACACCCTCATCGTGGCCTTCACCGACATGCAGGGCCGGCTCATGGGCAAGCGCGTCCAGGGCCAGGCGTTCCTCAACGGGGCGATCGACCACGGCGCGCACTTCTGCACCTACCTCCTCGGGACCGACATGGAGATGAACACGCCCGAGGGGTTCACGCTGATGAACTGGGAGACTGGCTACGGCGATTGGATCGCCGACCCGGTCTGGGAGACGATGCGCGTGGTCCCGTGGCTCGAGAAGACGGCGATCGTCCTTTCGGACACGGTCGACCACCACGGCACCGAGATCCCGGTCTCGCCGCGCACCATGCTCAAGAAGGTGGTGGCACGGGCGGCCGGCCTCGGCTTCCGGGTGATGGCCGGGTCGGAGTTCGAGTACTACCTCCTCACCGACACCTACGAGGCGGCACACCGAAAGGGCTACGTCGGCCTCGAGCGCTTCGGCTACTACAACGAGGACTATCACCTCCTCCAGGCGACGAAGGCCGAGCCGATCCACGGCCGCCTCCGCAACCTCATGACGGCGGCCGAGATCCCGGTCGAGTTCAGCAAGGGTGAGGCGGCGCCCGGGCAGCACGAGGTCAACATCCACTACTCGGACGTCCTCGAGATGGCCGATCGGTCGGTCCTCTTCAAGCACGGTGCGAAGGAGATCGCCTGGCTGAACGGCTATGGATTGACGTTCATGGCCAAACCCGACCACACCTGGACCGGCTCGAGTGGGCACCTCCACATTTCGGCCTGGGATCCGTCCGGTGAGAAGCCCCTCTTCCACGACCCGAAGGCCGCGCCGTACGGGATGTCCACGACGATGCGACAGTTCCTCGGCGGGATGCTTCGCTACGCCCGCGAGCTCGCCGTCTTCCACGCCTGGAACGTCAACTCCTACAAGCGCTACGCGGTGGCGTCGTGGGCCCCGGTCAACGTGGTCTGGGGTCACGACAACCGGACCACCGGCTTCCGGATCGTCGGCGAAGGTTCCGGCCTCCACATCGAGAACCGCTTCCCCGGCGGCGACATGAACCCGTACGTGGCCTATGCCGCCGTCGTGGGGGCCGGGCTCCTGGGGATCGAGCGCGAGATCGAGCCGCCCGATGAATACGTCGGGAATGGCTACCTCGCCACCGGCTGCGATCGCATGCCGCGCGCCCTCCATGAAGCGATCCTGGAGCTCGAGGAGAGCGAGGCGGCCGTCGAGATCTTCGGGGCCGACGTGGTCGCGCACTACCTCAACGCGGCTCGCGTCGAGCAGGAAACGTACGATGCGGTGGTCCATCCCTGGGACCGCGAGCGCTACCTGGAGCGAGGCTGATGCGACTCGAGGGCAAGGTCGCCGTCATCACCGGCGCGGGCAGCGGCATGGGGCGCGTCGCCGCTCAGCTGTTCAGCGCGGAGGGAGCCCGTGTCGTCGTCGCGGAATTCGACGAGCGGGCGGGCCGCGAGACCGTCGAGATGGTCAGCGCGGCCGGCGGCGAGGCGTCGTTCGTGCGGACGGACGTTTCGAGCGAGTCCGACGCAGCCGCGATGGTCGCCCACGCGCTCGACCGCTACGGGAAGGTCGACATCCTCTACAACAACGCGGGAATCATGCCCGAGCCGGACCATTCGGTGATCGACACCGACGTGGCGACCTGGGACCGGGTCATGGCAGTCAACCTGCGGGGCGTCTTTCTGGGCTGCAAGTACGCTATCCCGCGCATGCTGGAACAGGGCTCGGGCTCGGTGATCAACATCAGCAGCTTCGTGGCGCTCCTCGGCTGCTCGGTGCCGCAGGACGCGTACACCGCCTCCAAGGGCGCGGTGCTGTCGCTCACTCGGTCACTCGCGGTGCAGTTCGGCCCCCGCGGGGTCCGTTCCAATGCCATCTGTCCCGGTCCGATCGAGACCCCGCTCCTGATGGACTGGCTGCTCAAGGACGAGGCCGCCAGGAACCTCCGCCTCGCGCGCAACCCGACCGGCCGTTTCGGCAAGCCCGAGGAGATCGTCAACGTGGCGATCTACCTCGCCTCGGATGAGTCGCGCTGGACCAACGGCGCCCATTTCGTGATCGACGGAGGGATCTCCGTCAACTACTTCTAGAGGACCGATCCATGACCACCGAGGCCGTGGCGAGCGCGATCGCCGAACCGGAGCTGGGCACCGTCCAGATGATCATCGGCGGTGAGCGCGTCGACGCCGCCGATGGGCAGACCTTCGACGTCACGAACCCGGCGACCGGGAAGCTCCTCGCCAGGGTCCCCCTGGGCGGCCGCGAAGACGTCGACCGCGCCGTCGCCGCCGCGCAGCGGGCCCTGGACGACCCGAAGGGCTTCGCGTCCTGGTCGGCCTCGAAGCGCGGCCGGGCCCTTCAGAAGCTCTCGAACCTGGTCAAGGACCGGATCGAGGAACTCGCCCAGCTGGAGAGCCGGAACGTCGGCAAGCCGATCACCTCCGCGCGCGGCGAGGCGCTGGCGGTCAGCCTCGTCTTCGAGTACTACGCGGGTGCGGCGAACAAGCTCTTCGGGGAAACGATCCCGGTCAGTCGGCCCGGGCTCGACTTCACGCTCCGCGAGCCCATCGGGGTGGTCGGCCTGATCGTGCCGTGGAACTTCCCCATGAACATGGCCTCCTGGAAGCTCGGTCCGGCAATCGCCGCAGGGAATGCCTGCATCCTCAAGCCCGCCTCGTACACGCCCCTCACCGCCATCCGAATCGGCGAGCTGGCCCTCGAAGCGGGCTTCCCACCCGGCATCGTCAACGTGGTGACAGGCCCGGGCGGCACGGCCGGGGCCGCGATCGCGGGCCACCCGGGCGTCGGCAAGGTGGCCTTCACGGGCGAGACGGCCACTGGACAGGAGATCCTTCGCCTGGCCGCCGGGAACGTGAAGAAGGTGAGCCTGGAGCTCGGCGGCAAGAGCCCGAACGTGGTCTTCGCTGACGCCGACCTGGAGCGCTTCGCGGCCGAGTCGCCCTACGCCGTCTTCGACAACGCCGGCCAGGACTGCACCGCGCGCAGCCGGATCTTCGTCGAGGCGTCGGTCCATGACCGCGTCGTCGAGCTCTTCACTGAGGCGACCCGCAAGGTGGTCGTCGGCGACCCGTCGCTCGACGCGACCGAGATGGGGAGCCTCGTCAGCGAGCGCCAGCGCGAGCGGGTGGCCGACTACGTCGCCGTTGGCCGAGCCGAGGGGGCGGAGCTCGTCTACGGCGGCGAGGCACCGCGGGGCGACCCGTTCGGAGCCGGGGCGTACTGGATGCCCACCATCTTCGACCGGGCGCGCACCGAGATGCGCATCGTGCGCGAGGAGATCTTTGGCCCGGTCGTCGCGATCATCCCCTTCCGCGACGAGGCGGAGGCGGTGAGCCTCGCGAACGACACCCCGTACGGCCTCTCCGGATCGATCTGGAGTCGGGACATCGGCAAGGCGCTCCGCGTGGCCCGAGGGGTCCGGGCCGGCGTGCTCTCGATCAACTGCAACAACAGCGTGCACACCGAGGCGCCGTTCGGGGGTTACAAGATGAGCGGCCTCGGGCGCGAGCTCGGGATGCACGCCCTCGAGCTCTACACCGAGATCAAGAACGTCTTCGTCGACCTGTCGTAACGTTCCCGCCCGGCGAGCGCCGCCGCCGCGCGAACCGATCGGCCTCAGCCACGAACTCGCGCCACAGGTTCTCGAACTCCGGCGGCGTGAACTCCGTGCGCTCGGGATGGCTCTGCACGCCGACGACCCAGCGTTCCGGGTTCGCATCTTCGATGGCTTCCACCAAGTCGCCGTCCTCGTGGGGGGTGGTGCCAGCGACACGTAGCCCACTGCCGATGTCCCCTGGTCGGACCGCCTGATGGTGATACGTGTTCACCGAGGCCATCGTTTCCCCGAGGATGCTGGCCAGCCGAGTGTCCGGCGGGATCGCGAGCGGGTGGGCGTGCGCTTCGGGAGCGGGGTAGGCCGGGCTGCTGTGGCCGCCGATGTCCTGGACCAGCGAGCCGCCCCGAAAGACGTTGATCGCCTGCATCCCGCGGCAGATCCCGAAGACAGGGACGCCGCGCGCCTCCGCGGCCCGAAAGGCTGCCTCCTCGAGCCGATCCCGCTCGGGCTCGACCACCGTCGTGGGGTGGGGCATTTCGCCGTAATAGGCGGGGGCGAGGTCAGCGCCCCCTGACAGGAGCAGGCCGTCCATCCGGGCGAAGGCGGCCGCGCGCTCCGCCTCTGGCGTGGTCTCGTCGATGGCGATCGGCTCGCCCCCTGCCCTCCGCACGCCTTCGAAGTAGCGGTCGTTCTTCCGCCAGGCGATCTCCTCGTTCTGAGCCCGCTCCGGCGACTGGACGGTGACGACGATGCGCGGCGGTGTCGGGTTCTCGTTCCTCATGGTTCTGGCTCGCAGTCTGTCCGTGTCCGTGAGCGTCAACGAACGGCCGGAGGCTGCAAAGTTAGCGTGTCGGGATTACCGCGGGAAGGGGTGGGGTGGAGCGGGAGACGGGATACGAACCCGCGACATCTTGCTTGGGAAGTCCTGACCCGGTGAGCGTTGTAGCGTGAGCGTGGACCGGCGAGCGAAGCGGGCACAGTGATGGGGTCGTGGCGAGGGCCCGATGAAGGGCTGGCAACCTGGGCGAAGCGGGGCCAGATGGGACGGTGTCCGGCCGTCGCTCAGCGGCGGTCTATCGGGACGCGGCCACCACCGCGTGCCAGGGGCCGAATGGCTCTTGATGCGTCGGTCGTCATGGGCACGATCGTGGGATCGGCATGGGCAGCCGCCGAACAAGACAACCTGCGTCGCGGGAAGGAGAGACCACGCCATGGCTATCAACATTGAGGTCAGCGTCACGATCGATCGTCCGCCTGCGGACGTGTTCGCCGTTCTCACCGACGTGCCCCATCACCCCGACTGGTCCAAGGGGGCCGGCAAGACCCTGAACGTGTCGGAGAACCCGGCCAAGCTGGGCACGACCTGGACGCAGATCAGCAAGTTCGTGGGCAGGGAGATCGAAGCCCACTTGAAGGTCACCGACTACGAGGCAGACCGCAAGTTCGGCGCTCAGGTCGACAAGCCGATCCCATTCCAGTTGCTCTTCGTGCTGGAACCGGTCGGGAGCGGCACCAAACTCACCTTCACCACCACAGGCGAACCGGGTGGTTTCTTCGGCGTCGCCGCGCCGCTGCTGAACAAGGCGATGAGGGACACGATGAGCAGCGACCTCGATGCTCTGAAAGCGCGGCTGGAGGCGCGGGCGTAACTCAGCGCATGGAGGATCGACCTCGTGCGCAGGTCAACGCCGGTCTGAGACTGACCCACCACTGGGCCGCGGGAACACCTCGGTCCGTAGCCTGCCAGCCGGCGGTCATGAGGCGAGCGCCGCCAGTGTCTCGCGGAGCTCGCGAGCGCCTGCCGCGACCGCTGCGAGGTCGGCGTCGCCGAGCGCGCCGTTGAGCTCCTCCATCAAGGCGTCGATCGCGCTCGCATCGGTCGCGTCGAGGCCGGCGCGAACCCGGTCGCGGACGTAGTCCAGGGCGAACAGGTCGCCGCGCACCAGGTCCGGCTCTTCGGCAGCCGCGTCGAGCAGCAGCTGCGCAGCCCACAGGCTGAGACGGGCGAGGTCGACCTCCAGGACGGGGCCATGGCGAAGCTGCAGATCGAGGCTCCAGCGGGCTGCATCGATGCCCGCCTGGGCCGCTGCCGCGGACCGCCGGGCGGCCACGGCCTCCGAGAGCGCCGCGATCGCGTCCTCGAGGATCGGTCGGAGAAGCGCCGGGATCTCGCCGGCCGAGTAGCTCGCCCAACCAGCCTCGACCCGCCTGACGGCGTCGCCGGCCGCCGCCCAGTCCTCCGCTCGCGCCGTGTCGTAGACCGCCTGCGCGCCGTCAGTGATGGCCGCCAGGTCGGCCGGCAACGGCACCTGGGCGGCATCGGTGGGGACCGCCAGGGCAAGGGCCTCGATGTCGGTCCCGTCCGAGGTGTAGAACTCGCCGTAGCCCGGGCCGAACGTCTTGTCCTCGGTGCCGCCATCCATGTGGAGCTCGCGGATGAGCAAACCTCCGGCGATGGGGCCGAACGGTCCGTCGAGGACCTCATCGACCGCCTTGACGGTGACCTCCTCGAAGACGAGCCCGGGGATGTTCTCCGGTCGGTACACGTCCCCCACCTTCGGCTGCGCCGGCATGATCATCGCCGCCGGCCCGTCGCGGCCGGCCAGCCAGCTCCCGTGCGTGTCGACGATCGACCCGTCGGCGAAGTTGAACACGTCCTCGCCGAAGTACCAGACCGAGCCATCGTCGGCCTGCGCGTAGAAGTCGTAGGCGACCTCTTCGAGGCGGCCGTCGAGGAAGGCGACGTACTGGGAGACGAGCGTCTCGACGATCTGGCGCTCCCATTCGATGATCCGCGGATCCGGCAGGACCGTGACCTCGGTCCGGAACGGCTTTCCATCCACCTCACCGACAAGGAGCACCGAGCCCTGCCTGGACACCGGGAAGAGCGGGTTCGTGATGGTCGTCGGATCGGAGAAGACGGGCATGGCCAGGTCGACCCGAGCCGCATCCGGGGCGATCGCCAGGCCGTCCGGCGGGGGCGGCTGCTCGATCTGGGCCACCGGGGTGGCGCTGGGAGTCACCGAAACCGGCGTGATCGAAGCCGTCGGACTCGCTGGCGTCGGGGATGGGGATGGTGACGGCTGGCTGCACGCCGGGGCGGCGAGGCTGATCAGGATGACCAGGACGAGCGGACGCAGGCTGCGGGGTGATCCTCGGTGGCCGGACATGGCGTTCTCCTTCGCGTGGGAGTCATGCCGGCCAGCCTGAGCCCGGGATGGTGAGAGGAAGATGAGTGGCCCTCAGCGGCCGGCGCTGCTGATCGCGGTGGGCAGGCGGATAGCAACGAGGCCGCCGCCCTCCGGTCGATTCCGGGCCTCCACCGAGCCGCCATGGGCGTCGACGATCGCCCGGACGATGGCCAGGCCGAGCCCGGTCCCGCCCTCGGCTCGCGCCCGCCCCGCATCCGACCGGCTGAAGGCATCGAAGGCGTGAGGAAGAAACGCCTCCGGGAAGCCCACCCCGGTGTCCGTCACGGAGATCTCCAGCCAGCCGTCGCGCACGACCGCGTCGACGGCCACACGCCCTCCGTCCGGTGTCTCGCGGACCGCATTGTCGACGAGATTGCCCAGGACCTGGCGCATCCGCCGCTCGTCGAGCTCCACCGGGCTCGCCACGTCCACCGATGACGCCATGGCGACGTCGCGCGCCTCGGCCTCGCTCGCGAACCCTCGGAGCGTCTCTGCGACGAGGGCACCGACGTCGACTGGGGAGCGACGGATGGGCAGCTCGCCGCCGTTCGCCCGGGCCAACACGAGGAGATCCTCGGCCAGCCGGGTCAGGCGATCGGTCTCCTCGGAC
>Ga0209751_10006384_pt1 | contig 10922 bp, 5 predicted proteins | sample RifCSP13_1_FD_184019 | JGI IMG/M metagenome (GOLD analysis project Ga0209751, IMG submission 184019) | Soil microbial communities from Rifle, Colorado - Rifle CSP2_sed 13_1 (SPAdes) (version 2) | ecosystem: Environmental > Terrestrial > Deep subsurface > Rock core/Sediment | place: Rifle...
CACCAACCTCATCGATGGCGATTCGACGACGGAGTGGCAGGCACCTAATGGTGGCATCGGGGCCGTGATCACTATCGAGTTCGCGGAGCCGGTGTCGATCGAGGGGGTGCGGTTCTTCAACATCGGGGACGACACGCAATTCATGAGGAATGGGCGCATCCGGGAGATGCGCATCACCGCTTATCCCAGCCTCGCGATCATCCATCCCGACCTGGCCGACTCGAACGACGCTCCAGCCGAGTTCGGGCACAGTGACTGGCTGGCGGTCACGTCTCTCGAAATCGAGCCCATCAGTGGGTATCCGGGAACAAGTGTCGGCGACCTCCCGCCATTCGCTGAACTCGCCCTTGCAGAGATCGAGGTCGTTGGGTACGCCGGGGGCGTCGCCCCGCCCTCCGAGCCCACCACGACCACGCTTGGGGAGGCGGAGCCGCTCACCGGCACCTGGTTCAAGACCAATCCCGATCTGGGCGGGCTGTATGTCCAAGTGCGCGACTTGATCTGGGATGGTGAGGCGTTCTACCTGCTGACGCGCCTCGGATTCGGTGACCTGATCGTGTGGCGGTCGCCGGATGGGATCGAATGGGACGAGTACTCGCAGATCGGGACCTCGGGGGTGACGGAGGGCCCGTGGCACCTGGTGTCGGTCGATGGGCACCTCGTCGCCGGGGGGCGTCGGGAACTCGTCGCCACCGTATGGATCCAGGAGGAGGACACGTGGCGCGAAGTGGTCGTGGCTCCAAGTGGTTCCATCCGCGCGCTCGCGTATCGGCAAGGTGTCTATGTGGCCTTCGGGACGGCGCCAGCATGGGACGAGTCACCAGAGGGACCGCCCCCCGCTCACAACGCAGTCATCTGGACATCAGCCGACGCCGTCACCTGGAGCGAGGTCGCAGGTGTGGGGGTGTTCGGTAACAACTCCCAAGCGCAAGCCCTGATGGACGGTGGCGCCGGATTCGTTGCAGTCGTTGCTCGAGGCGACTTCCCGCGCGAGCCGATGACCTTCGTGGTGGCGATCAGTCAGGATGGGACGGGGTGGACAACGCGGGACACGACTGGACTGGCGGTGTCACAGATCGACGCCGTCGGCAATGGCGCAGCGAGCTACATCATCGGCGACGGCCTGACCGGAGTGGCGTACGAGTCCGGGAATGGCACGACTTGGTCGCCCGTCTTCGACCGTCTCCCCGAGGCGGGGGACAGGGGGTACCTCAGCGATGTCGAGTTGTTCCGCGACCAGATCGTGATGAGCGGATACGTCTTCGTCGATCCCGGCGGCGGCGCCTACAACTACATGCTCCCCGCGGTGTGGGTCTACCTCGGTGGCGACTCTTGGGCCCCGCTCGGTTCCATGGAGTGGTTCGATCAACCCGGGGTCACCTACCGGATCGTGACCGCTCCCGATCGCTTGGTGGTGATCGGAGAGCACGGCACCGACGAATGGGCCCTGTTCACCTTCGTGATCGACGAACCCTGACAACCTTGCCTACGGCGAAGTCAGCCTGAGCCGCACTGAGGTGACCGGTTTCACCTACACCCAGACTCTGACGGGACGGATCGACCTCGGCTGCGACGAGTGCTGATCGTCCGCCTTGCCGACATCGCTCGCGGCCAGGCATGTGGTGTTTCGCGATCGTGTGGTCTTCCGCCTGACGTGTCACGGCTGCACGCGCTGTGGGGATCAACCTGCCCTGCCGCCCTCCCCAGCGGGTACCGGGCGACCACCTTGCAGGCAGACGCCAACCGGGGATGACGGGCTCGTCGGTCGTTCTCATATCGGCATGCCTTCATCGCTCCGACTCTTCGAGTGCTCTCCTCAGCATCGGCAGCGCCGCCCGGTCCTTCTCCCTGCCTGCCGCCTCCTTGCTGCGGATCACGTCCGCCAACGACGCGACCTCGACGACCAGGTCGGGCCCGAGGGCGACACGCAACGCGTCGGCATCCCTGATCAGGTCGGGGTAACCGCCGGTGCCGTCCGGCGTCACGACCAGGTCGAGGTCACCGAACCTGGTCACCAGCGTCCAGATCGCACCGGATTCGAGCAGCCCGGGATCAAACGGCATCGCAACCCCCTCGGGGTCGTCGGCCGTTCGCAACCGGGCATCGAGTTCCGCCAGGGCCCCCGACAGTCGCTCGAGGTTCTCCCGGTTCGCGGATGGGGTGATGTCGACGTCTTGGGTGAGCACCGGCGCCCCGCGTAGCCTGGCGGCGATCCCTCCCACGACCACAAACTCGACGCGATGTGCCGCCAGCACCCGGAACATCGCGACCGGATCAAACTCAGCCACGGGCGGCGGCCGCCATCGCGTCGATCGCGTGTACCGCTCCGACCAGGGCTGACAAGCGTTGGTCGGGGGAAAGCCGCAGCTCTCGGCGAATCAAGGTGAGATCGTGATCGTCGCCGCGAGCCATCGAAACCGACAGCTCGAAACCCGCGGCGCGTACTGCCCGCTGCACCACGACGAAGTCGGGGTTGGTGCGCCCGGTCTCCCACCGCGCCACCACGGATTGATGGGTGCCGAGCCGGACTGCCAGCTCCGCTTGGGTCAACGAGGCACGCTTGCGCGCCTCGGCAATGAGGGTTCCACCAGTCATCCCACCACACTATCCGCTTTCGCGAGCGATGTATAGCAGTACTGCTATATATTGATCCGAGGCGTCATACCTGGTACATCATCTGTATGACCATGCTCTCGTTCCGCGTCGAGGACACCGATGCAGCCCGTGCCACCGAGTGGGCAGGGCGTCTCGGAGTGGATCGGTCCGAGTTGCTCCGCGATGCCCTCCGCATCCACCTCGCCCGCCTTGCCGTCGAGCAGGATGCCCTGACATGGGAAGCCACCCCGCTCACCCCCGACGAGGCATCCCTCGACTCGATCGCCGACTGGGGTCCCGCCGAAGACTGGTCGGATTGGTCCGATGCAGCGCGGTGAAGTCTGGTTTGCGGCGACACCGGGGGGCGATCGTCCCGTTCTCATCCTGACCCGAGATCCAGTGGCCGGACGAATCGGTTCGATCGTCGTCGCGGGGATCACACGAACGAGACGGGGTCTGGTATCGGAACTCGTGCTGACACCACAGCGAGACGACGTCCCCACCGAGTGTGCCGTCAACTTCGACAACGTCCAACCCATTGCTCGCGGCCGCTTCCACCGCCGAGTGACTCCGGTGTCGCCGGCTCGCATGGCGCAAGCGTGTCGCGCCCTCGACGACGCGATGGGGTGCTGAGCGAGGGTGGCGGGCGGGACACTGGACCCCACCGCGTGAGAGGTGGAGACCCTCCTCCCCCTCGCTCGCTCCGCTCGCTCGGGACCTCCTCCCTAAGGGAGGAGAACAAGATCCCACAAACAACCCGGCCCGCCTAACGGCGGGCCGGATCGCGTCTTGCTGGAGCCTGGTGCCTGGAGCCTGACGCCTACTCCTCTTCTTCCTCGTCGTTTTCGAGGGTGCCGCCTCCGAGCGACGCCAGCCACTCCGCCGGGTTGGCGGGGAGGGCGTCGTCCTTCTTCTTCTTGCCCGACGGGGTCTCGCCGAAGAGACCGAGGGCGCTGACCACGGAGGCGCCGGGCAGCGAGGGCTGCACCGCCTGATACCGGTCGGCACCGGTGCCGGCCGGGATCAGCTTGCCGATGATCACGTTCTCCTTGAGACCGCGGAGGAAGTCGCTCTTTCCCTGGAGAGCCGCCTCGGTGAGCACCCGGGTGGTCTCCTGGAACGACGCCGCCGACAACCACGAGTCGGTGGCCAGCGACGCCTTGGTGATCCCCATCAGTTCGGGACGCCCCTCGGCCGGAGTCTTGCCCTCGGTGACGAGCTCCTTGTTGGCGTCGCGGAACTCCTGGCTGTCGATCAACTCTGCCGGGAGGAACGCCGAGTCACCGGGGTTCACCACCCGCACCCGCCGCAGCATCTGGCGGACGATCAACTCGATGTGCTTGTCGTGGATGTCGACGCCCTGGCTGCGGTACACCTCCTGCACCTCGTCGACGAGGTACTTCTGGGCAGCCCGCACCCCCATGATCTCCAGCACTTCCTTGGGGTCGAGCGGGCCCTCGGTGAGCGGCGTGCCCGGCTCGATGGTCTCACCCTCCTTCACCTTGAGGCGGGCCCGGCGCGAGATCGGGTACTCCGCCTCGCTGTCCTTGCCGGTGATCACGATGCGGCGGCCGTCCTCGTCGTCGACGACGCTGATCAAACCGCCGATCTCCGAGATCGGAGCCTTGCCCTTCGGGGACCGGGCCTCGAACAGCTCGGTGACCCGGGGCAGACCGTGGGTGATGTCCTCGCCGGCGACGCCTCCGGTGTGGAACGTGCGCATCGTCAGCTGGGTGCCCGGCTCGCCGATCGACTGGGCGGCCATGATCCCTACCGCCTCGCCCGGCTCGACCATCCGGCCGGTCGCCAGGCTGAGTCCGTACGACGCCTGGCTGATGCCGTGACGCAAGGTGTCGGTGAGCGGCGAACGCACCCGGACCTCCTCGACCGTTTCCGCGCCCTGGATCGCCACCATGGCGTCACGGTCGATCAGTTCGCCGGCGCGCAGCTTGCGTCCCTTGCCGGTGTCCAGCAACGACCGGCCGATCTTGATGTCCTCCGCCAGCACTCGCCCAAAGATCCGGTTGCGCAGGTGACGGATCGGCAGCCCGTTCTCCCGCACCACGATCACGATGCCGGGATCCTCGGACTCCTCGTCGTAGATCAGGACCTCCTGGGACACATCGACGAGACGCCGCGTGAGGTACCCGGAGTCCGCGGTGCGCAGGGCGGTGTCGGCGAGACCCTTGCGGGCACCGTGGGTCGAGATGAAGTACTCGAGCACCGACAGCCCCTCGCGGAAGTTCGCCTTGATCGGCCGGGGAATGATGTCGCCCTTGGGGTTGGCCACCAGCCCGCGCATCCCGGCGATCTGCCGCACCTGCATGATGTTCCCGCGGGCGCCGGAGCGCACCATCATGTCGATCGGGTTGAACCTCTCCTTCTTCAGGGAGATCTCCATGGCGTCCTTCACCCGATCGGTCGCCTCGGTCCAGATCTCGATGAGCTCCTGGCGGCGCTCGTCGTCGGTGATGATCCCCTGCTGGTACAGCTCCTCGACCTTGGCGGCGCGAATCTCGTAGGCCTCGAGGATCTGCGCCTTGTCCGCCGGGGTCTTCACGTCGCTGAGACCAATGGTGAGCCCGGCCTTCGTCGAGAACTGGAATCCGAGGTCCTTGATCCCGTCGAGGAACGACCCGACCTGCGACTTGTCGTAGTTCTCGATGACCTCCTCGATGAGGGTGCGGACGTCGCTCTTGAAGACCACCGAGTTCACGTAGGGGAAGTCCTCGGGGAGGGCGGTATTGATCAGCGCCCGGCCGAACGTGGTCTCGAAAGGCTTGGTCCCGTCCACCGGCTCCTCGGTGATCAGAGAGCCGAGGTGGTCGCGCAGCTGCGCATGGCGGTCGGGATCGCCGGCGAGGGCGCCCACCCGGAGCCGAATCGGGGCGTGCACACTCAACTCACCGAGGTCGTATGCCATCTGTGCCTCGTCGATGTCGCCGAAGGCACGACCCGCGCCGACGGCGTCGTCCACCATCTCGGAGATGTAATAGATGCCGATCACCATGTCCTGGCTGGGGGTGACGATGGGACGGCCGTTGGCCGGTGAGAGCACGTTATTGGCGGACAGCATCAGCACCCGGGCCTCGGCCTGCGCCTCCGCCGACAGCGGCAGATGGACGGCCATCTGGTCACCGTCGAAGTCGGCGTTGAACGCCTCGCACACCAGCGGGTGGATCTGGATCGCCTTGCCCTCGACGAGCACCGGTTCGAACGCCTGGATGCCGAGGCGGTGCAGGGTGGGGGCGCGGTTGAGGAGCACCGGGTGCTCCTGGATCACCTCGGCGAGGACGTCCCACACCTGGGGCCGCTGCCGCTCGACCATTCGCTTCGCCGCCTTGATGTTCTGGGCAATGTCGAGGTCGACGAGCCGCTTCATCACGAACGGCTTGAACAGCTCGAGCGCCATCGCCTTGGGGAGGCCGCACTGGTGCAGCCTCAGCTGCGGGCCGACCACGATCACCGAGCGGCCGGAGTAGTCAACGCGCTTTCCCAGCAGGTTCTGGCGGAACCGCCCCTGCTTGCCCTTGAGCATGTCGGAAAGCGATTTCAACGGGCGGTTGCCCGGGCCCGTGACGGCACGGCCGCGCCGCCCATTGTCGAACAGGGCGTCGACCGCCTCCTGCAGCATCCGCTTCTCGTTGTTCACGATGATCTCGGGAGCGCCGAGGTCGAGCAGCCGCTTGAGGCGGTTGTTGCGGTTGATCACCCGGCGGTACAGGTCGTTGAGATCCGAGGTGGCGAAGCGGCCGCCGTCGAGCTGCACCATGGGGCGCAGATCGGGCGGGATCACCGGCACTGCCTCGAGGATCATCGACTCCGTGGAGTTGACGCCCTGGGCGAACGGGGTGACCACCTTGAGCCGCTTGGTGGCGCGCTGCCGCCGCTGCGCCGACTTGCTCTCCAGGTCCTCGTTCAGCTGCACGATCTCCTCGTCGAGGTCGAGCCGGCTGAGCAGGTCCTTGATGGCCTCGGCGCCCATCGAGCCCTCGTAGTAGTCGCCGTAGCGGTCCCGAACCTCACGCCACAGCTGCTCGGACTCGACGAGGTCCTTCACATCCATGCCGCGGAAGAAGTCGAAGGACTCGCGGACCAACTCCTCCTCGTACTCGGCTCGCTCCTGGCGGTCCTTGATCTCGCGGTCCGCCTCGCGGCGGTGCGCCGAGATCTCCTGCGACTTGGCGCCGCCCGCCTCCATGCCCTTGATCTCGTTCTCGAGGCGTTCCAGTCGGGCCGTCTTCCACTTCTCGAAGTCGCGGCGTACCAGTTCGACCTCGGTGTCGCGTGCCTCCTCGAGTTCGGCGAGATCCTCGTGACGCCGATCCTCGTCGACGTAGGTGATCAGATAGGCGGCGAAGTAGATGACCTTCTCCAGGTCCTTCGGCGACATGTCGAGCAGGTAGCCGAGACGACTGGGGACACCCTTGAAGTACCAGATGTGGGTGACCGGGGCCGCCAGCTCGATGTGGCCCATCCGCTCGCGACGAACCTTGTTGCGCGTCACCTCGACGCCGCACCGCTCGCAGATCACCCCGCGGAACCGCACCCGCTTGTACTTGCCGCAGTAGCACTCCCAGTCGCGGGTCGGTCCAAAGATGCGCTCATCGAAGAGACCATCCTTTTCCGGCTTCAGCGTCCGGTAGTTGATCGTCTCCGGCTTCTTCACCTCGCCATGCGACCAGGCCCGGATCTGGTCCGCAGAAGCGAGGCTGATCTTCAATTCATCGAAATACTGGGGCACCCGTCGTACTCCTTGCGTGTCGTCGCTCGTCCGCCCAAACCGAAATCAGTGGTCAGTCGCCGCGCTCGGGGCGGGAGATGTCGATACCGAGGGACTCGGCGGTGCGGAACGCGTCGTCGTCGAGTTCGCGCAACTCGATCTCTTCACCGGCCGAGAGCATCTCGACGTTGAGACACAGGCTCTGCATCTCCTTGATCAACACCTTGAAGGACTCGGGAATCCCCGGCTCGGGGATGTTCTCGCCCTTCACGATCGCCTCGTACACCTTCACGCGGCCGCGCACGTCGTCCGACTTGATGGTGAGCAGCTCCTGGAGGGCGTAGGCGGCCCCATAGGCCTCGAGCGCCCACACCTCCATCTCGCCGAAGCGCTGGCCGCCGAACTGCGCCTTTCCACCGAGCGGCTGCTGGGTGATCATCGAGTACGGGCCGGTCGAGCGGGCGTGGATCTTGTCGTCGACCAGGTGGAGCAGCTTCAAGATGTAGATGTATCCGATGGTGACCGGAGAGTCGAACGGCTCGCCGAGGCGTCCGTCGTAGAGGATCGCCTTGCCGTCCCCGTCGATCAGAGACTCACCGTCCTCGCCGGGGAACGAGTGCTCGAGCACCTTGGCGATCTCATCCTCGCGGGCACCGTCGAACACCGGGCTCGCCACCCGGGTCCACGGCTTGGCACCGCGGGCGGCCCGGGTCGACCCGTCGAACGGCGTCCAGCCGCGGGCGGCGGCCCACCCGAGGTGGGTCTCCAACACCTGGCCGAGGTTCATTCGGGAGGGGACGCCCAGCGGCGACAGGATGATGTCGACCGGAGTGCCGTCGGCGAGGAAGGGCATGTCCTCCTCGGGGAGGATCTTGGCGATCACGCCCTTGTTGCCGTGGCGGCCCGCCAGCTTGTCGCCCTCGGCGATCTTGCGCTGCTGGGCGACGTAGACCCGCACCAGCTCGTTCATCCCCGGGGGGAGTTCGTCTCCGCTCTCCCGCCGGAACACCTTGACGTCGATGGCCTTCCCGGTCTCGCCGTGGGGCACCTTGAGCGACATGTCCCGCACCTCGCGGGCCTTCTCGCCGAAGATGGCGCGCAGCAGGCGCTCCTCGGGGGTGAGCTCGGTCTCGCCCTTCGGGGTCACCTTGCCCACCAGGTAGTCGCCGGGACCCACCTCGGCCCCGATGCGGATGATCCCTTCCTCGTCGAGGTCGCGCAGCGCCTCCTCGGCGACGTTCGGGATGTCCCGGGTGATCTCCTCGGCGCCCAGCTTGGTGTCGCGGGCCTCGATCTCGTACTCCTCGATGTGGATCGAGGTGAGGATGTCCTGCTTCACCAAGCGCTCCGAGATCACGATGGCGTCCTCGAAGTTGTGGCCACGCCACGGCATGAAGGCGACGAGCAGGTTCTTGCCGAGGGCCAGCTCGCCGTCCTGGGTGGAGGGCCCATCGGAGATGACCTGGCCCTTCTTCACCATGTCGCCCTCCCTCACCAGGGGCTTCTGGTTCAACGAAGTGCCCTGGTTGGAGCGCACGAACTTCTTGAGGGGGTAGTCGACGCGCTTGTTGCCCTGCTTCATCACGATGCGGTCGCCGGTGACCTCGGCGATCTCGCCGTCCTCGGGGGCGATGATGATGTCGCCCGAGTCGAAGGCGACCCGGTCCTCGACGCCGGTGCCGACCAGCGGCGCCTCGGCGCGGAGCAGCGGAACCGCCTGACGCTGCATGTTGGAACCCATCAGCGCCCGGTTGGCATCATCGTGCTCCAGGAAAGGGATGAGCGAGGTCGCCACCGAGACCACCTGCTTCGGCGACACGTCCATGTAGTCGACTTCCTTCGGCGCGACGTAATCGACGTCGCCGCCGCCGGACCGCACCAGCACCCGGTCCGAGGCGAAGGTGCCGTCCTCCTTGAGGACCGCATTCGCCTGGGCGATGACGTAGCGCTCTTCCTCGGTGGCGGTGAGGTAGTCGATCTTGTTGGTCACCCGGCCCTCCACCACCCTGCGGTACGGGGTCTCGATGAACCCGAACCGATTCACCTTGGCGTAGGAGGCGAGCGATCCGATCAGGCCGATATTCGGACCCTCAGGCGTCTCGATCGGGCACATGCGGCCGTAGTGGGAGGAGTGCACGTCGCGCACCTCGAACCCGGCACGCTCCCGCGACAGGCCGCCCGGGCCGAGCGCCGAGAGGCGCCGGCGGTGGGTGAGCCCGGCGAGCGGGTTGGGCTGATCCATGAACTGGCTCAACTGGCTGGTGCCGAAGAACTCCTTGATGGAGGCGACGACGGGCCGGATGTTGATCAGGCTCTGCGGCGTGATCGCCTCGGGATCTTGGGTGGTCATGCGCTCACGCACGACCCGCTCCAGGCGGGTGAGCCCCACCCGGATCTGATTCTGGATCAGTTCGCCGACGGTCCGCACCCGGCGGTTGCCGAAGTGGTCGATGTCGTCCGCCGAGTAGCCCGCCTTCCCCTCGTGCAGCGCGATCAGGTAGTTGATCGTGTCGAGGACGTCGGTTTGCGAGAGCAGCCCGAGGGTCTTCGCCCGATAGTTGTCGATGTCTTCGAGGTCCCCGCTCTCCCGACCGAACTTCTGGTTCAGCTTGTAGCGGCCCACCCGGGTCAGGTCGTACCGCTTCGGGTTGTAGAACAGGGTGTTGACCAGGCTGCGGGCGGACTCGATCGTCGTGAGCTCACCGGGACGGAGCTTGCGGTACAGGTCGAGAAGCGCGTCCTCGCGATCCTCGGTGGTGTCCTTGTCCACCGTCTCGCTGATCACCTCGGACCCATCGAACAGGGCGACGATGTCCTCATCCGACTGGGCGTAGTCGAGAGCGCGCAGGAAGGTGCTCACCAGCTGGCGGCGCTTGCGGTCGACGCGCACGCCCAGCGTGCCCTTCTTGTCGATGTCGAACTCGAGCCACGCGCCGCGGCCTGGGATCACTTTGGCGGAGAACAGATCCTTGTCCGACGTCTTGTCCGGGGTCTCGTCGAAGTAGACGCCGGGCGACCGGACCAGCTGGGAGACGACGACGCGCTCGGTGCCGTTGATGATGAACGTGCCGTTCGGGGTCATCATCGGGAAGTCCCCGAGAAAGACCTGCTGCTCCTTGATCTCACCGGTCTGCTTGTTCATGAACCGGGCGGTCACGAACAGCGGGCGCGAGTAGTTGGAGTCGCGCTCCTTGGCCTCCTCGATGGAGGTGGTCGGCGCCTCGAAACGGTGATCGGTCAACTCGAGAGCGAGCGTGGAGGTGAAATCCTCGATCGGGGAGATCTCCTCGAAGATCTCCTTCAGACCGCGCTCGAGAAACCAGGTGAACGATTCGTGTTGTACGTCGAGAAGGTTGGGAAGGGGCAGGACTTCTGGGATCTTTCCGAACGAGATCCTCTCGGTGCGCGCACGGGCCAAGAGCGCTTCCTCCTCGATGTCAGTGACGGGCAGGGGCGGCGAACAACGTTGATCGACAAGACGGCAGAGACGACAGAAAGCCAGGATAGCACGCGGCTACCCCGGCTCGGCTGGGCCGGCCTTCAGCGACGAACCGTCACGGCTCCTCTATGTATTCCCGGACAAGATACCACCGGGAGACGGGGG
>Ga0209751_10006385_pt1 | contig 10922 bp, 14 predicted proteins | sample RifCSP13_1_FD_184019 | JGI IMG/M metagenome (GOLD analysis project Ga0209751, IMG submission 184019) | Soil microbial communities from Rifle, Colorado - Rifle CSP2_sed 13_1 (SPAdes) (version 2) | ecosystem: Environmental > Terrestrial > Deep subsurface > Rock core/Sediment | place: Rifle...
CTGAAGTCGCCCGGGTCGGGGACGGGGGCGTCCTCGCTGACGAGGAAGCTCGTCGCGCCCGTGGACCGCAGCCACCGGAAGAACTCGAAGGTCTCCGCCCGCCGGTCCTCGAACTCGAGGACGAGCTCCAGGGCGTCCCAGGAGTCGATGGCGAGGAGCTCGAAGCGCGTCTGCGCCCGGAGCTGGGCGATCTTCTCCCGGAGGACGCCGGCCAGCGTGGCCGGGGTCCCGGACGTCGTCCCGGCGCGTGCCCGGAGGGACTCCAGGACCTCGCGCCCCCGGCTCAGGTCCAGGAGGGGAAGGGCCTCGGAGACGGACTCGGGCTTCAGGCCGAGCTCGCGCATCTGGTCGAGGAGGGAGAGTGCGTCCTGCTCCAGGGTGACGTAGAGCCCGTTCCGGCCGCGGAGCGCGTTCTGATAGAGGATCGAGTAGGCGAGGGAGGACTTCATCGTCCCGCTCGCCCCGCGCACGAGGACGACGGACCCCACCGGGATTCCGCCCCCGAGCTCCTCGTCGTACCCGCGGACCCAGGTCTGCACCTTGTCCACGGGGCTCAGCCTCCCAGGGGCCGCGTCGCGACGAAGCGCCCCCCGTCGACGAGGAGCGCGTAGTACGAGGGATCGTGCCGCGCGCGGCGCATCTTCACGCACCGGATCCGCCGCTGGACCTCCGTCTCGGTGACGTGCATCCGCAGGTGGAGGACCCCGTCCGCGAGGAAGTCCTCGTCCCACCGGCCGAGGATGACCGCGTTGTTCACGAAGATGTCAGGGCGCTCCGCGACGACGAACGTCGTCGCCTCGAGGGACCGCAACCATTCGAAGAACCGGAACATCTCCCGGCGCCGGTCCTTCAGGTCCGCGCGCGCCTCGAGCGCCTCGAGGCTGTCGATGACGAGGAGGTCGCATCCCGAGGAGGCCCGAATCGCCTCGACGCCCTCCCGGAGATGGTCCAGCCACGCGGAGCCTCCCCCGTCGACCTGGGCCGCGGCGTCGAGGATCCGCACGCGCCTGGCAACCGTGCCCGTCTCGAGGCCGAGGGAGTCCGCCTGCCGGAGGAGCGACGGCCCGCTCTCCTCGAGCGTGACGTAGACCCCGCGGGCGCCGTGGGCCTCCGCGTTCCCGAGGAGGATGGAGAGGGCCAGGGACGACTTCAGCGTCCCCGAGGCCCCGGCGAGGACGACGACGCTCCCGCCGGGAATCCCGCCGCCGAGGGCCTCGTCGAACCCCTGGACGAACGTGGGGACGAGGGCCTGCGGCTCGCGATGTTCAGGACCTTCGATCTCGAGGAGCCCCGCGACAACGGGGTCGGCCAGGGAGATGCGGCTCTCCCCGGCGGACACGGTGATCTGTTCCTGCAGGGAGTGGAGGGTGCCCTCGGCCTCGTCCTGCCGGGCGAGGACTTCGTCCAAGCGCCTAGATTCCGAGGCGGCGCGCGCCTGGACCTCGAGCTCCAGCGTGGCGAGCTCCCGCCGCTTCTCCTGGATCCGTGCCTCCAAGGCCCCCTCCTCGCGGAGGAGGTCGGCGATTCGGTCCGTCAGGATTGGCGGGGTCTCCTCTCCGGACCGGGACGTGGGCCCCCGCGGCCCCGGCCGGCCGACCTCGGGTGCGGCCGCGGCGGGCGGTGGCCGCTCCCGCTCCCTCGGCGGGGCGCCGGGCTCCTCGAGGCTCCTCGCCCGCTCGCGGAGGTGGCCTTCCATCTCGAGGAGGCGGCGGCGGTAGCGCTCGAGCTCCTCGGCCTGGGCCCGCAGCTTCCCGCGTTTCGCCGCGTCCTCGGCCAGGAGGGGCTTGGGCACGCCGCCGAGGCGGGCCTCGAAGAGCTCCCCGGTCATCACCCGCTGCAGGAGGACGGGCTCCGAGGGCTTGGACCTCCGCGGCTCCCGGAAGCGGGTCCCGCACGTGCGGCAGTTCGCGGACCCGGGCTTGTTCGGGGTCCCGCAGGAGGGGCAGGTGGGCTGGGGCACCTCGTCCGTCGCCATGTCACTCGCTCATGGACCGCGTGACGGAGAACCGGCCGTCCTCGAACACGAGCGTGTAGTAGCCCGTGCGGTGGTTCGAGGCGCGCATCTTCGCGACGCGGAGGCGGCGCTGCACGTCCAGGTCGCTCACGGGGTGGAGTTTGAGCTGGAGGACGCCGTCCGCTAGGAACTCCTCGTCGTGGTGGTCGCGGTGGCCGGAGTCGAGGACGAGGGCCGGGGCGTCCCGCGAGGCCTCCGTGAGGATGAGGGCCGTCGCGTCGAGCCCGCGGAACCACTCGAAGAACTCGAAGAGGGCGATCCTCCGGTCCTCGAACTTCGCGAGGACCTCGAGGGCCTCCAGGGAGTCGAGCGCGACGAGGTCGACGCCGTCGATGCGCCGCTTGTTGTCCACCGCGCGCTTCAGGTAGTCGACCCAGACGAGGCGCGCGCCGCGGCCCATGTCCTTCTGCAGCGCCCCCCCGTCCAGGATGTGCACGCGGTCGGCCGCCGCGGTGACGTCGAAGCCCATCGCGGCCATCTGCCTCTCCAGGCTCGCCTTGCTCTGCTCCAGGGAGATGTAGAGGGACCGGAGCCCGCGCCGCGCGGCGTTGTGCATGATCGCGTACGCGAGCGTCGACTTCATCGTCCCCGGGGCACCGGAGACGAGGACCACGTGCCCCCGCGGGATGCCCCCGCCCAGGACGTCGTCGAGGCCGTCGATCTCCGTCGTCACCCGCTCGATTTCCAGTTGCATCGCACGCTCACCACCTTGCTTCCCCCTACGCCTCCCGCAGGCACTCCTCGATCCGGTGGACCGCCTTGTCGATCCCCAGGAGGACGAGCCCCATGTTCGCATCGTTGCGCACGAGCGTGAGGACGAGGGCCTCCTCCCCCGCGCCCGTCGCGATGATGCGCCCGTCCTCGCCGTTCACGATCACCTGGAGGAACCGCCCGCGCCCGAGCTCCAGGGAGGACATCTCGCTCGTCCCCACGATGGCGGCGGCCATGGCGGCCACCTTCCTCGGGTCGACCTCGGCGGGGAGGTCGTGGTCGATGATCAGGCCGTCGCGTCGCGCGATGGCCACGGAGAGGATGTCCGGGAGGCTCCGGAGCTCCTCCAGCGCGGCGTCCAGCCGCGGCTTGATCCCGATCGCCATCACCGCGCGTCACACCCCCATGATGCGCTCCGTGAGCGCCTGAACCGCGGCCTGGAGCCCCTGCTTCTCCGTCGCCACGGTCCGCACGATCGGGACGTCCGCGGCAATCCCGAGCCCGTCCCGGATCTGGGCGTCCGTCATCGTCCCCGGGAGGTCGGCCTTGTTCGCCACGATCACCGTGGGGACGTTCGGGTTCACGAGCCCTAGCATCTGACGCGCGCGCTCGAGGTCCTCGGTCCGGGTCGCGTCGATCACGAGGAGGACCCCGTTCACCTCGCGCGCGAAGATCTTGAACACGAAGTCGAAGCGCTGCTGGCCCGGCGTGCCGACGACATCCGCCTCGAGGCCGAGCATGTCCATGTGGCCGTAGTCGAACGCCACCGTGGTCCCCATGCGGTCCACGCTCACGCTGTCCTGGCAGAGGGCCCGGACGACCGTGGACTTCCCCGCGTTGAACGGCCCCGTGATCAGGAGCCGGGGGAAGAACACGCGGAGGCCGACCATGTCCTGGAACGTGAACGGGATCCACGAGGTGCGGAGCCCGCCGGGCGCCTGCTCCGTGATGCGGAGGAAGTGGTTCACGATCCCCGCGCGGATCCGCGTCTCGAAGTCGACGACGTAGTCGCACATCTCGTGGATGCGCGCGACCTCGACCTCCCCGTAGGTCCAGTTGATGAAGAGGAAGGCCAGCGTCGCCCCCAGCTCCCGGCCCACCGCGACGATGTCGCGCCAGGCCTTGAGGATGTCTTCCTTCGAGAAGCGGTCCGCGAGGAACTCCATGGAGTCCACGACGATGCGGGCGGGCCGGACCTCGCGGATCGCCCGGGTTATCGTCTCCACGACGTGCGCGAGGTCGTCGAGGTCGCGGATTGCGTAGGCCTCCCCGCTAGGGATGAGGAGCTGCACCGAGGTCGCGTCGACGAAGACGAGGTTCCCCCGCTCCGCCTCCCCGAACTTTTCGAAGTCCCGGCGGGCGAGCTGCGGCGCTCGAAAGAAGTCCACGTAGAGGCACCGCTCCCCCTCGCGGAGGCCGGTGACGACGAAGTGCTCGGCGAAGAGCCGCTTCTCCGTGGGCGTCCGGGAGAAGAAGAGGACCGTCGACGGCCGCGCGAACCCGCCGTGCATCTTGTCGTCGAGGAGGGGGACGCCGGTGCGCACCCGGGCCGTCCCGGAGACCTCGGGATTGAGCAGGTCACGCACCTCCGAGGAGGACGGTCTGCGCCTCGAGCTCGAGCGGCATCCAGTGCGGGTCCACGTGCGTCCCGCGCATGTGGTGGACGCGGTGCTCCCGCCCCATGGCCTCGTTGAACCGCAGCTCGACGACGCCGTCCGTGAGGCTCCGGAGGAGGTTCATCGTCGTGGGCTCGTGCACGCCCTCGTGCACCGCGTAGGCGATGAACCCCATCGAGGTCTTCACGCGCGACGTGATGATCTGGAAGAACTTCGCGATCGCCTGCGTGGAGTTGTGGAGGAAGAGCGTGGAGATCGTGTAGAAGACCACCCGCACGGGGGGCCGGAGCTCCTGCGCGGCCTTCTGGATGGCCATGCCGATGCCCTCGAGGTTCGAGAAGGAGGAGACGCTGAAGACGCGCCGGGGCGTCGCGGCCTCCGAGGTGTCGCCCGCGCTCGCGGAGTAGCAGTCGACGAAGACCAGGGAGCCGCCCTCGAGGGACGGGATGTCCAGGCCCAGCCCCGCCGCGCGGTCGCGGACCTCCCGCGGGGAGAGGTCGAGGGTGACGAAGACGAGGCGCTCCCCGGCCGCGATCCACTCGCGCGCGTGCCCGATCAGGTACTCGAACTTCCCCACCCCAGGCGGTCCGGAGATGAGGACGGAAGTGTTCGGATGGAACCGGAACATGGCGGGCCTCGGCGCCGGAAGGCGGTCGCCCATCCCGGCCCGCACCTCATATACGATGCGCCCCCGGTATCGCCCCTGATACCGTCGGCGCCGCCGGATGCCGTACGCTCCCGCGGGTGATAATGAGGGCCGCCGCAAAGCCTTAAGGAGCGTCCCCGATGCGCGGGGCGTGCCCGTGCGTCCGGACGAGCTCTCCGCCGCGGAGAAGCGGGTCCTCCTCGCCCTCCGCGACGGCGCCGCGGCCACCCCGGAGGAGATCCGGGAGGCGGCCGGCTTCCGTGCGCTCGTCGAGGTCATGAACGCGGCCTCGTGGCTGCGCGCGAAGGGGCTCGCCGTGATCCGCGAGCGGGTGCGGCGGCACTACTCCCTGGCGCGGCGGAGCTGGGGCACGAGGAACCTCCCAGAGCGCGTCCTCCTCCGCGAGGTCCGCAAGCTGCGCGGGACCTGTACCGCGAAGGACCTGCAACGGAAGAGCAAGCTCCCCGGCGACGACTTCTCCATCGCCCTCGGGTGGCTGCGGAAGAAGGGCTGGGCCGAGGTCACGCGCGGCGAGCAGACGACGGTCCGCATCACCCCCCGCGGGGAGGAGGCCTACACCGTTCGCGGCCCCGACGAGGAGCTCCTCGCCCGCCTCGCGAAGGGGGAGCTGCCGGAGGAGGACGTCGACCCCCAGGTCCTCCGCCTCCTGAAGGGGCGCCAGGAGATCCTCAAGGAGCGCGAGGAGGTGCGCCGCGAGATTGCCCTCACCGACGCGGGGAAGGCGATCGCGCAGGCCGGCCTGGAGATCCGCGAGGAGGTCGGGCCGCTCACGCCGGAGCTCCTCTCGGGAGGGGGCTGGCGCTCCGTGGAGTTCCGCCGCTACGATGTCCGGGCCTTCGCCCCCTCCGTCTTCCCGGGCAAGAGCCATCCCCTCACGGAGTACCTGGAGCGCGTGCGCCGCGCCTTCCTCGCCCTCGGCTTCACCGAGATCGAGGGGAACTTCGTCCAGCCCGCGTTCTGGCCCTTCGACGCGCTCTTCCAGCCCCAGGACCACCCCGCGCGGGACATGCTCGACACGTTCTACGTGGACGCCCCGCCCGCGGACGCCCTCCCGCCCGCCGACGTGATCGCGCGCATCGCGCGCACGCACCGGGACGGGGGGGGCACGGGAAGCCGCGGGTGGCAGTACGAATGGAGCGAGGCCGGGGCCCGCGTCCCCGTCCTCCGGCCGCACACCACCGGGGACACGATCCGCCACCTCGCGGCCCACCCGACCCCGCCGCAGAAGGCGTTCATGGTCGGCCAGGTGTTCCGCCGCGAGGCCATCGACGCCACGCACCTCCCCCTCTTCCTCCAGATCGAGGGCGTCGTCATGGAGGAGGGCGCCGACCTCGGCATGCTCATCGGCATCCTCACGGAGTTCTACCGGCAGATGGGCTTCGAGAAGGTCCGCATCCGCCCCGCGTTCTTCCCGTACACGGAGCCGAGCCTGGAGCCGGAGGTCTGGTTCCAGGGGCGGTGGATGGAGCTCGGCGGCGCCGGGATCTTCCGCCCCGAGGTGACGCGGCCTTTGGGCATCGACACGCCTGTGCTCGCCTGGGGCCTGGGCCTGGAGCGCCTCGTCATGGCCATGGAGGGCGTGAAGGACATCCGGGAGCTGTACTTGAGCGACCTGGACTGGCTGCGGTCGCACCGTGTCGTGCGCTAGACGGGACTGGCACGAGGGGATCGTCCGCGGTCCTCCCTTGGGATGGCGGTGAAGAGTGACCAACCTTGCCAGCCACGGCACCGGCCCGGGAGGGACGCCGGTTCGATTCCCGGCTCCCTCCCCGCCCGCAGGCCAAACGATTTCGCCTACTGCCCCCGCCTCGTCTACCTCGAGTGGGTGCAGTCCGAGTTCGCGGACAACCTCGACGATGGGGTTCTGGTCGGGCCTCCTGGCCACGGCGGCGTGAGATACCGCTCAGTAGGAGAGGACTCGAAGCCCCCGCAGGCGGGAGAAGTGGCGGACGTTCCGGGTGACGAGGGGCTCGTCCCGATGCAGCGCGGTGGCCCCGATGGCGACATCCGCCGGATCCACCGTCCGTCCCAGCGCGGCCAACTCCCCGTCCATCCGCCCCGCCCGGGCGGCGATGTCGTGGGTCAGGTCGTAGGTCGCCACCCCCTTCAAGGCCCGCTCGATGCGGGCCATCTCGGCGTCAGGGAGGGCCGCTCGGGATACGCCGTGATAGAGCTGCATGACGGTGATCGCGCTGATGCCCACGGGGTCGGGGCTCTCGAGCAGCGTCTGGAGGTACCGCGCGGCGCCCGCGTGGCCCCGCATGAGGTCGATGAGGAAGTCGGTGTCGAGCACGACCAGGCGCGCTCACCCCCGGCGACGGGCGTTGACGCCGCGGCGGAGGCGCAGCCCAAAGTCCCGCTTCGCGCGCCGGATTCGGAGGGCGGACTTCTCGTCGAGGACGCCCACGAGCTCCAACAGGGCGAACTTCCCGGTGAGGCGGTCCACGACGTCGCTGAAGCTCTCGCCCCCGCGCTTCAGGCTATGGAGCCGGACGTACGCGCCCTCGGTGAGGTTGATCGTTTTCGTGGCCACGCCTGTGTAGATGTGTGTATGGGGCTTAACCCTTGCGTCCCGGGTCACGGGTGTCCTGTCTTTTGCCCGCGGGCGCCCCATCGCCCGTTCGGAGGGTGAGGGGAGCGCATGCCGGTCCACGAAGCGGGAACCCTCCTCCCCGCCCGCATGCTCGACGAGTTCGCCTACTGCCCCGCCTCTTCTACCTCGAGTGGGTGCAGGCCGAGTTCGCGGACAACCTCGACGTCGTCGAGGGCCAGTATGCGCACCGCCGCGGGGAAGGGGGAAGGGGACCTAGCGCCCCGCAAGCGGGAGAATCCGTCACGGCTTCTTGCCCACCCGCTGAGCCAAGTCCGACTCGGTTTCCACATCGACCCCCAGCCCCTGGAAGTCCGGGTCGTCCGTGACCACCACGGCGCCCAGCGCCGACGCCGTGGCGGCGATGATCGCGTCCGCGATGGGGATGCGCTTGGCGGCCTTGAACCGGCCCGCCAGGCGGCTGATCGTGAGCTCCATGGGGACGAGGTCCAGGGAACCCAGGACGGTGGCGATCGCGTTCTCCGCCTCGGTCTCGTCGCGGCGGGCGATCAGGTACCAGAGTTCCGTGATCGTCACGGCGGACACGAACCCCTCGCTCCTCCCGGCGTCCACCGCAAGGACGAGCGACTCGACCTCCCGGCCCCCCGGCTCGTCGAACAGCAGCTTCAGGAGGCTGCGCGTGTCGAAGACGAGCCTCAGGCCTTCTCCCCCAGGTGCGTGCGGAACTCCCGGTCCCACTGCCCCCGGATGGCCTCGAGCTCGGCAAGGAGGTCCCGTCCCCGGGCGAGGGGCTTCAACATGCCGCGCGACCGCGCCAGGGGGAGGACGGGACGCATGCGCACCTCGCGGCCCTTCAGCTCGACCCGGAGCCGGGAACCCTTCCGGATGCCGAGGGCGGCCCGGATGGAGGCGGGGAGGGTCAGCTGGCCTTTGGCGGTGACGGTCACGGTCTGCTCCATGCCTTACAATAGGCACAGCGCCTTACTTAATGCTTGCCCCCTTCACGGCGCTGAGGCCCACGGGGTCGGGGCTCTCGAGTCGTGAAGGGGCAGTTCGCCCGCCGCCGCGTCATGGCGAAAGCTGGGGGCGTGCCCGGAGAACGAAGCTGGCGATCCCCCCGCGCGGCCTACTCGGACAGCTCCCGCAGGAGTTCGACAAGGACGCCCGGCGCGATGTGGTGCCCCGCGGTCACGAGGTCCTCCACGATCCGACGGCCCTCGTTCCGCAGGAGCTTCCCGCCGACGACGGCCTCCAGGACCAGGGAGGTGGACCACGTGGTGGCCACGCCGTGGCGACGCGCGACCGCGACGGCGGCCCGGTCGTCCATGAGGAGGGGCGCCCGGAGCGCCACGGCGAGGGCGATGGACTCGGCTTCCCCCCGGCCCAGGCGCCCCGCCGTCCGGAGGGCCTCCGCGCTTCGCGCGAAGCGAGGGGGGAGCGGGCGCACCTCGATCCACTTCCCGACCGCCGCCTCCACGGCCAGGGCGTCCGGACGCCCGCGTCGTTTGCCCTCGGTGACGACCTCGCGGTGCACCGCCGGGGGGACCGCGGCCGTGCCGTGCAGGATCCTCAGGAGTTCCAGCCGCCCGACGCGGGAGAGGGAGATGAGGGGCGAGGCGTCCGAGACGATCATCGTCGACGTCCGAGCCGCCGGAGGTCGGCGTGGAGGTCCTCGGCCGAGTAGCCGTAAGGGATCTCGTGCTCCTCCACGAGGTCAAGGAGCTCATAGATGCTGACCCCCAGGAGTTCCGCCGCGCGGCCCTTGGAGATCGTCCCCTTGCGCAGGGAGGCCAGCACCCGCTCCAGGCGCAACGCGTCGAGTCCGCGGTCGAGGGCCCGCCGCACGGCCTCGGAGCGATCCGATTTGAACTCCTTGGACAGGGCCTCGATCTCGTCTAGGGCCTTCTTATCCAAGCGAACCGAGACGGTCTCGCTCATCGTGTACGATACGCGAACTCGTGTACAAATAGGTTGCTTCGGGGTTGTCGGCGCGGGAGTGGGGTCGTGAACACCCTTTCCCCGGATCGGGACGCGCCTGCCCCCCTCCCCGTCCGGGGAAAGGGTGTTCACGCCTATGGTCTTCCGCGATGTCTCGGCCGGGGCGGGACCTAATTCCCCCCGCCTGCACCGGCAACGGGAGGGCCGCCTACGGACGTTCCGCGCGCGAGCCCGAGTCACGCTCCGCGACGTAGGCCACGGGGTCGATCCTCCGTATCCCCGGGAACTTGTCGAAGTCCGCGTCGGTGGAGATCACGCTCGCGAGCCCATGCTTCCTCATCGTGGCCACATGGAGGCCGTCGGAGGGGTCCTTCCCGGCCTCCGCCGCGGCGCGGACGCCATCCTCCGCCAACTCCGCATCCATGTCGAACAGCCCCGCCAGCAGCGCGCGCGCCGAGGCCACGGCCTCGCCGGCCATCTTCGGGCGGCCGAACTTCCGGAGCGCGTTCGCGAGCTCCAGGAGCACGAGCGAGGAGGCCACGCCCGCGATCCGCCCCGTGTGCAGGTCCTCGAGGACGCGGAGGCACGCGGCGCCGTACCGGCGGTCGGCGAGGGCCGCGTTGGCGAAGACGTTGCTGTCGATGTAGAAGCGCTCTCCGGGCATCAGTCGCGCTCCGTGGAGCGGCGATCGAGCTCCTCCTGGTCGAGCGGGGAGCCGGAAACGGGCTTGGCCAGCCGGAAGACCCGGAGCGGGTCCCTCACCCGCCGGCGGAGGCGGATGACCAGCGTCCGCTCGTCCCCAGGTTCCACGGTCACCTTCTCACCGGGCTTGATCCCGACGACGGCGCGGACGTCCGCGGGGATTGTGATCTGGTAGCTGCTCGTGACGCGGGATTCGCCCATGCCATTGGAATGGCCATAGGAATACATATACCTGTGCCCAGTCTGCGGGTCACCCATCTCTGCCCCCTCCTCCGCCACCTCAACGGGCCGTGCGACAACGGCGCCTGCCGGGGCGCTACTGTCGCGGTTCGTGGACACCCCAGGGGCGCGCCGAATTGAGTGTGCCACGCAGGAACCGGGGGGTAACCTTTTTGTCCATGTCCCCGTTCCGACGCCTGCATGGGCTCCGTCGAGGAGGACATCGAGGCCGGGGGCGCCGCCCTCTCGCGGTTCGACTACGAGGTGGCGTTCAAGCACTTCGACAAGGCCGCCAAAGCCGACGCGAAGAACGCGACGGCCTTCTTCGGCAAGGCGGAGGCCGCGCTCGGCCTCCCCAAGATGGAGCCGGAGCAGATTCTCGGGTTCTACCTGAAGGCGGTCGAACTCGAGCCCGACAACGCCCAGTACCTGGAGGCCTACGCCCTCTTCTGCCTCGACCTCGGGCGCTTCGGGGACGCCGAGAAGGCGTTCAACTCCGCCGCG
>Ga0209751_10006387_pt1 | contig 10920 bp, 6 predicted proteins | sample RifCSP13_1_FD_184019 | JGI IMG/M metagenome (GOLD analysis project Ga0209751, IMG submission 184019) | Soil microbial communities from Rifle, Colorado - Rifle CSP2_sed 13_1 (SPAdes) (version 2) | ecosystem: Environmental > Terrestrial > Deep subsurface > Rock core/Sediment | place: Rifle...
GGCGTGCTGCCACTCGGGCCGGCCGCGAAACCGGTCGATGAGGGTCTTGAGGGTCGTCTCCGCCACGCCTGCCTCCGGGCACCCGACTATATCCCAACGGCCCGTTGCGCTTCACGAAACGGAACGGACGAACGAGCGACGAACAACGGATCAGAGAACCAAGCAAACAACGGACGAAGCAACGAGGGACCACGGACGAAGAAAGTGGGCGGGAAGCTCTGGACTGAGCTATCGGGGGGCTCGAGCGCCCCCCGCATCCCCGCTAGCGAGACTCGATAGTTGCCGTCGAGGCGGGGCGCGTCTTCTGGAGACGCCGGGCGACGTCCTCGGCCTGGCGCATCACCCGCAGGACGTTGCCGTTCGCGAGCCGGGCGAGGTCCTCGTCGCTCCAGCCCCGCCGCACCAGCTCGGCGAACAGCCGCGGGTAGCCGGACACGTCCTCGAGTCCCTCGGGCCACTCGTCGTTGCCGTCGTAGTCACCGCCGAGGCCCACGTGCTCGACCCCCGCGACCTTGCGCACGTGGTCGACGTGGTCGGCCACTTGGGCGATCGTGACCTTGATCTTCGGCATGCGCGCCTGGAGCTCGAGCCTGAGCCGCTGCCTGGCCGCCGGGTCGGCGAGGCCCTGCGAGCGCTCGTCCCACTCCTTCCACAGGGGCGCGCTCGCGCGGGCGAACTCGCCCGACACGAACGCGTTCACGAACGTGACCATCACGACCCCGCCGTTCGCCTCGAGCGCCGACAGGACCGCGTCGGGCACGTTGCGCGGGTGGTCGCACAGAGCGCGCGCCGAGGAGTGCGAGAAGATCACCGGGGCCTCGCTCACGCGCAGCGCGTCCTCCATGGTGGCCGGCGAGACGTGCGAGAGGTCCACCAGCATCCCCAGCCGGTTCATCTCGCGCACGACCTCCTCGCCGAAACGCGTGAGGCCCCCGTGGCGCGCCTCATCGGTGGCGGAGTCGGCCCAGTCGAGCGTCTTCGAGTGCGTGAGCGTCATGTAGCGGACGCCGAGGTCGTAGAAGGCGCGCAGCGCCCCGAGCGAGTTCTCGATCGCGTGGCCGCCCTCCATGCCGAGGAGCGACGCGACGCGTCCTCCTCGCATCGCCCGCTCGACCTCGTCGGCGCTCGCGGCGAAGGCGAGCCCGTCCGGATAGCGGGCGACCACGCGCCGGGCGATGTCGATCTGCTCGAGCTGGGTGCGCGCGGCCACGCGCTCGAAGGGGACGTAGACGGACCAGAACTGCCCGCCCACGCCGCCCTCGCGCAGGCGCTCGAGGTCGGTGTGGCCCGCGGTGCGCCGCCGCAGGTCGTAGGCCACCACGTCCCGTGGCGCGGTGGCGCTCTCGCGGATGGCCCACGGCAGGTCGTTGTGCCCGTCGATGACGGGATGGCGCGCGAGGATCGCCTTGGCTCGCTCGAGCGGGTCGTCCGCCGCGCGGCAGGGGAGGCCAGGGAAGCTCACGAGCAGCGCGAGGCCGCAGAAGATTGCCGAGCGATTGAACGAGAGTGGTCTATTCTGCGTCTTAACCATACAAGGCGCAGTCTAGCCGACGAGGGACACTTGGTGCAGCGCGCGTCCAACTCGTTGAACGAATCTCCAGAAGGACGACTGCTCGCGCTGCGCTTTGGACCTTTCGAGCTCGATGTTCGCAGCGGCGAGCTGCGTCGCAACGGCACGACCGTGCGTCTCCAGCCCCAGCCGCTCAAGGTCCTGCTGCTCCTCGCCGGGCGGCCCGGCGAGGTGGTGACACGCGAGGAGATCCAGAGCGCGATCTGGCCCGCCGGCACCTTCGTCGACTTCGAGCAGTCGCTCAACTTCTGCGTCCGCCAGATCCGCGCGGCGCTGCGCGACGACGCCAACGCGCCCCGCTACGTCGAGACGCTGCCGCGGCGAGGCTACCGCTGGGTGGCCGGCCCGGTGCAGTCGGAGACGGCGCCCGCCGTGGTGCGCGAATGGCCACGGCCGCTCGGCTCGGAGCCTGCCGCGCGGCCGGTCGACGCCAGCTCCGGCGAGACGCCTGCGGCCGCAGCCCCGTCCGCCTTCCCCGCGCGCCGGCGCGTGACAGGCGCCCTCGCGGCGCTCGTTCTCCTGGCGCTCGGCGGGCTCGCGGCGTTCGCGCTCCGCGACCGCAGGCCGCCCGCTCCCCAGGCATCGCCCGTATTCCAGCGGATCACCTTCCGCCGTGGAGCGGTGAACTCGGCCCGCTTTGGGCCCGACGGCCAAGTCGTGTACTCCGCGGACTGGGACGGCGCGGGCCGGGCGCTCCACGTGGCGCGCTCCAACCCGAGGGACTCGAGCGCGCTCGAGATCAAGGACGCGACGGTGACGGGAGTCTCCGCGGCCGGCGAAGTGGCTTTCCTGCGGGCGGGCGTGCTCGCGCGCGCGCCGCTTGCCGGCGGGCCCGCCAAGGACATGTTGAGCGACATCCTCGCGGCCGACTGGAGCAAAGACGCCAGCGACTTCGCGGTGGCGCGCGTCGAGGGCGGGCGTTTCAGGATCGAGTTTCCGGCCGGCCGCCTGCTGGCCGAGACCGCGACGCACCCGGGCCGGCTGCGGATCTCGCCCGACGCACGCCACGTCGCCGTCACCGAACACCCCGTGCTGAACGACGACCGGGGCCGGGTCGTGATCCTGGACCGCGCCGGCCGGCGCGTCGCGACGACTCCCGAGTGGGCGAGCCTGGAGGGCCTGGCCTGGTCCCCGAGCGGGGCCGAGGTGCTGTTCACGGCCTGCGAGGCCGGCGCCGACAACTCGCTGCGGGGCCTCTCGCTCGAGGGCCGGGTGCGCGTGGTGCTGTCGAGCACGGGCCGGCTGGTGCTGCACGACGTGGCGTCCGACGGGCGCGTGCTGCTCGAGCGGGCGACGGTTCGCTCCGAGGTCGTCTTTCATCGTGCCGCCGCGAACGAGGACCGGGACCTCTCCTGGCTCGACTACTCGGCGGTCGCCGGGATCAGCCCGAGCGGCGACACCGTGCTCTTCTACGAGAGCGGCGAGGGCGGCGGCCCCGAGTACACCACCTTCCTGCGCCGCAGCGACGGCTCGCCGCCGGTGCGCGTCGGCATGGGACGCGCGCTCGATCTCTCGCCCGACGGCCGCCTGGTGCTGTCGGTCGACATCCGCAACGCCACCGCGCTGGACCTGACGCCCACGGGTCCCGGCGAGATCCGCAAGATCAAAGTCCCCGGCTTCGTCGCGCACGACGACGCCGGCTTCCTCGCCGACAGCCGGCGAATCTTCGTCACCGGGCGTGACGCTTCGGGGCGGCGGGCGACATGGCTCACGGACATCTACGGGAAGGACCCGCGCGCGCTGCCGCTGCCGGAGGGTCGTTTCCTCCGGCAGAGCACGTTCTCGAGCGACGGCTCGCGCTTCGTCGCCTCATGCCCCGGGGCGGGCGGCTCTTGCAGCTATGACAGCCTGTCGGGCCGGCCGACACCGATTCCCGGGACGCAGAAGGGCTGGGTGGCCGTCGGCATCGACGCACGCGACCGGATCTACTATCGGGGTCGGAAGGCCGGCCAGTCGGACCGGCTGCTGAGGCTCGAGCCGGCCACGGGCCGCGCGAGCGAGCTCGCCGAGCTCGCTCCACGCGATCGCGCCGGAGCGTTCGGCGTGTTGGACGTGACGGTCGCGGCGAGCGGCGAGGCGTGGGCGTACACGCTGCTGCGCCGGTTGTCCGATCTGCACGTCGTGACGGGCCTCCAGTAGCGCTTCGTTCAATCCCCAGGCTGTTCGTTCAACCCCGTGGAGCGCGCATCGACGCGCGCCACACCCGCCTCCTCGTCCTCCCCCTCACAACTCCCGGCAAGCCGCTGCGTGGGCTCGCGTTCGCGGCTCATCGCAAGATCGCCTCCGCCTGTGCCCAACTCAGGCAACTGCGCCGTCCCGCCCGCCGTCTCCTCGTGCAGCAACAAGCCGTCACAGCCGTCGAAGGCGGGCGATGCGGGGGACACGTCGCCGCCGTGAGGAGGACGCCATGCTGCGCAGGATCGTGCTGGCAGTCGCCGGGCTCGCGATGACCACGGTCGCGTTCGCCTCGGAGGTCCCCGTCGCCGAGCTCCCCTCCACGCCGTTCGCAAGCGGGTCGGAGGCGGCCGCGCCGGCGGCGCGCCTGGTGTGGCTCGATCCGGCGAGCGCGGCTTTGGGCACCGAAGCAATGGTGAGGCCGGAGGTGACGCGCTTGCTGCGCGCCATGGGTGTGACGGCGTCCTGGCGCCGCGGCGAAGCGCAGGAGCTGGCCCGGCCGGGTGAGCTCCGCATCATCTTCCTGAACCGCGCCGCGGAGCGCGCGCACAGAGTGCCCGTGCTGGGCGCGACGCCCTCGAGCTTCCAGGGCGAGAGATTCGTCTGGGTCCACGTGCCGAGCGTGCGTGCGGCGGCGGGTGTCTCCGACCAAAGGAGCGGACCGAGCCTCGACCTCCATTTGGCGCGTCGGCTCGGGCTCGCGCTCGCGCGCGTCATCGCGCACGAGGTCGTCCACGCGCTGGCGCCCGAGCTGCCGCACGGCCGCGGCCTCATGTCGGCGCGGCTCGACCGCGGCCTGCTGACGGCCGCGAGCATCGCGATCGACCCGCAGGTGGGCGTCGCGGTTCGCATGGCTCTCGCCGGAGCCCCGCCCGCCGCGCGCCCGGCCGACACGATCCTGGCCGTCGCGAGCAGCTATAGGGAGCCCTACCGATGAGCAGCCAAGCCGAAGCCCCCTTTCGTGTCCTGCGTCCCGTGGCGCCGCCACGCCTCGCCTCGACCCGCTTCGCGGCGGCTCGAAAAGCGTCCGAGCCGCGGCCGACCCGGGCGCGCACGCCGATCGAGCTCACCGTGGAGGTCCTGCACGGCCCGTTCCGACCCCTGATCGTGTGGGGGCTGTTCTGGGGCCCGCGTCCTTTCTCGGAGCTGATGCGGCACGTCCCGGACGTCACCAAGCGCGCCCTGCGCCGCGAGCTCGTGGAGATGGAGCGGATCGGCCTCGTCGTCCGAGACGTCCGCCCGGACACGAACCGCAAGGCGTTCTACGCGCTCAGCCCGTTCGGCGAGTCGCTGCGGCCCGTCGTGGGCGCGATGTACGAGTGGGGGTTGCTCTGCGCCGAGCCTCGGCGCTCGCGGGACGAGCGGAGCCGGTCGAGCGCCGGCGCGTAGCGCCCACTCAATTCAAGACCTGACCCCTGCGCCAGCCCGCGGAGCCTTCCTCGTCGCCGATGAACGCGAGCGCGCGGGCCGCGAGCTCGCGGGACCCGGGGCCGGGCGCGGCCCGGCTCATCTTGACGAGCAGGCTCCGGCTCTCGGCGAGCGGAGCGCCGCGCAGCGCCCGGACGATGGCGAGGCTCGCGTAGGCGCGGGCGTGGTTCGGGAAGGCCTGGATCTCCGCGCGCAGCGCGGCCTCCGCCTGCTCGTGGCGCCCGAGGCGGGCGAGCACGTCGCCCCGCACGAACTCGAGCCACGGGACCGGGCCGAGGCTCGCGCTCCCGGCGCGCACGCCGTCCAGGCGCTCGAGCGCCTGCTCGGGATGCCCGCGGCGAGCGGCCACCTCGGCCCGGACCACGGCGGCCCGGGCGAGCGCGCCCGGGTCGCTCGCCACGAGCGCCGCTTCGCGCTCGGCCAGGTCGAGGTTCCCGCCGGCGAGCGCCACGCTCGCGAGCAGCTCGTGGGCCGCATCGCTCTCGGCGCCGATCGCAGCCTCCGCGGCCGCGCGGGCCTCCGCGAGGTCGCCCATCTCGAGCTGGATGCGCGCCACCGTGAGCGACAGCGGGACCGCGAGCTCCGGCGCCTGCTCGATGGCCTTGCGGTAGGCGGTCACGGACTCGCGGTAGCGCCCGAGCCGCCCGAGCGCGGCCGCGCGCTCCGTGAGCGCGTCCACGAAAGCGGGGTTCTCCGCGAGCACCCGATCGAAGGCGCGCACCGCCTCCTGGTCCTTGCCCTGCTCCACGAGGCCGAACGCCGACCGGGCCGCGACGTAGCTCGCGATGCGGTCGCGCGGGTTGGGCAGAGCGGAGGCGGACTCCGGGGCCGGCGCGCCGCCCGCCAGGTAGCCGAGGCTCATCAGCCGCTCGCGCTCTTCCCGAGTCGAAGGCGCCGGGGGCACGAAGTCGGAGATGCCGCTCGCGAGCGCGGTCCGCATCGCGCTCGCCACCTGGGGTCTCTCGGACAGGATGTCGCGCGTCTCGGCCGGGTCGCGTGCAACGTCGTAGAGCTCCGGCCGCGGGCCGTCGATCAGGTGGTAGCGCGCGTCCACGAGCGAGCGCAGCTCGCTCCAGCCGAGGTGGATCCTCGGGTAGTAGGTCTCGCTGTAGACCGCTTCCGTCCGGGCGCCCAAGGGCGCGAGCAGGTCGCGCCCGTGCGCCGCGGCCGGCGCGGGAAAGCCGAGCGCCGCCGCGATCGTGGGGACGATGTCGCGCAGGCCCGCGGGTGCCGCTTCTTTCGTCCCGCCCCGCTCGGAGCGGGGCAGCTTCACGAGCAGCGGGACGTGGAGCGCTTCGCGATAGAGCAGGATCCCGTGCTCCTGCTCGCCGTGGTCGAGCAGGCCCTCCCCGTGGTCCGAGGCCAGCACCACGAGCGCGTCGTCGTAGCGGTCGAGCTCGCGCAGGCCGTCGAGCAGCACGCCGAGAGCGGCGTCGGCGGCGGCGATCTCGCCCTCGTAGGTGGCTCCGTAGCGGGCGCGCTCGGCCGCGGGCGGCGTCCAGGGCGTGTGCGGCTCGTAGAGGTGCACGAACAGGAAGAAGGGCTCGCCGGAGGTGCCGCGCAGCCAGCCGAGGGCGCTTGCGACCGTGGCCCGGCCGTCGCGTTGAACGTCGCCCACAGCCTTGGCGCCCCGGGCCGTCGCCACCTCGTCGTAGAAGTCGAAGCCGGCGTCGAGCCCGCTCGCGCGGCGCAGGACGAAAGCGGAGACGGCCGCCCCGGTCGCGTAGCCGCGCTGGCGCAAGACGGCGGCGAGCATCTGGTGCTTCGGGTCGAGCCGGTAGCCGATGTTGTTGCGGACGCCGTGCTCCGGGGGCAGCAGGCCGCTGAGCAGCGAGGCATGCGAGGGGAGCGTGAGCGGCGAGTGCGTGTAGGCGTTCTCGAACAGCATGGCGTCGCGCCGCAGGCGGTCGATGGCGGGAGTCGCGACGCCCGTGTAGCCGTACGCCGGCAGGCGGTCGGCGCGCAGGGTGTCGATCGAGATCAAGACGACGGGCGTGCCCCGTGCCGGGACGCCGCGGCTCAGGGCGCCCCCGCAGCCCGCGTGCAGCGAGGCCAGCCCTGCGACGAGCGTCGCGGCGAGGCAGCGGCCGGCTTGTGTGGCGTGGATCATCGAGAAGAGAAGAGGGGCGCGGCCCCCGGAGTCGTTCCGGAGGCCGCGCCCGTCACTGGCGCTCGCGCGACGGGCGGCTAGAAGCTCAAGCGCGCGCCGAAGCGTACCAGCAGCGGGTTCAGGATCTGGTCGATCCGGTTGAACGAGCCGGAGTCGGCCGCGTCCACCCGTCGCAGCACTGTCGAGGAGTTGAACACGTTGAACACGTCGGCCGTGAGATTCAGCCGTGCCCGGCCCAGGTTCCGGTTCCAGCCCAGGCGCAGGTCGAGGTTGACGACGTCGGGCAGCCGCTCGTCGCCGATGCCGACCGCGAGCAAGGAGTCTCCGAACGTGTTGTCGACGGTGATGTTGATCGGCCGGATGTAGCCCTGGCGCGCGTACAGGTTGCCGGCGACTTCGAAGCCCTTGCCGATCTGGTAGAGCGCGTTGGCCGACAGCTGCCACTTGGAGGGCATCCAGTAGACGGTGCCCGACCCCGAGCTGTAGTAGCCGATCTGGCCGCCGCTCGTCTTGGCGTCCGACACGATGGTGGAGCCGAAGGCCGCGTACCCGTAGCCGTCGTAGAGGACGGGCAGCGGGTTCTGGATGCCCCCGGTGCCGTCGAAGGACTCGGTCCAGTTGTTGTAGCCGAAGCCGAGCCGGCCCATCCACTTGTTCGAGAGGCGCTTGACCGCCGTCAGTTCGATGCCGCTGTAGCTGCGGTGGTAGTCCGAGCGGTTGCTCAGGAGCACGCCGCCGCTGTTGGCGTCGAGGGCGGCAGTGTTGGTGGGGCCGATGTCCTGGCAGGGGACCGTGTAGCCGTTGCTGCTCACGGGCTCGCAGGGCACCCAGTCCGAACCGTTCAGGCCGATGTAGGACGCGTAGGGGGTGCGGGTGGTGCGGCGATAGGTGTAGGTTGCCCCCACCGCGAAGTTCGGCGCCAGCTCGTGATCGATGCCCACGAGCAGCTCCAGGTCACGCGGGGCCCTGTAGTTCTCGTCGATCTGGTTGACCGTCGTGAGCTCGGCATTCACCGGGACGCCCAGCTGTCCGCCCGCGATGTCCACCTCCTCGCGGCTGGAGACGAAGCCGTCGCCGTTCAGGTCGTTCCAGCGGTAGTCGACGCGGGCCACTCCCCCGATGGGGTTGACGGCGGTCACGTCGGGATGGGCCAGCTGCTGGGTGAAGATCGAGAAGTTGCCCCGCAGCAGCGTCTTGCGCGCGTCGTTGAGCGCGTAGGTGAAGCCCGCGCGCGGCGAGATGTCGCTCCACTCGATCTTGGTGCCCGCCCCGTCGTAGACGAGGTCGGGGAGGATCTCGGGGAAGAGCGGGTTGGCATGGGCCGTGGAAGCCGCGTTCTCGGCCTTCTGGAGGTCCCAGCGCACGCCGCCCTGCAGCGTCAGGCGACCCGACGTGAAGGTGTCCTGCAGGACACCTGCGTTGTAGCTGCCCTTGAACGACGAGACCAGCTCGCGCTGGATGCGCGCGATCTTGCCCCGCGCCGTCTCCGTCCGGGCCTCGATGCCGGTCCCGGGAACGAGGCTCGAGCTGTTCGTGGAGGCGCTCCGGTAGGCGTAGCCGAACTTGAACTCGTGGTTGCCGTGGAAGTAGCTGGCGTCCGCGTTGATCGTGTCCTGCGGCCGCACTGACTGGTACTGCTTGGACGAGCCGTAGGCGATCGAGTTCACGATGTCGAGCCCCTCGTCGTTCTCGAGGCCGCCGATTGGCACCAGGCCGAAGCCGGTGTTGTAGTGGGACAGCTTCACGTTGAGCATGAAGCTCGGGCTGAAGACGTGGTTGTCCTCGATCTTGAGGAAGCCGTTGGGATAGTTGCCGTCCTCGTAGACGCCGCCCTGGTCACGGCCGTGGGAAGCCGTTTCGGTGCCGAGGCCGCGGTTGTTGGTCCGGCCCAGCTTGATCTTGTCGCCCAGGAACCAGTAGGCCGACAGCATGTTCGACGAGGACACTTGGAAGTTCAGCTTGGCGTTGTAGTCCTCGAGCACGGTCTTGTCCCTGGCCTGGGTGAGCCGCTGGATGCGCAGGTCCTGCTTGCCGTAGGAGCCCCAGAACCAGAGCCGGTCCTTGACGATGGGACCGCCGAGCTCGACCCCGTACTCGCCGAGCTGCTCGGCGTGGTCGGCCTTGTCGCTGCCCTGCAGCCGCGGGTCGCCTTCGAGATCGGCCGGCAGGTTGGAGGCCTCGAGGCCGTCGTAGGCGAAGAAGCCGCTCACGCCGCCGTGGAAGGCGTTGCTGCCGCGCTTGGTCACGAGGTTGATGCCGACGCCGCCGGTGGCCACGCGCACGTCCGCGCCGCCGGTGGTGATCGCGACCTCGTCGAAGGCGTCGAAGTCGAAGTAGGTCGGGCTCGCGCCCACTGCCGCGGGGTCGGTGATGACGATCCCGTCGAGGACCCACATCGCGTCGGTCGCGGGCGAGCCCTTGCCGATGAAGCCCGACTGCTGGCCGCTCTCGGAGCCGGCCTGGTTCACGCGGTCGACCTGGACGCCGGGCACGGCGCGCATGAAGGCCCAGGGGTCGCGCGAGTTCGGGATCATCGTGAGCTCCTGCTGGCTCACGGTGGTTCCGGTGCCCATCTTCTTGGTGTCGATCACGGGCGTCTCGGCGTCGACCGTGACGGTCTCGGCCACGCCGGCGACCTTGGCCGTGAAGTTGACGTCGACGCTGACGCCGGCCGAGACGATGACCGTGCGCTGCGTCGTGGCGAAGCCCGGGAGGGCGACCGCGACGGTGTACGTGCCCGGGTCGAGTCCGATGAAGCGGAACTCGCCGCCGGGTCCGGAAGTGGTGCTGCGGGCGCCGGTATTGGCGCCGGTGAGGGTGACGGTGGCGCCGGGCAGTACCGCGGACTGCTCGTCCGTCACCTTGCCGTAGATTCCGCCTGTGGAGATCTGCGCCCACGCCGAGGGCGAGAGCCCCGCGACGAGCACAAACGCCAGCCCGAATACCGTCAACGTTCTTGCGAATCTCATGTTCGAGATCCCCCTGTTCAGTCCGTTGGCCATCGCCCTCGCTCCGCGCGGCCGGTTGGCCACACGCCCACGGGGGCGCCGTGAAATTCGGCGTTCGGGGTCGAGGCTCGCGTGAGCCCCTGCCCCGCACCGCGTCGCGCCTGTTCAGGCGCTACGGGCCCGGCCGCGCCCCTTGAACGGGGTCGGGCTCGGGCAGCATCCCAGCCGGTTCGCCTCTTGGGCGCAGCGGGACGGATCTGAACGCAGCGGGTACGGCTCGACTGGCGCCTCCCGTTGTCGCGCTTCGGGCGCAGGAGTCGCCACGCTTGGACTCCACCAAGATGGAGCCATCCGGCTGGCAGCGCAAGGGACGGGCGCTGAGGCACGCCTGAGCCCCGGATGAGAGCGCAAGGCCTTTGAGGCCAGCAGGATCCGGCGACGCCGGGAGGGCTAACGCCTCACTTCCACCAGGGGAGCTTGAACGGAGGACGCTGAGCGCCAGCCGCCCGGATCGACTTCGGGGGTCCGGCGTCCACGTATCCGAGCACCGCGGGGTAAGGCTCGCGGCGCGGCCCGAACACCAGATCACTTCGACTCCCACGATCTTGCTGCGCACTACGAGTCGTCATGCCTCGAACCCTGACGCGTTGCGAATTCGCTGGGCGTCTTGTCGTGCCAGGAGCACGAGG
>Ga0209751_10006388_pt1 | contig 10919 bp, 10 predicted proteins | sample RifCSP13_1_FD_184019 | JGI IMG/M metagenome (GOLD analysis project Ga0209751, IMG submission 184019) | Soil microbial communities from Rifle, Colorado - Rifle CSP2_sed 13_1 (SPAdes) (version 2) | ecosystem: Environmental > Terrestrial > Deep subsurface > Rock core/Sediment | place: Rifle...
GGGAGGTTCCCCACGCTCTCACGAAGAAGGGGGCACGCGTAGCTCTCGCAAGACCGGAGCTCGCTCGCGCGAGCTCCGGCCGCGGAAAGGCGTGGGGAAACATGGTTTCCCCCGCGAACGCGAGCCAGAGGCGAGCGTTGCTCATGCCGCGCTCACGCGGGCCAGGTCGAGCTGCGGAACCGGAACGGCGGAGAGCACCTGGTCGAGGATGGCGTCGGGGCTCACCTCCTCCGCGAGCGCTTGGTAGGTGAGGACGAGGCGGTGTCGCAACGCGTCCTTCGCGAGCGCGTTTAGGTCCTCGACGAGCGCGTAGTCCCGCCCACGGAGAAGCGCCAGCGCCCTCGACGACTGGACGAGGCTGATCGGCCCACGCGGGCTCGCGCCGTAGGCGATGTACTGGGCGAGGTCCGGTAGGCCGTGCGCAGCTGGCTCACGCGTCACGGTCGCGACGTCGACCGCGTAGCTCACGAGCGCCGGGTCGACGTACACGTCGAACGCAGCCCGCTGAAGCGCCTTGAGCGCGTCCAGCGAGAGCGCCTGCCGCAGCTCGGGTGCGTCCACGAGCTGACGCTGCACGACCGTGAGCTCCTCGTCGTGCTGCGGGTAGCCGATGAGGACTTTGAGCATGAAACGGTCGATCTGCGCCTCCGGCAGCGGATACGTCCCCTCCGACTCGATCGGGTTCTGAGTCGCCATGACGAGGAAGGGGTTGGGGACCCGATGCGTGTCGTGACCGATCGTCACCTGGCGCTCCTGCATCACCTCGAGCAGCGCCGACTGCACCTTCGCCGGGGCACGGTTGATCTCGTCCGCGAGGAGGAAGTTGCAGAAGACGGGGCCGAGCTCCGTGTCGAACGTGCCGTCGCCCGCGCGGTAGATGCGCGTCCCGACGAGGTCGGACGGGACGAGATCGGGCGTGAACTGGACGCGCGAGAACGTTCCGCCGAGCACCCCCGCGGTCGTCTTGATCGTGAGCGTCTTCGCAAGCCCGGGGACGCCCTCGATCAGCAGGTGTCCCTGCGCGAGCAGGCAGACGAGCACCCGCTCGAGCATGGCGTCCTGCCCTGCGATGACGCGTCTGATCTCGAAGAGCGCCTGCTCGAGCTGCTCTTTCGCCTCCGGCGGCGTGGGCGAAGGGCGGTCGTTCGTCTGCTCGGCCACATCGGCCTCCCTCTTGGTCGCGGCTGTGAGAGATATACGAAAGCACGCGAAGCTGAGTTTTGGGTAAGAGCCTCGTGAGCGGCGCCCGACGCCTCAGTGGCAGGGGCCGGAGCCGGCGTCCGTGAACGAGCCGACTGCGGGGCGGAAGCGCCAGTCGTAGCCGTCGCGGCGGAGCCGGAGCTCCAGGATCCCCACGCTCGTCGCGTCGCGGACTTCGCTCCATTCCCGGATCGCACCGAATGGGCGGAGGTGGCTCCCGCCCGTGCCGACGACGAACTCACGGATCCCGCGGCCGGTGTCGAGTACGCCGCTCGGAGCCTGGGGCGCGAAGCGCTCGTAGTCGTGGTCGTGGCCGGCGAGGACGACGTCGGCACCGGCTTCGTAGAGCGCCCGCCAGAGCTCCGTGTAGGCGACGTTGTCGCCGTGCGCACCGGAGGAGAACCGCGGTTCGTGCCAGAACGCGAGGGTGCACTTCGCACCGGCGTGTCGTGCGAGGTCATTCCGCAACCAGCGCTCCTGCGGCGAGCCGTCCCAGCATCCACCGACCTGCGCGCAGTTCGAGTTGAGGGCGATCACGTGCCAGGAGCCGAGGTCGAAGCTGTACCACCCGCTCGCCGCGTCGCCGGCGGCGGCACCGAAGTAGCGGAAGTACCCTCCCGCGCCCGACATGTACTCGTGATTCCCGGGTGTGGGGTGCGTAATCGCCTTTACCCGACCCCAGGACCGGTCGTAGACAGCTTCGTAGTCCGCGAGCTCGCCCCTCTCGTACTGGTTGTCCCCGAGTGTCAGTACGGCGTCGTACCCGCCGCGGGCGAGGAGATCCGACGTCGCCCGCTGCCGGCAGTTCAGCTCGGCTCCCACGCCACGGTTGTAGTACGCGCTGGTCGGAGAGCACGCGATGTCGCCGGCAGCCGCGATCACCGGCGGGCCGTCGTCGTCGACGATCGTGCCGACCGCGCTCCGGTCTCGGAAGACGGCGCCGGTGGCGCCCGTGAGGACGAGGGCCAGCGTCTCCGTCTTCTCTTCCAGCGGGTCCGGAACCACCCGCACGGCGACCGTTCGCGTGCGGTGGCGCCTGTCGAGCGTCAACGTGCCGGAAGCCGCGGAGTAGTCGCTGGGCGCGGTCGCCGTCCGGTCCGCGGTCGAGTACCGAACGGTCACCCGCCCGCTCGGCGATCCGGATAGCCCCACCACGAACCTGAGCACCGTGCCGCCGGGGCGGCCCTCGACCACCCGCGCATCCTGCACCGAGAGCCGCGGATTGCTCCGCGCCGGGGCTACACCGGCGACGATGGCGGCGACGACGACGGCAGCGGCCACGAGCAGCACGCTGCGCACGCGCACGAGCTGCATGGGTTCTGTATCGGCTCTGGTCGGCGTTTCGAGAGTGCTCTGTGGAGGATACCTGGGGAGGGCGATGTACAGGCTGCGCTGCCTAGCTCCCCGCACCACCCTCCTGGCGTCGCGTCGACTCCACGCGTCTGGCGTCCTCTGGGCACCATCGCCCGAATGCTCGCAGACAGCAAGCCAAGTAACAGTCTGTTACTTGGCTCGTCGACTATGAGCGTTGGACACCCATCGTGATCGAGCCGGTGTACCCGGTGCCGCTCCTGCGCAGCTCGAGTAGCGAGCGGCTGCCGCCGTTCCGGAAGATGCTGTCCGCCCCGTTGCGCGTGTTGCGGTTCGGCCGCCTGCTGTAGGGCAGACGCCTGTAGACCGCATCCGTCAGCTTGTCCGGGAAATAGAGCTGGCCCGTGTGCACGACGTTGCCGCCGAGATAGACCATCACGTGGATGTGCACCGTCCGGCCGCTGTACCAGCCGGGATAGATCGTCCGGAAGACCGCGACGCCCTTCGCGTCTGTACGCTGGATCCCGCGTAGGAACCGCGCGTCCTCGGTGTCCTGGACGCTCGTTCCGGAGTACACGCCGCCCGCGTCGCAGTGCCAGACGTCGACCGCGGCGCTTCTGATCGGCTTGCACGTGGAGACGTCGACTACCGTGAGCCGCAGCGAGAGCGACACCCCGGGCTTCCCCTGCGTGATGTTGCGGCGAACCTTGTGGTCGTCGAGGTAGTACGGGCCTTCGGTCTGCTCCGGAGCGAGGACACACGCGACGACGCCGGATGCGACCCCGGCGGGTCCGGCGCTCGACGACTCCTCGTCGGTGGCGCTCAGGGAGTCGGCGGCCTTCCAGCCGCCTGCGGCGACCGCGCCTGCGAGAAGGCCGCCGATCTTGAGAAGCGACGTGCGGCGGGAGATGCGTGCGTCCTCGTGCATCTGGACGAAGGTAGCGGAGCCGCATGAGAGCGCCTTAAGAGTTGCGCTGAGTACGATCGCCTCGTGCTCGAGCCGGCCGCAATCGAGACCGCCGGGCTGTCGAAGACCTACGGCGGGAAGGTGCGCGCGCTCGTCGGCCTCGACCTCCGCGTGGAGCGCGGCGAGGTGTTCGGCTACCTCGGGCCGAACGGCGCCGGCAAGACCACCACGATCCGCCTCCTTCTCGGCCTGATCCACGCGACAGCCGGCCACGCATCGGTGCTCGGTCTCGACACGAGCCGCGAGGGCGTGGCCGCGAGGAGCCGAGTCGGCTACGTCCCCGGCGACCTTCGGCTCTACGACCGCTTGACGGGACGCGAGCAGCTCGACTCGCTCGCGCGGCTACGCGGCCGCGTCGACTCCACGCTACGGGACGAGCTGTGCAAGCGCCTCGACGTCGATCTCGACCGGCCGATCCGTCAGCTCTCGACCGGCAACCGCCAGAAGCTGGGGCTCGTGCAGGCGTTCATGCACCGCCCGGAGCTCGTCGTCCTCGACGAGCCGACGGCCGGGCTCGATCCGCTGCTTCAGATCGAAGTGCGGGCGCTGTTGCGCGAGACTGCGGCCGGCGGCGCCGCAGTGTTTCTCTCCTCGCACTCGCTCGACGAGGTCCAGCACACCGCAGACCGCGTAGGGATCATCCGCGCCGGCCGACTCGTCGACGTGGACGCCGTCGAGACCCTCCGTGAGCGGGCCCTCCGGCACGTCACGATCACATTCGCCGAGCCCGTCGACGCAACACCGTTCGCCAGGCTCGACGGCGTCCGCATCGTGGGGTCAGAGGGAGCGATCCTCCGGCTGTCGGCACCCGAGCCCGCGATGAACGCACTCGTCAAGGAGGCCGCCGGCTATCGGATCGTGGACCTCGTCTCCCAGCCGGCCGACCTCGAGGAGATCTTCCTCGAGCTGTACCGGGGAGCGGACGACGGCCGCTGAGCTCCTAGTCCGTGGGCTGCGCGACCACTGGCGTGCGCTCGTCGGGTGGTGCCTCGGGGTCGGCGCTTACGTTGCCCTGGTTGCCTCGATCTTCCCCTCGATCGAGAGCTCGCCCGAAATCAACAAGCTCATCGAGAGCTACCCAGACGTTCTGAAGTCTCTCTTCGGCATCGCCGAGGGCGGCAACATCACGTCGGGCGCGGGATACCTCGACGTCGAGCTCTTCAGCTTCATGCTCCCCTTGCTCGTCCTCGTCCTCGCGATCGGGTCCGGCGCTCGGACGTTCGCCGGCGAGGAGGACGCGGGCAGGCTCGAGCTCGTGCTTTCCTACCCCGTCCGGCGGCGGAACGCCGTGTTGGCCAAGGGGACGGCCGTCGCCGGTGAGGTCGTCGTCGTCTGTGCGGCGATCGGGGTCGCGCTCGCGGTGTTCGACCCGCTCGTCGGCCTCGACCTTTCGTTCGCACGTCTGACCGCGGCCCTCGTCCTCCTGGCCGCGCTCGGCCTCTTCTACGGCTGGCTTGCGCTTGCGGTTGGGGCGGCGGCCCCGAGCCGTGCGCTCGCGATCGGTCTTCCGACTGCGCTGGCCGCAGCCGGCTACCTCGTGAGCGGCCTGCACGAGCTCGCCGGCTGGCTCGACCCCTTCCGCTTCCTCTCGCCCTTCTGGCTCGTCGGGTCGTCACCGCTCCAAGGCGGCACCGACGGCTGGGGCGTGCTCGTCGTGGTCCTCGCCGCTGCGATCGTCCTCGTGGCGGGCGCGCTGCTCGTCGAGCGGCGTGACCTCGAGACGCCCTGACCCGTCGGCGGGCCCCGTTACGCGACCGCTCGGTCGTCCGCCCTCGCCGCCGTGGATCCGTCACTCACTCGCTCGATACCGGCCAGCTCGTACGGGTCGAGCTGCTCGAACGCGTCCACGACGTCGGGATCGAACTGGAGGCCCCGGAGTCTGCGGATCTCCGCGACGGCCTCCTCGACGGTCCAGGCGGGCTTGTACGGGCGCTTGTGCGTGAGTGCGTCGAAAACGTCGGCAAGGGCGACGATGCGTGCGCATAGCGGAATGTCGTCGCCCCGGAGGCCCACCGGGTAGCCGGTTCCGTCCCACCACTCGTGGTGGCTCCTCGCGATCTCTTCAGCGACCTGGAGCACCTCCGAGGAGCTTCCCGACAGGATGGTCGCTCCTGTCGCGGCGTGTCGTCTCATGTGCTCGACCTCTTCGCCCGTCAGCTTGCCTGGCTTGAGCAGGACGGTGTCGGAGACTGCGAGCTTCCCGATGTCGTGTAGTGGCGCGGCGTCCCGGATCACCTGAACCTCGCTCTCCGAGAACCCGAGCGCCGCGGCGAGGAGAGCGGCAGTATGACCTACGCGCGCCGTGTGCTCGAATGTCTCGTCGTCGCGGTACTCCGCCGCGAGCGCCAGCCGGCGCAACGTCTCCAGGCGCGCCTCCTCGAGCTCCGTGTTCCGCCGGTTGAGCTCCTTCGTTCGCTCACGCACGGCTTGCTCGAGGCGGTTCTGATACTCGTGCTCCAACTCCTCGAGCCGCTTGCGGTCCGTAACGTCCCGGGCGACCGCGATCAGCGCACGGCCTTCCGGATCCGGACGAGACGTCCACTCGAGCCACCGGTACGAGCCGTCCTTCGTGCGGTAGCGGTTCTGGAAGTTGAGGACGTCGCGCCCCTCCTCTGTCTGCTCGACCACAGCGGCGAGCGTCGGCTCCCGGTCGTCCGGGTGCACGAAGTCGATGAAGGGCCGTGATACGAGCTCCTCGGCCGTGAACCCGAGCGTCCGGGTGAACGCTGGATTGACGTCGATGAAGTATCCGTCGAAGCTGGCCGTGGCGATCATGTCCAGGGAAAGCTCTCGGTGGTTCGCGATCGCGCGCGCGAGCGCGTGGCGCGAGTCGGCAAACCAGCCGAGAACCGCTCCGATCAGCAGGCAAGTGACCGCGCGCGACGAGAGCCAGGCCAAGCCGCCGGGATAGCCCTGTTCCGCCCACCACGCCGCGGCCAGAGTTGACGCCAGCAACCCCATCGCGATTCCGCCGGTGAGTCCATACGCGATCGCGGCGAGGCCGAGCGGCACTGCGAGCATGAACAGAGGTGCATCTCCGAAGCGCTCGACCGTGACGCTGACGACGTAGATCGCCAGCACGAGGAGGAATGCGAGGGTGACGACCCCGATCCGGCTCAGCGACGGCGTCCCTGTCACCGCTTCCCGGAGTCGAAACATCCGGACAAGAGGCATCTGATGCATTTGGTGTCCAGTATCGGAACGTCCGCTGACGCGCTTGACACCCTGCAGGGGCTACACGGGACAAGGCTCAACCGAGGTCGAGACTCATCCGACCCAAGCCGGCGCCCGGCTCGAAGTCGACATACCCGAGCGCCGCGTAGAGCCGTTTCGCGGGATTCTCGGCGTCGACGCCGAGGGAGATGCGAGCGAGGCCATCGCGTCGTGCTCGCTCGTGGAGCGCCTCCATCAGGCCGCACACGACGATTCGACGCATCCTCTCGGTCGCCGCCTACTACCTACACCTCATGAGCCGACCGTACGAGCCGGCCGGCCGGCTCATTCCCCGGGGCTTACTTCTTGCGCTTCCCGAAGTCGTCGCCCTCAGGCGCCTCGGACTGCCTCTTCTTCTTCTTCGCCGCGAGATCGTCTTCGCCTGCCTCGTCGGCCACGTACGCATGGGCGATGACGTCCTCGGCCTCGGGCTCACGCTTGTCGCGGTCGGTCTCCTCGTTCGACGACATGGTCTCCTCCTTCTTCCTGGTCGCGGCAGCGGTGCGCTGCACTCCAATCACATGACACCGAAAGCACGAACAATCTTCCCCCCGCCTCTGTGAAGACGCAAGGGAGAGATGAGATGCTCGCGACATGAACGCGGCGCATCGGCTCACCGAGCCGCTGCACGTCTTCGGTGAAGTCTTCCGGAACGCCGATGTCCGTCGGCTCGAGCTCGCATGGACCGCGTCGAACCTCTCGAACCGCGCGTCCGCGATCGCCGTCGCGGTCTTCGCCTACGAGACCGGCGGCGCCGGCGCTGTCGGGATCATCCTATTCGTCCGCTTGACGGCCGCCGCCGCGACCTCGCCGTGGCTGTCCGTCCTCGCCGACCGCCGCTCGCGCCGACGCGTTCTCATAGCCTCGGATCTCGCGCGCTGCGTGATGCTCGCCGCGATGGCCGTGCTCGTGTTCCTCGATGCGGCACGGCTCGCCGTCTACACCCTCGCGGTGCTCGTCGCCGTTGCCGAGCCGCTCTTCCGCTCCGCACAGGCGGCGCTGACCCCGTCGCTCGTGGACACGCCCGAGACGCTCACGGCGGCCAACGTGGTCGCGAGTGCCGTCGAGAGCGTAGGTCTTTTCGTGGGACCCGCTCTGGGCGCGCTCCTGCTCGCCGTCTCGGACGTCGGAACGGTGTTCGTCGTCACCGCCGGCATGCTGCTCGTGGCAATGGCGCTCGTGGCGCGGATCGGTGTCGCCGGCGTGCCGCCGGAGGAGCAGCAGGTCAGCGCCCGTTCGCACACCTTGCTGGCGGGTTGGCGGACGATCGTCTCCGAGCCCGACCTGCGGATCGTGATCGGCCTCTTCTCGGTGCAGACGCTTGTCGCCGGGATGCTCAACGTCTTCGTCGTCGTCCTGGCGATCGAGCTGCTCGAGCTCGGGACTCCGGGGGTCGGCTGGCTCGACGGAATGGTGGGGATCGGCGCGGTGCTCGGGATCCTGGTGGTGGCCGGGGTGGCCGGGAGGAGGAGGCTCTCCGGGTACTTCGGGATCGGGCTCTTGCTCTGGGGGGTGCCGCTGGCGCTGATCGCCGTGTGGCCGGAGCTCGCGCCGGCGCTCTTCCTGCTCGCGCTCATCGGCGTGGGCAACACGCTCGTGGACGTCGCCGGCGTGACCCTCATGCAGCGAGCCGCCCCGGACGCCGTGCTCGGCCGCGTGTTCGGCGCGTTCGAAGCACTCGCGCTTCTGACGATGGGAGTCGGGTCTCTGCTTGCTCCGCTTCTCATCTCGGCGCTCGGCACGCGCGGTGCCATTCTCGCGGCCGGGCTGATCCTGCCCGTGATCCTCGTCCCACTCTGGCGTCCGCTGGTCTCGATCGACGCAGCGGCCGTGGCGCCCAGCGAGGCGGTCGAGCTGCTGCGCGGAATCCCGATCTTCGCGCCGCTCGCGGCTCCTGAGCTGGAGCGTCTCGCCAAGGCCTTGTCGGAAGAGCAGCGCGAGGCCGGATCCACGGTCTTCGCCCAGGGTGACCGGGGCGACCGCTTCTACGTGATCGGGGAGGGGCGCGCCGCCGTGGAAATCGACGGAGGCCAGATCCGCGAGCTGAACGCGGGCGGGTTCTTCGGCGAGATCGCCCTCCTCCGCGACGTTCCCCGGACGGCGAGCGTCCGGGCGATCACCGCTCTCCGCCTTTTCGCGCTCGATCGCGACACGTTCGTCGCGACGGTGACCGGACATCCCGCGAGCGCGGAGGCGGCCGGGAGCATCGTCGCGGCTCGGCTTCCTCGGCCGGTGATCCCCTAGTGCCCGGCGGACGTGACGTCCACCCGCTGGAGCACGCTATCCGGATCCTGCGCCCAGGACTCCTGTCGGTCGTCGTCGCCGTGTGCTTCGTCCTCGTCTTCGCGGTGCCGGTGCACATCGCCCCATGCGGAACGCAGACGTCTCACTACGCTCTGGTGCGATCGCTCGCCGATGGGACGGCGAGCATCGATCGCTACGAGTCGATCACGTGTGACAAGGCGCTGTTCGGCGGTCACTACTACTCCGTCAAGGCGCCCGGACTGGCGGTGGCATCCCTCCCCGCGTACCTCCTGCTCGATCACACCGGCCTGCGACCCGAAGACATGCGCTGGGCGATCTGGCTCCTCTCGCTCACGACGCTCGTTCCGGCGGCGCTGCTTCTCGTGTACCTCGTGGGTCGAACGGCCGAGAGCATCGCGCCGGGATGGGGCCGCTTCACGGCGATCGCGCTCGGAGCCGGAACGCTGATACTCCCGTTCGGCAGCCTCTGGTTCGCTCACGTTCCGGCGGCTGCGCTCGCGTTCGCGGCGTTCGTCGTCGTGCGCCGCACCGACGAGAGGCTCTCGAGCGCTCGTGCCCTCGCGGCGGGCCTGCTCGCCGGCTCGACGGTGCTATTCGAGTACCCGCTGGCACTCGTCGCCGCAGCGCTGCTCCTGTACGTCGGCATCTGTCACGGGCTCCGCGCTGGGCTCCGGTTCGTCGCCGGATCCGCCCTCCCCGCAGCCTGCTTGCTCGCCTACAACCAGTGGGCCTTCGGCTCGTTCCGCCACTTCTCGTACCAGTACGCCTTGCCGCTGCGCACGACGAGCTCCGGCGAGGTCGTCGGGGAGAACGACGTGGGATTCTTCGGGATCACGTGGCCGAGCGCAGACGCGCTCGCCGAGATCCTCTTCACGCCGCGGGGGCTCGTGACGCTGTCGCCGATCTGCGTGCTCGGAGCTGCCGGGATCGTCCTCCTCTACCGTCGTGCGCGCCGCCAGGCGGTGTTGCTCGGCGGGCTGGTCGCGACGTTTCTCGTCTACAACGCGGGCTACACGCTGAACACTGCGGGCCCGTTCGGAGGCGACACGCCAGGCCCGAGGTTCCTGATCGCGATCCTTCCTTTCCTCCTGGTCCCGCTGGGACTGGCAGCTCGGGCTGCGCCCGGCGTGAGCGCGGCGCTGCTCGTCGCCTCGGTGAGCGCGATGGCGCTCGTGACTGCCACGTCGCCACTGCTCGGCGGGGGCGAGGAGGAGCGCTGGATGCGCGAGCTCCGCTCCGGAACCTTCGTCAAGACGTTCGCGAGCGGTGGCGAGAGCAGCGGATGGCTCACGATCCTGCCGTTCGCCGTGCCGCTCGCGATCCTTCTCGCGATCGGCCTGCGCGACGCTCTGCAGGCAGCTCGCGCACGCCCGGCGTACGCCGCCTTCGGCGCCGCGACGGCGGCGATCGCATGGCTCCTCGTCCTGGAGGCCAGCAAACTCGTCTACCGCGACGACAACCGGCCGGCCGCGCTGATCGCGTATGTGCTCGCAGCCGTGGTCGCGACCGCAGCGCTCGTCGCCGCGCGAGAGGCTCGACTCCACAGTCCGCCGCCGTAACCGACCGTACGCGCGTCGTCTTCGTCGACAGCCCCTCGTTGCCGTCCGGCTGTGTGGCGAGCGACGCGCAGTGGGACGCCCTAACGTCGATCTGCCGCGAGCACGCGGCTACCCGGAGCATCGTCGCGGCTCGGCTTCCGGGCCCGGTCACCCCGCAGCGCTCTCCGGCCGGATCACGCGACCGCATCGACCCTCAGGATGAGCTGCCTGCCATCGGTGAGCCTCGCCCGTATGGCCACCTGTCCAGCGGCATTTACCGACACCGGGTTCGCCGCGAGCTCCGCGACGGTGGAGCCGAGGAGCGGGTCTCCGAGGGCCAGGATCCGGTCCGCCTCCGGGTCCGGGCCGGCGAAGAGGCCGAGGCTCCCGCCGCGCGGCGTGGCGATGCTCACCACCGCGCCGCC
>Ga0209751_10006391_pt1 | contig 10917 bp, 8 predicted proteins | sample RifCSP13_1_FD_184019 | JGI IMG/M metagenome (GOLD analysis project Ga0209751, IMG submission 184019) | Soil microbial communities from Rifle, Colorado - Rifle CSP2_sed 13_1 (SPAdes) (version 2) | ecosystem: Environmental > Terrestrial > Deep subsurface > Rock core/Sediment | place: Rifle...
GACTACCACCCGATCGGCGTGGGGACCGCGGGGCCCGTCACCCTGGAGCTCCAGAAGGCGTTCTTCGCGGCCGTTCGCGGCGACACGCCGGCGTACCGGGAGTGGCTCGCGTACGTCCGGGAGACGCCTTCGGCGAGCGACGCGAATGTTCGGCAGGTGTCGGAGTCGGTGTCGGCACATGCTAAGTAAGCCTCCTCGTCTGACCGGCCCGCCTTTCGGAGGGCTCCGATGAAAGGCGCGCGCGCGGTCGTCCAGATGCTCGAGGAGCAGGGCGTGACGGTCGCGTTCGGCCACCCGGGCGGAGCCTGCCTCCCCCTGTACGACGAGCTCTATGCGTCCAAGATCCGCCACGTCCTCGTGCGGCACGAGCAGAACGCGGCCCACATGGCGGACGGGTACGCCCGGGTGCTCAAGAGACCCGGCGTGTGCATCGCCACGTCGGGCCCGGGCGCGACGAACCTCGTGACGGGGATCGCGACCGCGTACATGGACTCGTCCCCGATCGTCGCGATCACGGGCCAGGTCGCGACGTCGGTCATGGGCAACGACGCGTTCCAGGAGGTCGACGCGTTCGGGCTCATGATGCCCATCGTGAAGCACAACTGGCGGATCGAGAAGGCGGACGACGTGCCCCGCGTCTTCCGGGAGGCGTTCCACGTGTGCACGGACGGCCGGTTCGGCCCCGTCCACATCGACCTGCCCCTGGACGTGCAGCGGGACGAGGTGAGCGACGCCGCCGTGAAGGCGAAGTACGCGCCCCGCAAGGTCCGCAAGAAGGACCTGTCCCGGCTCCTGGACGCGATCAAGTTCATCGAGGAGGCGGAGGCCCCCGTGATCCTCGTGGGCGGCGGAGGCCGCTGGTCCACGTCGGGGGCGGAGATCCTGCGCCTCGCCGAGATGATCGGGGCGCCCGTCGTGACGACCCTGATGGGCAAGGGGTCCGTCCCGGAGGATCACCCGCTCGTCCTCGGGCCCGTCGGGATGCATGGGAAGATGGTCGCGACCCACACCCTGGGCGCGGGGGACCTCATCGTGGCCCTGGGCACGCGGTTCTCGGACCGGTCCACAGGGAAGCTGTCCGAGTTCGGGAAGCAGCAGCGCATCGTGCACGTGGACATCGACTCCTCCGAGGTCGGGAAGAACGTCCAGCACGTGGTCGGGCTCGTGGGGGACCTGTACACGGTCGTGCACGCGCTCCTCGCGGGGCTCGAGCGACGCGCCCTGTCGAAGCGCACCCCGTGGCTGGATCGCGTGGGCGCATGGAAGCGGGAGTGCGCGTGCGACTTCGACTACCACGGCGCGAAGGTCCTCCCGCAGAAGATCATCTGGGAGTTGAACCGCCACCTGCCCGACGACGCGATCCTCACGACGGAGGTGGGTCGGCACCAGATGTGGGCCGAGCACTTCTTCGACGTGCGCCAGGGGCGGACGTTCATCACGTCGGGCGGTCTCGGGACGATGGGCTTCGGCTTCCCCGCGGCGATCGGCGCGAAGATCGCGGCCCCCGGGCGGTTCGTGATGGACCTCGCGGGGGACGGATCCCTCCAGATGACGATGAAGGAGTTCGCGACGGCCCGCGAGAACGGCGTGAACGTGGCCGTCCTCGTGATGAACGACGGGTACCTGGGCATGGTGTGGCAGTGGCAGAAGATGTGGTACAACGAGCGGTATTCCGCCGTCGACCTGGGCCGGTTCCCCGATTTCGTGAAGATCGCGGAGGCGTACGGCTGCGAGGCGGTCCGCGTGGAGCGCGAGGGGGACCTCCCGGACGCGATCCTCGCGTCCCAGGAGGCCGACGTGCCGTTCCTCATCGACGTCGCGATCGACCCGGACGAGCTCATGCTCCCCATCATGCCCCCGGGGAAGAGCGCGAAGGAGGTCATCCTCGGGCCGCGCTGCATCTGGAAGGGAGGCCAGAGCGTTGCAAGTCCTATCCCTGCTCGTCCTTGACGGTTGGGGCGTGATGCAGCGCATCACGGCCGTGTTCACGCGGAAGCGGATCTCGATCGACACGATCCTCGCCGGGCGGTGCGAGAAGGAGGGATGCGCCCGGGTCCTGCTCGCGTCGCGAGACCCCGGGTTCCCGAAGATGGTCGAGCACCTCCGCCGCGTGCACGACGTGCTCGACGTCGAGTACATCGAGGACGACGCGGAGGGCTTCGCCCTGCTGCGGTCCGCCGCGGGGCGGCGGGCCGTCGTGGGCAAGGCGGGCGAGGTCGACGCGAAGGTCGCGTCGGAGGACGGGGCGTCGTACGTGACCGCGTACGGCGCCCTGTGACGGAGGCAGTCGCATGGCGAAGCTGTACTACGAGAAAGACGCGAACCTGGACGCGCTCACGGGCAAGCGGATCGCGGTGGTCGGATACGGAATCCAGGGCCGCGCGCAGGCCCTGAACCTGCACGACTCCCGCGTGGACGTCGTCGTGGGCGCGAGGCCTCGCGGGGAGTCGTGGGAAGCCGCCCAGAAGGACGGCCTCGAGGTGTCCGAGGTCGGGCCCGCGGTCCGCTCCGCGGACATCGTGATGATGCTCATCCCGGACGAGGTCCAGCCCGAGGTGTACGCGGCCGACGTCGGGCCGAACCTCCGGCCCGGCGGGACCCTCGACTTCGCGCACGGGTTCAACATCCGCTTCGGGACGATCGTGCCGCCGAAGGGGATCGACGTGATCATGGTCGCGCCCAAGGGGCCCGGGGCGGCGGTCCGCGAGACGTTCCTCCGCGGCTCCGGCGTCCCGGCCCTCCTCGCGGTCCACCAGGACGCGTCGGGCCGCGCGCGCTCCACGGCCCTCGGGATCGCGAAAGGGCTCGGCGCGACCCGCGTCGGGGTCATCGAGACGACCTTCACGGAGGAGGCCGAGTCGGACCTGTTCGGCGAGCAGGTCGACCTGTGCGGGGGCGTCGCGGAGCTCATCAAGGCGTCGTTCGACGTCCTCGTGTCGAACGGGTACCAGCCCGAGCTCGCGTACTTCGAGGTCCTCCACGAGCTCAAGATGATCGTGGACCTGATCCAGGCGGGCGGGATCGAGCACATGTGGGCGAGCGTCTCGAACACGGCCGAGTTCGGCGGCCGCACGCGGGGGCCGAAGGTCATCGATGCGGCCGTGCGGGGGAACATGGAGGCCCTCCTGCGGGACATCAAGGCGGGCGCGTTCGCGAAGGACTGGATCTCCGAGTACAAAAAGGGCATGCCGACCCTCGCGAAGGCGCGGAAGGAGGCGCCGGAGACGCCGCTTGAGCGGGTCGGGCGGGACGTCCGCAGGATGTTCACGTGACCGGGAGGAGGGAATGCAGGCCGCGCGCCTCGAATGCGTCAGCTGCGGGACGACGTTCCCGGGGTCGGAGGAGCGGTTCGCCTGCGACGCGTGCGGCGGCGGGATTCGGGTGGTCCTCGAGATGCAAGGCCTTGACTTCGGCGAGCTCCGCGCGCGGTGGCGCGACCGGCCGTTCCGGCTGTGGCGCTACCGCGAGCTGCTCCCCGTGACGGGCGAGGGGGTCAGCCTCGAGGAAGGCGGGACCCCGCTCCTCCGCATCGGGCTCCTCCGCGACGTGGCGGAGGACGTCCTCGTGTTCGCGAAGAACGAGGGAAACAACCCGACGGGTTCCTTCAAGGACCGCGGCATGACGGTCGGGGTCACGCGGGCGCGCAACCTGGGCCGCACGCGGGTCATCTGCGCGTCCACGGGGAACACGGCGGCCTCCCTCGCCGCGTACGCGGCCCGCGCGGGGATGGAGTGCATCGTCCTCGTTCCCTCCGGTGGGATCGCGAAGGGGAAGCTCGCGCAGGCCCTGTTCAACGGGGCCCGGGTCGTCGCCCTCCGGGGCACGTTCGACGACGCGATGCGGATCGTCCTGGACCTGAGCGAGCGGCTCGAGGCGTACGTCCTCAATTCGATCAACCCGTACCGCATCGAGGGCCAGAAGACGGCCGCCTTCGAGGTGTTCGAGCAGCTCGGTGGGATCGTCCCGGACTGGGTCGTCTGCCCGGTCGGGAACGGGGGCAACCTCGCGGCGTACTGGAAGGGCTTCGAGGAGCTGTTCCGGCTCCGCGCGATCGGGCGGCTCCCGCGGCTCGTCGGGGTGCAGGCGTCCGGCGCGGCCCCGATCGCGGACGCGATCCTCGAAGGCCGGGAGGCGATCGAGCCCGTCCCAGACCCCACGACCGTGGCGAGCGCGATCCGGATCGGGAACCCGGCGAACTGGCGCAAGACGATGCACGCGATCCGGGAGTCGGACGGGCTCGCGATCAAGCTCCCGGACGCGGCGATCCTGGAGGCGCAGTCCCTCCTCGCGCGCCGGGAGGGGCTGTTCGTGGAGCCCGCGAGCGCCGCGAGCCTCGCGGGCGCCCTCCACCTGGCGAAGGCCGGCCAGTTCGAGCGAGGGGAGCGCGTCGTATGCGTGTGCACGGGCCACGGGCTCAAGGACCCCGATGCGGCGTTGCGCGCGTTCCCCGAGATCCCTCCGATCGAGCCGACCGTGGAGGCGATCGCGGCCGCCGTCGCGCGAGGTCCGACATGAGGATCGTCCTCGTTGGGTTGGGCGCCCTGGGCCAGGGGCTCCTCGCGCACCTGGACGCCCGCGGGCCCGACCTGCTCCAGGCGTACGGCCTCCGCGCGAAGATCGTCGGGGCCCTCGACACGTCCGGCGCGGTCGTGGATCCCGCGGGCGTGGAGCCGGGCGTCCTCCTCAGAGCGAAGCGGTCCCGGGCCGGCCTGGCGGGCCTCCAGCCCTCGTTCCGCCCCGGGCGTCGGGCCCTCGAGATCATCCACACGGTCGATGCGGACGCCGTGGTCGAGGTGACCCCGACGAACATCCTCGACGGGGAGCCGGCGATGTCCCACATCCGCGGGGCCCTCAAGGCCCGTCGGCACGTCGTCACGGCGAACAAGGGCCCCATCGCGCTCGCGATGCGGTTTCTCGTGTCCCTCGCGGAGGAGCAGGGCGTGATCCTCAAGTTCAGCGGGACCGTGGGCGGCGGCACGCCGATGCTCGACTTGGCCCGGCAGAGCCTCCGGGGGGACCGGGTCGTCTCCATCGCGGGGATCCTGAACGGCACGACGAACTTCATCCTGACCCGGATGTTCGAGGGACTCGATTTCGCCGAGGCCCTCGAGGAGGCCCGGCGTCTCGGGTACGCGGAGGCGAATCCCGATTCCGACGTGAAGGGGATCGACCCGAGCCTCAAGCTCGCGATCCTCGCGAACTGGACCGCGGGCGCGACCCTCCGCCCCACGGACGTGTCCACGCAGGGGATCGAGGGCGTGACGCGCGCGGACGTGGACCGGGCCAAGGCGGCGGGCCAGGTGATCAAGCTCCTCTGCCGCTACGACGGCTCGAAGGCCCGCGTGGCCCCCGAGCTCCTGCCGGTGGCCCATCCGCTCAACGTGCCGGGGCCCCTCAACGCGGTCACGTACACGACGGAGCAGCTGGGGGACATCACCCTCGTCGGGAAGGGCGCGGGCGGCCGGGAGACGTCCGCCGCCCTCCTCCGGGACCTCATCGATATCCACTTGAGGACGCGGTGATTCCCCCGCGATGGGATCGCCCATGGCGAAGCCGAGGAAGGCGGACGTCCGGCACCGCAGCCGGGCCGTGCTGGACGGCCCGGAGCGCGCGCCGGCCCGCGCGTACTACCGCGCGATGGGGCTGTCCGATGCAGACCTCGCGCGGCCCCTCGTCGGGGTCGCGAACACGTGGAACGAGGTGACCCCGTGTCAGATGCACCTGGACCGGGTCGGGCGGAACGTGAAGGAGGGCGTGCGGACCGCGGGCGGCACGCCGCGGGAGTTCCTCACGATCGCCGTGTCGGACGGGATCGCGATGGGCTCCGAGGGGATGCGGGCGTCCCTCGTGAGCCGCGAGGTGATCGCCGACTCGATCGAGCTCGTCATGCACGCGCACGGGTACGACGCCCTCGTGACGTGCGCGGGGTGCGACAAGACGATCCCCGGTTCCCTCATGGCCATGGCCCGGGTGAACGTGCCCGGCGTCTTCACGTACGGAGGGTCCGCGTTGCCCGGCACGTTCCGCGGACGCGACGTGACGATCCAGGACGTGTTCGAGGGGGTGGGCGCGTTCGCCGCGGGGAAACTCACGGCGGACGACCTCGCGGACCTCGAGCGGTGCGCCTACCCCGGAGGCGGGACGTGCGCGGGTCTCTTCACGGCGAACACGATGGCCTCGTGCGCGGAGGCCCTCGGGATGGCCCTCCCCGGCGACGCGGCGATCCCCGCCGTGGACCCGTCCCGGGAGGCGCACGCGGTCCGCGTCGGACGGGCTGCGATGGCGGCCCTCGAGATCGGCCTGAAGCCGCGGGACGTCCTCACGCGCGAGGCGTTCGAGAACGCGATCGCCCTGGACGCCGCGATGGGCGGCTCGACGAACGCGGTCCTCCATCTCCTCGCGATCGCCCGGGAGGCCCGCGTGGCCCTCTCGATCGACGACTTCGACGGGATCGCCCGGCGGACCCCGCACATCGTGAGCATGAAGCCCGGCGGCCGCTACGTGATGGCCGACCTCCATCGGTCCGGCGGCGTCCCGGCGGTGCTCGCGCGCCTCCTCGACGCGGGCAAGCTCCACGCGGACGCGGTGACCGTGACGGGCCGCACCCTGGCCGAATCCCTGCGGGACGCGCCGCGCCGGATCCCCGGGGACATCGTGACGCCGGTCGAGGCGCCCATCCGCCCGACGGGGGGGATCGCGATCCTCCGCGGGAACCTGGCCCCGGACGGAGCCGTCGTGAAGACCGCGAACGTGAAACGGCTCAGCCACGTCGGCCCGGCCCGCGCCTTCGACGGGGAGGAGGCCGCGTTCGAGGCCGCGGAGCGCGGCCTGATCCGGGAAGGCGAGGTCGTGATCGTCCGGTACGAGGGACCTCGCGGCGGGCCCGGGATGCGCGAGATGCTCGCCCTCACGGCGGCCCTCGTGGGTCGGGGGCTCGGGGAGGATGCCGCCCTCGTCACGGACGGGCGGTTCTCGGGCGCGACCCGCGGCCTCATGGTGGGCCACGTGTCCCCCGAGGCGGCAGACGGCGGACCCATCGCCCTCCTCCGGGACGGGGACATGGTCCACGTGGACGTGCCGGCTCGGAGCCTGCGCGTGGACGTGCCGGCCGCGGAGCTCGAGGCGCGTCGGGCCGGGTGGTCGGCTCCCGAGCCGCGCTACCGGACGGGCGCCCTCGCGAAGTACGCGAAGCTCGTCTCGTCCGCCTCCACGGGGGCCGTGTGCGGCTGAACCGGGGTCACGTCCGGCGGGGACGCGCCGCCTTCCGGTACGAGCCGAAGACCTTCACGAACCCGGCCGCGTGCACGAGGGCCCCGAGCGCCTCCCGGCACGCGGGGTCCTCGAGGCTCCCGTCGAAGTCCGCGTAGAACACGTAGTTCCACGGCCGCGCGCGCCGGGGCCGGGACTCGAGTTTCGTCAGGTTGATCCCGCGCCTCGCGAACTCGCCGAGACACGCGTGGAGGGATCCGGGCACGTTCTTCGCGACGAACGCAATGGACGTCTTGTCCGCGCGCGGGACGTGTCGAGGATGCTTCTCGAGGACGAAGAACCGCGTGTAGTTCTCCTGGTCCGTCTGGATCCCTTCCGCGAGGACCTTCATCGAGTACAGCTCGGCGGACCGGCGGCTCGCGATGGCCGCCTCGTCCCGCCGGCCGCGCTCCTTGACGAGCCTCACGCTGCCCGCCGTGTCGTACGCGGGGACCTGTTTCCACGCGGGGTGGCGGGCGAGGAACGTTCGGCATTGGCCCAGGGCCTGGGGGTGGCTGTACACGACCCGGATCCCACCGAGGGCGGCGCGAGGGTTCGCGATGAGGCAGTGGTCGATCGGGACGATCACCTCGGCCGTCACCGTGAGGTCGTGCTCCAGGAGGAGGTCGTTCACCTGGGCGACGGTCCCCTCGATCGAGTTCTCCACGGGGAGGACCCCGTGGGTCGCGCGGCCTCCGTCCACGGCGTCGAACGCGTCCCGGAACTCGAGGCACGGGATCATCTCGACGCCCCGCCCGAACGTGGCCGCGACCGCGTCCTCGCTGTACGCGCCTCGCTCACCCTGGTACGCGACGCGCGCGCGGCGGGCCCGGGCCACGTGGGCCACCTCACGGGTGGGCCTTCGCGGTCTCCGCGGCGAGCTCCCCCGCGCGCCTCGAGGCCGCGACGATCGCGTCGCTGATCGCCTGGGGGACCCCTCGGGACTCGAGGAGGCTCCAGCCCGCCTCCGTGGTCCCGTTCGGCGTCGCGACGGCCTTGTACAGGGCCATCGGCTCGATCCCGTCCGTGAGGAGGAGCTCCGCGGTCCCCTTCATCGTCTGCAAGGCGAGGCGGGTCGCCACGTCCTTCGGCAGGCCGGACCGCACGCCCCCGTCGATCATGTGGTGGGCGAGGGCTGCGATGAAGCCGGGCCCGCTCCCGCTCAGGCCCGTGACCGCGTCCAGGTGGGCCTCCTCGACCTTGATCACGCGGCCGATCGCCCCCATCATCTCCTCGACCGCGAGGGCGTCCGCATCCGTGGCCGTCGCGCCGAGCGCGAACGCCGTGGCGCCCTCCCCGACCGCGCACGCGAGGTTCGGCATCATCCGCGCGACGCGGGCCCGCCCCTTCAGGACGCGTTCCACGAACGAGGTGCGCACGCCGGCCGCGAGGGTGAGCACGAGGCTCCCCTCCTTCGCGCGGCCCGCGATCGCGTCGACGAGGGCGGGCATGTCCTTCGGCTTCGCCGCGAGGACGAGGAGGTCCGCGCGCTCCGCGAGCGCGCCCGTGGACGGCACATGCCCGACGCCGTACTTCGAGGCGACCTCCTGGGCCCGCGCCGGGACCGCGTCGCTCACGAGGATCCGGGACGGTGGCACGACGCGCCCCACGACCAATCCACGGACGAGCGCTTCCCCCATCTTGCCCACGCCAGCGATGCCGATCGTCGTCTGTCCGTCCATGCGCCCACATCCCGTCGCGGCCCCGCCTCGCGGAGTCACGTCGAGCCGGCGCCGGCCCGGGGCTCCGGGGACGGCCGCGGCACCGCAAAGCCGAAGAACCCCGAGCGAGGTCCCGCCGGGGCCCATGGGCCCATGCCGCGTTCCATCCTCGTCCGACCCCGCGCGCCGGTCGCGCGTCCCGGAGGGATTTTCGCCGGGCTACATCAACGTTGTGGGCGGAACTTCGTCGGGCCGCGCGGTCCCACGGAGGGGCTCCGGCCCGCGATTAGCGAATCGCTCAATTCGGTGCAAAGCCCTAAGCTTTAAGTCCACTCCCCGGCATGCGGGTCCGCTCTGCTATCCAGTAGCAGGGAGGCGACGCGATGGAGCCCCAATTCCGGAAGCCGCTTCTGCAGACCATGCGCCGCCTCCCGGCGGCCTAGGGGAGGGACCGGTTCCGGTTCGCGCCGGACCGCCCTCCCCCAGGCCCGCATTTTGGTGACCCCGATGCCTCCATCCACGGACCCGGCCCGCGACGTCTTCGTGAGCCCGTACAACCAGGTCGTCCTGGGCGGGCACGCGGCGCGCACCGTGCGGGTGTTCGACACGACCCTGCGGGACGGGGAGCAGACGCCCGGCGTGGCCCTGGCCCTGCGGGACAAGGTGCGGATCGCGCAGGTCCTCGACGACCTCGGGGTGGACACGATCGAGGCGGGCTTCCCCGCGAACTCCCCGGGCGAGTTCGACGCGGTGCGCGCGGTCGCGGACGCGGGGCTCAAAGCGGAGGTGTGCAGCCTCGCGCGCTGCCACGCGGCGGACATCGACGCGGCGATCAAGGCGGAGGTCGACGCGATCCACGTGTTCATCGCGACGTCGGACATCCACTTGGAGCACAAGCTACGCATGACGCGCGACGAGGTCGTCGAGAAGGCCGTGTGGGCCGTCGACTACGTGAAGGCCCACGGGTTCGCCTGCGAGTTCTCCGCGGAGGACGCGACCCGCTCCGAGCTCCCGTACCTCAAGCGGATCCTCCTGAAGGTCCAGGACGCGAAGGCGGACCGCTTCGACGTGGCCGACACGGTGGGCTCGATCGCGCCGCCCGCGATGCGCTATCTGGTCGGGGCGCTCAAGGAGGTCGCCCGCGTCCCGATCGCGGTCCACTGCCACAACGACTTCGGCCTCGCGACCGCGAACACCCTCGCCGCCGTCGAGGCGGGGGCCGACGAGGTCCACGTGACCGTGAACGGAATCGGGGAGCGCGCGGGGAACGCGAGCCTCGAGGAGGTCGTCATGGGCCTCCACGCGTTCTTCGGCATCCGGACCCGCGTGGACACGACGAAGCTCACGCACGCCTCGAAGCTCGTGTCCCGGCTGACCGGCGTGGGCGTGCAACCCAACAAGGCGATCGTCGGGGACAACGCGTTCGCCCACGAGTCCGGGATCCACGTGCATGGGATCCTCGGGGACGCGTCCACGTACGAACCCGTGTCGCCGGGCCTCGTGGGGAAGGAGCGGACGATCGTCGTGGGGAAGCACACGGGCGTCCACAGCGTGGAGAGCCGGCTCGCGTCGTACGGCTTCGCCCTGTCGAAGGACCAGGTCGTCGCGGTCACGTCCCGCGTGAAGCGGCTCGCGGAGGAGGGGAAGCACGTGGACGACGCGGAGCTGCTCGCCCTCGCATACGACGTGCAGGGCAAGGGCGTCGACACGGAGAAGCGCGTGCGGCTCGAGGAGTTCACCGCGATCACGGGGTTCAACTTCACCCCGACGGCGACGATCACCCTCCTCGTGGACGGGGAGAAGCGGCGCGCGTCCGAGACGGGGGTCGGGCCCATCGACGCGGCCCTCCGCGCGATCCGCACGGCCGTGTCGAAAGGGATCAGCCTGGAGGAGTTCCGCCTCGAGGCGATCACGGGCGGGTCGGACAGCCTGTGCCAGGCCACGGTCCGCCTCGCGGACCGGGACCCCGCGCCCGTGTCCGCGCTGGGACGCGCGGTCGGCCCGGACA
>Ga0209751_10006392_pt1 | contig 10915 bp, 11 predicted proteins | sample RifCSP13_1_FD_184019 | JGI IMG/M metagenome (GOLD analysis project Ga0209751, IMG submission 184019) | Soil microbial communities from Rifle, Colorado - Rifle CSP2_sed 13_1 (SPAdes) (version 2) | ecosystem: Environmental > Terrestrial > Deep subsurface > Rock core/Sediment | place: Rifle...
CCCCGACAGCCGCTATGCGCGCCTCGAGAACTGCCGCTACGAAGTCGAGCAGGCCGAGCGCCTGATGCGCCGCTTCGGCATCCCGTGGCTGAACTCGACGACCCGCTCGATCGAGGAGATCGCCACGAAGATCCTCCAGGAGGTAAAGCTCGAGCGCCGGGTGTATTGACGTCGTCGATGCCCCCCCGTCAAGGGGGGGCCGAACGCAGTGAGGCGGGGGGTTCGCGGGTCGCGCGCGGCCCGACCGTCACGTCCCCTTCCACCGCCGGTGCACCCACCACCACTGCTCCGGGCGGCGCAGGATCAGGCGTTCCAGGACGGCGTTGTAGGCGCGGGTGTTCCTGCGGATCGCCTCGCCCACGTCCTCGCACTCGATCACCGGCAACGGATCCTCGAAGCGGAGGACGTGGCGGCCGTCGGGCTCGCGCCAGCTCGCCGCCGGGTACACCGGAGCCCCGGTCGCCATGGCGATGAGCGCGACGCTGCGGAAGGTCCCCGCAGGGTGCCCGAAAAACTCGACCGGGATGGCATCCCTGCCGCCGGCGTGCTGGTCGAAGGGGAAGACGACCGTGTCCCCCCGCTCCAGGCACTGGATGATCGCCTCGAGAGCGCCGCGCTTCGGCAGGGTGCCGAACCCCGCGCGGCGGAATCGCCGTGTCACCAGCGCGTCGAGCCAGCGGGGCTTCAACGCGCGGCGAACGAACTGGAACCGGCCGCGGGCATAGGCGAATCTGCTGCTGGGGCTGATCGCAGCGGCGGTCGAAACCTCCCAGTTGCCGAAGTGCCCGGTAATCACGATCGCGCCTCGACGGCGCTCGAGCTCGGCGTCGAGCGCCGCGAAGTTCTCCACCCGCACGATGGCTGCTCGTCGCGCCTCGGAGAGCCAGGGGTACCAGAGAAACTCTCTCACCAGCCGCGCGAGGTGGGCGTAATGAGCTTGCGCGAGCCGCCTGATCTCGGCCTCGGGGGCCGTGCTCCCGAAGACGCGCCGCAAGTTGGCGAGGATCACGCCCCGGCGGATCGGGAGCAGGTGGTAGACGAGCTTGCCGACGAGCGGGACGTCGGTCTCGGTCGGCTCGATCATCGCCACGGCCGACGCAGTCGTTCGGTCGTGCGAGAGCGACAGCGCGATCGATCGGACGCGGTGGCGGCCGAGGACGTCGTGCGCCGCCGGGCTGCACTCCACGCGCGGCGCGCCATAGCCGTCGCGCACGACCGAGAAGTCGGCCGGCCCAAGGAGCCCGAGCGTCGCCTCGCGCGGAAACAGCTTGAGGCACGCTTCCTTCGCGGCGAAGCGTGCCGCAAGGCTCGCCGCGCGGCCCGGGCCCTCCCCGCTATCGCCCAGCTCGGCCGGGGAGAAGAGATTCCGGAGGTCTTCCTCGGGTGTCTCGCGGAGGAGGCGCTCGATGCGCGCGATCGCGACCGTGTCGATCCCGCAACGGGGCGGCAACCCGGCGCCTTCGGTCATCAACGTCTCTCCGATTGGCCATGATGCTCAGCTACTCTGAGCATCATGGCCAATCGGCTAGAGATTTCGTACGAACAAGGGGGGACTCCCCCTTGTATATCCCCGAGGGGACAAGGGGCCAAAAGCCCCTTGTAGATCCCCCCGAATAGTTGCGCTTCGTCGCTAGTCAGCACGCATCTTGCCGGCCGCAGCGCGCACGAGGAGCGCGGCGTTGGTTCCTCCGAAGCCCCGGCTCAGGACGAGCCCCACGTCGCTGCGCGGCGTCTGATGCCGGGCCGAGACCGGCAGCTCAGCGCACGCGGGGTCGAGCCGGCGCAAGGTGGCGATGCCAGGAACCGTTCCTCGCCGCAGCGCCGTCAGCGTCAGCACGGTCTCGATCGGCCCCGACGCCGCGATGAGATGACCGAATGCCCATTTGAACGCGGTGACCGGCGGGGGCGCAGGCCCGAAGACCTGGCGGATGGCCGCCGCCTCGGACGCGTCCGACTGGCGCGTGCCGTTGCCGTGGGCCGAGATCATCCCGACATCGGCGGCGCGGATCCCGGCGTCCTCGAGTGCGAGCTCGATCGAGCGCGCGAGGGCGTCGCCGTCGTCCCGGATCGCGAACAGCCCTTCCGCCTCGGCGGCGCACCCGCTGCCGAGGATCTCGCCGACGACCGTCGCGCCGCGGCTGGCGGCTGCGGCCTCGGTCTCCACCACCAGCGCCCCGGCGCCCTCGCCAAACAGGCTGCCGTCTCGCCCGGCGTCGAACGGCCGCACCGCGTCGGTCGCAATGAGACCGACGCGGTGGTAATAGAAGACCGTCTGCGGCTCGATCGGCGCGTCGTGCCCGATCGCCACGGCGCGATCCGCCTCGCCCGCGCGCAGCGCCGCCATGGCCTCGATGACCGCGAGGGTGCCGCCGATCACATGATTCGTCACGCAGGCGTTCGCCCCTTTCAGCCCGTAGCGAATGCCGACGTGACACAGCACGTTGTTCGGCAGCGTCCGCAGCAACCACATCGGGTTCACCGTCGCGCCGAGCTCGCGGCCGAACGTCTCGAGGTCGCCCTCGGCTGCAGTGAGCAGCGGGAAGAAGTCGTACATATTCTGGTACCCGCCGCCGCCCGACCCGACGTAGACCCCCATCCGGTCGTTGGCCGCGGTCGCAGCATCGGGATCCAGCGTCTCGCGGTAGCCGACGAACCCGGAGCCTTCGATCGCCCGTCCGGCAGCGTACAGCCCGAGGAGATCGGTGCGCCGGATCAGCTTGTGCAGCTTGCGGTCCTCGACTAGCGTGTTCGGGTTGTAGTCGGCGATCTCGGCCGCCACCCGAACGGGCCACCCCGTCGTGTCCCACTGCCGGATGGGCGAGATCGCCGAGCGGCCGGCCTGCACCGCATCCAGGATCTCGTCCGGCGTCCGGCCGGCGCCGCAGACCGCCCCGGTGCCGGTGACGAGAACTCGGGTGGCCGCCATCGGAGTTTTCGCGGGCGCGCTCAGCCGGCGCGCGCCGCGCTCCCGTCGACCTCGTCGGGGTTGCGGAGCGCGATGCAGCTGTTCGAGCCGCCGAAGCCGAGCGAGTTCGAGAGCGCGATCCGGATCCGCCGTCGCCGCGGCTCGCCCCGCACGATGTCCAGGTCGCAGTCGGGGTCGGGCTCCCTGAGGTTGGCGTTGACCGGCATCAGGCCGTGGTGGATCGCGAGCGCGCAGACCGCCGCCTCCACCGCGCCGGCAGCGGCGATGAGATGCCCCATGACGCTCTTCGTCGAGCTCACCGCGACCGCGGCGGTGCCGGGACCGAAGACCGCGCGCGCCGCGGCGCATTCGCTCCGATCGTTCATGGGCGTCGAGGTGCCGTGGGCGTTCAGATAGTCGACTTCGCCCGGGATCGCGCCGGCGTCCGCCAGCGCCTGCCGCATCGCCTGGATCGGCCCGTCCCCGGACGGGTGCGAGTCGGTGATGCGATAGCTGCTGAGCGAGTTGCCGTCACCGGCAAGCTCCGCGTAGATTCGGGCGCCGCGGGCCCGGGCCGACGCCCATTCCTCGAGCACCAGGAACCCGGCGCCTTCACCGAGAACGAAGCCGTTCCGGGTCACGTCGAACGGCCGGCTGGCGCGTTCGGGTGTGTCGTTGTCGGGGGAGAGCGCGCTGAGGAGACAGAACCCGCCGAGGCCGACGGGGCTGATCATCGAGTCGAATCCGCCGGCGAGCACCCGGTCGGCGATCCCGCGCCGGATCAGCTTCATGGCGGTTCCCACGGCCTGCCCGCCCGACGCGCATGCCGTGTGCACCGCAGTCGCGTAGCCCCGGATGCCGAATCGACGCAACAGCAAGCTCAACCCTGCATTGGCCACGCTGCGGGAGAACGCGATGGGATCCGCCACCGAGCCCTCCCCGGCCGGGAATAGCTCCGTGTGAAGGTCGCCGTCGGCCGCGTACCGGCGATGGACGTCCGCCAGCTCCTCGAACCCCACACCCATCATGCCGGTCCCGACGGCGCAGCCCCAGCGCGCTGCGGTCTCGGGGGTGGGCCGGATCCCGGCGTCCCGGATCGCCTGCTCGGCCGCGGCGAGCGCGAAGCGGTGGGAGCGGTTCGCGAACTTGAGGAGCTTCCGGTCGTCGATCGCGTCGGCGTCGCGAAAGCCCTTCACCTCGGCGGCGATCCGCACCGGAAAGCCGCTCGCATCGAACAGGCGGATCGGCGCGACGCCGCTCCGCCCGGCGAGCAGCGCGTCCCAGGTCGTCGCGACATCGCACCCGATCGGCGTCACGAGCCCCAACCCGGTGATCGCGACCCGGCGACGCCCCTGGCTCATTGGACTACCCTCGCGGCTCGCGCGCCTCGGGATTCGCCCTTGGGACGGCCCGGCGGGCTCACTGGGCAACCTCCCGGGACGCGAGCTCCAGGCGTCCGGTGGCGATCTGCTTGCCGTTCGACCGCGCGGTAAGGGCCGCTTCGGCGACATCGCCGACCCGCGAGAGCTCTGCTTCGAGCTCGACTGCCTGGCCGGGCAGGATGAACGACCGGATCTTCACGTCCGTCACGCGCGCGGGCGAGAGCGGGCTCGTGCCCGGTCGCGGCAGCTCGGCTGCGAGTCCCACTGCCAACCGAATCTGCGAATCGAGCAGGAGCGTCCCCGGAAGGACCGGCCGCCGGGGGAAGTGATCGGCGAAGAAGGGCGCAGCGGCCGGCACCTGCATCGCGGCGCGGATCCGTTCGCCTGGCCGTCGATCGATTACGAGGAGCTCCGCCGGCGCGACGCCGCGAAACCTTCCGCCCGGCACCCCGGTCTCGCGCAGCACCTGGAACCGTCCTTGCACGGCCTCCGGAGCGTCGAAGTCCTCGAGGGGCAGCATAAGTCCGACGCAATGGCCGAGTTGGAGCACCTTTGCGCCCGCAACGCGCGCACACCCGCCGTAGGCGACGGCTCCGTCATCGCAGCTCTCGATCTCGACCTCGAGATCGAGACGCTGTCCCGGCGTCACCTCCCCGAGGAAGCGGGTCTCTCCCGCGAGGCCGGCGACGGGCCGGCGACGGAACCCGGTGTGGTCCATGGCAACCCACGCCGCGAGCTGGCCCACCGCTTCGGCGACGAGACAAGCGGGAAAGGACGGCAGCCCCTCAGGGACCGCGAACTGCCCCTTGGCCCGAGTGCCGGCTTCGAGCTCCGTGATCCGATCGACGAAGGAGAACGCGCTGAAGCGCTCCGCCATCGGGGTTTGGACGTCGCGGGCGTTGAACGCCGTCAAGCGCTGCCTTGGGCGGCCCGCTGCGCCCGCACGACGACCTTGCAGAACGTCTCGGGGGTGAACAGGCGCGGGATGTCCGCGCTCTTCATCGGCGTGCGAAAGCGCTCGGGCGGCACCTCGCTCAGGAACTCGCGCAGGCGTTTGAGCCCGACCTCGGTGACGTAGCCCTTCTGCTCGAAGTCCGATTCGGGCAGGTCCCCGCGGGCGTCCTCGACGATCTTCCCGCGCGGGATCTTCACCTTGAACGCCCGCTCGAGCCGGAACACCAGATCCAGGAAATCGATCGATTCGGCATCGAGGTCCTCGATCAGCGAGGCGTCGAGCTTGACGCGGTCGACGTCGCAGCCGAGCGCATCGGCCAGGATCTGGGCGACCGTCGGGTAGACGGCCTGAATCTCTTGTTTCGTAATCTCCCTGTGCGCCATTGCCTTTCACTCCATCTTGAAGCCGCCGTCGACGTGCAGAATCTGCCCGGTGATGTAGTCCGCATACCGGGAGGCGAGAAACCACACCGCGTGCGCGACCTCCTGCGGCGTGCCGAACCGCCGGAGCAGGATGCGCAGCCGCACCTCGTCGGCGGCGAGCTCGCGAATCTCCCGCGACATCTCGGTCTCGATGACTCCCGGAGCCACGGCGTTCACCGTAATCCGCCGCGACGCCAGTTCGACCGCGAGCGCGCGCGTGAGCGCGTTGATCGCACCTTTGCTGGCCGCGTAGTTGGTCTGGCCACGGCCCCCTTTGTCGCCGGCGACCGAGCTCAAGTTGATGATCTTGCCGGCGCGCTTGGCGATCATGTGCGGAACCACCGCGCGGGTCACGTTGAACACGCCACCGACGTTCGTCTCGAGCACGGTCCGCACGTCCTCGTCCTCGAGCAGGGCGAGAAGGTTATCACGGATCACCCCCGCATTGTTGACCAGCACGTCGACGCGGCCACAGCGCTCGACGACCCGCTCGACGGCCGCGGCGCACGCTCCCGCATCGCGGATGTCGACCTGCTCGGCCGTGATCCGCCGATCGGCGCCGCGTCCGGCGGCGACCACCTCCGCGGCGGCCGCGGCGTTGTCGCGGAAGAAAAAGGTGATGTCGGCCCCTTCACCGGCGAAGAGCTCGACGATCGCGCGCCCGATGCCGCGGCTGCCGCCGGTGACGATCACGGCCTTGCCCGCAAGTCCAGAGTCGGCCAGCATCGCGCGCCTCAGCCCGAAATCGCGAACCCGCCGTCCACGACCAGCGTGTGTCCGGTCACCATGCCGGCCTCCGGCAAGCAGAGCAGGTACACCGCACCGGCTACGTCCTGGACAGTGAGCACCGGCCCGGCCGGCGCACGCTCCGCGAAGGCGGCGAGCATCTGCTCCCGGTTGGGAAAGAATTGCAGCGCGTCGGTGTCGACCACCCCTGCGCTCACTGCGTTCACCCGGATGCCGCGCGGCCCGAGCTCCTGCGCCAGGGTGCGAACCAGTGACTCCAGGGCCGCCTTGGACGCCCCGACGAAGCCGTAGGTGGGACTCGCCCGCTGGGCGCCGAGGCTGGACATCGCGATGATGCGACCTCCAGCGGGCATCAGCGGCACCGCGTGCTGGGCGAGCAGGTTGAGAGCCAGCGCGTTGGTCTCCAGGCACCACCGCCAGTGTTTCAGCGTGAGCTCGAGCGCAGGCTTGAGGACGCCGCTTGCGGCATTGCTCACCAGGATGTCGAGCCGGTCGAAGTGTTTGCGGAACTCGGCGAACAGCTCATCGACGCTCTCCGGCTCGCCGACGCGCGCCTGGATGGGGTGCGCGCGCCGCCCCATTGCACGGAGCTCGGCGCACAGCGCTTCCGCCGCGTCGTGACTGTTGTAGTAGTTGACGGCTACGTCGCACCCCGCCGACGCGAGCTTTTGCGCGATCGCACGTCCGATGCCGCGCGAGGCGCCGGTGACCAGCGCGATCTTACCGCTCAACGGTTCTGACATCTTCCCTTCCCTGCGCCATAGCTCCGGCAGTATGCCCCATTGCCGGAGCCGATCATGAGCCCAGCGCCGGGACCGACTGGCGCCTGCCCGAACGCTGCCGCACTTGCTCGAACAGGCAGACGGCGACCGCGGCGGCTAGGTTGAGGGACTCCGCCGGGCCCGGCATCGGGATCCTCACCCGCGTGTTCGCCGAAGCGGCGAGACCCGTCGACACGCCCCCGCCTTCGGCTCCGAAGATCCAAGCCACCGGAGCCGCTGCGAGATCGAGGTCGAACACGGAGCGCGCGGCGCGTGGGTCGGTGGTGACGACGGTTCCGGCGAAGCGCTCGGCGAGCGCCACGAGCGGCGCGTCTTCGTGGATCGTCAGGAAGAAATGGGCGCCCTGCCCCGCCCGCAGCACCTTCGGCGACCAGGCGAAGGCCGAGCCCCCGCCGAGGAACACCTGGCGGACGCCGGCCGCGACCGCCGTGCGCAGGATCGAGCCGAGATTGCCCGGGTCTTGGATGGCCTCGAGGAGCAGGCAAGTCTCCGGCTCGGCAGGGAGCGGATGCGTGCCGGGCGTCCGCACCACGGCCAGGATCCCGGTCGGTGTTGCGACTTGTGCAAGGCTGTGGAACAGCCGGTCGGTGAGGAGCACTCGCGCGTGGGCCGGCGTGCTGTCGAAGAGCCGCCGCACTTCTTCCCGCGCGTAGCCGCTCTCGCTCGCGACGACGGTGTCAGCCGTGCCTCCGCTCGCCCGGAACGCCTCGACGAGGTGCGGACCTTCGAGCAGCGCCGCACGATTCTCCCGGCGCGCGCGGGATGACGACGCGAGCTTCGCGAGCGACTTGTACGACGCGTTGTCGCGGGACGCAATCCGTCTGATCACGCGCGAGAGTTCCACCTGGCTTGCGCTGTCACCTCTCGGCCGGGGCGAACAGTTCGCGCTGCTCGCCGCCGAGCAGCACGCGGACCGGTCGAAAGCTCCGCCGGTGTGCGGCACATGGGCCGAATCGCTGGAGGCACTCGAGGTGCTCGAGCGTCGGGTAGCCCTTGTGCCGGTCGAACCCGTACTGCGGGTAGGCTGCGGCGAGCCGAACCATCTCGCCGTCGCGGTCGGTCTTGGCGAGAATCGATGCCGCGGAGATCGCCTTCACTTTCGCATCCCCGTCCACGACCGCTCTCGTCGCGAGCGCGATCGGCGGGCAGTGCAGGCCGTCGACGAGGACGCGATCGGGGGCGATGCCGAGCGCCGCGATGGCCCGTTCCATCGCGAGGAGCGTCGCCCGGAGGATGTTCAGCGTGTCGATCTCCTCGACCGATGCGCTCGCCACGGCCCACGCGATCGCGCGCTCCCTGATCAGGCTTGCGAGCTCGAGCCGGGTGCGCTCGGGGAGCTTCTTCGAGTCGTCGAGGCCGCGGAGCCGCCGCCCCGGATCGAGCACGACCGCAGCGGCGAAGACCGGCCCGGCGAGCGGCCCCCGCCCGGCTTCGTCCACGCCGCACAGGAGCCCCGCTGCTCGCGGCATCTCGTCTATGCCGGCTGCAGCGCACCGGCCTGCGCGCCACGGATGAGCGGCACCAGCGCATCGGCCGCCCGCTCCGCCGCGTTGCGGCGCATCTCGCCGTGCAACCGCTCGAAGCGCCGCTCGACTGCGCGCCGCACCGGCCCGTCGCCCAGGAGATTCACCACCGCCTGCGCGAGGTTCTCGGGCGTGGCGTCGTCCTGGAGGAACTCGGGCACCACCGACTCGCCGCAAAGGATGTTCGGCAGTCCGATGTGCCGCACGCGCACGAGACGGCTGGCGATCGCAAAGGAGAGCGGCGCGACGCGATAGGCGATCACCATCGCGCGGTGGGTGAGCGCGGCCTCCAGCGTGACCGTGCCGCTCGCTGCGAGCGCGACGTCACAGGCGCCGAGCGCGTCCTGCGCGTGGCCGAACAGCAGCGTCATGGACAGCTCGCGGGCGTCCCGACGATAGACCTCTTCCTCGAACAGCGCCCGCGTCTCGCGGGTGACCAGCGGGACGAGGAACCGCACGTCGGGAACCCGGCGTGCGATGAGCTTCGCGGTCTCGATGAACGGTCCGGCCATCATCGCGATCTCGGATTGGCGGCTGCCGGGCAGCACCGCCACCACGGGCGCGAGCGCCGGCAACCGCAGCTCGACGCGCATCGCTTCGCGATCGATGCGCTCGGGGACCTCGTCCGCGAGCGGATGGCCGACGTAGGTGACGGGGACGTCGGCGGCCCGGTAGATCGCCTCCTCGAACGGAAACAGCACCAGGACTCGCGAGGCTGCGGCGCGCAACGTCTCGACACGGCCCGGCCGCCACGCCCACACCTGCGGGCTGACGAGATGCACGGTGACCACGCCGGAGCGCTTGAGCCGGCGCTCCAGACCCAGGTTGAACTCGGGCGCGTCGATCCCCACGAAGAGCTGCGGCGGCTCGGCCTTCAGCCGCCTCGCGAGCGCGCGTCGGACCGTCAGCACTTCGGGGAGGTGGCGCAGGACCTCGACGAAGCCTCGCACCGCGAGCGCTTCCTGGGGAAACCATGAGTCGAACCCCGCCGCCACCATTCGTGGGCCGCCGATGCCGCAGAACACCGCCTCGGGAAGCCGCCGGCGCAGCGCCTCCACCAGCCGGCTCCCGAGGAGGTCCCCGGAGGCTTCCCCCGCGACCATGGCGATGCGGACGGGCGGAGCCAAAGCGGCGCCCTACCGGACGATCCCGCGCGTGGCGGTCTTGAGGAAGTCGACGAGCAGCGCGATCTCGGGCGTCGTCTCGGCCTGCCGTGCCAGGGCAACCTGTGCGTCGGCCACCGTCAGCCCGCTGCGATAGAGGGTGCGGTAGGCCCGTTGCAGCCCCTCGATCGCCGCCGGAGCGAAGCCCCGGCGTCGGAGCCCTTCGCTGTTGATCCCGAACAGTTTGGCCGGATTGCCCACCACCGTCACATACGGCGGCACGTCCTGCCGCAGGATCGTACCGCCGCCGACCATCACGTGCGCACCGATGCGGATGAACTGGACGACCCCGGTGAAGCCGCCCAGGATCGCCCAGTCACCCACGTGGACGTGGCCCGAGAGCTGCGCGTTGTTGGCGAAGACCGTGTTGCTCCCGATCTGGCAGTCGTGGGCCACGTGAACGTAGCCCATGATCCAGTTGTCGTCGCCGATGCGCGTGACGCGCGCGTCCTTCGTCGTGCCACGGCTTAGAGTGCAGTACTCGCGGATCGTGTTGCGGTCGCCGATCTCCAGCCGCGTCGGCTCACCGGCGTACTTCTTGTCCTGCGGCGGCCCGCCGAGGACGTTGAAGCTGCCGATCCGGTTGTCGCGGCCGATGCGGGTCGGCCCTTCGATGATCGTGTGCGGTCCGATCGCGGTCCCGTCCCCGATCTGGACGTGCTCGCCGATGATCGAGTAGGCGCCGACGCTGACGTTGGCGCCGAGCTCGGCGTGCGGATGCACGATCGCCGTTGAATGGATCATTCACGAGCCGACGAAGCGTCACCCGCCATGCTGCGGGGGCTCAGGCGTCACGCAGCGCGCACATCATCTTGGCCACGGCGGCCAGGCGCTCGCCAACGCGTGCCTCCGCCGCGAACCTCCAGACGCCTTTGAGATGCCGCTCGATGCGCGCCTCGAGCACCAGCTGATCGCCCGGCACCACCGGACTCTTGAAACGCGCCTTGTCGATGCCGAGGAAATACACCACCGACTTGTCGTCCGGGCGCAGCTTGCTCGACTCGAACGCGAGGATCGCGGCCGCCTGGGCATCGAC
>Ga0209751_10006397_pt1 | contig 10911 bp, 7 predicted proteins | sample RifCSP13_1_FD_184019 | JGI IMG/M metagenome (GOLD analysis project Ga0209751, IMG submission 184019) | Soil microbial communities from Rifle, Colorado - Rifle CSP2_sed 13_1 (SPAdes) (version 2) | ecosystem: Environmental > Terrestrial > Deep subsurface > Rock core/Sediment | place: Rifle...
ACCCGGGCGTCGATCTCGCTCACGGGGTTGAGTCTAGATGTCGAGCACACTTGCGGACGTGGCCTTCGAGCGATCCCCGCTGCCCCAGCAGGCGCGCCGGTACGAGCGGGCATCCGGCTCGCAGGGATAAGGCGTCGTGCTCGAGCATGTGAAGTGGTTCACCGACGCCTCGAAGTACCCGACCGACTACGCGCTGCTGCTCAGCTGGCCGGTGGCCCTCGCGTTCGCCGCGGGGATCGCGGCGATCGCCGTCGCGTACTGGATCCAGCACACCATCCCCGAGCCCGCCATCGTCCGATCGCTCGAGCGGTTCGCCGGCTACGGCCCGCTGGCGCTCGGCCTGCACGTCGCGGTCGCGCTGCTCGTGGCCGCCGCGCTCGGGCTCCTGTTCGTCCCCAGCCTGCACGTCGAGGCCGACGACGCCATGGGCTGGACGATCCTCGTGATGGAGGCGGTCGCCGGGCTCTCCATCCTCCTCGGGCTGGCGACCCGCGCGGGCGCGGCCGTCCTCGCGCTGCTCGGCGTCGTCGCGATGCAGCCGTTCACCTTCGAGGCGATCCTCGAGCAGGTACACATCCTCGGCATCGCGATCTTCCTGTTCCTGATCGGGCGCGGGCCGCTGTCCCTCGACCGCGTCCGCGGCGTGCGCCCGCCCATCCGTGACCCGCTCGTGCCCGCGGCCGCGCTCACGTTCCTGCGCGTCCTCATGGGCTTCGGCATCGCTTACAGCGCGCTGACCGAGAAGCTGCTGAACCCCGCGCTGTCGCAGGCGCTGCTCCAGGCTCATCCCGCGCTCAACGTGCTGCGTCCGCTCGGCGTCGGCGATCCCGTGTTCGTGTGGCTCGCCGGCGCGACCGAGCTCGCGATCGGGCTCGTGATCGTGTCCGGGCAGATCACGCGGCCGGTCATGGCGGCCGGCGCGCTGCTCTTCACGGTCAGCCTCTTCTACTTCGGCTGGAGCGAGGTGCTCGGACACCTGCCCTTCTTCGGGATCATGCTGCTCCTGCTCATCGCCCCGAACGCGAACACGTGGCGCGCGCGCCAGGCCCTCCGTCCGGCGGCCTGACCCGCATCCGGGCCGCGACCCGGCTCGTACCATCCCCGAGGCGATGGCTCCCGAGGTCCGTCCCGAAGCGCTCTTCGCGCCCCTCGGTCCCACCTACGAGCGCGCTGGCGCGCTCCTCAGCCTCGGCCTCGAGCGCGGCTGGCGCCGCCGCCTCGTTGAGCGAGCCGCTGCGCGTGAGAGTGACGTCTACCTCGATGTCGCCACAGGGACCGGCCTCGTGGCCCGCGCGCTGCGTGAGCGGTCGGGCTGCCGGGTCGTCGGCCTTGATCTCACGCCCGGAATGCTGGGCGCGGCCGACCGCATTGACGGGATCCGCTTCGTCCAGGGCCGCGCCGAGCGGCTCCCCTTCCCCGACGCGAGCTTCGACGGGCTCACCGTCACGTATCTCCTCCGCTACGTTGACGACCCGGTCGCGACGATGCGCGAGCTCGCGCGCGTCGTGCGGCCCGGAGGGCGGATCGCGATGCTCGAGTTCGCGCGGCCGACGTCGTGGCCCGCACGGGCGGGCTGGTGGCTCTACACGCGCACCGCGCTCCCGGTGCTCGGCTCCGTCGTGTCACGCGACTGGCGTGCTGTCGGCGCGTTCCTCGGAGGCTCCGTCGACACCTTCTACGACCGACACAGCATGGACGCCATCTGGCTCGCCGCCGGTATCACCGACGCGACGCAGGAACGACTAGGAATGGGAGCAGCGGTCATCGTCTCGGGGAGCGCACCGCCTGAAGTTCGTCGCGAGGACGGGTCAGGAGGTCGAGGGGAGGACGCGATCTCGGGCGCGGGAGTGGAGGGGCCCCGCCCGACCAACGATGGCGAGAGCCAAGGTGTAGGCGGGGAGGCCAACCCGCGACCGAGACGCGCCGACCCGAGGCAACGTCCTGACCTGTCCTCGCGACGAACCCCACCCGCGTTCTACGCGCTGCCATCAGGTGCCTGGCGCGACTACGTCACGCTGCTGCATCCGCCGTATACGGCGTGGCACCTCAGCTACGTCGTCCTCGGCGCCGCGCTCGCCACCGAGCTGCGCCTCGACCGCCTCGCCGGGACGCTCGTCGCCTTCTTCCTCGCGCTCGGGATCGGCGTGCACGCGCTCGACGAGCTGAACGGGCGGCCGCTGCGGACGCGGATACCGGACGGCGTGCTCCGCGGGCTCGCGGTCATCGGCCTCGGGGGCGCCGTCGCGCTCGGCCTCGCCGCGACGGCGGTCATCGGCCCGGGCCTCTTCGCGTTCATCGCCGTCGGGCTTGCGCTCGCGCTCTCGTACCCGCTCGAGCTCGCGCGCGGCCGCCTCCACAGCGACCTCTGGTTCGCCCTCGGATGGGGAGCCTTCCCGGTGCTGACGGCGGCCTGGGCCAGCGGCGGAGCGCTCACCGTCCCCGTCCTCGCGGGCGCCACCTACGCCGTCGCGCTCAGCTACGCGCAGCGCGCCCTCAGCACGTGGGTGCGGATGCTGCGGCGGCGCGCCGGCGAGGTCGAAGGCGAGATCCGCACGCTGGACGGCGGCCGGATCGCGCTCGACCGCGCGCGGCTGATGGCGGCGCCGGAGACGGCCCTGCGGTGGCTGACGCTGGTCGCGCTGCTGGTCCCGCTCGCGGTGCTCCTGCTGCGCCTCGCGGGGTAGGCGCCGGGGGGTCAGGCCTGGCTGGGCGGTACGCCCTCCGGGCCGAGCGAGACGAAGTACGACTCGCAGGCCATCTCGATGAGGTCCGGCTGGAGCGCCGGCGGCCGCTGAAGGAAGCGGGCGGTGTCGACGACCTGCTCCAGGAGGTCGCGCGGATGGCACGAGCGGAGCTCGAGGCCGCGCTTCCGGTAGAAGGCGAGGATCTGCGACATCGCGTCGGCGTGGTACTCGATGCCCTTGCGTGCGCAGAGCCGCTTCAGGATCTCCTCGTACTGCGCGACCGTCGGCGACCCGATGCCGATCTTGTAGCGGATCCGCCGCAGGAAGGCCTCGTCCACGAGGTCCGCAGGGTCGAGGTTCGTCGAGAACACGATGAGCAGGTCGAACGGGATCTCGATCTTCTTGCCCGTGTGCAGCGTGAGGTAGTCGACGCGCTTCTCGAGCGGGACGATCCAGCGGTTCAGGAGGTCCTTCGGCGTGACCCGCTGCCGGCCGAAGTCGTCGACCATGAAGATGCCGCCGTTGGCCTTCATCTGGAAGGGCGCCTCGTAGTACTTCGAGGTCTCGTCGTAGATGAGGTCCAGCGTGTCGAGCGTGAGCTCGCCGCCCGTCATGACGATGGGCCGCTTCGTGATGACCCAGCGGTGGTCGAAACGCGCGCGCTCTTGTGCCGCGGGGTCGAGCGCGAGGCGGTGATAGACCTGGTCGAACAGCTTGATGACCTGCCCGTCGACCTCGACGGCGTGCGGCAGCACCACCTCGCCGCGCAGGAGGCTCACCAGGACCTCCGCGATCGTCGTCTTGCCGTTGCCGGGTGGCCCGAAGAGGAAGATCGACTTCCCGGAGTTGATCGCCGGGCCGAGCTGCGTCAGCGTCTCGCGCGGGATCACCAGGTGCGCGAACGCTCGCGCGAGCTCCTCCTGGCTGACGGTGATGTTCGAGATCGTCTGGCGCTGCACCGCAGCCACGTAGGTCGCGAGCGGCACCGGCGCGCGGCCGACGTACTGGCTGCGCCCGAGCGCCTCCTGCGCCTTCTCGGCGCCGCGGTCGACGATCACGAACTGGTAGCTCGCCGCGGAGAGCGAGGAGCCGCCGCGGATCTCGACCAGCCGCTCGCCCTTCAGGAAATCCATGACCTTGTCGACCACGTTCGTGATCGGGAGGCCCATCGACGTCGAGAGCTCGCCCAGCGTCATCTGCCCGCGCAGGTAGAGCGTCTTCAGGGCCAGGTCGGTGAGGAAGTTCACGTGCAGGCCGGTCTGCTCGACCGACTGGGGCTCGGGCGGCAGCGGGATGCGCGGGAGCTCGGCCTGCGCCGCCGTTCCCACCGTGATGCCCTGGGGCGCCTGCTGCGACACGGTCATGCCCGAAGTATGAACGCGGCGCTCTCCCGCTTCGTCACGTAACAGGCGACCGGGCCCCTATCCGATCGATGTCAGTCGGGGGGCGAGCCCAGGAGCCGGTCGAAGGCGTCCTCGTCGATGACCTCGATGCCCAGCTGCTTCGCCTTCTCGAGCTTCGTGCCCGCCCCCGGCCCGGCCACGACCAGATCCGTCTTCTTGCTCACCGAGGCCGCCGGCTTGCCTCCGAGCCGGCGCACCAGATCTTCCGCGTCCTCGCGAGACCGCCGCTCGAGCGTGCCGGTGAACACGACGCTCTTGCCCTTGAAGGGGCTCTGCGGCGGCGCGACCCGCCGCTCCGGCATGATCGGGCGCACCCCGGCCTCGACGAGCTTGTCCAGGAAGGCCTGCTCCTCCGGATCGGCGAACCACTCCGCGATCGTCCCTGCGACCACGGGGCCGATGCCCTCGATGCCTTCGAGGTCCTCGGGCGTGGCGGCACGAAGCCTGTCGAACACCGACCGCAGGTCCGCCGTGGGTCCCAGCTCCCCCACCAGCCAGTCCGCGAGATCCTCCGAGGTCGTTCCGCCGACGTGGGGTATCCCGAGGGCGTAGAGGATCCGCCCCAGCGGACGCTCCTTGGCCGCCTGGACCCGCTCGTAGAGATTCGTCGCGCTCTTCTCGGCGTACCGGTCCAGGCTCAGGATGTCCGCGACCGTCAGCGAGAAGAGGTCGGCCGGGTCGCTGACCAGGCCGCGGTCCTGGAGCTGCGACAGCACCGCCCAGCCGGCGCCCTCGATGTCCATGGCGCCGCGCGACACGAAGTGGCCGAGGCGCTGGCCCTGCTTGGCCGGGCATGACGGGTTCGCGCATCGGTACGCGACCTCGCCCTCGCGGTGCTCGACCGGACCTTCGCACTCGGGGCAGCGCGCGGGCATGTCCCACTCCGGCAGCGCCGCTGTGCGCGCGTCGTGCTCCGCGCGCACGACCTCCGGGATGACGTCGCCGGCTCGCTGTATGAGCACGAGGTCGCCGACGCGCACGTCGAGACGCCGGACCTCGTCCAGGTTGTGCAGCGTCGCGCGCTTGACCGTTGTGCCACCCACCTGCACCGGCGCGAGCCATGCGACCGGGGTGAGGACGCCGGTGCGGCCGACGTACACCTTGATCTCCTCGACCGTTGTCGTCGCCTGCTCCGCGGGGAACTTGTACGCGATCGCCCAGCGCGGGTTCCGCGCGACGAACCCGAGCCGCTCCTGGTCGTCGAAGCGGTCCACCTTCACCACGACCCCGTCGACGCCGTACCCCAATTCCTCGCGCTCGGCGCGCCGCTCCTCGGCGTACTCGAGGACCTCATCGATGCCGTGCACGAGGCGCCACTTGGGGTTCACGCGGAGGCCGAGATCCTTCAGGCGATCGAGGAGCCCGTGCTGAGTTCCGACGTCTAGCCCGGCAGCGCTGTACACGTAGATCGACAGGTCGCGCTCCGCGGTCTTCCGCGGGTCGATCTGCCGCGCCGCGCCCGCCGCGGCGTTGCGCGGGTTCGCGAACAGCGGCTCGCCGCGCTCGGCGCGCTCGCGGTTGGTGGCCTCGAACGCGCTCACCGGCAGGTACACCTCGCCGCGCACGTCGACGCGCCCCGGCACGGCCTCCAGCAGCGTGAGCGGCACCGAGCGGATGGTGCGCAGGTTCGCCGTGATCTCCTCGCCGGTGAGGCCATCGCCCCGTGTCGCGCCCTGCGTGAACTTCCCGTCCACGTACGTGAGGTTCACGGCGAGGCCGTCGATCTTGAGCTCGCAGGTGTAGTCGACGCGGTCGCGTCCGAGCGCCTTGCGCACGCGCTGGTCGAACGCGCGGAGCTCATCCGGGTCGAACGCGTTGCCCAGCGAGAGCATCGGGCGGGAGTGCTCGACGGGCTTGAAGCGCTCCGACGGCGGCGCGCCCACGCGCTGCGTCGGCGACTCGGGCGTGACGAGCTCGGGGTGCGCCTCCTCGAGCCCGAGCAGCTCGCGGAGCATGCCGTCGTACTGCTCGTCGCTGATGACCGGCGCGTCGAGCACGTGGTACTCGTAGTTCGCCTTCTCGATCGCGGCGCGAAGCTCCGCTACGCGCCGCTGGATGTCGGCCGTCGGCACGCGGAAAGTATCGGGCGGCGCTCAGGCGAGGTGTCTTCGGAACCACTCCACGGTGTCGACCCAGGCTTCGCGCGACCGCTCGGCGCTGTAGCGCGACCCGGTGTCGTTGTGGAACGCGTGGTTGACGCCTAGGTACACCTTCATCTGGTACGTGACACCGGCCTTCTTCAGCTGCTCTTCCACCGCGGGGATCGACGCGTTCACGCGGGAGTCCTGCTCCGCGTAGACGCCCAGCACCGCCGCCTTCGTCGAGGCGAGGCCCGACGGGTCCGACGGGCCCGGCCCGTAGAAGGGAACGGCCGCCATCACAGCGGTGCCCGCGTTCAGGAGGTTCCAGGTCATCCCGCCGCCGAAGCAGAACCCCATGGCCCCGAGCTTCGCTCCGTCGACGAATGACTGCGTCTTCAGGAAGTCGAGCGTGCTCTGGAGGTCCTTCACCATGTCGGCCGGGCTTCGCTGGCCCAGCGCCGCGTTGTACGCGCCCTGCTCCAGCTTCGCGGCGCCGCCCTCGCGCGAGAGGAGATCGACCGCCACGGCGGCGAACCCGGCGGTGGCGAACCGGCGGGTCACGTCCTTGATGTGCTCGAGCAGCCCGCGGTTCTCGTGGATGACGAGGATCCCCGGATAGCGAGCGTCGGCCGCCGGCCGCGACAGGTAGCCGATCAGCTTCGCGCCGTCGGCGGCAGGGACCTCGGTGTCCTGCGCGCGGATCCGCGGGTCGTCGGCCTTCACGGTGATCCCGTCCGCTGTCGGCTGCGATGGCGGCGTCGCGTATGCGACCGGCTGGCCGGCCGGGACCGACGTGACCGTGGCCGCCGCGCCGGTCGCCGGGGGCGGCGCCGTCACTCCCCCGCCGACGGGCGTCCCGGACCCGCCGCCGACGCCGCACGCGGCGAGGAAGGCGGCCGCGGCAACACCACTGCCGGTGATGAGGGTGACGCGGCGGATGAGCTCACGGCGTGTGATGAGCCCGTCGTTGAAGTCCTCGACGTGCTCCTCGGCGAGGTACCGCTGGATCTCGTTCATCTCGTCCCTCCCGGTGGCTCTCACCGGTATACGAGACGGTCACGCGGCCGGTTCGCGGTCTTAGCGCGCTCTTAGTTCCACCGGACGGGCGACCAACGCCTCACATGCCATGCCGAGGTCGAGACCCGCGGCTCTACCCGACGAGGCGGAGCCCGACGTCCGCGATCAGCCCGAGCAGGAAGAGCATCCCGAAGCGACGGTTGTGCGCGAACGCGTACGCGACGAACCACAGCGGCCACGCGTCGGCGGGGTAGCGCTCGGGACGCTCTCGCGGGCGGGCGGCCACGTACACCGAGACCGCGTCGCGAAGCTTCGGAAGGGCCAGCAGCACGACGAGCACGACCGGCGAGAAGTAGCCGACCAGGACGAGCGCGGCGAGCGATACGTACTGGCCGACGAGCATCGCGATCGCGATCCACCGGGCCGCGGCCTCACCGACCACGACCGGGAACGTGCGGATGCCCCTGGCGCGGTCGTCGTCGATCTTGTCGATGTGCTTGCCGAAGATGACCGTCGTCGCGCCGAGCGCGTATGGCAGTCCCACCGCGGCGGCGTTCCAGTCCCACGTGCCGGTGATGACGAAGTAGCCGCCGCCGATCATGAGCGGCCCCCACACGATGAGCACGGCGAGCTCGCCGAGGCCGATGTACTTCAGGGGGTACGTGTAGAGCAGGACGAAGAACGCGCCCGCGGCCAGCAGCGCGAGCGCCAGGGGCCCGCGCACGCCGACCAGGGCGATGCCCATGGCCAGCGCGGCGCCACCGGTGGCGGCCGCGTACGCGATGAGCTGCCGCTCGGTCATGAGCCCGTGCTCGAGCGGATGCGGCCCGTACTGAGCGCGGAAGTAGTTGTCGCGGTCGACGCCCTTGCGGTGGTCGGTGAGGTCGTTCACGAGGTTGTTGGTGGCGTGCGCGAGGATCAGGCCGGCCGTGAGCAGCGACCAGAGGAGGAGGTCGAAGCTCCCTACGCGCGCCGCCAGCAGCCCGGCAATGCCCGCCGAGATGAAGGTGATGACCAGGACCGCCCCGCGGACGGCGATCAGCCACTTGGACACGATGTCGAGGGCGTCCCACTGCGGCTTGTCGATCCTCGGGATGACGCGCAGCGCGCGCACCCACATGGCGACGTTCACGGCGGTCAGCCTACCGGCCGAAGATCCGCGAAGCTCGCCATGAGCTTCTTCACGCCACCTCCCGGGAACGCGACGGTCACCTCCTCGTCGTCGGCGCGCGCCACGCTCGAGACGACCATGCCCTCCCCGAAGGTCGGATGGCGCACGCGGTCGCCGGCGCGGAAGCGCGTCGTGGCCGGCAGGCGCGCGCCGCCGTTCCCCCGGGCGCCGGCGCGCTCGCGCGGGCCGCCCCAGGCGGCCGGCAGCCCGGCGAAGGCATCGCCCCTCCGCGCCGCGCGGCGCTCCGCGTAGCGCTCGCGCGCGGCCTCGTCGTCGAGCTCGGCCCACATGTCGCGCTCCTCGGCCTCCAGACCCGCGCGTCGCTCGACGCCCTCCTGCGGCAGCTCGCGCAGGAAGCGCGACGGCGGGTTCGCTGAGGTGCGCCCGAACAGCATCCGGCGGCGGGCCCACGAGAGGTAGCAGCGGTGCATCGCGCGCGTCACTCCGACGTAGCAGAGGCGCCGCTCCTCCTCGAGCTGGGCCTCCTGCTCGAGCGAGCGCGCATGAGGGAAGACGCCCTCCTCCATGCCGGTGAGGAAGACGATCGGGAACTCGAGTCCCTTGACGGCGTGGAGAGTGATGAGCGTCGCCGCCGGCTTCTGCTCCTGGTACTGGTCCTGGTCGGACACGAGCGCCACCTCCTCCAGGAAGGCAGGCAGCTGCTCTTCACGCGGAAGCCGCACGAACTCCTCGGCCAGGCTGCGCAGCTCGAGGACGTTGGCGTAACGCTCCTCGCCTTCCTCCGTGCCGTCGCGCAGGTACGCGCCGTAGCCCGACCTCGCGAGCACCAGGTCGATGAGCGCCGGAAGGTCGTGCCCGGCCACGGCCCCGCGCAGCTCGGCGACGATCCTGCCGAACCCGACGAGCGCCGCGCGCTGCCGCGCCGGGATGGCCCCGATGTCATCCGCGGCCGCCAGGGCGTCGACCACCGGGAGCCCCCGTTCGCGAGCGTCCAGCACGAGAGCGGCCTGCGTCTTCGCGCCGAGGCCGCGCGGTGGCACGTTCAGGATCCGCCCCAGACCGACCGCGTCCTGCGGGTTGCGCAGGATGCGCAGGTAGGCGATCACATCCTTGACCTCGCGGCGGTCGTAGAACGACACGCCGCCGACCACCTGGTAGGCGAGCCCGAATTCCCGGAACTTGTCCTCGATCGCTCTCGACTGGGCGTTGGTCCGGTACAGGATCGCGATGTCCCGCGGCGCCTGCGCCTCGCCCTCGCGCCGCAGCTTCTCGATCTCGCGCGCGATGAGCTCGGCCTCGTGGTCCTGGTCGTACGCCTCCATCACGACGACGTCGCTGCCGCCGCTGCGGTCCGTCCAGAGCTTCTTCTCCTTGCGGGCCGCGTTGTTGCGGACGATGGAGTGCGCCGCGTCGAGGATCCGCTGCGTGCTGCGGTAGTTCTGCTCGAGCTTCACGACCTTGGCCGTCGGGAAGTCGCGCTCGAAGTCGAGGATGTTGCGCACGTCGGCGCCGCGCCAGGAGAAGACCGACTGGTCGTCGTCGCCGACGACCGCGAGGTTCTGCTTCCAGCCGGCGATGTAGCGGAGCAGCGCGTACTGCGCGCGGTTGGTGTCCTGGTACTCGTCGACCAGGATGTGCTCGAAGCGGTCCTGCCACCAGTTCAGCGCCGCGTCGTCGATCTCGAACAGGCGGACGGCCAGGAGCAGGAGGTCGTCGAAGTCGACGGCGTTGTTCTCTCGCAGCCGGCGGTCGTAGGCGGGCCAGACGAGCGCCGTGGCGCGCTCTAGCTGACCGTGCGCCTCGTTCGCGAGGTCGGCCGGGCCGCGCAGCTCGTTCTTCGCGTTCGAGATGACCGCGGCGACCGCGCCCGGGGGGATGAGGCGCTCGCCCAGCCCCGCCTCCTCCATGGCCTGCCGCAGCACGGCGCGCTGGTCGGCCTCGTCGTAGATGGCGAAGCCCGGCTCGATCCCGACCGCCCGGGCGTGGCGCCGCAGGAGGCGGGCGCAGAAGGCGTGGAAGGTGCCGACCGTCAGCTCGCCGATCGCCCCCTCGGGCAGGAGCCGCTCGAGGCGCTCGCGCATCTCGCGCGCGGCCTTGTTGGTGAAGGTCACGGCCAGGATGGCCCTCGCCGGGACGGCCAGGTCGCGCATCAAGTAGGCGATCCGGTGCGTGAGCACCCTCGTCTTGCCGGAGCCGGCCCCGGCCAGGATCAGCAGGGGCCCTTCGCCGTGCGTTACGGCCGCGCGCTGCTCCGGATTCAGGGCGTCGAGGATCGGGTCCTGCTGCCGCGGGTCGAGGGGCTCGGCGGCGGGCTCTTTCAGAGGTCCGATGGTATGGGCCGCGTCCTCGGTGGATAACTCACCGAACTGGTGGATAACTCGGGGCCCGCGTGTGGACGAACGCCTCCCATCGCTTGCCGCATCGTGGCAGGGTTCGCGGCTGTCCCGAGAGGCGGCATCCCGGGGGACCGCGACCGAGATCGCATCAAGGTCCGGCATCCGTCGGCCGGTCGTCGCTCGGGGCTTTTCTTTGGGCGCTCCCGCGCGCTCCTCTTGATGCGCTCAACACGCACTCCTGGACCGTGCACGTTGGAG
>Ga0209751_10006399_pt1 | contig 10909 bp, 10 predicted proteins | sample RifCSP13_1_FD_184019 | JGI IMG/M metagenome (GOLD analysis project Ga0209751, IMG submission 184019) | Soil microbial communities from Rifle, Colorado - Rifle CSP2_sed 13_1 (SPAdes) (version 2) | ecosystem: Environmental > Terrestrial > Deep subsurface > Rock core/Sediment | place: Rifle...
CCTCAGGCTGTCTGCCTTGGTCCGGCGTGTTGGCCGGCATCTCGGGTGAGGACCGCACGGCCGGGCGGCGGTGCGCGGCGGGACTGCGGGCAGGATCTCTCTCGGGCGCGGCCAATGGGCCGCGTTACTGGGCATCCTGAGCAAGGAACCCGGTTGCGCGTGCAGGTTGCCATTTCCCCCTCCCCCCGCATTGGCCGGCCCGTCGCGCCGGCCATCGGGCGGTCTATCGCGGTTCGAGCGTTCAATGCTGCACCACCTAAGGTTGCATAATAGCTTGCAGTTTAAACCGCATTATCGTTAACAAAATACATAGAGTATTCTTCCAATTTGGAAATCATGAGCTAAGCGCGACGCCGCCTGATCGGGGCAGGGTCCAAGCCGGGGCGGCAGGACTGGTAGCGTTTGAGGGGCGACGAGCTGGTTCGGTTTCTAGGTTGGGGGCGCCGATTCACCGACAAAGACGGGGCCGTGCCGATTTTTAGAGCGCGGTTTCCAGTCCGCTCGTGCGCAAATCGCTCGAGGTCCCCGCGGCGAGCGGCGCGGCCAGGGGCTTCGACATCGCGACACCGGTGAACACCCGGCGGTCGGGCAGCTCGAGGCGGACGATCCTCGAGGGCCGGTAGCCGAGCCGGCCATAGAGCGGCATGGCGTTGAGCGTCGCGGTCAGGTGCGACTCCTCATAGGCTGCGGCGGCAATATCACGCTCGACGAGCTGCATCACGCGCGTGCCGAGGCCCTGGCGCGCAAAGCCCGGGTCGACATAAATGCTGCGCACTGTAGCTCGATTTGCTCCGGCATTGCCGGCATTTTCCAAGCTGAAGGCTTCGTAGGACGGTGCGCGCGAGGTCCAGCCGCCGCAGGCGACGATCTCGCCGCCGAGCTCGAGAACAAAAAAGGTGCCGTCCTCGATGAGCGCGCCATCCATGGTGCCGGCGTGGCGAATGAAGCTCTCGAGGGCCGCCCTGTCATAAGCCTCGGCGGCGAGCACGCGCAGCGAGGCTTCCTGGAGGTTTTTGAGGATCGCCGCATCCGCCTTTGTGGCGCGGCGCGCGCGCACCCGGTCCGTCACTCGCATGGCACCCTTTAGCGATTGGCCGCAATCCGGCCGCGGCCGGTCATCGCGTGGAATGGTCTCAGACTGGGCCGGACGGCGCTGTTCCCTGCGGGACACTCCGAGTGGGACATGGGCGACACATCGCTCCCGGGCGTGCAAGGCGGGTTGGCCGCACCACCTTCCCAACGCGCTGCGGACGCGCAATAATGCCCGAAAAACGGGCGTCCGCCGGTGGACGCAGACAGGGGAGAGCAGCATGGAAAGCGTGACACTCAAGAGCGTGGTCATCGGGTTCATTGCCGGCGCGATTGCCGTCGTGACCGTGCACGAGCTCATCGACTATGCGCTGTTGCAGGCGGGATACTTCCCGCGCGTGCCGTGGTCGACGACGCCCGCGGCGGTGACGCAAATCCCGCAGATCGCGAGCGACATCCTGTGGGGCGGGCTGTGGGGCGCGGTGTTCGCCTTGATCCTCGGCAATAAGCCGCATGGGTCGATGACGCTCAGGGGAGCGCTGCTCGGCATTCTGGGGCCGGCGCTGGTCGGCGTGTTCATTCTGGTGCCGTTGATCACCGGCCGGTTCCCGATGTTCTTCGACGGCGATCAGAACATGATCGGCTCCGTGCTCTTGATCGCGGCCGGTTTCGGCGCGGCGACGGCCTGGCTCTACGGGCTCATGAGCTACGGGCGGCTGCCCTGAGCCTTGGGGAGCGATTCGGCGCGGTCACGCTTGCACCGAACGCAGCCGGCCGCGCCTGCGGCACCCTGGAACCTCGGGACAAGCCCGAGGATGACAAGTGGAGGGCGAGAGAGCAAGCGACCGCATGCTGCGATCGCTGCTTGCCTGCGCCCGGGCGCAATCAGGGCAGCAGACCAAACCTCACGGTAATCCTCGCCCTCACCCCCGCGATGTCATCCTCGGACTTGGTCCGAGGATCCAGCGCTCAACGAACGCTGACGGTGGGCAATCCGCGAAGCGCGACCAACTCGGGATAAAGATCGATCCAGTGCGGGTTTTCACGCTCGATGAGGTTCACCTTCCAGGCGCGAACGTAGTGCTTCAACGTCTTCTCGCGCTGAATTGCGACGCGGATATCGTCGAACTCCTCGTAGCGGACGAGCCTTTTCACGCCATAGCGGGCGGTGAAACCCGAGCCCTCGCCGGAGCGGTGCTTCTCGACGCGCCCGAGGATGTCGTTCGTCACGCCGATATAGAGCGTGCCCCTCGGCTTGCTGGCGAGAATATAGACCCAGTACGTTCTCATGGCCCGCGCGCCAAACTCAGCCGGCCGTGCCTGCGGCACCCTGGATCCTCGGACCCCTCGGCCTTCGCCGAGGGGTCCGAGGATCCAGGGCCTAACACGCGTTGTCGCTTGTTGGGAGAAAAGGGCGCGGGGCTGCTCAATTCTCATCCATCTTGAGGGCGGCGATGAAGGCCTCCTGCGGGATCTCGACCTGGCCGAACTCGCGCATCTTTTTCTTACCCTTCTTCTGCTTCTCGAGCAGCTTCCTTTTCCTCGTGATGTCGCCGCCGTAGCACTTGGCGAGCACGTCCTTGCGCAAGGCCCGGATCGTCTCGCGCGCGATCACCTTGGCGCCGATCGCGGCCTGGATCGGAATCTGGAACAGGTGCGGCGGGATCAGGTCCTTCAATTTCTCGCACATGGCGCGCCCGCGCGCGTCCGCGCGCGCCCGGTGCACGATGATCGACAGCGCGTCGACCGGCTCGCCGTTGACGAGGATCGCGAGCTTGACGAGGTCGCCCTCCTCGTAGCCCTTGATCTGGTAGTCGAACGAGGCATAGCCGCGCGAGACCGACTTCAAGCGGTCGTAGAAGTCGAACACCACCTCGTTCAACGGCAGCTCGTAGATGAGCATGGCGCGGGTGCCGACGTAGGTGAGCTCCTTCTGGCGCCCGCGCCGGTCCTGGCACAGCTTGAGGACGGCGCCCAAGTGCTCGTCCGGAACCAGGATGGTGGCCTCGATCCACGGCTCCTCGATGCGCTCGATCCGCCCCGCGTCGGGCATGTCGGCCGGGTTGTGCATCTCGAGCTTCGTCCCGTCGGTGAGATAGACGTGATAGATGACCGAGGGCGCGGTCGTGATGAGGTCGAGGTTGAACTCGCGCGTGAGCCGCTCGGTGACGATCTCGAGGTGGAGGAGACCGAGGAAGCCGCAACGAAAGCCCAAGCCGAGCGCGGCGGACGTCTCCATCTCGAAGGAGAAGCTGGCGTCGTTGAGCCTGAGCTTCGCCATCGCGTCTTTGAGGTCGGCAAAATCCGCCGCATCGACGGGAAAAAGGCCGCAGAAGACGACCGGCTGCACCGGCTTGAAGCCCGGCAGCGGCTCGGGCGTCGGGTTCTTCTCGTCGGTCACGGTATCGCCGACGCGCGTATCGGCCACCTGCTTGATGGCGGCGGTGAAGAAGCCGACCTCGCCGGGCCCGAGCTCGGCGAACATCTCCTGGCGGGGCCGGAAAATGCCGACGCGCTCCACCTGGTAGCTGCCGCCGGTGCGCATGAGCTTGATCCTCTGGCCCTTCCTCAGCACGCCATCGATGACGCGCACGAGCACGATCACGCCCAGATAGGCGTCGTACCAGCTATCGATCAGCAGCGCCTTCAAGGGCTTGCCTCTGTCGCCGGCGGGCGGCGGCAGGCGCTCGACGATCGCCTCCAGCACGGCTTCGACGTTCTTGCCGGTCTTGGCCGAGATCGCCACCGCCCCCGAGGCGTCGAGCCCGATCACGTCCTCGATCTGGCGCTTGACGCGGTCCGGGTCGGCGGACGGAAGATCGATCTTGTTGAGGACCGGCAGGATTTCCAGATTGTTGTCGAGCGCCTTGTAGACGTTGGCGAGCGTCTGGGCCTCGACCCCCTGCGAGGCATCGACGACCAGCACGGCGCCCTCGCAGGCGGCGAGCGAGCGCGAGACCTCGTAGGCAAAGTCGACGTGGCCGGGAGTGTCCATCAGGTTCAACTGATAGGTCTTGCCGTCCTTGGCCTGGTAGTCGAGGCGCACCGTCTGCGCCTTGATGGTGATGCCGCGCTCGCGCTCGAGCTCCATGCTGTCGAGGATCTGGTCCTTCATCTCCCGGTCCGAGACGTTGCCGCACAGCTCGATGAGCCGGTCGGAGAGCGTCGATTTTCCGTGGTCGATGTGGGCGATGATGGAAAAGTTGCGGATCAAGGCGGTATCGGTCATGGGCGGCTTGATAGCACCCGCCTTGGCGACGCAAAAGGCGCTCCTGCAGCGGGAACGCTTTCTTTGAGACCGGGCAAGCGTAGTGGGATAGTGTCGCAGGCCCCATCCTAAAGAGGAGATGCCGTAATGGCGAGCAAGCCGGTGGTAGGCGAAGTTCTCGATGCGCAGACGCGCAATGCCGTCAATGCTGCTTGCGATGCTCTTTCGGAGTGGCGCGAGGAGATTGCGGCCACGACGGAGCGACACTCGGAAACGATTGCGAGCAAGATGGCCGCTGCGGCCGAGGCGCTGGGCTGGCCGGACCACATCGTCGAGGCGACAGTGCGGCAGTTGAAGCAGGGCTCGAGCATTCAGTTGCAGCTGATAGACCAAATCATGGATGCCTGGCGGATGCAGCTGAAGTCGCCGGGCGCATATTCGATGCTCGCCAACTTGCCGCCGCCCATGCAAGGCTTGCCGGCATCTGGGTTCGGACTTCCTCGAGCTGGCATTCCGGGTATGGAAAGCCTGCCCGCAACGCCGCTCCAATTCTGGATGCAGGCGGCCGAGATGTGGCAGAAGCAATGGACGTCCGCGATGGAGATGTGGACGGGCGGTTCGACGCGGCGGCGGCGCTGACGCAATCGTACGTGCCAAGCGACGACATCCCATCGTTTCGCGAGCACGGCACCGACGGAGATCGCGACCGAGAGAACCGCGATCACCGTGAGGAGCAGCGCTGCGACAAGCGCAATCCGGTCGCCGCACGGTGTGCGCAGGAGATTGCGGGAGACATGATCCGGCTCCACAGGCCGCCACGCCGCGTTGAGCGGAATCGCGGCGAGAAACGGCAGCGCGAGGTGAGAGGCCAGCCGTGCATTCGCGGCCGCCGCGGCTATCAGTGTTCGAGCAGGCCCTTCGCCTTTTCGAGCGCAACGTAGCTGTTCGGCGCGAGCAGGATCCGGTTTCTCTTGATGAAGCCGACGCGGTGGAGGGCTTCCCGCGGCTGGGGCTGAAGCCCGGACATGACGATCCGGCTGCCGTGGCGGCTCGCGAGTGAGGCAAGCTCGTCCAGCGCGTCGATGCCGGTTGCATCGATGAGCGGCACTTCGCGCATCCGGATGATGATGATGCGCGGCCAGTCGGCGATCCCTTTCATCACGGTGCTGAGCCGGGCGGTTGCGCCGAAGAACAGCGGTCCGGTGAATTGCAGGACGCGCACGCCCTGTGGAAGCTCCTGGGTGACGATAGCCGATTTCGGCTGACTGCCGTCGATGGCGTCGTCGAAGACCAGGTGGCCGGTTCCGAGGTGAATCCCCGGCGTCTCCGCCATGCGATGCATGAACAGCATCGAGGCGAGCACGACGCCGACGGCGATCGCAACCGAGAGGTCTACGAACACGGTCAACAGCAGCGTAGCAACGAGCACGATGCGATCGTCGCCCGGCGCGTGGCTTAGAAAGCGGACGACGTGGTCGGGCTCGAGAAGGCGCCATGCCGTATTGAGGAGCACGGCCGCGAGGCACGGCAGCGCCAGATAGGATGCGAGCGGCGACAAGGCGAGAATGAAGAGGAGCACGAAAGCGGCATGCAGCAGCCCGGCGACGGGCGTCTTCGCGCCGGCAAGAATGCTGGTGCCGGTGCGCGCGACGACGCCGGTTGCCGGCAGTCCGCCGAAGAGGGGCGATGCCATGTTGGCGACGCCCTGGGCGGCGATCTCCATATTGGACCGGTGGCGCGTTCCGGCCATGGCATCGGCGGCAACAGCGGAAAGAAGCGACTCCATGCCGACCAGGAACGCGATGGTGAAGGTGGCCGGAAGCACGTCGCGCACCACTGTCCATGACAGATCCGGCAGGGCCGGTGCCGGTAGCGACGCAGGAATCCCTCCGAAGCGCGTGCCGATCGTCTCGACGGGGAGCCCGGCGAGCCAAACCAGCCCCGATCCCGCCGCGACGGCAATCAGCAGTCCGGGCCATTGGGGCCGCCAGCGCTTGATGGAGACGATCAAGAGCAGCGTGACGAGGCCGATGACGAGCGGCCATGGGCCGAGCGTGTCGCGCATGGACCACAAGGCCGCGAGCTTGGGCACGGTCTCGGCGGGCATCTCGCCCGTGAGACCGAGAAAGTCCTTGAGCTGGCTCACGCCGATGATGAGCCCAAGCCCGCTGGTGAACCCGACGATGACCGGCCCGGGAACGTACTTGATGTACGTTCCGAACTGAAGGAGCCCCGCGGCCACCAGAATGATGCCGGCGAGAAACGTTGCCGTCATGAGCCCGCCCGCGCCATGCTCGGCCGCGACGGAGGCGACAATGACGACGAAGGCTGCGGCCGGTCCCCCGATCTGGAACCGGCTTCCCCCGAGCGCCGAGATGAGGAACCCGGCGACAACGGCCGTGACGAGTCCCTTGTCGGGGGAGACCCCGGCTCCGATGGCGATCGCCATGGAAAGGGGAATGGCAAGAATCGCGACCGTGAGCCCGGCGAGGGCGTCGTGGCCCAGTGTGTCGAGCGTGTAGCCGGCGCGCAGCGCCGTCACGAGCTTCGGGGTGAAGAGCTCGCGATAGGTCGCCCAGTCGTAGTCTCGGATGCGCGCAAGAAGACTATCGAGCGCGCGCCGGCGTGGAACGTCGTCCATGGTACCGCGCCACTGCTGCTAGGAGCTCCCGAACTCTAGCGCGGATCGGGAGTCCGAAATTGGGGCGGAGCAAAGAGCCGCAGCGCTGCCTCACCAAGGCCAGGCTTCTGGCGAACGGCCGAAAATAAAGGACTCCGAGCGATCGGAAGTCTGGAGTCTCGGGACCGATGCCGAAGCCCTCGATGTCGCGCCCTTGCGGAATGTGGATGGTCCCGAACCAGCGGTCCCAAACCGAGAGCGAGCCGCCCAGGTTCTTGTCGAAATGGTGCGGGTCCTGCGAATGGTGGATCTGGTGCATGGCGGGGCTGATGACCCAGCGCTCGATCCCGGGGCCGAAGCTGATCCACACCGGGCTGTGGCGCAGGACGCCGCCGAAAATGTTGAAGAGGACGAGCAGCGCGTTGGCGCCGAACACCGTCCCGACCGTGAGCTTGTCGCCGAACAGGCCGATGAACAGCCCGTTGACGAGGCCGAAGCTCGCCGCACCCGCGAGCGAGGTCAAAATGACCTCGAACGGGTGCAGGCGCTCGGCGGTGGCGAAGTTCAGCTCCTCGGCCGAGTGATGCACCTTGTGGAACTCCCACAGCTCGGGGATGCGGTGCATCAGGTAGTGGACGTACCAGCGCACGAAGTCGTCGACGAGGAACAGCGTGACCGTCATTACGACGCCGAGGCCCAACGCCGTGGCGTCGTTGACCTGTCCCGAGACGCCGATCCACTTCAGCGTGGCGACGACGGCGTCCGCGATCCCCCGCCAGTTGATGAACGCCCACGACAAGACGGTGAGGCGCAGCACCGAGCCCATGACGAGGACGAAGTAGTCATTCTTGGCGCTTGGACCGAGCCAAACCTCGCGTGCGAAGAGCGGCTGCTCGCCCGGGCGGCCCTCTGCGTTGCGATGCCTCGCGTAGGCCGCCATCGCGACGCCGGTTGCGCAATAGAGCCAAAAATAGCGCGAGGTGCCGTCGGCCAGAAACTCATAGAGGGGCCAGAGGACGCCAGTTGCGCCGCGCATCGCGAACTCGGTCAGCCAGTCGATCATCAGTTCGGTCCCAAGCGCGGGGCGGTTCTCTCTCCTGCAAGCTATTTCCGCCGGCCTGAAGAACCTCTTAAGGGCGCCCCCTGCGGGGGCGCTTTGGCGCGATGGGTGACGGCTTGTCGTTGACCAAAAGTTTAGAATTGTTCTAGGAACGGTGGGCTGAAACAGGGAGGCCGCCGGTGCGGAATTTCGCCGAGCTCGACGAACGAGAAATCCTGGCGCTGGCCATCTCGCTCGAGGAGGAGGACGGGCGCATCTATGGCGAGTACGCGCACGGCCTCGGCGAAAGCTTTCCCGCGTCCGCCAAGGTCTTCACCGAGATGGCGGCGGAGGAGAACGAGCACCGGCGCCGCCTCATCGATCTCTACCGGCAAAAGTTCGGCGAACACATCCCGCTGATCCGCCGCCAGGACGTGCGCGGCTTCGTGCACCATGAGCCGATCTGGATGGTGCGCCCGCTGGGCCTCGAGAAGGTGCGGCGGCAGTCCGAGGTGATGGAGGCCGAGACGCGGCAGTTCTATATGAAGGCGCTCGAGCGGGCGCGCGACGCTTCGGTGCGCAAGCTGTTGGGCGACCTCGCTGCGGCCGAGAGCGAGCACATTTCTCTCGCCCATAAGCTCGGCGAGACGCACCTCACGGGTGATGTCCGGGCGCAGGAAGCGGAAGTCCAGAGCCGCATGTTCGTGCTTCAGGTCGTGCAGCCGGGACTTGCCGGTCTCATGGACGGCTCGGTGTCGACGCTCGCTCCGCTATTCGCGGCCGCGTTCGCGACGCAAAACACCTGGGAGACGTTTCTGGTCGGGCTGGCGGCGTCGGTGGGCGCCGGCGTCTCCATGGGCTTCGCCGAGGCGCTCTCCGACGACGGCTCGCTGACCGGGCGCGGGCACCCCTGGATGCGCGGCGCGATCACCGGTCTCATGACCACGATCGGCGGCATCGGCCATACGCTCCCCTATCTCTTGGCAAACTTCCGCACCGCGACAGCGCTCGCCATCGCGGTGGTGCTGGTCGAGCTGTGGGCCATCGCCTGGATCCGCGCCCGCTACATGGACACGCCCTTCCTGCGCGCCGCGTTCGAGGTGGTGGTCGGTGGCCTGATCGTGTTCGGCGCCGGAGTCCTGATCGGCAACGCTTGAGCGGCGCGGGTCGCGCGAGCGAGCCGGCACGGCGTCCCGCTGCTCTCGTCGGGCCGTGGGCCATCGCCAGGGTCGGGGCCTGCAATCCGTCTTGACGCCGCCACAAGGCTCGGCATGAGTGGCAACCGCGGGGACATCGGGAAGGCGTCGGGAGATGCGTTGCTTGAAGCTTGGCGGTGGCGCCGTCGCGTTGCTCGTGTGCGGGGTGCTCTCAAGCTCGATCGCGTCGGCGGGCGGCATCGAGTTCGGTCCGCCACAAGAGCCTGCAAGAGCGCGCAGCGCGCCAAAAAAGCCGCCCGCGGCCACCCTCCCTCCGGCGGCCGCGCCTGCACGCGAGGACGCCCTCCCCGAAACGGTCAACCGCGCGCCGACCGCCACCTCGCCATTGCCCAAGAGCAGCGATCCGCCTCTTGGCGCGCCGCCGCCGGTCCCCGCAGCGAAGTCGACGACGAGCGGCATGCCGCCGCCGCCCGCCCCGGCGAACTGCCGCAACACGGGACGCTACGAAGCTTGGCTCGCGGGCTTCCGCAAGGAAGCCGAGGCCGAAGGGATAAGCCGGCGCGCCATCTCGTCCGCCCTCGACGGCATGACGCTCGATCAGAGCGTCATTGCCCGCGACCGCAAGCAAGGCTTCTTCGCGCAGAGCTTCCTCGACTTCTCCGCCAAGCTCGCAACCGGGAACCGGATCCAGTCCGGCAGGGCGCAGATCGCGAAGAACCGGGCGACGTTCGAGAGGGTCGACAAGGAGTTCGGCGTGCCGGCCTCCGTGATCACCGGATTCTGGGCGCTCGAAAGCGACTTCGGCGCGGGCATGGGCAAACTGCCGATTCTGCGCTCGCTCGCGACGCTCGCCTACGACTGCCGGCGCGGCCCTACCATGTTCCGCGACGAGCTCAAGGCGGCGTTGAGGATCATCGATCGCGGCGACATGACGGCCCAGACCATGATCGGCTCGTGGGCGGGCGAGATCGGGCAGACGCAGTTCCTGCCGACGCGCTATCTCGAGCACGCGATCGACTACGACGGAGACGGCCGGTCAAATCTCTTCGCCAACGCGGCCGATATCATCGGCACCACGGCGAACTACATGGTCCATCTCGGCTGGCGGCGCGGCGAGCCGTGGCTCGAGGAGGTGCGCGTGCCGGATAAGCTGGCGTGGGAGGAGGCCGACCTGACGATCAAGCACCCGCGCTCCAAGTGGGCGGCCTGGGGCGTCGAGCGCGCCGACGGGCGCGCGCTGTCCGCCGACGAGCTGCCCGCGTCCCTGCTCCTGCCGATGGGTCGGTACGGGCCGGCGTTTCTCGCCTATGCCAATTTCGACGTCTACCTGCAGTGGAACCAGTCGCTCAATTACGCGACGACGGCAGCCTATCTCGCCACCCGCATCGACGGCGCGCCGGCGATGAGCCGCGGCCGGGCGGACATCGCCGTGCTCAGCGACACCGACGCACGGGATCTGCAGCGGATCCTGGCCAAGCGCGGGTTCGACGTGGGCGAGATCGACGGCAAGATCGGGCTCAAGACGCGCCAAGCGGTGAAGACCATGCAGCGCAAGCTGGGCCTGCCGGCCGATTCCTATCCCACTCCGGAGCTCCTGACCGCGCTGAGAGGCGGCGGCTGAGGTTGGCGAGCGGCCGTCGTCTTTGCTAGGGTCCGGACGCGCGGGGGTCTGCGGCCAATACCTGAGACGTCTGGATCCGGGAGGTCGGTGTTGCAACGGTCCGCCGTGGTCGGCAAATTCGACGACGATCTCGCCTACATTCTGAGCCTCGCCGAGCGGCCCGTGATCAGCGCCGACGAGCTCGCGAGCAATCTGAGGCAGGTCTACGACACCGTTCTCAACGTCGATTTGCGCC
>Ga0209751_10006400_pt1 | contig 10909 bp, 11 predicted proteins | sample RifCSP13_1_FD_184019 | JGI IMG/M metagenome (GOLD analysis project Ga0209751, IMG submission 184019) | Soil microbial communities from Rifle, Colorado - Rifle CSP2_sed 13_1 (SPAdes) (version 2) | ecosystem: Environmental > Terrestrial > Deep subsurface > Rock core/Sediment | place: Rifle...
CCGTCTCCGAACACGGATCCACGCCGACTCCGTACAGGGTGTCGGTCGGGAAGATCACCGCCCCTCCGGCGCGGAGCGAGGCGATCACCTCGACGGGGAAGAGCGCCCTCGGAGTCACCGACCTGTTGGCCGGAGTCATCGACCTGTCGGCACGCTCGGCGTCGAGGAGGACCAGGCGCGTCAAACCGACGGACTCCCGCGTCCCTCGGAGGGGAGCCTCATGGAAGCCGCTTCGCCGCCTCCTCGACGGCGACGGCCATCGCCTTCCGGACGGCCCGGATCCTGGCCCGGAGCTTCGGCGACGACAGGGACAGGATCTGCGCCGCGAGGTGCCCCGCGTTCTGCGCCCCCGCCTTCCCCACGGCCACGGTCGCCACCGGCACGCCCGCGGGCATCTGCGCCGTCGCGAGCAGTGCGTCGAGGCCGCCGAGGGGCGACCCGGCCAGCGGCACGCCGATCACCGGCAGCACCGTTTCCGCGGCCACGCACCCCGCGAGATGCGCCGCCGCGCCCGCGCCGGCGATAATGACCGAGAACCCCGCCTTCTCCGCGTTCCGCGCCAGCGACTGGGTCCGTGCCGGCGACCGATGCGCGGAGGCGACAGTCATCTCGCACGGAATCCCGTAGCCGGACAGCACTTCCGCCGCCGCCCGCATCGTCTCCGCGTCGGAGGCGCTCCCCATCAGGATCAGGACCTTCCCGGCCATCAGACGTTCCCCTCGGAGTCATCGACCTGTTGGCGGGCAAGCGCCTTCCGTCCGATGTCGGTGCGGCAGTAGGCGCCTTCCCAATGGATCCTGTCCACTCCGCGGTACGCGAGGGTGATCGCCTCTTTCAGGGTGTCGGCGATGGCGGTGACGCCGAGCACGCGGCCCCCGCTGTTCACCAGGCGCCCTTCCTTCATCGCCGTGCCGGCGTGGAAGACGACCACGCCTTCTTCCTTCTCCGCCTCCGCGATCCCGGCGATGGGGCGCCCCTTCTCGTAGTTCCCGGGGTAGCCGGCGGAGGACATGACGACGCAGACCGTGGGCCGCGGGTCGATCTCCATCCCGGCGTCGGTGATCTCCCCCCCCGCGCACTGCAGAAGCAGGGGTACGAGATCGCTTTTCAGGCGAAGGAAGAGCGGCTGCGCCTCGGGGTCGCCGAAGCGGACGTTGAACTCGAGGACCCGGGGAACCCCCCGTTCGATCATGAGCCCGGCGTACAGGATGCCGCGGAAGACGATCCCCTCGGCGCGCAGGCCCGCAAGCAACGGGTCGAAAATCTCCCGGTGCACCCGCGCCTCGACCTCGGGCGTCACCACGGGCGCGGGGGAGTACGCCCCCATCCCGCCGGTGTTGGGGCCCTCGTCGTTGTCTCCGATCCGCTTGTGGTCCTGGGAGGAAGGCAGCGGGACGTACTTGTGCCCATCGGTGAAGACGATGTACGACGCCTCCTCGCCCGGAAGGCACTCCTCGATCACGACGCGCTCCCCCGCGGAGCCGAATACCCGCCGCTCCATCACGTCCTTGAGGAACGCCACCCCCTCCTCGTACGTCTGCGCGACGGCGACGCCCTTCCCCGCCGCGAGGCCGTCCGCCTTGACCACCACCGGCAGCCGGTGGGTAAGCAGGTACTGTTCCGCCTCGTCGTAATCGTCGAATACCCGGAAGGAGGCCGTCGGGATGCCGTATTTCCGGAGGATGTTCTTCATGAAGACCTTGGACCCCTCCATCTGCGCGCCCGCGCGGTCGGGACCGCAAACGAGGAGGCCGTCCTTCGCGAGCAGGTCGGTGAGCCCCGCGGCGAGGGGGGCCTCGGGGCCGACGACGGTGAGGTCGATCCTCTTCGACACCGCGAAATCCCGCACTCCGCGCAGGTCGTCCGGCGCCAGCGGAACGCACTCCGCGTGCTGCGCGATCCCGGGGTTCCCGGGGGCGGCGTAGATCTTCGACACGAGGGGGCTTTTCGCGATCTTCCAGGCCAAGGCGTGCTCGCGGCCGCCGCCGCCGACGATGAGGACAGAAATGCCCATTCCGATCTCCTCCGGTCCGGTCGGTTAATGCCGGAAGTGCCGCACGCCGGTGAACACCATCGCCATCCCGTGCTCGTCGGCCGCGGCGATCGCTTCCGCATCCCGGACCGAGCCGCCGGGCTGGATCGCCGCAGTGGCCCCCGCTTCCGCGGCCACGTCGAGGCCGTCCCGGAACGGGAAGAAGGCGTCGGAGGCGACGACGGTCCCCTTCGTCGGGTGCTGCGCCTTCATCACCGCGATCCTCGCCGAATCCACGCGGCTCATCTGCCCCGCGCCCACGCCTACGGTCCGGTCCTTCATCGCGTAGACGATGGCGTTCGATTTCACGTGCTTGCACACCTTCCACGCGAACAGCATCGCCTCGAGTTCGTCTGCGGTGGGCTTGCGCCTGGTCACCACCTTGAGATCCTTCGGGTCGAGCACGTGCCGGTCGCCCGTCTGCAGGAGCAGGCCGCCGCTCACCCGCTTCATCTCGAACGTCGGTGCGCCGGACCACCGGAACTCGCCGCCGGTCGCGAGCACGCGGAGGTTCGGCTTTACCGAGAGGATTTTCCGGGCTTCCTTGTCGTAGGAGGGGGCGATGACCGCCTCGAAGAAGGTGTTGGCCACTTCGCGGGCCGTCTCGGCGTTCACCGACCGGTTGAAGCCGATCACTCCGCCATAAGCGGATACGGGGTCGCACTCGCGGGCCTTCTTGAAGGCGTCCAGGAGCCGGCGCTTCGAGACCCCCACGCCGGAGGGATTGGTGTGCTTGATGACGACCGCGGCGGGGATGGCGAATTCAAGGGCGAGCTGCAGCGCCGCGTCGATGTCGACGATGTTGTTGTAGGAGAGCTCCTTCCCCTGGAGTTGCTTCGCCCCCCCCAGGGTCGGCTCGTCGGGGGGCGCGGTGTCGGCGTAAAATGCCGCCGCCTGGTGGGGGTTCTCCCCGTACCGGAGTCCCTGGAGCTTCCGCCACTGGGCCGTGAAGGTCGTCGGGAACGGCTCTTTCCCCCCCTCCCCCGCGCCGAGGTAGTTCGAGATCGCGGCATCGTACCGGGCGGTCAGGGCGAACGCCTTCCTCCCGAGCTCCCTCAAGGTCTCCTCGTCGAGGTTTCCGGCGTTCTTCTTCAACTGCGCGAGGATCCCGTCGTAGTCCGAGGGGTCGCACACGACCGCGACCGACTGGCAGTTCTTCGCCGCCGACCGCAACATCGACGGGCCGCCGATGTCGATGTTTTCGACCGCCTCCTCCCGGGTGCAGCCGGAGCGCGCGATCGTCGCCTCGAAGGGGTAGAGGTTCCCCACCAGCATGTCGAACGGGACGATCCCGTGTTCCCCGATCGTCTTCATGTGCGCCCGGTTCCCGCGCAACGCGAGAAGCCCCCCGTGAATCTTCGGATTCAGGGTTTTCACACGGCCGTCCAGCATCTCGGGGAACCCGGTGTACTCCTCGATCAGCCGCACCGGGACCTTCTTCTCCCGCAGCAGCTTCGCCGTGCCCCCCGAGGCGTACAGCTCGATGCCGAGCCGGGACAGCGCGGCGCAGAACTCCGCGATCCCGGTCTTGTCGGATACGCTGACGATCGCGCGATGGATTCTCGCCATGGACTCGGATCCTTCTTTCTGTCGCGTTGCGGTATGTGCGGGTCGGATTACGTCGTCACGGTCTGATGGGAACGGCCCCCAGGACGGTCTTGATGTCCTCGTCGGCGAACTTGATCCCGAAACCGAGGAACAGGGTCCGCAGGTTCCTCTCGGTCGCCAGCACGTCGTCGACTCCGCCGGTCACGAAAAGGTTTTTGACGATATCATAGTTGCCGTACAGTTTCAAATGCGGGGGCAGGTCCTTGCGGGTGAAGTCGTAGGCGTCCGCCCCGATCGTCAGCCGGTCCTTCAGGAGTTCGTAGTCGAGTCCCAGGCCGCCGGTGGATTCGATCACTCCGGTCCTTGCGGGTGAAGTCGTAGGCGTCCGCCCCGATCGTCAGCCGGTCCTTCAGGAGTTCGTAGTCCAGTCCCAGGCCGCCGGTGGATTCGATCACTCCGCCCTTCACCGTGAACCCCGAAAACCGCCTGGCGATCAGGGCGGAGATCTTCAGCTTGTCGTCGAACTTCTCCTCCGTGACGGTCGTGGGCGCTCCGTTCACGGTGACCGTCGACGTGCTGGAACTGAACTTCCCGCGCGGGTCGTCCACCACTCCGATCGAGTAATATTTGTCCGCCGCCGGCTGGAGCCGGAGGTTCACGTAGTGCTTGAACTCGGACGGCCGCTCCTGCCACTCCAGCCGGTAGTCGATGAACGCCTTCAGCTGATCCGTCTTCCGGACGAACCGGTTGATCCCGTCGAGGGTGTCGGTGAGAGCGGTGTGCGCGGTGTTGTCGTTGACGAGCTTCCCGAGGGTCCCTTCGCCCCGGTCGATCTTCGCCATGACATTCCCGGCGGCGGCCAGCGTGTTGTCGAGGCCGCCCATCCCCTCGCTCATCTTCTCGAGCTTGCGCACCAGGCCCGGCGTCTCGGTCTTCAGCGTGTGGGAAAAGGCGCGGAGGTTGGCGATCGTCACGCGGACGTCCTCCTTGTTCGTCGAGGACATGTCGGAGAGGTCCGCGGAGAGCCGGTCGACGTTCGCCAGGATCCGGTCGAAGCGCTGCTCGTTCCCCGTCACGACGGACCGCAGGGTCGCGGTGGTGGCGCGGACATCGCGAAGGATATCCCCGAGCGCCTTCTTCCCCTCTTCCGTCCCGAAAGTATCGGAGAGCGATTCGGTGAACTTCTTGACGTCGTCTCCGATCGCCGACAGCTTCCTCACCATGTCGTCGAGGTTCGTCGGACTCTGGGTGTTGGCCACCCGCCCTCCCGCGGGCAAGTTGCGCTGCACGTCCTTCCCGGGGAGGATCTCCACGTATTTCTCGCCGAGGAGTCCCTGCGTCTGGATGGTGCCCACCGAGTCGATCGGGATCCCGATCTCGGGCCGGATGCGCAGGACGAGTCGCGCCCGGTTCGCGACCAACTGGATCTCCTCGACCTTCCCGATCGGGACCCCCGCCATCTTCACGTCCGACTTGGGCTCGAGGCCGGACGCCGTATCGAAGTCGACGGTCAGCCGGTACCCCTTCTCGGCGATCAGCCCCCACTTGCTCACGCGGAACGTGAAGTACGTGAGGACGATCAGCCCCAGAAGGACGAAGATCCCCACCCGGGCTTCCCTGGACATCGGCGATGCTCCCCCCTGCGGCGCCATCCGGCCGGTCCTTGCCGGCCGGGCCCTACACCCCGAAGCGTCGGGGATACTATATCACCGGTGGACGAAGCGGACGAACTCCTCGCTCTCGTCGGTGATGGGGCCGTGCGCGCGCCCCTGCACGAACTGCGCGACCACCGGGTTCGACGTCGTCCGGATCTGCTCCGGCGTTCCGACCTCGATGATTTTCCCCTTGTACAGCATGGCGATCTGATCGGCGATCTTGTAGGCCGAGGCCATGTCGTGGGTGATCGTGATCGACGTCACCCCGATCGATTCCCGCAGCGAGATGATCAGGTCGTTGATGACGTCGGCCATGATGGGGTCCAGCCCCGTCGTGGGCTCGTCGTACAGCAGGATGTCGGGCTCGGAGGCGATCGCCCGGGCCAGCCCCACGCGCTTCTTCATCCCGCCGGACAGCTCCGCGGGCATCAGCCGCTGGATGTCCCGCAGCCCCACCATGGAGAGCTTCTCCTCCACCACCTCCCGGATGTGGCGCTCCGGGTGCATCTTGAGGCGCCGCAGGGCGAACGCCACGTTGTCCCCCACGTCCATCGAGTCGAACAGGGCCGCTCCCTGGAAGAGCATCCCGAACTTCCGGCGCACTCCGACCAGCTCCCGTTCGTCCATCCGCAGGATGTCCTGGCCGTCGATCAGGATCTCCCCCGCTTCCGGGCGGAGCAGCCCCACCGCGCACTTGATGAGGACCGACTTGCCCGTACCGCTTCCGCCGATGACGACGGTGTTCTTCCCCTTCGGCACGGTCAGGTCGAGGCCGTCGAGGACCACATTCTTCCCGAAGCGTTTGCTCAAACCCCGGATCGCGATCAAGCGGCGCCGCGCCCTTTCCCGTCAGAACATGAACGACGTCATGAAGTAGTCCGAAATCAGCACGATCATGGAGGATGCCACGACCGCCCGGGTGGTCGCACGGCCGACCCCTTCCGCGCCTCCCTGCGCCACGAAGCCGTGGTGGCACGAGATGAGCGCGATCAGCATCCCGAAGACCGAGGCCTTGATCAGCCCCGTGTAGATGTCCTTGAACTCGAGGTACTGGTATGTCTTGGCGATGTACACGTACGGGTTCGCGCCCAACAGGTAGACGGAGACGAAGTAGCCGCCGAGAATCCCCAGCAGGTCCGCGAAGACGACGAGTATCGGGAGGACGATCGTGGCGGCCACGACGCGCGGGACGACGAGGTACTTGACCGGGTTGGTGGCCAGGGTGACCAGCGCGTCGATCTGCTCGGTCACCTTCATCGTCCCCAGTTCGGCCGCCATCGAGGCGCCGACGCGGCCGGAGACCATCAGCCCGGCGAACACCGGTCCCAGCTCCCGGGTGATGGAAAGGGCCACGACCGATCCGACGAAGCTGGTCGCGCCGAACCGCTGGAACCCGGAGTAGCTCTGCAGCGCGAGGACCATCCCGGTGAAAGCGGCGGTAACGAGCACGACGGGCAACGACCGCACCCCGACCTCTTCCATCTGCTTGACGATGTTCCTGAATTCCGACGGCGGGCGCACGATCCAGGAGAGGACCTGGACGAACAGGGTGAAGATCGCCCCCAGGTCCAGCACCATGGCGTAGACCCGCTCCCCGAGGCGCTCCGCGAACCTCGCCGCCCCGTTCTTTCCACCGGAGTCAGTCAACGGTCACCCGGGGGATCCTCGGCCCCACCTGCACGAGGATCTCGTACGGGATGGTTCCGCAGATGCGCGCCATTTCCTGCGCGCCCATCGACGCCTCTCCCATCACCTCGACGTCCGTCCCGATCGCCACGTCCGGCACCCCGGTGACGTCGATCATCGTGTGGTCCATGCACACCGTTCCCGCAACGGGGACGGGGCGCCCGGCCACCGCCATCCGCGCTCGGCCGGTCAGCGCGCGCCGATAGCCGTCGGCGTACCCGATGGGGACGACGGCGATCCGGCGGGCGCCGTCGCAGCGGTACCGCCGGTTGTAGCTCACCGCGTGTCCCGCGGGGAGCTCCTTCAGGGACATCACCTTCGTTACGACCCGCATCACGGGGCGAAGGTCCGGCGACGCGTCGCCGGGAGGAAGGGGAGAGCAGCCGTACAGCGCGAGGCCGGGGCGGACGAGGTCGAACGGTTCCTCGCGGAACCGGAGGATCCCCGCGCTGTTCAGCGCGTGGACCGCCACGGCGGACCCGAACGCCTTCCGCACGGCGGGGAGCATTTCCCGGAAGGCGGCCAATTGCGTTGCCGTGTATTCCCGATCCTCCGCCGCCGGACCGTCCGCCGAGGAAAGGTGCGTCATCCATCCTTCCAGCCGCAGGGCGTGCGTCGCCGCGATCCGTCCCGCCGCCTCCACGGCATCCCCCGGCAGCAGTCCGAGCCGTCCCATCCCCGTGTCGACCTTGACATGCACCGCGAAGGGACGCCCCGACGCCTCCGCCGCGCGGGCGAGGTAGCCGATCTGTCCACGGTCGAACAGAACCGCCGATAGCCCGTGGGCATGGGCCTCCGCCGCCTGCAGCGGCTCCACGCCCCCCAGCACGACGACGGGAATGCGGATCCCCCCCTCGCGCAGCTCCACCCCTTCTTCCACCGTTGCGACACCCAGCATCCGCGTCCCATCCGCCTCGAGGACGCGCGCCACCGGGAGCGCGCCGTGCCCGTAGGCGTTCGCCTTCACGATGGCGAGGAGACCGGTGCCCGGCGGAAGCAGGCCGCGAATCGCGTGAACGTTGTGCCGGAGGGCCGAGAGGCGGATCTCCGCCACCGTGGGCCGGGCCAAGCGGGAACCTCCCGGGGAAGCGAGATGATCGATGAATGAAGTCTACCCCACCCCCTCCCGGCAAGTAAAGATCGCGGGGGGTGTTGACGGTTCCTCTCCCCGCGCAGTATGATGGTTTGAAACCGCCAGGGGTGCTTTCGCTGAGAGTCCGCCGCTTCGCGCGGCGGGCAACCCGTCGAACCTGACCCGGGTAATGCCGGCGCAGGGAGCGTGGTGCTCTTCGAACCGTGCCGAATCCCTGGCGCGGTTTTTTTCTTTTCCGGGAGGACACGGAACGGACATGCAGCCGCAGGCCACTTCACGCGTTTCCCCGAATCTCCCCGTTGACGCCGACGCGATCTCCCGCCTTCTCTCTTCGGCCGTCCCGTTCCGCCGGAGCGAGGGGGTCTCCCTGCTTCACTCGCTTTCCCCCCGGCGCAGGCTCGCCCTCGGCGAGGCCGCGAGGCTCCTCGCCACCGACGATCCCCTGGTCTGGGAGACGGCCGGACGCATGGCGCGGGCGGTCCGGGAAGAGGTGTTCGGCCGCCGGGTCGTCCTGTTCGCCCCGCTGTACCTGTCCAACGAATGCGGCAACAACTGCCTCTACTGCGGGTTCCGGCGCGGGAACCGGGAGGCGCGGCGGATCACCCTGTCGCCGTCGCAGGCCGTCGCGGAGGCCCGGGTCCTCGTGGCGAAGGGATTCCGCCGGCTGCTCCTCGTCGCCGGGGAGCATCCCGCCAAGACCGGCGTGGAATACATCGCCGAGGTCCTGCGGGCGATTCGTCGCGACACGGGGATGCGGATCCTCCACGTGAACGCCGCCCCGATGCCGATGGACGCGTTCCGGTCGTTGAAGGAGGCCGGCGCCGGGGTATACCAGTGCTTCCAGGAGACATACCACCCGGAGACGTACGCGCGGATGCACCCGACCGGCGCGAAAGCGGACTATGCGTGGCGCGTGACCTGCATGGACCGCGCGATCCCGGCCGGTTTCGGCGACGTCGGAATCGGCGCGCTTCTCGGCCTGCACGACTTCCGGTTCGAGGTACTCGCGGTGCTGCGCCACGCCGAGCGCCTGCACGATACGTTCGGCACGTTTCCCCACACGATCTCCGTGCCGCGCTTCAAGCACGCATTCGGCGCGCCGATCGCCGCGGCCCCCGCCCCGGTGTCGGACGCCGCGTTCGAGCGGATCGTGATCCTCTACCGCCTGTCCGTTCCCTCCGCGGGGGTCGTCGTGTCGACGCGGGAGCCCGCGGCGCTTCGGGAGCGTTGCCTCGACATCGGCGCGACGCAGGTCAGCGCCGGATCGAAAACGGATCCCGGCGGATACGGCGATGGCGTCCGGCGGCACGAATCGGAGCAGTTCGAGGTGGACGACACCCGCCCGATCGAGGAGATGGTCCGCGTGATCCTGCGCAGGGGATACCTTCCTTCCCTGTGTACAAGCTGCTACCGGCGCCGCCGGACGGGAAACGTCTTCACGGAGATGGCGCTCGACGGCCACATCAAGGAATTCTGCCTGCCGAACGCCCTGCTGACGCTGGCGGAGTACGCCGTGGGGAACGCCGATCCCGCGCTGCGGGACCAATGCCTCGCGGCCGTCGCGGCGGGCCGGAAGGACCTCGACGATTCCGCGCTGCGGCCGGAGTTCGACCGGAAATTGTCGCTCGTTCTCTCGGGCGCGAAGGACCTTTTCTTCTGACATGGGGGGAAACGCGATGGAGATCGTGGTGAACGGCGACCCGCGCGGGGTCGCGCCGGGGTCGACGGTCGCCTCCCTTCTGCGCGAGCTCTCGCTCCCCGCGACGCGGGTGGCGGTGGAACGCAACCGCGAGATCGTCCGGAAGTCGGAGTACGACGCCGTCGCGCTCTCCACGGGCGACCGGATCGAGATCGTCACTTTCGTTGGAGGAGGTTGAGCCTGATGGCCGACACGCTGACCCTCGGGGGGCGGACGTTCCGTTCGCGTCTCCTCGTGGGAACCGGGAAATACCCGGATTACCCCACCATGGTGCGGGCGCTGGAGGCGTCCGGGGCGGAGATCGTGACGGTGGCCGTCCGGCGCGTGAACCTCGACCGGGCGAAGGAGTCGCTCCTCGACCACGTCGACCCGAAGCGGTACACCCTCCTTCCGAACACGGCCGGGTGCTACACCGAGGAGGACGCGGTCCGTACCTGCCTCCTCGCCCGCGAGGCGGGGATGGCGGACATGGTGAAGCTCGAGGTGATCGGAGACGAGAAGACCCTGTTCCCCGACACGCCGGCGCTCCTGTCCGCGGCGAAGCGGCTGGTCAAGGAGGGATTCGTCGTCCTTCCCTACACGAACGACGATTCGTCGTCCTTCCCTACACGAACGACGATCCGATCATGGCGAAACGGTTGGAGGACGCCGGGTGCGCCGCGGTGATGCCGCTGGCGGCGCCGATCGGATCGGGACTGGGGATCCGCAACCCGTACAACATCCGGATCATCCTCGAGACCGTGAAGGTGCCCGTCATCGTGGACGCGGGGGTCGGGTCGGCCTCCGACGCGGCGGTGGCGCTCGAGCTCGGATGCGACGGCGTGCTGATGAACACGGCGATCGCGGGGGCGAAGAATCCGGTCCTCATGGCGGAGGCGATGCGGGACGCGGTCGCGGCGGGACGCAAATCGTTCCTCGCCGGACGGATCCCGAGGAAACTGTACGCAACCGCCTCGTCGCCGCTGGACGGGACGTTCTTCTAGGTGTCGGAAAGCGTCGGAGTCGGCTTCGGCCTGTACCTCATCACGGACCGGCGGCAGGTGCGGTCGGGTGACCTCCTCGCCGCGGTCGAGCGGGCGTTGGCCGCCGGGGTGCGGGCGGTGCAGCTTCGGGAAAAGGACCTTTCGGGCCGCGAACTGTACGCGCTGGCGGTCGCCATGCGGCGGCTCGCGTCCCGGTACGGGGCGAAGCTGCTG
>Ga0209751_10006401_pt1 | contig 10909 bp, 10 predicted proteins | sample RifCSP13_1_FD_184019 | JGI IMG/M metagenome (GOLD analysis project Ga0209751, IMG submission 184019) | Soil microbial communities from Rifle, Colorado - Rifle CSP2_sed 13_1 (SPAdes) (version 2) | ecosystem: Environmental > Terrestrial > Deep subsurface > Rock core/Sediment | place: Rifle...
CGCATCTGAAAGCTGGTTGAGCAAGGTGGATTTTCCTGCATTGGTATAACCGACCAGCGCGATCACCGGGATGCGTGACTGTTTGCGACGAATGCGATATTGCTGTCGGTGGATGCGTACTTTTTCCAGCTGCTCTTTCAAGGTACTAATCCGCCGGCGAATGTCACGGCGGTCAACCTCCAGCTGCGTTTCACCAGGGCCACGCAAACCCACACCGCCTATGCCTCCAGCACGTCCACCACCTCCCCCTGCCTGCCGAGCAAGATGAGTCCAGGCCCGCGTCAAGCGTGGTAAACGATATTCGTATTGGGCTAATTCTACTTGTAACGCGCCTTCGCTCGTATTTGCATGTTGGGCAAAGATATCGAGGATCAAAGCTGTCCGATCCAGGACACGAATATTATCGCCAAAAGTTTGTTCCAATTCCCGCAAATGACGTGGCGATAATTCTTCATCGAAAAGAACTACATCAGCCTGGACTTCCTCAATCAGAGCTTTGACTTCCTCGACTTTCCCGGTGCCGATAAAGGTTTTCGGGTTGGGGGACTCCAGACGTTGAGATGCTTGACCCACAATATCCAATCCGGCAGTATTGGCAAGCAAGCTCAGTTCAGTCAGTGAGTCCTCAAGCGCAAGGTATCCGTCAGACTGACGGAGTTCGACGCCGACTAAGAAAGCGCGTTCGCGTGGTGATATAGTCGGTTCAGGTGTTTTTGAGGGCATAAGATACTGTTAGCGGATTAAATCCAGCTTACTGGTTTGAGGATTTGCCTTGTATTAACCACTTCACAAGGGTATCCCCGACAACTTGGAGGCTTTCACTGGAAACCTTATCGATTGTATCAGCTGTGGTATGCCAATATGGATAGTCGAAGTCAATCAGATCCACCGCAGGTATACCGGCTCGGACGAAGGGTATGTGGTCGTCCAGAAGGCGATGTTTTTGAGATTGGATAAACTGGTCGGTGTATCCCAGAAAAGCTGCTTGGGTCCAGATGGCTTTTGATAGTTCTTGGTCTGAGTTCTGTTCATAGTGTATATTCAGATTTGAGTCTCCGATCATATCAATGATCACGACTGCGTCAGGGCGACTATCCAAATTATCTACAAAGGCTCTGGAGCCTAATATCCAGTCCCATCCCTCAATATTGCCATTATCCTCGGCGTCGAAAAAAACCAACCGAACTGCTCTTGGCAAATCGGATGGTAAAATCCGTGCTAATTCCAATAAAACTGCGACTCCTGAGGCACCATCATTTGCTCCAGGCACTGGTTGTCTTCGTTTCGAAGGGTCAGGATCCTGGTCAGCATGGAGACGCGAGTCATAGTGTGCCCCTAATATGAGTAAGGGTTTTTGCAGGTCATTTTTCTTCGCTTGGTTCGCGATGATGTTCTGGATTTGATGCCCCAGTAAATTTGCCTCCAAAACTTGTGTCTGCCAACCAGCGTTTCTTAGTTCAGATTGAATCCATAACACAATATCAGCGTGAGCCTTGCTACCAGGCGTTCGAGGACCTAGATCGAGCTGGTATTGAATATCTCGGTAAGCCCTTTGTCCATCAAACTCTATTGGATTTTGTTGCCTCTGATTGATAAATAAGTAGAAACCTATTATAACAATAGCAGCCAAAGTGAGGATGATGATTAATTTTACCTTGTTGAAAGCTGTACTTGGTCTGGTTGACATAATTTGGTAATTTTACCAGTTAGGTTCTAGTTCAAGCCTTTTGGGGGTAGCATTTTTGGGAAAAGTGTGCTAAAAGTATAATCAGCAGTATCAGTTTGAGACAGGAGAAAATACAATGTTCCAAGGTTTTGGTATTCCAGAGCTGCTGATCATTCTTGTGATTGTACTCGTCTTGTTCGGCGTCGGTCGGATCAGCAAGATCGCCGGTGAGATGGGCAGCGGTATCCGCGCTTTCAAGGATGGGTTGCAGGGCTCTGAAGATAAAAAGAACAATAACGAAAACCAAGAAGAAAAAAGCGACGATAAGGCAGTATAACGTCTGTTATTTTCTACGAAATAGCTGTTCATCCGAACCTGACCATCCATTATCTCGATCCCAATCCTGGGGGGACTCCAGTCGCCCTACTCCTACACGATCTCGGCGCTACCGGTGAGTCATGGGCATTCCAAATTCCAGCCTTAGTTGAGGCCGGATTTCGCGTCCTGGCTCCAGATGTGAGAGGATTTGGAAAGTCTCCCTCCCCCTCTGAGGCCATTACCATCAAGAAGATCGCCGACGATATCGCAGAATTCGTGGAGCGTTTAAATGCTACTCCAACCTATGTGGTGGGTATCTCAATGGGAGATACGATAGCACTGAAATTCCCCCTTGACTACCCTTCCTTCGTGGAAAAGTTAGTGCTCGTCAACACATTCGTGAAATTACATCCAGAAGGATTTTCAAGTTGGGCGTATTCCTGAAAAATTTAACCGGATCCTATTAGACTTTCTTCGGTTGGAAATGATTAATGTCTAAATTCGCGAAAGATTGTATGAATTTCGGGTGACATATTGCACTATGGATAAGTAAGGGAATATGGTATTTTAATATTGCATTGAATGCTTAGAATGAATTGTCATGCATGAACTTACTGTTACAGAGAACATCCTCGAGATTGCATTACGCCACGCTGCCTCAGCTCAGGCACGAAAGATCACAGGCCTGTATTTAGTGATCGGCCAATTATCGTCCATCATCGACGACTCTGTGCAATTCTATTGGGATATCATTTCCAAAGGCACGCTCGCCGATGGGGCATGTTTACACTTTCAACGTATAGCGGTCGAAATGGCTTGCCAGAAGTGCAACCATCAATATTCTCCTCCGGGAGAGGATTTCGCTTGTCCCGAATGCGGCAGCACAATCGTAAAACCATTAGCTGGTGAAGAATTCTATCTAGAAGCCATTGACGTGGAGACTTAGATGGTAAAGCGGATACCTATTGTTGAAAATATTCTCGGCGCGAACGACCGACTGGCTGCAAAAAATAGAGCTGCCCTCGACGAGGCAGGTGTTTTCTCCTTGAATTTCATGGCTTCCCCAGGAGCGGGGAAGACTTCGCTTATCGAAATAACTGTTAGAAAGCTAAGCGAGCAATTACACTTAGCTGTCATCGATGGCGATATTGCCACCAGCCTGGATGCTGACCGCGCTGCAGCTGCCGGCGCGATCGCAGTGCAAATCAACACGGGTGGGGAATGCCATTTGGACGCGGCAATGATTCAAGCAGCACTTCCCGAGTTGAACCTTCAGAGGATTGATCTGCTGATTGTTGAAAATGTAGGCAACCTGGTCTGTCCGGCAAGTTTTCAACTTGGAACTCATAAAAGCATTTTGATCGCTTCAGTCCCGGAAGGGGATGATAAACCCTACAAATACCCCGGTATGTATAGGGGCGTTGATGCTCTCGTAATTAATAAGATCGATTTACTTCCTTACGTAAATTTTAACATGGATTACTTCCAGCGCGGGGTCGTGTTACTCAATCCGGATTTAGTTACCTTCCCTCTTTCCTGCCGTTCTGGCGAAGGTCTTGAAGCATGGCTAAATTGGGTAAGCGCAATGATCGAGAAACAACGATCAAAGGCGAATAATTATTTGCGGTAGAGGTATATCGGTGAGCGAGTTAAGCGGTTTAAGGATCCTTATCACCGGCGTAGTCCAAGGGGTCGGCTTTCGCCCGTTCGTTTACAGCTTGGCAACTCGCCTGGAGCTCAAAGGCTGGGTGAGGAACACCTCAGCGGGGGTTGAAATCGAGGTTGATGGTTCACCGAAAGCTTTGAAGAATTTCATCGATTCTTTGAAAAAGGAGGCTCCCCCGCTCGCACGCATTAACCAAATCGTTTGTGAACAGCGAAGCGCGAATGGTTTTACCACATTCGAAATCTTCCATTCGGAACCAATCCCCGATGCTTTCCAACCCATAGCCCCGGATGTCGGTATCTGTCCGGATTGCCTCCGCGAACTCTTTGACCCGAACGATAGGCGCTATAGATATCCTTTTATTAATTGTACAAATTGTGGTCCGCGTTTTACGATCATCGAGGACATTCCCTATGATCGGCCAAAGACAACGATGGCGGCCTTTGACATGTGCCCAGAGTGTGCTGAAGAATATCAGAATCCCCTCGATCGACGATTTCACGCCCAACCTATTGCATGTCCTGTATGTGGTCCACATGTATGGCTAGAAGTTAGCGATCAGTCATCGACGTTAAATGGCCTAACTGGAAATAACGCTTTTCATGGAGCTCAAGAGTTGCTTGCCCAAGGAAAGATCATAGCCGTAAAAGGCTTGGGTGGCTTTCACCTTGCTTGCGATGCTACAAACCTCGACGCTGTGAACAGATTGCGCAAACGAAAGTTGCGCGTCGATAAACCGTTTGCCATCATGATGCCAGATATTGCCACAATATCAGCCCAATGTATGGTGAACGATACCGAACGCCAATTGCTCGAATCACACGAACGACCAATCATTATATTGCGGAGAAAACCCGAGTCGACCATTGTTGGAGAGGTTGCTCCAGGGCAAGACACCCTCGGCGTGATGTTGCCATATACACCGCTACATTACCTGTTACTGACCGCAAATGGCAAATCAAAAACAGAAAATACTGAGACCGCAATCCGACCAATCATCCTTGTTATGACCAGCGGCAATCTAAGTGAAGAACCCATCGCCACAGACAATCGCGAGGCTCGAGATCGTCTGGCTGGAATGACTGACGCATTCCTGATGCACAACCGCCCCATCCACACCCGTTGTGACGACTCGGTTATGCGGATTTTTGACCGGACCCTGGTGATGCCTATTCGGCGTGCACGCGGCTATGCCCCTTTTCCCGTGTTATTACCCTGGCAATTCCCACCTCTGCTGGCAGTGGGCGCCGAATTGAAGAACACCTTCTGCATCACCCGCGATCGGTATGCCTTTCTGAGCCATCATATCGGGGATCTTGAGAATTTTGAAACATTGCGCTCATTCGAAGATGGAATTGCCCACTTTGAACGGCTGTTTCGGGTAAAACCGCAAGCCATTGCCCATGACTTCCATCCCAATTACCTTGCTACCCGCTATGCTATTGAACGCGCAGAAATTGAAAAGATACCAATCGTTGAAGTTCAACATCATCATGCCCATATCGCCGCCTGCATGGTGGAAAATGGACACACTGGCGAGCATCCAGTGATTGGCGTCTCTTTCGATGGCACTGGATACGGGGATGATGGCGCGATCTGGGGAGGCGAATTTCTACTCGCCAATTTCGAAGGATACAATCGCCTGGCTCACCTGGATTACATTCCACTTCCAGGTGGTGATAAGGCTGTACAAGAACCCTGGCGGCTGGCTCTCGCCTGGCTCGATCGGGCTGGAATCCGATGGGATGATGATTTACCACCAGTCAGGGCAGCCCTGACCCGCCAGAAATCAGGAACTGTGGTGCTTGACATTCTTTATAACCAGATTCGGAGTGGATTCAACACCCCTCCCACATCTAGCATGGGCCGGCTTTTCGATGCTATCGCTGCCCTGGCTGGAGTACGCGAGCAGGTTAATTACGAAGCCCAAGCCGCAATCGAAATGGAAGCACTGGTAGATCCTGGCGAGAAGGAGTTCTACCCCTTTAATATATCCATCTCAGCAGAAAGTATCCGGATAGATCCTATTCCAGTTATTCAGGCCGTAGTTCAAGATCATCGCACTTGCACGCCGGTGGGGATTATTGCAGCTCGATTTCATGCCGGGGTCGCTGAGATGGTATTGAGGGTTGTAGTGGCTATACGCAAGATGAGCCGGGTTTCTGAAGTTGCTTTGTGCGGCGGCGTTTGGCAAAATATCGTTCTCCTGAGGATGACCCTCAATCTTTTGCGATCAAATGACTTCACCGTCTTTGTTCACCAGCAAGTTCCTTGCAATGACGGTGGTCTGGCACTTGGCCAGGTGGTTATTGCAGGAAAATCCCTCGTTGGAGGCAACCATGTGTCTGGGCATTCCCGGTAAAATTTTAGATATTTATCAATCCGATGGATTAAGGATGGGCAAGGTTGACTTTGGAGGTGTCGTTCGGGAAGCCTGTCTGGAATATATCCCGGAAGCTCGAGTCGGCGATTACACGATTATTCACGTTGGGTTCGCAATCAGCTTACTCAGTGAGCAAGAAGCGCTTGAATCACTCGCCTTACTGCGCGAGATCGGGAATTTTGAGGAAGAATTGGGAGCATGAAATTTATTAGTGAATACCGAGACGCTAGATTAGTCCGCCAGACGCTTTCTGAGATACGCCGAACCATTACACAACCTTGGGTATTGATGGAGATATGTGGCGGTCAGACACATGCCATTATGCGCCATGGCCTCAACCAGCTGCTACCAGCAGAAATCGAATTAGTTCATGGACCTGGTTGTCCGGTATGTGTTACCTCTCTTGAACTGATCGACAAAGCCCTGGCGATCGCTTCCCAGCCCAAGGTTTTATTCACTTCATACGGCGATATGTTGCGTGTTCCGGGTTCGGGACGGGACCTCTTCTCAGTACGCGCCGATGGAGGGGATATCCGCGTGGTTTATTCCCCCCTGGATGCTGTAAAAATCGCCCAACAGAACCCCGATCGGGAGGTTGTTTTTTTTGCGATTGGCTTTGAAACTACCGCACCAGCCAACGTGATGAGCGTTCTTCAGGCAAAAACGCTAGGATTAAAGAATTACAGCCTGTTGGTCTCCCACGTCTGCGTTCCACCCGCGATGCGCACCATCTTGAGTTCACCCTTCAACCGTGTTCAAGGTTTCCTGGCTGCCGGACATGTTTGCGCCGTGATGGGGTATTGGGAATATCCCCCCATTGCCCAGGAATATAAGGTGCCAATTACTATAACCGGCTTTGAGCCATTGGATATCGCCCAAGGCATACTAATGACGGTCCGGCAATTGGAAGAGGGGCGCACAGGGGTCGAAAACGCTTATGCCAGAGCCGTGACATTCGCTGGCAACCGGCCAGCGCAAGCTGTCATACAACAAGTTCTTATGTCGTGTGATCGCAATTGGCGTGGCATCGGAATGATTCCTAACAGTGGATGGTGTCTGAGACCTGAGTTTTCGGATTTTGATGCGGAAAAACGATTTCGGGTTGGACAGATCCAACCACAAGAATCTCCACTCTGTGTCGCTGGGCAAATCTTACAAGGTTTAAAGAAACCGTTTGATTGTCCTGCCTTTGCTACAATTTGCACTCCTCAAAATCCGCTTGGCGCTACAATGGTATCTTCCGAGGGAGCCTGTGCAGCCTATTATCGGTACTCCAGCGAGCCCGGTCAAGATTGAAAAAAATTGTCAAAGCAAATATGTCTAACAAGGAAGACGGACCAACCACCATCGAAGGTTTAGTTTGCCCGGTCCCGCTGACACATAACCGAAAGATTGTTCTGGGGCACGGTAGCGGCGGAAAAATGAGCCAGGATTTAATTTCTCGCCTTTTTTTGCCCCGTTTCGATAACCCCGCTCTGCGCGCAGGAGACGATGCAGGAGTAGTTCAAACAAGCGAATTCGATCGCCTGGCGATTAGCACCGATTCGCATGTGGTTTGGCCATTGTTCTTTGCTGGGGGCGACATCGGCCGTCTGGCTGTTTGCGGGACAGTCAACGATGTGGCGATGATGGGCGCTAATCCGCAATACCTGACGACTGGCTTTATCCTTGAAGAGGGCGTGGAAATGTCAGTCCTGGAACGGATCGTCGCCTCGATGCAAGCTGCTGCTGCGGAAGCCGGAGTTCAAATCATCGCCGGCGATACCAAGGTGGTTCAAAAAGGTAAAGCGGACGGTGTGTATATCAATACGACTGGGGTTGGTATCATATCTCCCGGAATATCCATTGGGGGGGCCTGCGCCCGCCCTGGTGATAGTGTCATCCTATCCGGGCCGATCGGCGACCATGGCATCGCAGTGTTGTGCGCGCGAGGTGAGCTGGGCTTCAACGCCGAGGTTCTCAGCGACATAGCCCCATTGAATCACCTGGTCGCGGCAATGATCCAGTCCGGAAAATCAAGTGATCCTCAAAACGCCATCCATGTACTAAGGGATCCAACCAGAGGGGGTGTGGCAACAGCCCTTAATGAGATCGCCCGCCAGTCGAAGGTGGCGATTGTGATCAAGGAAAATAGCATTCCTATCCGCCCTGCAGTAGCGGCCGCCTGTGAGTTGTTGGGATTGGATGCACTTTATATCGCCAACGAAGGGAAGCTGCTAGCTATTGTCAAACCAGAGGCTGTTGATCGAGTTTTAGTGACTATGCGCAATTCGCGATATGGCGAAGAGTCGGTCATCATCGGCCAAGTGCAGGAAGCTCCTCAAGGTCGGGTATTAATGGAGACTGCAATTGGTAGCACACGCGTCGTAGATGTTCTGGCGGGGGAGATGCTGCCAAGAATTTGCTGAGCAATAACTTGTCAGATTATCTTTCCCAAGATAAAATGAGACTATTATCATCATAATAGTTCTTAAGAGGTGGACATGACTGATCTTCTACACCGACCCGGGTTTCTGGGCACTAATGCAAACTTCGCGGCCGATATGACGCTTATGCTCATGTTAATCGTGGCCATATTATTTACTATTGGCTTCTACATGGCGCGCCGTAAGCGCTACGAAGTTCATCGCTGGATTCAAACCAGCGCCGCAACGCTGAATGCCCTCCTGGTGCTGTGGCTGATGATCTTGCCTTTCAGGGATTTTGTGATCCGTGACCAGGGTGGGCCGCGCCCAACAATTTTTTATGCCGTCACTATCACTCACGCTCTGATCGGAGCGATTGCCTTTCCCTTCGGCATGTTTGTCGTCTTAAGAGCGAATAAGCTCGTCCCCAAAGCCCTCAGGTTTAAGAACTATAAACTTTTTATGCGCACTGCATACACCTTATATATGATGGCAACCTTAGCTGGGGTATTTGTTTACATCGCCTGGTTTGCGATCATCCCCAATCCACCGATTTACTAAAAAATCTGTTCTTACTAAAGTTTCTACCTTTCATTCTGGCCCCGAAACCTTATCCCAAACGCTGCAGAGAAACCAGCGCCGGGGCGCGTAGTATCCCTAAGGTTGATTGAACAGGAGGGGCAAGAATTCTTTCAGGAATAATTTTGCCTGAACGAAATTGATCAGGATCAGATTGCGCTCACAATCGGCGAAGGTGTCGAAATATATCCTATCCGATAAGTCTTGACCGATAAGGTCGTGGATCTGGATCCACATCGTTTGATTGGAATCCACAACATGATCGGAAAGAACGATTTCGTAACCCCCGGGTCCATAAATCGATGCAAGTCCAGTTAATCCAATTCCGAAGACCTCACTCCCTTCCAAGGAACCACCAACCTCGATGATCAGATTTCGGATCGGAAGATCATTCGTACTTACAACCTGTCCAGCGACTCCCATCCAATTACACCCCAGTTCGGGGTATGCAAAGTTCGCCAACCAGACTGGAGAGCCAATCTGAGGAATGTAAGCAGGTTCGTAAGTGGAATCATTCCCGATCGCAGTCCCTTCTTCTAAAACAGGTGGGTTTACTGTTGCTGTAGCGCCTTGCAACGTCAATATCAGTGTTGAAGTAGGATAAACTATCCAGTCACTCGCGGGAGAAGGGGTCGTTGAGACTGGCGGGGCGAGGTTCTCTTCCAGTATTGATTTAGATTCGAGGGTTTCAGTAGCATTTGTGGGTTGAGCTGGGCCCCAGAAATCCAAGGCGAATGGAAGAGCACATGTTCCTAAAGTGAACAGAACCAAAGCTGCGGATAAAGACATCTTAAAAAACATACTCTCTCCTTACCCTGTTAATCGAATACTTTTTAGGGAAACTGGTGCAAGAGTCAAGCCAAGTATCAGAACTTTCAAAGATTATCAAATTTCGACCTGATATAATTAAACCCAACGCTAGGATAGAAAACAACCCACAAACTCCTGGTGAGATGCAGGTTCATGCGAACATTTCTGATCACTTCAATCCTGGGCATGATTCTAATCCTAATTTTATTGGTCACGGGTACTTCTTCGGTCTTTGCTACTGCCCCCACCAGCTCAGCGTACAGCTCAAATAATGATCTCCCCACACCAACTCCATCAACAACATCAATAGATATGATAGAGCAGGAAGCTACTTTGACTTCAACAATAACGCCAACTCCTACGCAGCCCCCTGAATTTAAGCCTCCTGTGCATTTACCACTGATATTTAGAGCCCTTGAACCGACACCGACACCAACGCCCATCAATCCGCCAAGCAAAGTGCTTTACTGCGCTGATCCATCAGTTGGAATCCCTGACGATGACAGTCGAGGCGTCTCTAGCACAATTATTATCGAGAGTCTGCGCTACATCGTGGACCTGGATATCCAGTTGGATGTGTCCCACCCCTGGGTGGGAGACCTGGCATTTACCTTGACTCACCAGAATACTGGTAATTCAACCACATTATTACACCGTCCCGGTCTGCCTGGTGAAAACAGTGGTTGTGGAGAAGACGATATCGCCGCTATTTTAGATGACGACATCTCTCTGCCAGCCGAGTCACAATGTTCTCCGAGATGGGCAGCAATATCGGGAGTTTACCTCCCTGAGCAGACTCTGGCTATGTTTGATGGTGAAATGATAGCAGGAAATTGGGAGATTAATGCTTCTGACCATAACCAATTTGATGAGGGTCAATTGAATCAATGGTGCCTGGCAGCAACCGTCAGCGATGCCCCGCTACCGCCGACACCCACCCCAACTGTGCCCCCTCTTCCTGACGAGGCGCTCATCACTGGCGTAACCGGACAGCGCCAGGCGCTCCCGCTGGATTGCGAATCCCGCTCCGCAGTCGATTGGGCAAATTTTTTCGATGTCCAGATCGATGAGATCGATTTTTT